>OFIS01000488.1_pt1 | contig 20738 bp, 17 predicted proteins | sample 1775071 | NCBI WGS metagenome assembly OFIS01 (sample SAMN08195774, study PRJEB24354) | sludge metagenome | isolation source: sludge from phenol fed wastewater aerobic bioreactor C | place: India: Nagpur | collected 2016-09-17
TTATTTTTTTCAAGCAGAAGACGGTATACGAGATAACCGTTCGTGACTGGAGTTCAGACGTGTGCTCTTCCGATCTTATGTTCGTCTGCGTCTAAAAGCGTATCGCCTGAGGCGCTAACGATCAGAGCACGGTAGCCATGCATCTCGGCGACATAGCTGGCGTAGGCCGATATGTGCACTGTGTCGCCTTTGGCAAATGTTTGCTGGTTTACCGGCGTCATTATCTGCAGGGTTGCGGCAGGAACTTCTGATGTTTTTCTGCATGCTGCTATTAATATAAGGGCCAGCAATTGGCTGGTATTTCTGAGTAATTTCATTTTGAGTTTTTTGTTTAGAGTAGAAAAAATATTCCGGCTTCCGACCGGAGCTTGGCGCGTACCATTCCTCCGGCGTAGTGCTGTGCCATGGGCAGGTATGCGCTAAGCTGAAAGCCAAATTGTTTGTAGTACGTCTGTATGCCTAACATGCTATAGAGTTGTAGGCCACCGCTCATGTCATTCCTGATACGAAATTGGTAGTTGTCATAGTCCGTTCCGGCGATATCGAGACGGAGACCTGCCTGCGGAAGTACGTGCCAACTGTTTTGGCTGTGCCAAAAAAAGCAGGTTGCCCCCGCACTTAGCCTGTTTCCGAATTTATATCCGTCCGGCGCAGCAGTGGTCAGGGTATAGGAGGCATCGACGTTCATACCCCACCGTCTGTGTCTGATGGTGTAGTTGAGGTTCGCCAGCACATCCCAGGTGCCCGTTCCCGGTTGCATGTTCGGAAGGCCGTCGGCCTCGTTTCCCGTATAGTTATCTACACCAGTGGGAAGCTTAAGTCCTCCGCCCAATTGCAGATTTTGTTTCCAGGCCTGGTGGGCATCGGTATGATTCAAAAGCTGGTAATTTGCCAACAGGGTTACATCACCGGGGCCGGCGACTTCTGTGTTTTTGCCGTTCTCGTTTTTCAGATTGGCGACATAGGGGAGATAGCCAAAAAGTTGAATTTTCTTTCCGAGTTGATACCGTCCCCATACCTGCAACATGCGGTAGTATTCCTGAGAAACACCCCCATCCTCGCTTGTTTCCAAATGCTTGCTTTCAAACGACCGGTATTGCGCCTGCAAGCCGATGAAGTGCCTGTGAAACTGTGGAAGAATGCCGAGGTAGGGGTTGCTTGCGGAGCAGCCGCATACGGTGCAGGCCTGTGCACCGGCTGCCCACACCAGTAGCAACGCGAGTAGTAAACTGCGTGTCATTGCGCATAGATTGATAACGTGAAAAATGAAGTGATGACGAGTACTATGCGCTGGCGGGCGGTGGATGGAATACCCGCTTCAGTTGGCGAAAATGATAATGATTGGAATAGAGGCTTATGTGATCCGTATTACGCAATGAAATAGCACTGAGCTGGTGAGCTGGGTTGGGAATAATGAACAGCACCCAGTCGGTCTGTTTTTTTTCCTGATCCTTATTTTGGGTTTTGTCTTGTTGCTCCAACTGTTTCTTCAAATGACATTTTCCATTGCAATGCAGTTGAGGTTTGTCTTTGTTGATGCAAAACTTTTGGGTGATGGAAGCTTTGTTGAGTTCATACCAACCTACAATTCCAAGCTGCATGAAGCATTGTAGAGACAGGCATATGAGCAATATGGCAGCGGTAAACCGATTCATTCCCTGGTCGCAAATGTAACAACTGAGTTCATTAAAACAGAAACCGGCGAATAAATGCCGTATCTGATAGATGAAACGGGTAGATCTGGGCAGAAGTACAAACAATCTTTTATCCTGATTTTTCTTTTTCGATGCAAACCATCAGGAATAATGCGCAAAACAAAAAAGGGTTTCAGTGCTTATGGCCTGAAACCCTTGTTTTTTTGTTGGTGGAAGCACACGGATTCGAACCGCGGACCCTCTGCTTGTAAGGCAGATGCTCTGAACCAGCTGAGCTATGCTTCCGTTTTTTTAAAGAACTTCGATACCGCTGTATCGTTTTGGGATTGCAAAGATAGGTAGCGCAATCATTTCTCCAAATACTTCTTTATAGAATTTCTTTGCTAATGTAAAACCGCGCAGTCAGGGACGAAGGGTCTGTCAGGGTGTAGCAAAAATTGTGGCATACCAACGGGCTTCGTGCAATTGATTTGCGGGGTCGTACGGAATGGTGTCGGTCTCTACGAGTACATTATTGCCCGTGCCGATGATCTGCAATTTGAAATTTCCGCTCTTAGTGCTGGAACCAAATAAAGATATCTGCTCGCCGGTAAGCACCTTTGCGGGAATGCGGTAATCTCCGGGAATGGTCAGCAGAGTGTCTTGGGTAATATTGCCCTTCACCTGATCCTCATAAACACCCACCCGATACTGCACGGAAACATTTGAATCGCCGGTGACGATCCGGTAAGTTACACTGGTATAGTGCTCAGAACGTACAGCCGTGTCCGTTTTGCTACAGGCACTCAGCAGCAACACCAGGCCCAGGAGTAAAGCAACGTTTTTCATGCTTGTAAATCTAAATCATTTTTCCGCTCAGGACTTAAATAAAGAGGCTATGAAAAAAAATTGAAAAACTACGGGCTAAAAACCTCTACAGGCACGGGTTTTAAGCGATATAGCACAAAATAAACGCAGGGTAGCAGTTTTCGTTTTCAGGTACGGCCAAGTAACCCAACATCAATAAACTGCGCCTGCGTTATAAGTAAAAGTCATATCCAATAGGAGTAAAAAGTTATGCCAGACAGAGAAGTTTCCTGCGGACTTGACTTGCGGGCCGGTAAGCAAAAAGCCCTGACGTACAGGGCTTTCCAAGGCAAAGTGGATGCATGCAGCCGCCAAGCGTTAATACTTTCCTAACGGCTGGTGAAGCTCATTTTGTTAAAATGCAGTGTCGTCGGCGCTTGGCCCGTAACTGCCCGGAATGGGGATATCGAGCAGGCGTAGATACACACCCAGTTGAGCACGGTGGTGCGTAGTTTGAGAAAAAGAATGTCTGATCACTTCGTACTTGGTCATCACGCCATGCACGGTTTCTCCGGAACGCATGGTCCATGTGGGCAGCAGGTCCTCTTCTTTTGCGGCCTTCAGCGCACCGAGACCTGCCTCAAGGCTTTTGTCAAAAAGATCGAGCAGCTCCTGCCTGTTTGCCACCGGTGTGGGTTCGTAAGGCACAGCAGCGAAGTCTATTTCAGTAGTATGTAAGCCCATAGAAACCCAGGACGGAAGCTCGGCGATGTGCACGGCCAGCCTTTTAAGATCCATACTTTTTTCATGAGGTTTCCAACCCAATTTTTCTTCCGGAACGAGGGCTAAAAATTTGCGGGTAGTCCGGGCTTCCTGTTCCATTTCCTTCACCAGCAGTGGGATGATCTCCATAGTTTTTTGTTTTAAAGTTACTCCCAATTAAAGCCATTAACGCATCCGGAGCATGAGTTTTTATAAAAAACAAAAACCGCCTACTTTCTCGCAGGCGGTTAAAATAAACTCGAAACGGATCTATCGTGTCAACGTAATTCGTTGCGATCCGATATTTCCTTTATGGTCGCGTACCACTATGAAATAGTTTCCGCTGGCAAAATGAGAAAGGTTCAATTGTTTGCGGGTGCCATTTTTCAATTCTTCATGAAGCAGACCTTGTCCGTTGGCACTGTAGATCTCAATGTTTACGCTGGTTTCTTGCTTGCCCCAGTCGAGGATGAGCAGACCATCGGTAGGATTTGGATAGATCTTTACCTGGCTCATATCGTAGGTGGCAATATCAAGCAGGGACACGGTGAGCATATTAGAAGGAGCCGACGGACATCCGTTGTTTACGACAGTTGCAAAGTATGTACCCGGAGCAGTGGGGTGATAGCTTGCCGAGTTAGCGCCCGGAATCTTAACGCCGTTGGGTCCGTACCATTGCAGGTTGCCCGAAATATTGCTGATCAACATATTCCCCACAAAAGAAATCACCGGTGCCGCAGGCGTGCTGCTGCGCACCATCACGATAGGCGCAGAGGCCAGTGTATCTGTTGTGTAGCAAGCCGTGTCTGTTGCTGCAGAGCGCAGGGTAACCACATCGCCATTCAGCAAGGTATTGCTGCTGTAAATGTAGCCGGTATCTACGGCTATGCCGTTTACATACCAAACCAGGTCGGGTGCGGTGCCGTGATGCATCACTGTAGCCGTAAACTCAATCAGAGAATCAAGACAGCCCGGATTAGACCCTGCCGTGATGGCAATGCTGATGTTGGGGGTATCTGTCGGGTTGATGATGATGGTAACCGGATCAGAGGTATCCGTAGGATTGAGGATACACGGGCCTGTGGCCACCGAAGCCGCCGTCACCACATCGTTGTTCGCAAATGTTGATGAAGTGAAGTTGATGCCCGTGGCGCCCGGTATGGCTACGTTGTTCACCAGCCATTGCAATTGCGTGGTAGCCGATCCTGCGTTGGTTACAGCGGCTGTGAGCGTGATGGGCTTGCCTGCGCAGGAAGGATTCGATCCTGCGGTCACACCGATCAATACATTCTGTACATCCAGAAGATGTTGTATCGTGATGGGCGACGAAGTAGCCGTAGTAGGTGAAGCGCAGGAAGAATTGGAGACAATATCTACGGTAACAATATCATTGTTGTTAAACACAGAACTATACGTGGGGCTGTTGGTGCCCACATTGCCGCCATTCACCTTCCATTGATAGGTGGGCGCACTGCCACCGTTGATGGGCGTTGCGGTGATGGTAAGCGTCTGTCCCGGACAACCCGGATTGGTACCCGAAGTCACTGCAATCGTCACATTAGCAGGTACGGTCGATGACCTTTGTACGAGATAATTTGTGGAGTTAGAACTATCGCTGCCACAGGGCCCTGAGAAATACATTCTTACAGAAACAAGATCATTGTTGGCCAGTGAAGATGAAGTAAAAGTAGTACCTGTACTGCCGGTGTAGTTGCCATTTACAAACCACTTATATCCGAGCGCCGTTAAGCCGGATCCGGGGGTGGCTGTGAAGGTAAGCGGGCTGTTGAAGCAGGAAGGATTGGTGCCGGAAGTCAAAGCGATGGTCACTGATCCGGTGGTTGGGCCGCCGCCGCGTATCACGATCGAGTAATCTTCAACCTGGCCGGAAGCAAGTGTAGTGGGGCAGGCCACAATGGCGGGACCAGCCGTACGGTCGGACACGATCCGCATACGAAGTGGAGTGCAACTTACAAGACCCGGAACAGTGCTCGTAGTGGGCACACTGTATTGAAACGTGTGCGCACCGGTACCGCCGGAATAGCTGTATATCTCCTCGTTTGTCTGGAAGGTGCCATCATTATTATAGTCAACGAAGACCTTACCTTTCTCGGCAACAGATGCACCGGTTGTTACAGTAAAGTTGTAGATATTACCCGCAGTCAGTTCTACCTGATGCTTACATGAATTATCTACATACACCATACTGCCATCTCCGCTGTAACCCTGAGAGTTGAGGTCCATATAGGTAAGCGATGCATCAGATATAGTGACGCCCCAGACACCGGAGTTAGAGCTTGTCGTCACGCCCGTAGGTGCGCAGGCCGAAGGCATTGGCGTAGTAGGCAGAGGCTGGCCACCCAGAGAGCTAATCAGGCTGGCCCGTACAGAATTTACCAGACTGTTGATGATCCTGGTTTTTTGACCCGGGGTAAATCTATCCTGACAACTGGAGTAGTCCATGAAGTTATGCACGACAGTGCCGAAGGGGCTACCGGTACAAGTGTTTGTTCCCGTAGGACAGTTAAAAACAGATCGTTTGTGTGGATCCGTATCGCATACGCGGTCGCCATCAGTGACGCAATTGTTGTTGGTCGGGCAGACAGAACCGCCGCCGTCGCCTTCGAAAGTATGATACAGCGAAAAAGCATGTCCTACTTCATGAGGCAGTGTGATCTCTCCGGCCTGTGCCGTGTAGGCCAGCATTACGGTGCCATCTACTGTTGCACTGGCACCCGGAAACCATGCGAAACCTGCAACAAAACTTCCTGTAGTAGTAAATCCGTCTTCGCCATCGATTTTATTCACGATCCAAACGTTATAGTACTGTGTGTTCGGCCAGATGCTCAGGGCTTTTACGGCTGCCTCTGGAGCGCCCGTTGAAGTGTTGTGCGCCAGTCCGCCGGACGCGTAGTTTGCCAGCGAACTTCCGTCCACACGAACGATGCCCGTTGTGGGGTTGCATTGCGGGTCGCGCTGTGCGAGCACAAACTGAAGGGGGATGTAAGTGCCGCCATTGCTGGCATTGGGGTAACCACTCCATGTGGCCGCGTAGCTTTGATTAAGATAGTTGATCATGCCGGTGATCTGCGCCGTAGAAGGGTTGTAATTACTGCCTATGGCACCTCCGGTATGGATTACGTGCACTACGATTGGTATCTGATAAACCGGTCCGTTGCTTGTGTTGACGATTAAACTGTTGCTGTTGGGCGAACTCAGGATCTGTGCGATCCTGGTGTTCATCTGATTTACCTTTTGTGCAAACACAGGATCAGTGGCCATAGCCTGCTGATATACATGGTCAAATCCACAAGTCTGGGAACTGGCGGACGTAAACATTCCCAAACACGCTAAAAGAAAGAGCGTAGCTTTACGTATCATGCTTTTCAATTGATTAAATACTGATAAATTATAGTAGTTCGTAAAAATAAAGCATTCACTTATAAAAAGGGAAAACATTTCGATAGGGCCAAATCAATTAGCGATTTAAATGAATGTTTGATAATCTCCTACCCCATCTTTATTTTTTTATATTAAATCCTATCTTTGCCCACTCTCAAATTTTCACGTATTAAGTATAATCAAGACAACCTATGCAATTAAAAGGATTGGTAAAGTTTTTTACCGTTGCGCTTATCCTTATTTCACTGTATCAGCTTTCATTCACGTTCATCGTTCAGAATGTAGAAAGTAAGGCACGTGCGCAGGCCCGCAGGGAAGTACTCGCCGGCCAGCCCGATGCGAAAGGGGAAGAATTGGACAAACTGATTGACGCACGCTACGAAAGGATAACGGACAGCCTGCAGGGAGAAACGGTATTTTCATTACCGCTGCTCAAATACAACTACCAGGAGGCAAAGGAACAGGAGCTTAATCTGGGCCTCGACCTTCAGGGCGGGATGAATGTGACGCTGGAGGTAAGCCTTGACGAGCTGGTACGTTCGATGTCGAACAATCCTAAAGATCCGGCGCTGAACAAAGCGATCCTTGATGCAAACACAGCAAAGGCAAATAGCCAGGCGGATTTTGTGACACTTTTCGGCAATGCCTTCGAAAAGAATAATCCCAGTGCAAAGCTGGCTTATCTTTTTACAAAGCCTTCGGAGAAAGAAATTACCCTGCAATCTTCCAATGAGCAAGTGCTGGCTAAGATTCGCGGAGAAGCGAAGGATGCCATACAACGTACCTACAAAGTGTTGTTGACGCGTATTGACAAGTTTGGTGTTGTGAACCCCAATATTAATCTCGACGCCAACAAAGGTATCATCACCGTAGAGCTTGCAGGTGTGCGTAACCCAGAGCGGGTGCGGGCCTACTTACAGGCTACTGCCAAGCTGCAGTTTTTTGAAACCTACACCAATCAGGAGATTTATGCCGGCCTCCTCGATGCAGAAACGGCATTGTCAAAATATCTCTCTGGTGATAAATCTGCAGATACCGCTGCATCGGCAGCTACTAATGCGGCTACTGCGGCAACAGACAGCACCACCAAAACTTCAGACACCGGAAGCCTTGCAGCTTTTGTCAATACCAGTAATACCAATAGTGCTGGCGGCGCTAAGGGTGCAGATTCTAACGCGGCTGCCGTGGAAAAGGCACAGCGCGAATATCCGATCCGGTCTATGCTGTACATACCCGAAGACCTGGCCAGTCAGCCAAGTCCTGTATTGGGTTATGTAGCCAAAAAGGATACGGCCAGACTCAATGAATACCTGGCGCTGGACGTGGTGCGGAACAAGTTTCCTAACAACGTGAAGTTTTTGTATGGCGCAGAAAACAAAGAAGCACGCCGCAATCCTAATGCACCCCTCCGTCTGTATGCGATTAAAACCGCAGCGGGCGCTGATGAAGCGAAGCTGGAAGGCGACCATGTAACACAGGCCCGTATGGACTACAACCCGCTCAGCGGCCAGCCTGAAGTTTCTATGGAAATGGATGCTACCGGAGCACGTATATGGAAGAAGATGACCGGTGAAAATAAAGGTCGCTATGTTGCCGTGGTGCTTGATGACAAGGTGTACTCCTCACCAATTGTAAATGACGAGATTGCCGGTGGACGTACCTCTATCTCCGGCGGTTTCACCTCAGAAGAAGCCACGGACCTGGCCAATATTCTGAAGTCGGGTAAACTTCCGGCACCTGCCCATATTGTGCAGGAGCAAGTGGTAGGACCTACGCTCGGCGCAGAATCTATTGCGGCGGGAAGGAACTCTCTGCTCATTTCCTTTGTTGTGATCTTCGTGTTGATGCTCGTGTATTACAACACCGGAGGAATTGTAGCCAATATTTCCCTAATCCTGAACGTACTGTTTACCGTTGGTATTTTGTCTGCGCTACATGCCACGCTTACGATGCCGGGTATCGCGGGTCTTGTTCTCGGTATCGGTATGGCTGTAGATACCAACGTAATCATTTTCGAACGGATCAAAGAAGAACTCGCCGCGGGCAACAGCTATGCAGAGGCCGTGCGACGAGGGTATAAGAATTCTATGGCGCCGGTGCTTGATGGTCACGTAACGGTACTGATTACTTCAATCATTCTGTTCATCTTCGGTCTTGGTCCGGTACTGGGCTTTGCCACTACGCAGATCATTAGTATCCTTCTTTCTTTGTTCTGTGGTATTCTTGTAGCCCGCCTCGTTACCGAAATGTACACGAAGCGCGAGCGCCACTTCAAGTATTTCACAGGTCTTTCAAAAGCAATTTTCAAGAAGGCACACTTTAAGTTTGTAGAGGCACGTAAGTACGCTTACATTATCTCTGGTGTGGTACTGATTGCCGGTATCGCTTCTTTCTTCAATGGTTTCGACTATGGTGTGGAGTTTGCAGGTGGCCGCAGCTATACCATCCAGTTCGACAAAAAGTATGAGGTATCCAACATACGCGAAAAGCTGCACGGCTATTTTGGCGAGTATCCGATCGTAAAAACTATTGGCAACAACAATCAGGTGAACATTACCACGGCATACCTGATCAAACAACCCGGTCAGCAAATTGAAAGACAAGTGCAGGAAAAGCTGTACGATGGTTTGACAAAAGAAGGATTTTTGCCTGCCGGTACCAGTTTCGAAACCTTTATCTCAAAGAATATCCAAAGTTCGCAGACCGTACTGCCTACCATTTCTGATGATCTGGTGAACGGTGCAAAATGGGCTACAATTCTTTCACTGCTGGCAATCGCTGTGTATATCCTGTTGCGATTCCGCAAGTGGCAGTACTCACTGGGTACGCTGGTGGCCTTGCTGCACGATGTATGCGTAACGCTTGCCGTGTTCTCTTTCTTCCGTGGGCATGTACCCTTTGCGTTAGAAATTGATCAGCACTTTATTGCGGCTATTCTTACCGTTATCGGTTTCTCCATGAACGATACCGTTATCGTATTCGACCGTATTCGTGAGTATTTCCGCAAATCGCCCAGCGAGAGCAAGACCAGCGTGATCAACCGCGCTATCAATGATACGATGAGTCGTACGATCATGACTTCTCTCACTGTGTTCCTGTCTGTATTGATCCTGTTTATCTTCGGTGGCGAAGTAACCCGTGGTTTTGCCTTTGCCATGCTTATTGGTGTGGTGACCGGTACTTACTCATCGATTTTTGTGGCAGCTCCTGTGTTGGTTGATATGGACAAGAGCGATAAGCTGCAGCAGGAAGTAGATCGCGAATCGCGCATTGAAGAGTTGAAGAAGCTGGCTTAGTTTTTAATTAGGAACCTGAATGGAAATGGCTGTCCAGTTTATTGGGCAGCCATTTTTCATGCCCGGGAAATAAGTGCGGTACAGAAGGATTTCGAACCTTTGGAAATAACCCGTTTAACGGTATTCCGCAGGAAATTTATTTTCTTATCTTTCGATCTCTAAAAAATCAATTACAATCTATGTCACACTTACAGGAAGAAGTAACAGGTGCAGCATCCGACCGGCCGTTTGACCTGGAAGCTGAGTCTTCTAAGGGTCATCCGAAAGGACTCTACCTCTTGTTCTTTACAGAAATGTGGGAGCGCTTTAGTTACTATGGTATGCGTGGAATACTTATCCTCTACCTAACCAAAACCTTGTTAGAAGGTGGATTAGCAATTCGTCCGGAAGATGCCTCTTTAATATACGGGTTCTTTACAGGGTTTGTGTATTTCACACCATTGATCGGAGGCTGGCTCGCAGACCGTTATTTGGGCCAGAGAAAAGCAATCACTATCGGGGGGATCACGATGATGTTGGGGCAGTTTACCCTTTTTGCTATAAACTCTCATGCCGGAATGTATGCTGGCTTATTTCTTTTAATTATTGGAAATGGATTTTTTAAGCCAAATATATCCACGCTTGTTGGCAGATTATATAAGGACGGAGACTCGAGACGAGACTCAGCTTTCTCTATCTTCTATATGGGTATCAATTTTGGGGCATTTTTTGCGCCGTTAGTCGTTGGTGTTTTTTCGGACCAGTGGTTTGCTGTAAAGGATGCTACCGGGGCGATTGTTACTTATGGCTACAAATATGGATTTTTGGTAGCTGGGTTGGGAATGCTCCTGGGTCAGTTGATCTTTAATGGCTTCGCCAGAAAATATCTTGGTGATATCGGTCTTCATCCTGCAACCTCTGCTAGTGCTAAAACAGTAGATCTGAAAAATGAGATCAAACCGGTTACAAAAGAAGATAAGCAAAGGATGACAGTCATCTTTATTTTGACTGCTTTCGTTATTTTTTTCTGGGCAGGTTTCGAACAAGCAGGTTCTTCGCTTAGCCTTTATACCGATAAATTTATAGACAGGTCTGTGGGTAACTTTGTTATACCAACTTCATGGTTTCAATCTGTTAATCCGCTCTTTATAGTACTGTTGGCGCCACTATTTAGTATTTTCTGGACTTCCAGGCTAGGAAAGAAAATTTCTACCCCCGTAAAAATGGGGTTAGGGATGGTATTACTGGGAGTTGGATTCTTTTTTATGTTGGGTGCGATTGCCCAACGAGGCGGTGATGTAGCTGATGAGACAATTAAGGCTAGTTTATTTTGGCTTGTGATGACTTATCTCGTACATACAATAGGGGAACTATGCCTTTCTCCTGTTGGTTTGTCTGTTGTAACCAAGTTAGCTCATCCAAAATTTGCGTCGTTGATGATGGGTGTTTGGCTTTTGGCAACTTTCGTGGCAAACATTGTTGGAGGTTTCCTTGCCTCTTTCGTCGAAAGCATGGGAGCCCAGTTAATTTTTTCCACTATTTCAGGTTTCGTAATTGTTTTAGGACTCGTGTTAATAGCGCTTAATAAGCCGATCCAGAAAATGATGCATGGTGTTAAGTAGTCACCACTCAACTTTTAGGTCCCGGTTTAAACAACCGGGATTTTTTTATACCGTCAATAATCCCGCCTTGTATAGTTGATTTACAGGCTTGTTGAACCAGAACATTTCGAAGTCTTCAAAGTCCGCTTGTTCGTATCGGGTTTTCACTTCCTGCATAGTCCATGTTTGCTCATGGTATAGCATCAGGGCAGGTAGTAATGCGCACAGCCAGTTCCCTTTTTCTTTGTCCAGGTTGATGGTCATTTCGCCCGATGAAGTATAAAATGTTAGCAGTGCATTTTCCCAGGTTGCACCTTTTTTCGATTTAGTCTGGTATTGCACCGCAGGCAGTGTGCCGAGGAAGATGACTTTGGTGTTTGCTTTATATTCAGGCAGCGCATCATCTGCCAATGCGGCCGTGATATAGCCAGCCGCAACAGTAGTCTTCGGCGTCTTAAAGTCAAACCATTTATGCAAAGGGTGGTCGAGACATGCTCCGTGCATATAGTTGAAAAGGGACTTTTTTAAGCCAAAAGAAAAGCTCTCGTGATCTGCTCCGCCGGGGTCATGGTGTACTCTGTCATTGTTCGCAAAGCTCCCTGGTTCTGCGTTTTCGATGGTTACCTGATATTGTTCGGGTGCAAGGCCTACCGGGCTATGGGCCGTCATGGCAAACTGATGCCAGAAGGCCGACTGTAAGATTCCCGCCGCAAACATTTGGCGCACCATTTCCAGCGAGTCAATTGTTTCTTGCGCGGTCTGCGTAGGAAATCCATACATGAGGTAGGCGTGCACCATTATACCGGCTTCGGTAAAGTGTTGGTTGACCTGTGCCACTTGTTTTACTGTAATGCCTTTTTGTATCAGCGCAAGCAACCGGTCGGAAGCCACCTCCAATCCGCCGCTTACGGCTATGCAGCCAGAGGCTTTGAGCAGCATACAAAGGTCGCGGGTAAAGGCTTTTTCGAAGCGGATATTGGTCCACCAGCTCACCACCATTTTGCGCCTGATGATTTCCAGTGCCAGCGCACGCATCAATGCCGGGGGGGCAGCTTCGTCCACAAAATGGAAACCCGTAGTTCCGGTTTGTGCAATCAGTTCTTCCATTCTGTCTGCCAGCAAAGAAGCTGCCACAGGCTCGTAAGCGGCGATATAGGGCAGCGAGGTATCGCAAAAAGTACATTTGCCCCAGTAACATCCATGGGCCATCGTCAGTTTGTTCCACCTTCCATCGCTCCACATGCTGTGCATGGGGTTGGTCACTTCTATTACCGATATGTATTGGTCGAGCAGCAGATCGCTATAGTCGGGTGTGCCCACCTGCCCCTGTCGGTAATCGCTGCATTGTTGATTATTTCTATACACAACGCCGTCGTTGAGTAGCAGGTAAGTTCGTTTTAGTTCGGCTTCGCTTTTAGTGCCCTGCACAAAATGGATCAGGTTTTCTAAAGGAGCTTCACCATCATCGAGCGTGATGAAATCAAAAAACTCAAAAACACGCGGGTCGCTGAGGGAGCGTAGTTCGGTGTTGGGAAAACCTCCGCCCATCACCACTTTCACAGCAGGGTGTTCCTGTTTTAGCCATTGAGCACACCGGAAGGCGGAGAACAAATTTCCCGGAAAGGGCACGGAGAATCCCGCTATTGCCGGTTGCATAACGGCCAGTTTTTCGGAAAGCGTTTCGATGGTGAGCTGGTCGATCAGGCTCAAAGGCTGTTGCAGGGCAGTGTAAAGTTCGTCGAAGCTTGCCGCACTTCTTCCCAGCCGCTCGGCATATCTGCTCAATCCGAAGTGGGGGTCCACAGCCTGTTGTATCAGGTCCGACAGGTCTTCAAGATACATGGTCGCCAGGTGCTTGGCTTTATCTTGTATGCCCATTTTCCCAAAGGCGTGCACAAGATCATCCATTTGCGCAAAGCGTGGTCCTTCCGGTAGCAAATTTCTACTGCAGATCAGATGGGCCAGGGTTGGGTTCTTTCCCTGTAAAAATTCCACCGTAGCCTCGATAGTATTGCAGTAGCGTTCGCGCAACTCATACATTCGGCTATAATCCTCGGTGAGGTCAGCTTCTCTCAGCCTTGCGAACAGACGCGTTAGGCCAGATTTTGAAAATAACCTCAGGGTCACTTCTATGCCCAGGTCGCATTGAAAGGACGGTATGTTTCGGGTGTTGAGAAATCCCTTTAAATAGGTTGTGGCCGGATAGGGTGTGTTGAGTTGTGTGAACGGCGGCGTAAGGAGCAGTATGGAAGGAGACAAGCCAGTTAAGTTTCTTCAAAAGTACGGGCTGAAAAAGTAACGGTTATGGCGCGGCCGATATAGAGATCACTTCAAAGGCTACGCAGGCATAATTGTTAGCGGCTGCAAAAGCTTTGAGACCGATATGCGGAAATGCCTTGCAGAAATGGGTGTAAGCGAGATATTCGTGCTCTTGTGCAGAGAATTCGTCAAAGACCAGAATATCGCCCACTCGGAGCCACGGTGCAAGGGTAGTAAGTACGAACAGTGTTGCGCTGTAAAGATCCGCATCGAGCGAAATGAACTTTTTTTTATCGTTGGGAAAGGTCTTTAAGAAATTGAAAAGCGTTTCCTGAAAAAGTCCTTTAATAAGGGTTACTCTTTTGTCGGCTACGGTCGGTATCACCCCCTGCAAGTCAAAAGTTCCTTTTTTGTAATGACCCCAGTCTTCCGGAAGTCCGGTAAAGGTGTCGAAGCCAAAGAATAAAGACTCAGGATGTTTGTTCTGACTGATCCACCACAGTAATGTTTCGCAATCGGCGACGCCAAATTCCAGATAGTGAATGGGCTCATCCTTCAGCTTTGCGGCGATGAGTTCATGCACGTTGTAGCGGCGTTTATACACACTTCCGTCTGCTCTGAAATCGTTGTATTCGAGCTGCTGATTTTCCTCCACCCATTGGGCGAAACGCAGGAAGTGCAGCACTTTAAAGAGCCGGTCCGTGAGCGGCCTGAATATCTTGTGTGCCGATAGTTTGTAAAGAGCGTATTTTCCGGGGGTCATAAGTTTAGGCGTTGATCGTTTTCATCTTCAAAAAATAGAAAAAGCTTTCCGCAAAAAAAAGCCGCGCTTGCGGCACGGCTTCAACAATTTATTCCCAAACTTTATTGAGCAAGCTCTTTAACTTTCTCAAATACCTCATTTTCACCTCCTTCTTCATAACCGGTATGCATGTAGGCCACCTTCCCATTCTTGTCCACGATCAGTGTAAACGGCACGGTTTGAAAATTGAGGGAGCGCTTTAGATCTGAGTTCGGATCAATATAGTAAGGAAAATCCCATCCTTGTGATTTTGCGTAGCTGCGTACCAAACCCTCGGCTCTCGATTCATCAATGGATACAGTAACGTAATTGAAGTCGGCTTCCTGTTTCCAGGCTGCCATTTTTTCGCGGATATTTTTTATTTCTTTTTTGCAGGGCACACACCAGGTAGCCCAGAAGCTCACCAGCGTAACTTTCCCTTTTTCAAAAGTTTCGCCAAATGCAACCTTTTTACCGGTGTTCACATCTTTTACCTGTGTATCGGGCAGTTCGCTCTGCGCAAACAGGGACATCGAAAATGCAAGGCCGGCTACGGTTGCAAAAAATTTCTTCATAAACGAGTAGTTTTTAAAATATTAATCCAAAACCTTGCCATTTCTTAACAAGTGTTCTAAATTCGGAAAATTTTTGATAATCACCAGTGTAAATTAAAGAAGTGCAGGCCCGCAGCGGGCGGTCAGGCCTGGCGGTGGTGGCATACCGGGCTGGTTTGTACTGCATTTCTAAGGCAACCAATTGCCAATTAAACACAACACAATTCAATGAAGAAAGCAGTTCTATTCTGTTTGTTGTCGGGGCTGGCCCTGCGCGCTTCGGCTCAGGGAAACCTGTCGGGCGATCTGATGGCCAATGTAAATTTTTATCAGCGCGATTCATCCATCAATGCTGCCAACAATCCGCTTTATGACAACTTGCTCAGTGGCGGAGATGCCTGGCTTACGCTGCGCTATTCCTACAAAGGATTTCACGCTTTTGTACGGGCCGATGCCTTTCACAATTCCAACTTATATCTTCCGGGTACAGCTTTTACTCAATGGGGTGTGGGCGCGTGGAGTGTGAGTAAAGACGTGAAAAACCTAACCATTACCGGCGGCTACATCTACGATCAGATTGGTAGTGGCATCATTTTCCGGGCGTACGAAGACCGCGGTCTGCTCATTGATAACGCACTTGTGGGCCTTCATTTGCGCTATCAGCTTACGGATAATATCATGGTGAAGGGATTCACCGGGCAGATGAAGAATATCGCAACCTTCGGCCGTTATGATCCCATCGTAAAGGGTATCAATGCAGAGGGCGATTTTCAGGTAGGGAAAGACATTCATTTGTCGCCGGGTATCGGAGCGGTCAACCGTACACTTGATGCAGAAAGAGTAAATCAGATTGCCACGGCCATCAATAACGAGCCGGAAGTAAGTAACAGATTTGTGCCTACCTACAATACCTATGCGTTTACAGCCTACAATACTCTTACGGCTGGTGCTTTTTCCTGGTATGCAGAAGGTGCCTATAAAACGCATGAGGCTATTCTGAAAAACACACACTTTGAAGATCTTTCAGGAAGCGTTTTGTACACATCTGTTGGCTATGCCCGAAAAGGTATTGCCGTCAATCTGAATGGCAAACGCACGGAGAATTTTTCTTTCCGGGCTAATCTGCAGGGTGAGGATGTACTGGCCCAGCGCGGTTCTATAGCCTGGCAGCCGGTTATTGCGCGCATTCGTCCGCAAAGACTTATGGCGCGGTACACACCCGCTTCACAAGACCTTTCTGAGATGGCGCTGGGTGGTGATGTACTGATATCTCCCAACGACGATCTTGATATTTCGCTGAACTATACTCATATCAATACGCTTGCCGATACTACACTGTATCGCGAAGCCTATGCCGAAGTAAACTATCGGGGGGTGAAAAACTGGCAATTTCAACTGGGGGTGCAATACCTTAAGTACAATCAGGCGCTCTATCAGGTAAAGCCGAATGTGCCGCTGGTAGAAGCCCTTACACCCTTTTTGGAAGTGGTGTACAAAATCGACCCAAAGAAATCCATAAGGACTGAGTGGGAATATATGCATACCGAGCAGGACTATGGTAGCTGGCTCTTTGGTCTGATCGAGTTCAATATAGCACCCAAATGGTCGTTTGCCGTATCGGATATGTACACGGTAGATCTCAATCCGCACAATCTGAGCGGGCTCAAAGAACCCCAGCATTATTACAATATTTTTATGGCACACACGCAGGGCCCTCACCGGTTCACGCTGCAATATGTGCGTCAGGTGGATGGTATTAACTGTACAGGCGGTGTGTGCCGGTATGAACCCGCCTTCAGCGGTGTGAAATTTTCGGTGACGTCGAGTTTTTAGCCTGTTTCACCACACACGAATTTTACCTTTGAAAACGGTTCCTTTCCGGAGCCGTTTTTGTTAATGAACATTTTATGCTGCAAACAGATTTTCTGATTATTGGCTCGGGCATAGCAGGTCTTACGTTCGCGGTGAAGACCGCAAGACGATTTCCGGACAAGAAAATTGTGATCCTTACCAAAGCCAATACCGATGAGACGAATACCAAATATGCTCAGGGTGGTATTGCTGTAGTAAACGATCTGGAAAATGACAGTTTCCAAAAGCATATTGACGATACCCTTGTGGCCGGCGATGGCCTTTGCAACCCTGCGGTGGTAGAGATCGTTGTGAAGGAAGGACCGGAAAGGGTGAACGAGATAATTGATTGGGGCACCAATTTCGACAAAGACGAGGCCGGTGGATTTCTCAGAGGAAAGGAAGGAGGTCATTCGGAGTTTAGAATATTGCATCATAAAGACGTTACGGGCTTTGAGATAGAACGCGCCCTGGTGGAGGAAACCCGGCGTTACCCGAATATTGAGATCCACAACCATTGGTTTGTAGTGGACCTGCTCACACAACACCATCTGGGTTTTTTGGTCACCAAATCTACTCCAGACATTGAATGCTATGGCGTATATGCGCTCAACCTGACCACGGGCGGCATCGAAAAGATACTGTCGAGGATCACGCTGATGGCCTCCGGAGGCACAGGGCAGGTGTATCGCACCACTACCAATCCGCGCATAGCCACCGGCGACGGCATAGCTATGGCCTACCGTGCCAAAGCCCGGATCGAGAATATGGAGTTCATACAGTTTCACCCCACTGCGCTGTATGAGGCGGGTGTAAGTCCATCATTCCTGATCACAGAGGCCGTGCGCGGCGACGGTGGAATATTGCGCAACAAAGATGGCGAGGCCTTCATGCAACGCTACGATGCGCGCCGCGATCTTGCTCCGCGCGATATTGTGGCCCGTGCTATAGACAACGAGATGAAACGCACCGGAACCGAACATGTGTACCTCGATTGCAGGCATATGGATATGGAAAAGTTTCGTGCGCATTTTCCCAACATCTACGAGAAATGCCTGCAAACAGGTATTGACGTGGCTCAGCAGATGATACCGGTGGCGCCCGCTGCTCACTATTGCTGTGGCGGAATAAAGGTCGATGAACACGGATGCTCCTCTATTCGCAACTTCTACGCCTGTGGTGAATGCAGCAGCACAGGTCTGCACGGTGCCAACCGGCTGGCTTCCAATTCGCTGCTGGAGGCATTGGTATTTGCCCATCGGTGTGCGGCCCATGCTGCAGAAAGAATTGATCAGATCGTAGGACATCCGGATCTTCCCGACTGGAACGCTTCCGGAACGACAGATCCGCGTGAAATGATCCTGATCACCCAAAGTCTTAAAGAGCTTCAGCAGGTTATGAGCGACTATGTGGGGATTGTGCGCAATGACGTGCGTCTGCAACGGGCCATGCGCCGGCTCGATCTGCTGCATGAAGAAACCGAAGAACTGTACAAAACCACTTCTGTATCGCCACAGTTACTGGAGCTGCGCAACCTGATTACTATCGGATTCCTGATCGTAAAGGGAGCACAGTTTCGTAAAGAAAGCCGGGGACTCCATTACAACACAGACTATCCTGCCAAAAGTAGTTTACTGCAAAATGTAGTGTTGTAGTACGATCAGGCTACGGGCAATAATATTGAAAAAGTGCTGCCTTTACCCGGAGCGCTTTCCACCTTCACCTTTCCACCGTGCGCTTCTGCCATGGCTTTTACATAGCTAAGACCCAGTCCGAAGCCCTTTACATCATGTAGGTTGCCGGTGTGTGCCCGGTAAAATTTTTCAAACACTCTCGACTGTGTTTCCTTATTCATACCGATACCGTTGTCCTTCACTTTGATAACAAGCATTCCGCTTTGGTTCACCGTTTCTACTTCTATTTTGGGCTGGTCTTTAGAGTATTTTATGGCGTTGTCCAGCAGGTTGAAAATGATGTTAGAAAAGTGCACATCGTCGGCGTTGACGTTGTGGTTGTGCGCCGCAAGCTTCAGGGTGAGCGATCCGTTGCGTTCCTGTATCTGCAGCGAAAGGTTGTCCGTTACCTTTTGAATAATATCATGCGCATTAAGTGTTTGCAGGTTCAGTCTCACTTCCTGTCGCTCTATACGTGCAGCCTGCAATATTTTTTCCACCTGCTTATTCATTCTTTTATTCTCGTCTTTGATCATGCTGCTGTAGTACCGTATCTTCTCTGTGTCGTGGATCACTTTTTCGTTCGTCAGTGCATCAATAGCGAGCGATATGGTGGCCAGCGGAGTTTTGAGCTCATGGGTCATATTGTTGATAAAGTCTGACTTGATCTCAGAAAGTTTTTTCTGCGTAAACATCTGACGAACCGTTAGCGCAAAGGCCGATATAATGATGATGGTAAAAATGATAGACCCTGCAATGATCCAGCCCAGTCTGCTGACGATGTAGTTGTTATTCTCTCTGAAGTATAGAATCAGCGTTTCCTTGAAGGGCGAGTTTTCTGTTGTGAGCTGCACTCTTATTGCGGCATGGCTTTCCTCAGGCCGGTAGCCCGGTGAGCGAAAAAGGGTATTCTGAAAAATATCGGTGATGATGTATTCGTATTTTTCTTTGATGCCCGTACGTTTGATGGAACCGCTGATGAGCCGGTCCACATCCTTTTGCTCCATGAAGCTGGTCGTGAAATTGGACAAGTACCAGTTCTTTGATTTTTCATCCTGTGGATACTGGCCGATGACGTTGAAGTAATTTTGGTAAAACTCCTCCTTAATACGGTTTACGGCAGTGTTTATGTCTTGTTCGTGTTGCTGCTTGCGGAGGCTTATGGCACTGCGTATCCAGGAGATCTGGATGAAAATGATGCCCAGCACCGAAAGCGTGATCAACAATACGATAACAGGAAAAACTTTTTTCATCCAAAAAGGTTTGGCTCAGTGAGCACCATGATCTGTAAAAATAATATACCCCGGGTGGCGGCCCGCAGCATCGCCCTCAGGTTCCTCGTAAACTTTTCTTAAAAAAAATTAGTTTTTCCTTTCACTTTCTTCCATCTGGATTAACTTACAGTGTCAACAATATCGCTTTTGAAACCGGTAATCAGCGCAAAAAATCTTACGAAATCTTTTAAAGAGTTTAAAGCCGTCGACGATTTGAGCTTTTCTATCGAACAAGGTTCCGTTTATGGTTTCCTTGGAGAAAATGGTGCCGGTAAAAGCACCACTATGCGCATGTTGCTGGGGCTCATCAGGCCCGATGCCGGGCAGGTGTTTATTAAAGGCCGCGAGTTTACGAGCCGCAGGAGGTACCTGCTGAAGTATGTGGGAGCTATCATTGAACGGCCCGATCTTTACGGCTTTCTTTCAGGCTGGGATAACCTGCGGATGATGGCTTTGTTGAGTCGTAAGCCGATAAGAAGAAAGCAGCTCTATGAGGTGTTAGAACTTGTGGGTCTGAGGGGCAGGGAACAAGACAAAGTAAAAGACTACTCCCAGGGCATGAAGCAAAGGCTGGGCATTGCTATTGCTTTGGTGCATGAGCCCGATCTGCTCATTCTCGACGAGCCTACAAACGGCCTCGATCCGCAGGGTATTGCCGAAATGCGGTCACTGATACTGAAGCTCAGCCGGGAACATCAGAAAACGATATTGGTGAGCTCGCATTTGCTGTATGAAATAGAACAGATCGCCACGCAGATGCTTATTATTCACAGGGGCAAAAAGGTGATCGAAGGCAATGTGGCGGAGTTGCTTGACCCTAAGGAAACCCTTTTCGACATCAGAATGGAACCCGACGATATGGTGC
>OFIS01000490.1_pt1 | contig 20667 bp, 27 predicted proteins | sample 1775071 | NCBI WGS metagenome assembly OFIS01 (sample SAMN08195774, study PRJEB24354) | sludge metagenome | isolation source: sludge from phenol fed wastewater aerobic bioreactor C | place: India: Nagpur | collected 2016-09-17
CCAGAAAAGCCCCGACCGTCTGCTGAGGCAGCGGCGGGGCTTATGCTTTCCATTGCGATAGCTATCCAAGCCACTGAGGCAAGGGCCTTGTGCGGGCTCGCTGTACGGCCGGCCCGATCCCCAGGTGGGAGGCTGAGCCATGGCTGGCGCTAAACGAAAATCGCTCAGTGAGCGGGCGGTCTCATGTTGCCGGCCCCGACATCGATGGTAATCGTGCCGGATATCCTGACATCCGTGTCGCCGATCTTGAACTGGCCGTTGCCAGCCGCGGGCAAGGCGTCGTCCGGCTCCGGTTGTGGCGCCGGCTTGGCGATGCGGTAGTCTCCCGTCACGCCGGGAAGCTTCTGCGTCGAGTTGCTGTCGGCGTGCGCGGCGTTGCCGGCCGCGAGCATGCCGGCAAGCGCGATGGTCAAAATACGCCCAAGGGAACTGTATCTGTTCATGAGCGCACTATAGGGGCCAGGCCGGACCGGCACCAGATGCCGGTCGATCAAATTGCGGCATGTCGACAGCCCGGATCAGGCCGCCTTCTTGCGGGTATCGTAGACATGGTCGACGAGCCCCCAGGCCTTCGCTTCCTCGGCGGTCATGAAATAGTCGCGGTCGAGCGTGCGCTCGACCTCCTCATAGCTTCGGCCGCAATGGCGGGCGTAGAGTTCCGTCATGTGGCGCTTGGTGCGCAATATATCCTCGGCATGCCGCTGGATGTCGGAGGCCTGGCCCTGGAAGCCGCCGAGCGGCTGATGCAGCACGATCCTGGTGTTGGGCAGTGCGATGCGGCGCCCTGGCGCTCCCGCCATCAGCAGGAACGAGCCCATCGAGGCGGCAAAGCCCATGCACACCGTCGACACCGGGCAGGAGATATATTGCATCGTGTCGTAGATGGCGAAGCCGCTGGTCACCACGCCGCCGGGCGAATTGATGTAGATCGAGATCTCCTTCTCGGGATTGTCCGATTCAAGCGACAGAAGCTGCGCGCAGACCAGGGCCGAGACGCCATCGTTGATCTCTCCGTTGATGAAGACGATGCGTTCGCGCAGCAGCCGCGAAAAGATGTCGAAGGCGCGTTCGCCACGGCTCGATTGCTCGATCACCATCGGCACAAGGTTGGCAAAACCGCTCATTGCTTCTCTCCTTGGTCGATCAGGCTGCGCACAGCATCATGCGGGGGGCGTTGGCGGCGACAGGGCGGTTGCGCGCTTCGAGCGAGATTCCGCAGCCGGCGCTGCCACGCATCGCGACGGCGGGCTGCGCCACCGCGAAATCGTCGTGGACGATGCGCAGCAACGTGCCGCCGGACGGCGTGCGTACAAGCGTGAAGGTTACGGTGCTGTCGAAGCCGGTGGGCCCGTTGGGCTCGTGGGTCGGCGGCCTCTCGCGCCAGGAATAGCGCAGCCGCTTGCCGGGTTCGGCATCCAGCACCTCGCATTCGATCGGCGTGTCCGGCGTGGCGAAGGCGAAGCGCTTGCCGATTTCGGGCATGATATTGTTCGGCATCATCCAGGCCGCCAGCAACTCAGGCACGGTCAGCGCGCGCCAGACCTTTTCCGGCGGATCCGGGAGTTCGCACTCGAAGCTGAGCGGCGCATGGACGATGGCCGGGTGCTTGATGGCAGTCATTGATCCATCTCCTTCAGAACCGTCTTCAGTTTCTCGATGCGTTCGGGCCAGAAGGCGCGATAGCGCTCGATCCAGCCGAGCAGGGGATCGAGCCCTTGAGGAGCGGCGCGGTAGTAGGCGTTGCGGCCCGACCGGCGCTCGGTTACCAGGCCGGCGCCGCGCAGCACGGCAAGATGCTGCGAAACCGCCGGCTGCGACACGTTCGTGCCGGCCCGCAACTCCGACACAGTCATCTCCCCACCGGAAAGGCGCTCGTAGACGGCGCGTCGGGTCGGGTCGGCCAGCGCCCGGAAAATCTCTGACTCGATCATGTCAAAAAGATAAGTGGATACTTATCGATTTGGCAAGCGTCTTCTTCGATCCCATGTGACTGAGACGACCCGGATGGACGATTTCCGCCATTCCTTGACAGCGAAGCATCCTGGGTCTAGGAACGAAAAGAGAACAAAAACCTTGTGGGAAATGACAGCCGTCACAGGCGGCGGCTGTCGCGAGGCTGTAAGGTGCGGCGACGTAAATTTTGTTTCGGATGAGCGCGGAGAAGTGTCATGGCGGGTAGCGTCAACAAGGTCATTCTGGTCGGGAATCTTGGCGCGGATCCCGAGGTCAGGCGTCTCAACTCGGGCGATGCGGTCGTCAACATCCGCGTCGCCACGTCGGAGAGCTGGCGCGACAAGAATTCCGGTGAGCGCAAGGAGAAGACCGAATGGCACAACGTGGTCATCTTCAACGACCAGCTCGCCAAGGTCGCTGAGCAGTATTTGAAAAAGGGCATGAAGGTCTACGTCGAAGGCCAGTTGCAGACCCGCAAATGGCAGGATCAGACCGGCAACGACCGTTATACGACCGAAGTCGTGCTGCAGAAGTTCCGGGGTGAATTGCAGATGCTCGATGCACGCGGCGAGGGTGGCGGTCAGGTCGGCAGCTACGCCGGCGGCGGCAACAGCAGCCGCGGTTCCGATTTCGGCCAGTCCGGCCCCAATGACGGCGGCTTCAGCCGAGGTGGCGGAAGCTCGAGGGGCGGCGGCGGTGGTGGTTCATCCCGCGAGCTGGACGACGAAATTCCGTTCTGAGCCGACTGTCCGTCTCGGGCTTCACGGTGTCTGGCCATAAATTCCGGCAGGCTGAAGCCCGAAACAGGGGATGGAGAGAGGGGCGATGTCTCTGGGACCGCTGTTGTCGGCGCCACCTCCCATCCCATGGCATGCCTTCGCGGCCTTCGCAGCGCTGGCGGTAGGCGGAGCCCAACTGGGGTTGCCCAAGGGTACGACGCGTCATCGGATCATGGGCTATGCCTGGGTGGCGTTGATGCTCGTCATCGCCGTCAGCAGCTTCTGGATCCGGCAGATACGCCTCATCGGCCCGTTCAGCCCGATACATCTCCTTTCGATCCTGGTTCTCATCACAGTGCCGCTTGCCGTCTGGCACGCGCACAATCATCATGTGGCGCGGCATCGCCGCATGATGATCGCGCTCTATATTTTCGCCCTGGTCGGGGCCGGTGTCTTCACCTTGTTGCCCGGGCGTATCATGCACGCGGTCGTTTTCGGGCAATGATGCTCCGTTGGTAGGCCTCGGTTGGAAGGAAGCGTTCAGTGGAAGCACGGGTCAAATGGGTCGAGGAGCGCACCTTTGTAGGGGAGTCCGGCAGCGGCCACAAGCTTGTGCTGGGAACCGCTCACGGCCCCGAAGGCAGGACACCGGGACCAAGCCCGATGGAACTGGTGCTGATCGGAACAGGCGGCTGCTCGGCCTATGACGTCGTGCATATCCTCGAGAAGGGGCGCGAGGCGGTCGAGGATTGCGTTGTCGAACTGGACGCTGACCGGGCCGAGACAGAGCCGCGCGTGTTCACCCGCATCCATATGCATTTCATCGTCAAGGGACGTGGCCTGTCGCACGACAAGGTCAAGCGGGCGATCGACCTGTCGATAGAAAAATACTGTTCGGCCTCGGCCATGATGGCCAAGACCGCCACGATCACGCATGACTTCGAAGTGATCGATACGACGGCACGGTGACGGCAGGCGCCGGGCTTCTGAGGAGCGTGCCTTAAGATAGGCCGATCGCCATTTCCCGCGTCACCCGACCATCAGCGCCTTGACGCCATCCGCAACGAACTGGACGGCGAGCGCGGCCAGAATGACGCCGAGCAGCCTTGTCAGGATCGAGCGGCCCGTATGGCCAAGGATGCGGTCGATACGCTCCGACAGCACGAACACCAGATAGGTGATGATCAGGCACAGCAGGATGATGCCGACCAGTGCCGCCTGCGCGCCAAACCCCTGGAATGAACCTGACAGCAGCACGGTTGCCGAAATAGCGCCCGGCCCGGCAATCAGTGGGATCGCCAGCGGAAAGGCGGCGATGTTGTGGATCATGTCCTTGGTGATGGCGACGTCGCCGATCTTTTCCTTGCGGTCCTGGCGTCGCTCGAAAACCATTTCGAAGGCGATGAAAAACAGCAGGAACCCACCGGCGACGCGAAACGCCGGCAGTGTGATGCCGAAGACCGACAGGATCGAGGCTCCGGCCACGGCGAACAGCGCCATGACCAGGAAACCGATTACGGAAGCGCGCACGGACACCTGCTGGCGCTCCTCGCGGTTCATGCCGCGCGTCACCGCCAGGAACAGCGGCGCCAGGCCGGGTGGGTCGATGGTGACCAGTATGGTGACGAACGCGTTGAACAGGCTGTCGAAACTCGGCATCTCCCCCCGCCTTCCGTCCTGCGACCGCTGAATATTCGGTCGCTTCAGCTTTCACCGACCCTCGCGGAGGCGATCCGGTCATCGTTGCGCAACCCTGAACGAAAGCCTTCTGGCATTTCCGGGTTCGCCGTGCGCCTTTGTTCGCCTGCCTTTGGCGGAGCGTAGCGCAAGCCGGCAGCTTGCGCGAGTCGCCGTTCAGTCCGTTATGGGGCCGCACCAGCCGGGCAGGTATCCCGCTTCCTTGCTCTTGGCCAAGGTCAGGGCGTCCTTCATGGCTTTGTCGAAGTCCTTTGCCACAGCGTCCTTGCCGATGCGTCTGCGCAGAAAATCGGCCCAGATGAACTCGCTGAACGGCGTCGTGTCCTTGGCGTAGCCGCCCAATCGCCGCAGTTCTCCCGCCATGCTGCGATAAGGGTCGTCTACGAGCTCGCCGATGGTCTTGGGGAGCGCGGTGTAGTCGCGGCGTCGGCCGTTTTCGTCGAAGGGGTGCATCCAGCCACGATTGTCGAGCATGAAGAGGAACGCGTCCTTCTCGAGTGCCGACAGGTCGCTGATCACCGTCACCAGCACGTCCTTGACGTCTTCCTCGATCAGTGCGCGGGCAAGATGATGATGGTCGATGACGTAGTTCTTTTTCTTGGGGCCGAGCACGACGGGAATCATGTGATTGCCCAGGAATGTGCCGGTTTTCTTGGCGCTCTGCGCGCGGATCATCTGCCGCTTGAGCGTCACTTCGCGCATGCCGACGGTGATCTGCGTCGGCCGCAGGTCCTTGACCGCGACGGGGGTCAGCAAGGGTTCTCTCTCGATCGTCATGGCGCATTCTCCTGTTCCGCCGCCGGCTGTCCGGGCCGCAGCGCCTTGATGGCGGCGTCGACGCTGTGAAAAATCCGTTGGGTGCCGACCAGATCGGCAATGCCGAAGCGGCTCAGCGCTTCCTGGGCGCGCAGCGATTCCAGGCGCGCGATGGCAAAGACAGCTCCCGCCTTGCGGCAATGGGCGATTGTCTCGATAAGGGCCTGGGCGGCGGTGTAGTCGATTTCGACGATGTTGCTCGCCTCAAGAACGACCAGTTTCAGGCCTTTGCCCTTGGCGTCGACCAGGGCGCCGAGCCGGCGCTTGAAGCGGTCGGCATTGACGAAGGACAGCGGCGCCTGGAAGGCCGCGACCAGCACGCCTGGCTGCCCCGGACCCGGTGTGACCGGCGGCCACCAGACTGACGTGCCTGGAACCTGTTGCAGTTCGATCGGCTGCGTGCGGGTCGCGCTCCACACACCGTGCAGCAGCGACAACCCTATGCCGATGGCAACGCCGGCCTGGATCGGCAGCGCGACGATCGCAGCCATGGTGATGAGGATCAGCGCGAACTCGACAGGCGCCTGGCGATAGACGTTCACGAACACCTGCCAGCGCAGTATGTGCTGCGCGACGAACAGCAAAATGCCGGCCAGCGCCGCTTGCGGGACGTTGGACAGCAAGCCGCCACCGAAGGCGCCCAGCGCCAGGACGATCGCGGCCGCGACCAGGCAGGCCAGTTGCGAGCGGCCGCCCGTATGGGCCACGATGGCCGTTCGCGGCGGGCTTGCGTTGACAGGGAAGGCGCCGAACAGGCCGGACGCAATGCTGCCCGCGCCGACGCCGACGAAGTCGCGGTTGACGTCGGGTGCTTCCTGCGAGGCAAAGGACCGCGAGGTGGCCGCTGTCTGCACCATGACGACGATGGCGATCAGCAATGCCAGGGGCAGCAGGCCCCGCACATCGTCGAGGCTGATCTCGGGAATGCCTGGGCTGGGCAGGCCGTTGGGCAGGGCGCCGAGCACGTCCACGCCGCGATCCGCGAGACCGAACAGCGAAACCGCGAGTGTCGCCAGCACGACGCCGATCAGGGCTGCGGGGATGCGCGGACTGATGCGCTCCCCGATCAGGACGATGAGGAAGACGCCCAGCCCAAGCGCAAGGCAATATGGGTTGGTGAGGTGGAGATTGGCGGCGATCTGGCCGATGCGCGCCAGCGTCTCGCCGGTTTCGTGCGGCAGGCCGAGCAGACCGGGCAACTGAGAGACCACGATGTGCACGGCGATACCGGCGAGGAAGCCGGTCGTGACGGGCACCGACAGCAGGTCGGCGATCCAGCCGAGGCGAAGCATGCCGCTCAGCGCCACGATCAGCCCGACCATCAGCGCCAGCATCGCGGCCAGCGTCACATACTGCGGCGAGCCGGTCGTGGCGAGAAGCGCCAGCCCGCCGGCAAACAATGGCGTGATCGTCGAGTCGGCACCGGCCGACAGATATCTGTTGGCTCCGAACAAAGCGAAAGCCAACGAGGCCGCGACGAAGGCGAAGAAGCCGATCTCGGGCTGGAAGCCACCAAGCCTCGCCGTCGCCATCTGCTCGGGTATCGTGATCGCGGCAAGGGTGACACCCGCGACGAGGTCGCCGCTGAGGTCCTTGGGCGTCCAGCCACTCAGCGCCCGCAGGGGCAACCATTGGCTCCAGTTCGTCATGGGCTGTCGGCTTTCGCTAGGGCGGGGCGAACGGTGACGCTCCGTCCGGGGGCAATGGAAATACCTCGGCCATATCGTCGCAATCAGCGGTATCCTTTTGAATTTACCACTAAAATTGACACTGGAAAAGTGCCGCTGACATTGGAGTTTCCGAGCCGCTTCCTATATAAGCAGTAAGTGATTCCCGAACAGATTGTGATCTGATTTGACCGACCAGAAGACACCCCGCGGCGGCGAAGACGGCCCCAACGGCATCGAGCCGATCTCCATCATCGAGGAGATGCAGCGCTCCTATCTCGACTACGCAATGAGCGTGATCGTCAGTCGTGCATTGCCCGATGCGCGCGATGGCCTGAAGCCCGTGCATCGCCGCATCCTCTTTGCATCGCACGAAAGCGGTTACCACTGGAATCGCAAATACGTGAAGTCGGCGCGGCCGGTCGCCGACGTGATGGGTAAATACCATCCGCACGGCGACGCATCGATCTACGACGCCTTGGTCCGCATGGCGCAGGATTGGTCGCTGCGCGTGCCGCTGATCGACGGGCAGGGCAATTTCGGCTCGATCGACGGCGATCCACCGGCGGCGATGCGTTACACGGAGTCGCGGCTGACCAAGGTCGCGCACGAATTGCTGGAAGACATCGACAAGGACACGGTCGACTTCCAGGACACGTACGACGCCTCGGGCAGCGAGCCCAAGGTCCTGCCCGCACGGTTCCCGAACCTTCTGGTCAACGGTTCCGGCGGTATCGCCGTCGGTATGGCCACCAACATTCCGCCGCACAATCTGGGCGAGGTCTGCAACGGCGCGATTGCCCTTATCGACAATCCGGCGATCGACCTGCCGGCGATGATGGAGATCATCCCCGGCCCGGATTTCCCGACCGGCGGCATCGTGCTTGGACGTTCGGGCATCTACAGCGCCTACTCGACAGGCCGCGGCTCGATGATCATGCGCGGCCGCGTCAACATCGAGCAGCGCGGCAACGACCGCGAATCCATCATCGTCACCGAGATACCCTATCAGGTGAACAAGGCTTCGATGATCGAGAAGATGGCCGAACTGGTGCGCGACAAGCGCATCGAGGGTATTTCCGATATCCGCGACGAGAGCGACCGTCAGGGCTATCGCGTCGTGATCGAACTGAAGCGCGACGCCGTCGCCGACGTCGTCCTGAACCAGCTCTACCGCTTCACCCCGCTGCAGACGTCATTCGGCGCCAACATGGTCGCCCTCAACGGCGGCAAGCCGGAAGTGCTGACGCTCATCGACCTCCTGAGGGCGTTCGTCACCTTCCGCGAGGAAGTGATCACCCGGCGCACCAAATATCTGCTGCGCAAGGCTCGCGACCGCGCCCACGTGTTGGTCGGTCTTGCGATCGCGGTGGCCAACATCGACGAGGTCATCAAGCTGATCCGCACCGCGCCGGATCCGCAGACCGCGCGCGAACAGTTGATGGAGCGGCGCTGGGCGGCCGGCGACGTCGAGTCGCTGATCCTGCTAATCGACGATCCGCGCCATCGCATCAACGAGGACGGCACCTATAACCTGTCCGAGGAACAGGCCCGCGCCATCCTCGAACTGCGCCTGCAGCGCCTGACGGCGCTCGGACGCGACGAAATCGCCGACGAGCTGAACGCCATCGGCGCGGAGATCGTCGACTATCTGGACATTCTGTCCTCACGCGCCCGCGTCCAGCAGATTGTCAAGGACGAACTCATCGCCGTGCGCGACGAGTTCGGCACGCCGCGTCGCACGGAGCTGACCGATGGCGGCGCCGACATGGAGGACGAGGACCTCATCCAGCGCGAGGATATGGTCGTCACTGTCAGCCATTCCGGCTACATCAAGCGCGTGCCGCTTTCGCTCTACCGGGCGCAGCGCCGCGGCGGCAAGGGCCGCTCGGGCATGTCGACCAAGGAGGAGGATTTCGTCACCAGGCTGTTCGTGGCCAACACGCACACGCCGGTGCTGTTCTTCTCCTCGCGCGGCATCGTCTACAAGGAAAAGGTCTGGCGGCTGCCGATCGGCAATCCGCAGTCGCGCGGCAAGGCGCTGATCAATATGCTGCCGCTCGAGCAGGGCGAACGCATCACCACCATCATGCCGTTGCCGGAGGACGAGGCGAGCTGGGGCGAGCTCGACGTCATGTTCGCCACCACGCGCGGCACGGTGCGGCGCAACAAGCTGTCCGACTTCGTCCAGGTCAACCGCAACGGCAAGATCGCCATGAAGCTGGAGGAGGAGGGCGACGAGATTCTCGGCGTCGAGACCTGTACCGACAATGACGATGTGCTGCTGACGGCCAATTCCGGTCAGTGCATCCGCTTCTCGGTGAGCGATGTCCGCGTCTTCCAGAGCCGCAATTCCGTCGGCGTGCGCGGTATCACCATGGCTAACACCGATCGGGTCATCTCTATGTCGGTGATCGAACATGTCGACGCCTCACCCGCCGAGCGCTCCGCCTATCTGAAGCGGGCCGCGATGGAGAGGCGGCTTGCGGCTGGCGCCGGCGGCGAAGAAGAAGACATCGCCCTGACAAACGAGGAGGTCGGCGAGGACGCCGAGCTTTCCGAGGAGCGCTACGAGTTCCTCAGGGAGCACGAACAGTTCGTGCTGACGGTAACCGAGTTCGGCTATGGCAAGCGGTCTTCGTCCTATGATTTTCGCCTTATCGGGCGCGGCGGCAAGGGTATACGCGCCACTGACGTCTCGAAGGTCGCCGAGATCGGCAGGCTGGTTGCGACGTTCCCGGTTGGCAACGACGATCAGATCATGCTGGTCTCGGACGGCGGCACCGTCATCCGCGTTCCGGTGAACGGCATCCGCTTCGCCAGCCGCGCCACCAAGGGCGTGACCATCTTCAATACGGCTGAGGGTGAAAAGGTCGTTTCGGTGGAGCGCATCTCTGAGCCTCAGTCCGACGAGGAAGAGACGGAGAACGGTTCCGAAGGGGCCGCCGACGCTCCCGGAACCGGAGAGTAGAGAACTCCCGACATGGCAACGCCGGCCCGATGGGCCGGCGCTTCAACGGCATCGGGCTGTCTTGGAGATGTTAGAAGTCGCGATGCGACCGGCGGACGCCAAAACCCTCGAAGCGCCTGGCATTGGCCTTGACGCGAACGCGTGCCGCTTCCTGATGCAGCCCGAATGCGGTGGCGATCAGCATGGCGACGGTCATTGCGGTGGCGAGCATGTAGATCAGCATTTGCGTGTTCTCCTGCGCCTTATAACGGTCAGGTGGGGTTTTGGTTTCCTCTAATGAAGCCGTAATCTAGTGAACGCTGCGTGAAGCATTCGTGATCGGCCCGTTCATCTGTCGTTCATGTGCCGGAAAAGGTTCACGGTCGCGCGATCCAATCGGATTTGCCTTTGGTGGAGAGGCTCGCTAGAAGCACCGGCATGACCGAACGCATCGCACTTTATGCCGGCTCCTTCGATCCGCTGACCAACGGCCATCTCGACGTGCTGAAGGCCTCGCTTGCCGTGGCCGATGTCGTCTATGCCGCGATCGGCATCCATCCGGGCAAGAAGCCGCTGTTTTCCTTCGAGGAGCGGGTGAAGCTGATCGAGGTCGCGACCAAGGAGGAATTCGGCAACGACGGCGCGCGCATCAAAGTAGTGGCGTTTGATGGGCTGGTCATCGACGCGGCCAGAGCACAGGGCGCCTCGATCATGATCCGTGGCCTGCGTGACGGCACAGACCTCGACTACGAAATGCAGATGGCCGGCATGAACGAAACCATGGCGCCGGAGTTGCAGACGGTCTTCCTGCCGGCAAGCCCGTCGGTGCGAACCATTACCGCCACACTTGTCCGCCAGATAGCCTCGATGGGAGGGGACATCCGCCCCTTCGTGCCAGCGGCGGTCGCAGGAGCACTCACCGCCAAATTCGCGAAATAGCGCATGCCGCCCAGAATCCCGATCCTGGGATAGTGGCATGCGTCAGGCAAAGATTTTTGGAGAAATATCCATGCAGCTCAAAAGGCTTGCCTCGTTCCTCGTCGTGCTTGCGGCGCTCTTCATGACGCCGGCCCCGTCCTTCGCCGCGGACGCCGAGAACACGATGATCATCACACTCAAGGACGGCGACGTCACCATCGCGCTGAGGCCCGACCTCGCGCCAAAGCATGTGGCGCAGATCAAAAAGCTCGTGCGCCAGGGCGCCTATGACAACGTCGTCTTCCACCGCGTGATCGACGGCTTCATGGCCCAGACCGGCGACGTCAAGTTCGGCAACTCCAGCAAGCCGACCTTTGCGCCGTCCCGCGCCGGCATGGGCGGCTCCGACAAGCCCGACCTGAAGGCCGAGTTCTCGAATGCCAATCACGGCCGCGGCGCTTGCTCGATGGCCCGCGCTCAGAATCCCAATTCGGCCAATTCGCAGTTCTTCATCTGCTTCGATGACGCTGCCTTCCTCAACCGCCAGTACACGGTCTGGGGCCAGGTGATCGAAGGCATGGAGAATGTCGACAAGATCAAGCGCGGCGAGCCTGTTCAGGATCCCGACAAGATCGTGTCGCTGAAGGTCGCCGCCGACGTAAAGTGACGAGCCAGGCGCGCGGCAGGTTGCGCCTGCCGCGATCGCCCTTGGCGTTCCGCGCCCAGTGGACTACGTCGGGCGCAGACGCGGCTTCGCCCGATAAAGCCGGATGTCGCCCGAAACATCCCGCTGCGGTGGAACGAATTTGACATCAAAATGAAAGTCGATCTGTTCGATTTCGAACTGCCCGAGGAGCGCATCGCGCTGCGGCCCGCCGAGCCTCGCGACAGCGCGCGGCTGCTTGTCGTCAGGCCCGGTCACGACCTGGAGGATCGGACGGTGGATCAGCTGCCGTCGCTGCTTCGGGCGGGCGATGTGCTGGTCTTCAACGACACCAAGGTCATTCCCGCCCAGTTGAAGGGCATCCGGCGCCGTGGCGAGGCAGCGGCGCAGGTCGAGGCCACCTTGCACATGCGTGTGGCTCCGGATCGCTGGCAGGCCTTCATGCGCCCGGCCAAGCGGGTCGCTGCCGGCGACCGCATCCATTTCGGCCATGACGGCAACTCCTGTTTCCTAGGCCAGCTCGACGCCACGGTGATCGAGAAGGGCGAAGCCGGCGAGGTTCTGCTCGGCTTCGATCTTTCCGGGCCGTTTCTCGACGAGGCACTGCACGCCGTAGGGCACATTCCGCTGCCGCCCTACATCGCCTCGAAGCGCGACGACGACGAACGTGATCGCAGCGACTACCAGACCATTTACGCGCGAGAGGAGGGTGCCGTGGCCGCGCCCACGGCCGGCCTGCATTTCACGCCACAACTGTTCGCCGCGCTGGACGCAATCGGGGTCGAGCGCCGTTTCGTGACGCTGCACGTCGGCGCCGGCACGTTCCTGCCGGTCAAGGCGGACGACACCGCGGATCACAAAATGCATGCCGAGACGGGTTCGGTGAGCACCGAGACCGCGCGGGCGCTGAATGCGGCCAAGGCACGGGGAGGGCGGATCGTGGCCGTCGGCACCACCTCGCTGCGGCTTCTGGAGAGCGCCGCGCGGGAAGACGGGAGCGTGGGCGCCTGGTCGGGGCCAACCGATATCTTCATCACGCCTGGCTACCGTTTCCGCACCGCAGACATGCTGATGACGAATTTCCACCTGCCGCGCTCGACCCTGTTCATGCTGGTCTCGGCCTTTTGCGGCCTGGACACCATGCGCGCTGCCTACGCGCACGCCATTACCGATCGCTACCGGTTCTATTCCTATGGCGACGCAAGCCTGCTCTACCGGGCTGGCGAGCCCGACAAGGATATCGATGACTAAGGCTTTCTCCTTCAGGATCCTCGCCACTGAGGGCAAGGCTAGGCGCGGGCTGATCGAAATGCCGCGCGGCGAAATCCGCACGCCTGCCTTCATGCCTGTCGGCACCGGTGGCACGGTGAAGGCCATGTACATGGACCAGGTGCGCGGCGTCGGCGCCGACATCATCCTGGGCAACACCTACCATCTGATGCTGCGACCCGGCGCCGAGCGCGTCGCGAGGTTGGGTGGCCTGCATGAATTCGCAAGGTGGCCGTGGCCGATCCTCACCGACAGCGGCGGCTTCCAGGTGATGTCGTTGTCCAAGCTGAGGAAGCTGACTGAGAATGGCGTGACGTTCCGCTCGCACATCGACGGGTCGCCCTACGAAATGTCGCCGGAGCGATCGATCGAGATCCAGGGCCTGCTGGATTCCGACATCCAGATGCAACTGGACGAATGCACCGCGCTGCCGGCCAAGCCCAGGGAGATCGAGCGCGCCATGGAGCTGTCGCTGCGCTGGGCGGATCGGTGCAAGACGGCATTCGGCGATCAGCCCGGCAAAGCCATGTTCGGCATCGTCCAGGGGGGCGACAACGCCGCGATGCGCATCCGATCGGCGCAGGCCCTGAAGGCCATGGACCTCAAGGGCTATGCCGTTGGCGGGCTTGCGGTGGGCGAACCACAGGCCATCATGCTCGAAATGCTCGACATCACCTGTCCGGAATTGCCCGCTGACAAGCCTCGCTACCTGATGGGCGTCGGCACGCCGGACGACATCCTGAAGTCGGTGGCGCGCGGCATCGACATGTTCGACTGCGTGATGCCGACCCGCGCCGGCCGACACGGGCTTGCCTATACCCGCAGGGGCAAGGTCAACCTTCGCAACGCCCGCCATGCGGACGACCCGCGACCGCTCGACGAGGAAAGCGACTGCCCGGCGGCGCGCGACTACTCCCGCGCCTATCTGCATCACCTTGTCCGCTCGCAAGAAGCGCTGGGCGCGATGCTGCTGACCTGGAACAACCTTTCCTACTACCAGAGGCTCATGCAGGACATCCGCGCCGCCATCGAGGCACAGGCCTTCGAAGCGCGCGCCGCCGAGATTTCCGAGGGATGGTCGCGCGGTGACATCCCGGCGCTGTAACCTCGGCTAAGTGCTAATCGAGTTCGCCACGCGCAGGCTGCACCCCGTGATCTTGAAGCTACCGTCCGGCTGGAGCTCCAACGTGTAGACCGCCTCGTAATCCTTTCCGTCGGGGCCGACGATGAGCACCTGCTGGATGATCGACGAGGGCCCCGTCTGTTCCGCCTTGCCGAACGAATAGCTCTGCGGCTTTCGCACAGGCGCGTAGCCGTTGGTTACCATGCTCATGAAGGTGTCGACGGTCGGAAATATACGCTTCACATTGGGCGCCGCGAAACTGTAGGCGGCGGCGCCATCATTGGCGATGAAAGCCTTGAGCTGGCTGTCTATCACCGTCTGGGCCGCCTTGATCTCTATGTCTCCGGCCAATGCAGCGGATGCCCATAAAAGCTGTACGACGGCGAGTATGAGTGGCGCGCGGCGCATTGTGGCTCCTCCTGCCGGATATCGTTGTCGGCATCTTGAGAATACGCGCTGGGGCGGCTCGCGGTTTCATCGATCCTCGAAAATCGCCATCTGGCCACCACGCTGCCATGCTTAAGCGGTCGTTAAGGCGGAGCGCGCATCGTTAATAGGCAGGCGGGGCGGCGAAGATTGTTGTCCAGGGAACGAACGATGTTCGAACGACAGATCGACCGGCGCTTGTTGCTGAAAGGCGCCGCGACGCTTGCGGCGACGGTGATGCCTTTTCCCGCACTGGCGATCGCACCGACCGTCAACGCGGTTGCCTTCGATCCGGCCATACCCGCGCTTGGCAATCCCAAGGGAGATGTGACCATCTCCGAGTTCGTCGACTACCAATGCCCGATCTGCAAGCGCGCTTTCGTGGAACTGGGCAAGCTGCTGGCGGAGGACGCCGGGGTGCGGCTGGTGATGAAGGACTGGCCGGTGTTCGGCGAGGCGTCGCGCGACGCGGCGCGAATGGCGCTCTCAGCCGGCCCGTTCTATCCTCAGGTGGTCGAGGCGCTGATGGCCAATGAACATGGACTTTCCGAGCGCCGCACCAACGAGGTCCTGGCTTCCGCCGGGGTCGACGTCATGGCGGTGCGCGCCGGCCTCGATGCGCGCGCGGCGGATGTTGACGCGGTGCTCGCGCGCAATGACGGACTGGCGTTTGCCTTCAAGTTGCGGGGCACACCGGCGCTTGTGATCGGGGGAACACTTTACAAGCGTGGCATGCATCTGGATGAGCTCCGGCAGGCCGTTGCCAGCGCTCGGGCGAACTGAGCCTTGATTCCAGTGCTTGAAAGCCCGCCTCCAGTCTGCCAGAAGGGCCGACTATGCATATGTGCTTGAGCGGGACGAGGCCATGAGGGCGTTTTTCGTGCAGATTAAATGCGATCTCGGCAAATCATACGAGGTTGCCAGCGCGCTTGCCGACGCCGAGATCGCCTCGGAGATCTATTCGACCGCCGGCAACTATGACCTTCTCGCCAAATTCTATGTCGAGGACGAGGAAGACATCGGCCACTTCGTCAACGAGCGGGTGCAGGTCCTCCCCGGAATCAAGGACACTTTCACCGTCGTCACGTTCCGGGCGTTCTGACGCCGGCTTTCGGCTCGGGTCGCAAGGGTTGATGCCGGCTATCGGGCTGGGCGCGACATCGTTGACGGTTGACGCGAAAGCCTCCCTGGCACAGAAAACGCCGACATTTGCATTGGGAGGCTGGATTGATCCGGCACATCGTCTTTTTCAGCGCGCGTGAGGGCGAGGACGTCGAGGCCGTGCGCAGCGGCCTCTTGACGCTTGGCGACATTCCCCACTCCCAGCTTTTCGAAGTGACGCTCAACACCAAGGTCGATCCGTTGTGCGACAAGATCGATGTGGTCGTCTACGCCGAGTTCGAGGACGAGGCGGCGCTTGCCGCCTATAAGGCCCATCCGCTCTACGCGCAGACCACAAGCAAGGTGAAGCCCTTGCGCGAATTGCGCTATTCCGCAGATGTGGTGGCCGTCGCCTGATCGATCTCCCGCGCGGGGGATACGTTGCGTCATTCCCGACAACGTCGGCGGGAATTCACTCGGCCCGGATCGCTCCGGTCTTGAACCCGTCCGCGGAATGGGGCACATCGCGCCAGCATGAGCGACGCACCATCCTTTGCCCCGCATCCCCTCGATCATCTCGTGCTGCCGGTCGGCAGCCTGGACGAGGCACGCGCAAGGCTCACGGCATTGGGCTTCATCGTCGCGCCCACCGGCGTTCATCCTTTTGGAACCGTGAACTGCTGCGTCTTTCTCGCCGATGGAACCTATCTCGAGCCCTTGGCGGTTGGGAACGCCGGCGATGCCGGCCGGGCCATTGCTTCGGGCAACGTGTTCGTGGGGCGTGACCGGCTGTACCGCGACAGCCGTGGCGACGACGGGTTCTCGGCCGTCGTGCTCGGCACGGCGGATGCACTGGCAGATAATGCCCGGTATGTGAAAGCCGGCTTGTCCGCGGGGCAGATACTCAACTTTTCGCGCGCCTTCACCGACGCCGTTGGCAAGAGCGATACGGCATCCTTCCGGCTTGCCTTCGCCGGCGACGCGAATCCGGACGCATTCCTCTTCGCCTGCGAACGGGTCAACGCACCGAATGTCGACCGCACCGCGCTGCAGGCGCATGACAACGGCGCGCTGGGCATGGTGGAGATCATCGCCGTGTCCGATGCGCCTTCCGGACAGGAGCAGCTCATTCACACGGCGACGGGAGCGGGGCCTGACGGCGAGCGGCGGTCTGGCATCGACTTCAATCTGGCCAATGCGAGATTGAGTGTTCTTGAGCCGGCGGCATTCCAGGCCCGTTTTGGCCTGCCGGCGGGCGCGCCGTCCAAATTGCGTTTCGCCGCCATTGTCTTTTCGGTACGCAGTGCCGCAGGTGTCGCAAAGTTGCTTGCGGCCGAAGCCATCGAACACGACATACGCAGCAGCGACGTCGTCGTGCCTCCAGCACCTGGGCAGGGCGCAGCCTTCATCTTTCGGGAGATGTCATGAACAAGCCCAATCCAACCGTGACCGTGGGCGACGTCGTCTTCGCCAATGACGCGCCATTGTCGCTGATCGCCGGTCCCTGCCAGTTGGAATCGCGTCAGCACGCCTTCGACATGGCGGGCGCGTTGAAGGAGCTGGCTGGCAAGCTCGGCATAGGGCTTGTCTACAAGAGTAGCTACGACAAGGCTAACCGCACCTCGCTGGGGGCAACGCGCGGCGCCGGGCTCGATGCCGCGATGCCGATCTTCGACGACCTGCGCAAGGCCTTCTCGATCCCGGTCCTGACGGACGTCCACACCGAGGAGCAATGCGCGATCGTCGCGCCGCATGTCGACGTCCTGCAGATACCTGCGTTCCTGTCGCGCCAGACCGACATGCTGATCGCCGCCGCAAGGACCGGCAAGATCGTCAACGTGAAGAAGGGCCAGTTCCTCGCGCCGTGGGACATGAAGAACGTCGTTGCCAAGGTCACCGGCTCCGGCAATCCCAACGTGCTGGTAACGGAGCGCGGCGCTTCCTTCGGCTACAACACGCTTGTGTCCGACATGCGCGCCCTGCCGATCATGGCAGAGATCGGCGCGCCGGTGATTTTCGATGCCACGCATTCCGTGCAGCAACCCGGCGGGCAGGGTGGCTCATCGGGCGGCGAACGCCGCTTTGTCGAAACGCTTGCGCGCGCCGCCGCGGCGGTAGGGGTGGCCGGCATTTTCATCGAGACCCACCACGATCCCGACAATTCGATCTCGTCCGATGGCCCCAACATGGTGCCGCTCAAGGACATGCCGGCACTGATCGAACGGCTGATGGCCTTCGATCGCGTGGCCAAGGCGCGCTAGCCGCTCGTCCCCCGCGAGATTGGCTCGGCAAGGGCCCTCCGGCCGTTCGCTTGTCGTCGGTCGGAGCCGGATGTAGGCTTGGCCGGCAAATGAGCGCCCTGGCAGGAGAAAAGCCATGTCCGTTGCCCGCGTCACCGAAATCACGTCTTCGTCGAAGAAAAGCTTTCAGGACGCCATCGAGAAGGGTATCGCACGCGCCGCAAAGACATTGAAGAATGTCGAAGGTGCCTGGATACAGGATCAGAAGATCGTCGTGGAAGACGGCAAGATCGCTGCCTACCGCGTCAATATGAAGGTCACCTTCATCCTCGCGGAGTGATCGGCTGTAACAATAAAAATCGGAACCTTCCGTCCGTCTCCTCCATTGTCCAGCCGTGTTCAACGGTAAAGAGGAGACCAGTATGACGACCCCGACCGGCCATACCCAGGCCATCACCGCGTCGCGCGTGATCGGCACGTCCGTCTACAACACCGAAGGCAAGAGCATCGGTTCAATAGAGGACATCATGCTCGACAAGACGTCGAACAGCATCATGTTCGCCGTCATCGGCTTCGGCGGATTTCTCGGCATAGGTGAAAGGTATCACGCGGTCCCGTGGGCAAGTCTCGACTACGACAAGCATCAGGGCGGATACGTCGTGCCGTTCTCGAAGGAGCAGCTCAAGGCGGCACCGGCCTATTCGATCAACGAGCTTACGGGCGCCGACGGCGAAGTGGCGCGAAACGCGTCATACGACTACTACAAGGTCGAGCCGTACTGGCATTGATTTTTTGAACCGGGAGATGCGGGCAGGGCTGGCGCTGGTCGCCAGCCCTTTTTGCTGAGGTCATTCACCTCCATCCTGCACGACAGCCGTCAATTCGAGGCTCTTCGGCGGCGGCTGATTGTTGCAGGAGGTGAGAAACGCAGCCGCGATCAGGAACAGACTCACGATACCGCTCAACTCGGACATGGCGAAACTCCCTTCCGTTTCGCCCCGCGCGACAACAGGCATAACCCGTTCGCTCCTGTTTCGGACATGACATATGGTGACAGCAATTCGCGTTTCGTGAATCCGTCCGCGAACCGCCGACACGATAAATTGCAGGCGCCATGATTGCCTTTTGCGGCGCTTTGGCTAAGACGTGCGCGACGCTTCGCCAGATCAATCGGGGACATTGCAATGACTGCCATCATCGACATCGTCGGGCGTGAAATCCTGGATAGTCGCGGAAATCCGACCGTTGAGGTCGACGTTGTGCTCGAAGACGGCTCGATGGGCCGCGCCGCCGTGCCTTCGGGCGCCTCCACCGGCGCGCACGAAGCGGTCGAACTGCGCGACGGCGGCCCGCGCTACCTCGGCAAGGGCGTCCTGCGGGCCGTGGAAGCCGTGAACGGTGAACTGTTCGAGGCGCTCGGCGGCATGGAAGCCGAGAACCAGATCCACATCGATCGGACCATGATCGAGCTCGACGGCACTCCCAACAAGAGCCGTCTCGGCGCCAACGCCATTCTGGGCGTGTCCCTCGCGGTCGCCAAGGCTGCCGCCGATGCCGCCGGCCTGCCGCTCTACCGCTATGTCGGCGGCGCCAAGGCGCATGTGCTGCCTGTCCCGATGATGAACATCATCAACGGTGGCGCGCATGCCGACAATCCGATCGATTTCCAGGAATTCATGATCCTGCCGATCGGCGCGCCGACGTTGCGTGACGGCGTGCGCTGGGGCTCGGAGATTTTCCACACGCTGCGCAAAAAGCTGAAGGATGCCGGCCATAACACCAATGTGGGTGACGAGGGTGGTTTCGCGCCGAATCTGAAGAGTGCGCCGGCGGCGCTCGACTTCATCATGGAATCGATCGAGAAGGCCGGCTTCAAGCCGGGCGAGGATGTCGCCCTTGGTCTCGACTGCGCCGCCACCGAGTTCTTCAAGGACGGCAACTACGTCTACGAAGGCGAGAAGAAGACGCGCGACCCGAAGGCGCAGGCCAAGTATCTCGCCAAGCTTGCCGCCGACTATCCAATCATCTCGATCGAGGACGGTCTCGCCGAGGACGATTGGGAAGGCTGGAAGTATCTGACCGACCTGATCGGCAAGAAGGTTCAGCTCGTCGGCGACGACCTGTTCGTCACCAACACGGCACGTCTGCGCGACGGCATTCGCATGGGTGTCGCCAACTCTATCCTGGTCAAGGTCAATCAGATCGGCTCGCTGACCGAGACGCTCGACGCCGTCGAGACCGCGCACAAGGCAGCCTACACCGCCGTCATGTCGCATCGCTCTGGCGAAACCGAGGATTCGACGATCGCCGATCTCGCCGTCGCGACCAATTGCGGGCAGATCAAGACCGGCTCGCTATCGCGCTCCGACCGCATGGCCAAGTACAACCAGCTCATCCGTATCGAGGAAGAGTTGGGCAGCCAGGCCGCCTACGCCGGCAAGTCGATCCTCAAGGCATAGCATCAGGATCAGTTCCGATATGCGAAGGGCGGGAGATTTCTCCCGCCCTTTTTGTTTCCGCTAGCCGCGAACCACGCCGTGCCGTAACTGTCCATTAAGCACAATCGGGCGAAAAAGGTCGCAGGGCTTTCAGAGTTCCAGCCCTGGGGATTTGCGTCATGTGGACACGTCAGCACAAGCAGCGAAACACCGGCCGGCTGATCATCCCCACCCTCTGCGTGGTGTTCCTGGCCTATTTCGGCTTTCACGCCTATCACGGCGAATTCGGCATCTATTCCAAGTACCGCATGGAGGCGAGGGCGGCCGAACTGCAGGCGAGTCTCGACAGTGTCCGCGCGCGTCGCATGGAACTCGAGCGGCGCGTCCAGCTGATGCATGAAGGCACGCTGGAGAAGGATATGCTCGACGAGCAGGCGCGCAGGGCGCTCAACCTCTCCCAGGCCGACGAGATCACCATTATGCTTCCGGCCTCAGTGAAGTAACCTAAATCAGGTTAATCGCTTATATTTCCAATGATTTTAATCGCTTAGACGCATGTCAGCCATGCATTTTCGGCATGGCGGAACCCGTTTTTGCGTGTTAGCCTTGCGTAAATCGAAGGGGAGGTTCGATCTCCCCGGAGCAGTTCATCCTGCTCGCATGTCCGTCAAGAGTCGCCAACAGG
>OFIS01000491.1_pt1 | contig 20663 bp, 18 predicted proteins | sample 1775071 | NCBI WGS metagenome assembly OFIS01 (sample SAMN08195774, study PRJEB24354) | sludge metagenome | isolation source: sludge from phenol fed wastewater aerobic bioreactor C | place: India: Nagpur | collected 2016-09-17
ACCGCTCCTGCGGTGGCGTGGGCCAGCAAAGAGAAGTGACTCGGGCGCCGGCAGGCGACCGAAACCGCTTTGTCGCTTGCGGCAGGCGACCGAAAGCCCGCCGCAGGCGAGCCAAGGTGCGGAATCCAGTGATTCTCGCGAGCCCCCGTCCCGGAGGGAGAGGGTGGCGGCAGCCGGGTGAGGGTTCGGACGAAGCGGAGCGTTGCAGCAAGTTCGGACCCTCACCCCAACCCCTCTCCCGAAGGGAGAGGGGCAGAAAGTCAGCGGTACTGCTGATGACAGCTCTGGCAAGTCTCGCCCACCGGCTTCAGCGCCGCGGCCAGCGCCGCGCAAGTGGCGGGTGCGGATACGGCGGCCTGCTGCAGCCGGGTCTGCAGCTGGTCCGCGTCGTCGGTGAAGGCTTTCTCCGCGATGCCGAAGGTGGGCAGGATGTCGGTGGCGGTGGACTGCAGGCGCAGCAGGTGGTGCTGGATCGTCGCCGCGTCGCACTTCTGCGCCTTCATCGCCTGCTTCAGCTCGCCCATGTGGTAGCCCATGGTGTGCATCACCGCCTTCGGCATCGGGTTGCGCGCGGCCAGCGCGCTCATCACCTGGGACGTGCCGATCACGCCGATGACCAGGCCGAGCAGGATCAACAGGGCAGCGCGCATTGCGGGGTTCCTTGTGGAGTTCGATCCATGAGGATAACGCGGTTGGCGCGGACGGGACGATAGAATCGCCGCTTTACGCGGTCCCGCATGACCAGGGTTTTCCGATGAGCGAATCCTCCTTTCCGCACGAACGTTTTGCCGGCGTCGAGCGCCTGTACGGCGCCGGCAGCGTGGCGAAGCTGGCGCAGCGCCACGTCTGCGTGGTGGGCGTGGGCGGCGTGGGTTCGTGGGCGGCCGAGGCGCTGGCGCGCAGCGGGGTGGGGCGGCTCACCCTGATCGACGCCGACGAGGTCTGCGTGTCGAACACCAACCGCCAGCTGCATGCGCTGGACGGCGAATTCGGCAAGCCCAAGGTCGGCGTGATGGCCGCGCGCCTGCACGCGATCAACCCCGCGCTGCGACTGGAGGCGATCGAGCGCTTCCTCACCACCGCCACGCTCGACGAACTGCTCGACCGCGGCTACGACGCCGTGCTGGACGCCTGCGACGCGTTCCGCGTGAAGCTGGAGATGATCGCGTGGTGCCGCCGCCGCAAGCTGCCCATCGTCTCGGTGGGTTCGGCCGGCGGGCGCACCGATCCCACCCAGATCCGCGTGCGCGACCTCTCGCGCACCGAGCACGACGCGATGTTCAGCCTGATCCGCAAGAAGCTTCGCGCGGATTTCAACTTCCCGCGCAGCCCGCAGCGTTACTTCGGCGTGTCGGCGGTGTATTCGCTGCAGAACGTGCAGTACCCGCAGCCGGACGGCACGGTCTGCGGCACCCGCCCGCCCGGCGGCGACGCGCTGAACCTCGCCTGCGGCGGCGGCTTGGGCGCGGCCACCCACGTCACCGGCGCGTTCGCGTTCGCGGCGGTGGGCAAGGTGATGGAGAAGCTGCTGGCAGGGTGAGCGCCGCGCTTGCTTTTGCAGTAGCGCGGGACGAAGCTGGAACCGCTCGCGGGAGCTGCGGGCGTGGAGGCATTCCGTGGCCGATTGCAGTCGAATGCAGGCCGTGTCTTCGACCGACGCGTTGTTCGTCGACGTGTACGACCGCCTGAAGGCGATGGCCTCGCGGCGGCTGGCGGGCCAGCGCAGCCACGCCACCCTGGACACCACCGAGCTGGTGCACGAGCTGTACCTGCGCATGGGCGACCGCGCCGCGCTGCAGTTCGTTGAGCCGGCGCAGTTCTTCGCCTACGCCGCGCGCGCCATGCGCCACCTGCTGATCAACCGCGCGCGCGATCGCCTGCGCCTGCGTGCGGGCGGCCAATGGAGCCGCGTCACGCTGGACGACCGCAACCTGAAGCTGGCGATCGACACCGCCGAACAGGCGCTGCTGCTCGACGCGGCGCTGGACGAGCTGGAGCAGTCCGACGCCCGCGCGGCGAAGGTGGTCGAACTGCGCTATTTCGCGGGCCTGAGCCTGGAGCAGGCGGCCGAAACGCTGGGCGTGGCGCGCCGCACGGTGGACCGCGACTGGCGCTACGCGCGCGCCTTCATCAAGGCCCGGCTGGATTGAGCGGCGTCGCAAACGCGGCGCGAACGGGGTTTATCGCACAGCAGCTGCGGAAGGGCCGCGATGGCAAGCACGCCGACATTGCGCGATCTGTTCGAGGAGGCGCTTGGCCTGCCGCCCGACGCACGCGCGCGCCTGCTCGCCGGGCGCTGCCGCGATCCGGCGCTGCGCGCGCAGCTGGAGCGCATGCTGGCGGCGGACGCCACCCGGGACGACTTGCTGCCGACCGGCGACGCGCTGCGGGCCGCGCAGGCGATCGGCGACACCGGAGCCGGCGAAGCGCTGCCGGCGGGCAGCCGGATCGGCCCGTTCGAACTGCTGGAGGTGCTGGGCGAAGGTGGTTCGTCCACGGTGTTCCGCGCGGTGCGCGAGGTGGAAGGCGTGCGCCAGGAGGTGGCGGTCAAGCTGCTGGCGCGCGGCCTGTACACCGCCGAGGCGCGCCGCCGCTTCCACCACGAGCGCGCCGCGCTGGCGCGCCTGCGGCACCCCGGCATCGCGCGCCTGATCGAGGGCGGCATCGCCGACAACGGCCTCGCCTACATCGTGCTGGAGCTGATCGACGGCGTGCCGATCACGCGCCACGCGCAGGAGCGCGCGCTGTCCGAACGCCAGCGCCTGACCCTGCTGCTGAAGGTCTGCCGCGCGGTGGAGGCGGCGCACCGCGCACTGATCGTGCACCGCGACCTGAAACCCTCGAACGTGCTGGTGACGAACGAAGGCGACGTCAAGCTGCTCGACTTCGGCATCGCCAAGCTGCTCGACGACACCGAGGACGCCGCGCACACCCGGCTGCAGGCGCTGACGCCGGCCTACGCGGCGCCGGAGCAATTCCTGCCCGATGCCGTCACCACCGCCACCGACGTGTACGCGCTCGGCATCCTGCTGCGCGAGCTGCTGACCGGCGCGCGCGGCAACGCCGCGTTCGACGGCAAACCGGCCGGGCGGAAACTGCGCGGCGACCTCGCCAACATCGTCGCCAGGGCGACCGCGCCCGAACCCGAGCGCCGCTACGGTTCCGCCGGCATGCTGGCCGAGGACATCGAGCGCTATCTCGATTGCCTGCCGGTGCAGGCGCATCCGCCGTCGCGTTGGTATCGCGCGGGGCGCTTCGTCGCGCGTCATCGCGGTGGCGTCGCGGCCACGGTGCTCCTGTTGCTGGTGATCGTGCTCGCCTCGGCGGCCGCGCTGTGGCAGGCGCACGTGGCGCGCCAGGAGGCGCTGGTCGCGCAGCAGCAGGCGGCGCGCGCGAACGCGGTGCGCGACTTCGTCGAGAGCCTGTTCGCGCCGATCCGCTACGGCGTCGCCAGCACGAAACAGCCCAGCCTCGGCGAACTGCTCGGGCGCGGCGTCGCGAAACTCGAACGCGCGCCGCAGCTCGGCCCGGGCGAGCGGGTGGACCTGCTGGCGATGTTTTCGCGCCTGTACGAAAACCTCGGCGACATCGCGCAGTCGCGCCGGTTGGCGGAGCAGGCGGTCGCGCTGTCGCAGCGCAGCCTGCCGCCCACGGACATCAACGCGATCCGTGCGCTCACCGCGCGCGGCTACGCCGCGATCCGCGACGAGGATTTCGCCGCCGGCGGCGCCGACCTGCGCCTCGCGCACCAACGCCTGCTGGCGCAAGGCATCCATGGCGAAGCCCGGATCGACCTGCTCGAACCGCTGGCCGCGGTCGAGAGCGTCGAAGGCCATGGCGAGGCCGCGCTCGTATTCAGCCGCGAGGCGCTGGGCGAGATGATCGCCACCTGGGGGCCGGACGATCCGCGTGTGGGCGTGGGCTACAACGATGTCGCTTCCGAGCTGGAGGGGCTGGAACGCTACGGCGAGGCGATCCGGATGTGGGAGCAGACCCGGCAGTTCGAACTCGCGCACTTTGGCCCGGACAGCGACGAGTCCACGCTGGCGCTGGGCGGTTTGGCTTCCGCCGAATGGCGCGCCGGCCACTGGAGCCGCGCGCACGCGCTGTTCACGCAAGCGCTGGCCGCCTACGCGCGCATCGGCAACAAGCCGCAAGTCACGCGGGTGTATGCCGCGCAGAAGGCCTGCGTGCTCGACGGCACGCGCGCGGACCAGGCTTCCGCGGCGGTCGATTGCGCGCTGGCGCAGAAGCTGTCGGCCGCGGGCTTCGGCGCGGACACGCCGCTGCATGGCGATTCGCTGGAAGCCACCGCGTTCGGCGCGATCGAGGCGGGTGATCTCGCCACGGCGAAGGCGCTGTTCGGGCAGGCGCGCAAGCTGTACGGCAATGCGCCCGCCGAGCGCATGCGGGTGAGGCGGGTGGACAGCGAGCTGGCCGGCATCGCGTTGCTGGAAGGCCACGCTGCGCTCGCGCGCGAACTGTTGCCGCAGGCGATCGCGGACCTGCGCACGCGCTCCTACCAGCTGCCGCCGCTGCTCGCCGAGGCGCGCCTGCTGCTGGCCTGCACGCAGGCGCCCGGCCCGCCATGCCACGCCGACCTGCAGGCGACGGTGGCACGGCATCTGGCCGCAGTCGCCACGCGCGACGATCCGATGCTGCTGTGGGTACACACGCTGCTGGCGCAGGTCGAACTGCTGCAGCACCAGCCCGGGCAGGCGCGCACACGGCTGGCGGCGGCGATCCAGCGCGCCGGCGCCGAATTGCCGCCGGCGCATCCGCGCATGCTCGCGGCGCGGCTGTGGCTCACGATCGCGCTGGCGCAGGCGGGGCAATGCGCGGACGCCGCGGCACAGTTGCAGGCGTCGCGTGAGCTCATGCGGGCGAACCATCTCGCAGCGCATCCCGAGCTGGCCGCGGCCAGCGCGGCCCTGCGCCGCCCCATCGGCGCATGCGGCGTGCTGCTGAACTGACGGCGTGTCGCAATCCGGCCCGCAATGGTGTTCTCCGTGGTGTCCATCGAGCGGGGAGACCAGCCATGTCCATGCATCGTCCGCCGCGGTCGCGCGACTGCCTTCGTCGCCTCGTCGCGACGGCCATGCTGCTCGTCGTTGCGAGCGCCGCCGCGGCCCAGCAGGCGCCGTCGCACGCCGACCCGCTGGTCACGCGCGATCCCTTCGGCTGGCTGCAGACGCATGCGCCCGACGGCGGCATCGATCATGGCAACCCGTTCTTCCGCAGCCTGGGCAGCAACGGGCGTTCGTGCAACTCCTGCCACCGCCAGTCCACCGGCTGGACGATCTCGCCCGCCGAGGTGCGGCAGCGCTTCATCGCCACGCGCGGCACCGATCCGATCTTCCGCCCCGTCGACGGCGCGAATTCGCCGCTGGCGGACGTGTCGACGCTGGTGGCGCGGGCCAGCGCGTATTCGATGCTGCTGCATCGCGGGGTGATTCGCGTCGGCCTGCCGCTGCCCGCGCATGCGGAGTTCCGACTGGCCGCGGTGGACGACCCCTACCACTACGCCAGCGCGGGCGAGCTGTCGCTGTTCCGGCGCCCGCTGCCGGCGACGAACCTGATCTGGGACACCGCGGTGATGTGGGACGGCCGCGAGACGTACGCGCCGTTCGCGCCGCCGATGGACGCCGGCCTCGACCTGGCGGACATCCGCGCCAGCCTCGCCTCGCAGGCGCGGCACGCAATCCTCGGACACGAACAGGCAACCGCGGCGCCGGACCCGCTCACCGTCGCCGAGATCGTGGAGTTCGAATCGCACCTGGTCACCGCGCAGTACGCCGACGACCTCGCCGGCCGCCTCGACGAGGGCGGCGGCATGGGCGGCGCCGACATCCTGGCCGTGCAGAAATTCTGGGTGGGCATCAACGACGCGCTCGGCAACGACCCGAGCACCGAGCCGTTCGACCCCGCGGCGATGCGCCTGTACGGGCGCTGGCGCGATCCCGACCCGTCGCGCAGCTACGGCGTCCGCGCCTGGCGCCGGGCCGCGATCGCGCGCGGCCAGCAGCTGTTCGACACCATGCCGATCGCGATCACCGGCGTGGCCGGCCTGAACGACGCGACCGGCCAACCGCTGATCCACGGCAGCTGCAGCACCTGCCACGACTCGCCCAACATCGGCAACCACTCGGTCGGCGCGCCGCTCGACATCGGCATCGCGGACGCGAGCCGGCGCACGCCCGACCTGCCGCTGTACACGCTGGTCAACCTCCGCACCGGCGCGACCGTGCAGACCACCGATCCGGGGCTGGCGATGATCACCGGCAAGTGGGCGGACATCGGCAAGTTCAAGGGGCCGAACCTGCGCGGCCTCGCGGCGCGCGCGCCGTACTTCCACAACGGCTCGGCGGCGACGCTGCGCGACGTGGTCGACTTCTACGACACGCGTTTCCACATCGGCATGAGCGAGCAGCAGAAGAACGACCTGGTGGCGTTCCTCGCGGCGCTGTGAATGCCGCGGCTTGCGATATCGACGGAGGCAACCATGCGCAACGCATCCATTCTCCTGTACGGCGTGCTTTGCTACGCCGTGTTCCTGCTGGTCTTTCTCTACGCGATCGGCTTCGTCGCCGACCTGCCCCTGCCGCGGACGCTGGACCATCCGCTGCCCGAGCCGGCCGGCAGCGCCGGCGACTGGATCGTCGACCTCGCGCTGCTGGGCCTGTTCGCGGTGCAGCACAGCGGCATGGCGCGGCGCGGCTTCAAGGCTTGGCTGGCGCGCTGGATGAGCCCGGCGATCGAGCGCAGCAGCTTCGTGCCGACCAGCAGCCTGGTGCTGATCCTGCTGTTCTGGCAGTGGCGGCCGCTGCCGGGCATGGCCTGGGACGTCGGCCAGGGCTGGGCGGGGTGGCTGCTGTACGCGCTGTCCGCGCTGGGCTGGCTGATCGTGCTGAGCGGCACCTTCATCATCAACCACTTCGACCTGTTCGGCCTGCGCCAGGTCTGGCTGCGCGCGCGCGGCATCGGCTACACGCCGCCGCCGTTCGTCGACAGCTTCTACTACCGCATCGTGCGCCACCCGCTGATGCTGGGCTTCATCGTCGCGTTCTGGGCGACTCCGCGCATGAGCACCGGCCACCTGCTGTTCGCGCTCGCCACCACCGGCTACATCCTGCTCGCGGTGCGCTACCTGGAGGAGCGCGACCTGATCGCGGCACACGGCGAATACCGCGAGTACCGCCGGCAGGTGCCGATGCTCTGCCCGTGGCCGCGGCCCTCGCGGCGGGAAGCGCGCGATGCCGCGGCGGTACGGCGGTAGGGCATCCGGCCAGGCTGGAAGCGTGGTGCGTTACCCGCGATTCCGGCTGGGTGGGTCAGGGAAGCCCTGATTTTGCTCGTCATCCCAGCGAAAGCTGGGATCCAGTGCCTGTAGAGCATTGAACGCAAAGGCGCTGAATTCCTGCTTGCGCAGGAATGACGAGCAAGCAGCTGAATTGATCGAACTTTTCTCAGGGCGCACGCCCACTGGTCTTGGAGGCGACCCAGTCGAGCAGGATCAGCGCCGGCACGACGAACGGGAAGATGCCGTAAAGCGTGTCGCTGACGGAATGGGAGTGGCGGTCGATCGCGAAAAACACGTTGGCGCAGAAGCCGGCGGTGAGCAGCACCAGCCCGTAGCCTTGCCAAGCGATGGGTCGGTAGACCCAGCCCCACGGTACGAACCAGCGACGCTGCATGGGGCCTCCGAAATGCTGGGTGCCGCGTGCGTGGCCTGATGCCTGAATCCAGCGGCGCACGCAGCGCGTTTGCTGGCGGACGTTCCCTCGCCGGAAAGCTCAGTCCTCGGGTTCGTGGCAGACCACTTCGATGTTGTGCCCGTCCGGGCCGATCACGAACGCCGCGTAGTATCTCCCGCTGTAGTTCGGGCGCAGCCCCGGCGCGCCATGGTCCTTGCCACCCGCCTCCAGCGCCGCACGATGAAAGGCCTGGACCTGCTGGCGATTCTCGGCCACGAACGCCAGGTGCAGATGCGCCGGCTTCTCCGTGGTCGGGCCGAAGCACAACGAAGTCTTGCCGTCCGCGCTGAGCTCGATGCCGAGCGGCCCCTCCGAAACCACAGCCATGCCGATCGGTTCGAGCGCCTTGAGGAAGAACGCCTTGCTCGCGGCATAGTCGCTGACCCCGAATACGACGTGGTCGAACATGGCTACTCCCGCAGTGTGTCGGTCTGCATGAGGCCTGGCGCTGGGATCATGCTGAGCCGCGAAGCGGCGTCGGCTTGAATGAATTGTTAGGCATACTCGACTTCAATCGTAGTCTTTCCTTTTGAGCCGATACCAGCGCTTACCTTGACGCCTTCAACAGGGACGTCCAAGTGAGCATCAGCTTGTTCGTCCATCGTGATCTTCATCTTCTTTACGCCATTCTCTTTCCTGGCTTTAATTAGGTCAGAGGCGGCTTTCGATTGCTTATCAACTCCTTTGCCAGGGCTGATTGTATCGATGATTTTGTCTGCCGCCCGAAGTAGGGCGCATAAAACGTTCCAACTACCGGGATGTCTCGAAGATAGGAAACTGCGGCTTTCCGCCATCTGTGGTTGTGAGGTCGTATGTGTCTGCCATGATGCTTCCCGTATGCCTAACGCCCGAGGTAACCGGCGAAAAGACCGCGTAGGGGGATTTGCGTCCGGTTGGCCGAGTTGTTAGGTCGAGCTGCGAGCATTGCTATGCACCAAGGAGCTTTCGGACTCTTGCGCATTCGGCCTGCTCATGTGCGACGCCCTCGCGATGAGCGTAATGGGCGATACGTACGGCGCGCAATGATGGCAGCGCAACCCTGGCCGCGCGCAGAAACTCGCCCACCGTACCCTCCGCGCCCATGATGACCAGTACACCCGGCGCGTAGTGCTTGAGAAAACCCTCGGTGTGACGCGACCAGCAGTTGCGGAGCATGGCCTTGGGATACCGGTTGCTCGCCGTGGCACAAAGCGCAATGTTGCCGATCAGTAAGCTTTCGATTTGTAATCCTAAGCTACGAACGCGCGCAAGATATTTCTTGTTCCAGAGGTTCTGCGCGTCCTGTGCGAGTGATTCCCAGTACTTTGTAAGCGCAACGTCGTCGCCCGCGGCAAACTGATCCAAAGCTACACGGCGAGTCTCTTTGTACGCACCCTCCGTACCAGCGCCAGGATTGATGCCAAAAAGTGCGATCCCGCCACGCTTGTAACGCTTGCCAACGGTAAAAGGCTGCGAGAGCGAGATACCGGCGCGTTGCAATGGCAATGACTCAAAGCATGCGTTGCAGCCGATAACGCTACGCGCAAGTGCGGTATCAGAGGCTGCAACTTGCATTACGTCTGCCTCCTCGGCCTAACTACAATTCTGCCCCACATCAGGGGCGACAACGAGATCGTGGCGCCCAGACTTGATGCTGTCAATCCGGCAAACCTGTCGCCAGGTCAATACTTTGCTTGTCGCACTGGCAACGCTTGTACCTGCGGCGCGTGGTGTTATCCGGCGGATTGGGGGCGGCAAGAGCTATCACGGACGAAGTGGGGCGGTAACGGCCGTGGTGCGTCCTTGCGGGCGCTGCTTGCCCGGCAGCCTGTCTCGTCATCCGGAAGCCGCGCCGAAGCTGTATTGGCAGCTTCAAGGCGCTCGCTTTATCCGCCCGTTCGGCATCCATGTCTCACCCGGCAAGCGCTGTGCGGGATGCGCCTCAACGCACCCCGCAGAAGCAGCGCTTACCACCCCATGTAATGCCCGCCATTGATGGCAAGGTTCGCGCCGGTGATCCAGGCGGCTTCGTCGCCGGTGAAGAAGGCGACGGCGTGGGCGATTTCCTCGGGCTTGCCGAGGCGGCCCACCGGGATCTGCGCCACGATCTTGGCGCGCACGTCTTCGGGCACGGCCATCACCATGTCGGTGCCCACGTAGCCGGGCGAGACGGTGTTGACGGTGATGCCGAACTTCGCGTTCTCCTGCGCCAGCGAGATGGTGAAGCCGTGCATGCCGGCCTTGGCGGCGGCGTAGTTGGCCTGGCCGTACTGGCCCTTCTGGCCGTTGATCGAGCTGATCTGCACGATGCGGCCCCACTTGCGCTCGCGCATGCCCTCGATCACCGGGCGGGTGACGTTGAAGCAGGCGTTGAGGTTGGTGTTGATCACGTCCGTCCACTGCTGGTAGCTCATCTTGTGGAAGGTGGTGTCGCGGGTGATGCCGGCGTTGTTGACCAGGATGTCCACCGGGCCGGCCTGCTGCTCGACTTCGCGCACCATCGCGGCGCAGGACTCGGGATCGGACACGTCGCCGCGCACCATGACCACCTGCACCCCTTCCTTGGCCATGGCGTCGCGCCAGGCGTTCGCCTTGGCTTCGTCGCGGTAGTTGGTGGCCACCTTGTGCCCTTGCCGCGCCAGGTAGCGCACGATCGCGCTGCCGATGCCGCCGGTGCCGCCAGTGATCAAAGCCGTGCGTTGCGTCATGTGCCTCTCCTTCGGATTCGCTGCCAGGCGGACTGCGCGACGACCGACGAGCCGATTCGTCGGCCGGCGTCCCCTCCCACACACGTTTATAACCGCTCAGCCGGCAAAGCAACCGCTTTGTTTTGGAATAAGCGCCGGATCGAAGCGACGCGATGCCGCAGCCAGCAGGGCGGGCGGGTCGACGGCTTCCATCGGCAGCGGCTGGCCGAGGAAGGCCAGCGCCCGGCGCAGCGCGGGCAGCGGCGTGGCCGGATCGACCGGCCAGGCCTGCGCCGACTTGGACAGCTTGCGGCCCTGCGCGTCCAGCGCCAGCGGCAGGTGCAGGTAGCGCGGCGTGGGCAGGCCGAGCAGGCGCTGCAGGTGGATTTGCCGCGGGGTGGAGTCGAGCAGGTCGCAGCCGCGCACCACCTCGGTGATGCCCTGGTACGCGTCGTCCACCACGCAGGCGAGCTGGTAGGAGTACAGGCCCTCGACGCGGCGTATCACGAAATCGCCCGCGGCCTCGCGCAGGTTCTGCCGCTGCGGGCCCTGCACGGCGTCGTCGAACGCGATCTCGAGGTCGGGCGCGCGCAGCCGCCACGCCGGCTCGCGCCGCGGGTCGGGCGGCGCGAGGCAGCGGCCGTCGCGGTGCAGCGTGCCGGTGGCCGCCAGTTCGCTGCGGCTGCACCAGCAGGGGAATACCGCATCGAGCGCGCGCAGCCGCGCGAACGCGGCGTCGTAGGCGGCCCGGCGCTGCGACTGGTACAGCACCGGCGCGTCCGCCACGAAACCGAACGCAGGCAGCGCGGCGAGGATGGCGGCGGCCGCGCCGGGCACTTCGCGCGGCGGGTCGATGTCCTCCATCCGCAGCAACCAGCGGCCGCCGGCGTGGCGCGCGCGCAGCCAACTGCCGAGCGCGGCGACCAGCGAGCCGAAGTGCAGCAGTCCGGTGGGGGAGGGGGCGAAGCGGCCGCGGTAGTCCATCGAAGGATGCTCTGATTGACCCCAGCGTAGGCGGCATGGTGTCCGGAAGGTTCGCAGATTGTCGCGGGTGGCGCAGCCCAGACTGGCTGTCTGGGCAAGACGCACATGGCGATATGCGGGCCTTCCGGACATCACCCCGTCATTCTGAATTCAAGAGGCTGGGGCCGGCCTGTCTGTGCGCATCCCGTCGGCTCGCCGTCTCGACAGACAGCCAGTCTGCCTTCGACGACGGTCCTGTGGGCTGCGCACAGACAGGCCGGTGACGCCTACGCTGGGGTCAGTCAGAGCATCCTTATGAGTTTGCCTTCCCCCTGGGTGGCTGGCGAGATGCGGCCGGATGCTTGAAACGGGGCGCCGCCGACCCCACCCATCTCCGCGTTTACCCACTCCACGTGACTGCCAAAGAGACAGCCATGCGCCGCATCGTACTGTTCCTCGCCACCAACATCGCCGTCCTGTTCCTGCTCAGCATCGTCTGCCACCTGCTCGGGGTGGACCGGATGGCCGCCGCGCAGGGTTTCGGCGGCAGCACCGGCCTGCTGGTCTATGCCGCCGTATTCGGCATGGGCGGCGCCTTCATCTCGCTGGCCATGTCCAAGTGGATGGCGAAGATGTCGACCGGCGCACGGGTGATCGAGCAGCCTGCGAACGAGGCCGAGCGCTGGCTGCTGGACACCGTGCGCCGCCACGCGCAGAACGCCGGCATCGGCATGCCCGAGGTGGCGATCTACGACGCGCCGGAGATGAACGCCTTCGCCACCGGCATGACGAAGAACAGCGCGCTGGTGGCGGTGAGCACTGGCCTGCTGCAGCAGATGGACCGCGAGCAGGTCGCCGCCGTGCTCGGCCACGAGATCGGCCACGTCGCGAACGGCGACATGGTCACCATGACCCTGATCCAGGGCGTGCTGAACACGCTGGTGATCCTTGCCGCGCGCATCGTGGGCCGCTTGGTGGACAGCTGGCTGTCCGGCGGCCGCGACGACGAGCGCGGCAGCACCGGCATCGGCTACTTCGTCACCGTGATGGTGCTGCAGCTGGTGTTCGGCCTGTTCGCCTCGATGATCGTGATGGCGTTCTCGCGCTGGCGCGAGTTCCACGCCGACGCCGCGGGCGCGAAGCTTGCCGGCCGCGGCGCGATGATCTCCGCGCTGCAGCGGCTGAAGGGCGACCACGGCGAGAACACGCTGCCGAAGACGCTGGCCGCGTTCGGCATTTCGGACCGCATGGGCAGCGGCTTCCAGCGCCTGTTCATGAGCCACCCGCCGCTGGACGAGCGCATCGCGGCGTTGCAGAACGCCTCGCCGCACGCTTGATGTTTGAGCCCCTCTCCCATTGGGAGAGGGGTTGGGGTGAGGGTTCGGCCAGGGCGTAGCGTCACGCTCCGCCCGAACCCTCACCCGCCCTTCGGGCACCCTCTCCCGGAGGGAGAGGGGATCGACTCACTACCACCCGGAAGCAACACGCATGACCACCACCACCGAAACCCGCAAGTTCGAAGCCGAAGTCGCCCAGGTGCTGCACCTGGTCACCCACTCGCTGTACTCGCACAAGGAGATCTTCCTGCGCGAGCTGATTTCCAACGCCTCCGATGCCTGCGACAAGCTGCGCTTCGAGGCGATCGGCAAGCCCGAACTCCTGGGCAGCGACAGCGAGCTGCACATCGACGTGAGCTGGGACGAGGCCGCGCGCACCGTCACCGTGCGCGACAACGGCATCGGCATGACGCGCGACGAGGTGGTGGCGAACATCGGCACCATCGCCAGCTCGGGCACGCGGCGTTTCCTCGAAGCGATGAGCGGCGAGCAGAAGGCCGACGCGCGGCTGATCGGTCAGTTCGGCGTGGGCTTCTATTCCGCCTTCGTGGTGGCCGACAAGGTCACCGTGCTGACCCGCCGCGCCGACGCGCCGGCGGGCGAGGGCGTGAAGTGGGAGAGCGACGGCAAGGGCGAGTACCTGCTGGAGCAGGTCGAGCAGGCCGAGCGCGGCACCGCGGTGATCCTGCACCTGAAGGCCGACGAGGACGAGTTCCTCAAGGGCTGGCAGCTGAAGTCGCTGATCCGCAAGTACTCCGACCACGTGGCTTTCCCGATCCGCGTGCCGCAAGAGAAGGACGGCAAGCCCACGGACGAGTGGGAAACCGTCAACGACGCCTCCGCGTTGTGGACCAAGCCGAAGTCGGAGATTTCCGACGCGGACTACCAGGGCTTCTACAAATCGCTGGGCCACGACTTCAACGACGCGCTGGCCTGGACGCACAACCGCGTCGAAGGCAGCCAGAGCTTCACCACCCTGCTCTACATCCCCTCGCAGCCGCCGTTCGACCTGATGATGGGCGGGCGCGACGAGCGCAAGGGGCTGAAGCTCTACATCAAGCGCGTCTTCATCATGGACGCGGCCGAGGAACTCCTGCCGAACTACCTGCGCTTCGTGCGCGGCGTGGTGGACGCCGACGACCTGCCGCTCAACGTGAGCCGCGAGATCCTGCAGCACAACCGCCAGCTGGAACGGATCAAGGCTGCCTGCGTGAAGCGCGTGCTGGATCTGATCGAGAAGCTGGCGAAGGACGAGCCGGAAAAGTTCGCCACGTTCTGCAAGGCCTTCGGCAACACGCTGAAGGAAGGCATCAGCGAGGACGCCAGCAACCGCGAGCGCATCGCCAAGCTGCTGCGCTTCGCCTCCACCAAGGGCGAGGGCGCCGAGCAGAAGACCTCGCTGGACGACTACCTCGGTCGCATGGCGGTGGGCCAGGACGCGATCTGGTACATCACCGCCGACAGCTACAAGGCCGCCGCCGGCAGCCCGCAGCTTGAAGCCTTCCGCGCCAAGGGCATCGAGGTGCTCTTGATGTTCGACCGCATCGACGAGTGGATGGTCGGGTATCTGGCCGAGTACGAAGGCAAGAAGCTGAAGAACGTGGCCAAGGGCGAACTGCCGCTGGACGAGGCCGAGAAGAAGCAGCAGGAGGAAGCCGCCAAGCAGGCCGAGCCGCTGCTGAAGAAGCTCAAGGAGCTGCTCGGCGAGCGCGTGGGCGACGTCAAGGTTTCCGCGCGCCTCACCGACTCGCCCTCCTGCCTCGCGCTCAGCGACTACGAGATGGCGCCGCACCTCGCGCGCTTGCTGCGCGAAGCCGGCCAGGAACTGCCCGAGAGCAAGCCCACGCTGGAGATCAACCCGTCCCACCCGCTGCTCAAGCGCGTGGAAGCCGAGGCCGACGAGGGCAAGGCGAAGGACTTGGCCGCGCTGCTGCTGGAGCAGGCCGAGATCGCTGCTGGTGCGCAGTTGCCCGACCCCGCGGCCTTCGTGCAGCGGATGAATCGGGTGTTGCTGGGGGCGTAATACGAAATTGCGTTCAATGGGATTGGCGATCCGAGCGATGCCGTCCATGAGCCGTTGCTCGTCGCAACTTGGATTCGCGCAAGCTCTGACTAGTGAACCCCTCTCCCTCCGGGAGAGGGTGGCGGCAGCCAGGAGAGGGTTCGGGCAAAGCGAAATGTTGCAGCAAGTCCGAACCCTCTCCCCCGGCCCCTCTCCCGGAGGGAGAGGGGAGAAGATCACCTGCGAAGTATTCCGACAGTGGTGTACTTTCGCGGGTTATGACGATCAGGTCGTTCTGGATGATTGATCGCGATCCCGTATAAGTCGTCCCCATGCCGTGCACCAAACGAAAAGGCCCGTCGCTAGCGACGGGCCTTTTCTGTGTGAGCTGCATGGCTCGTTTTAGTGCGCACGCACGGGCGGTGGTGCCGCTGGCGCCGGCGGTGTGGCGTGCATGGTGTTCTGGATCGGCGGCACCGCGCTCGGCTGGGCGTTGCGCGGAAGCTCCGGCCGGTAGGCGTCGTGGAAGCGTTCCACGGGCATGTGCGGGCGGCGATAGACGACGTTGCGGTCGGCCAGTGCCAGGCGGTCGCCGTCCAGGTGCACCCAATACCAGGAGCCGTTCGGCACCGGCGAGGTCGAGACGTAGGCGAACTGCACGTCGTAGTCGCCTTCGGCGCGCGGCGTGGTGCGCAGGGCCAGGTTCATGATGAACTGGCTGGACACCGGCTTGCCGTGCTGGTCCACGGCGGGCTTGCGGATCATCTCGTCCAGGTTCGCGCGCAGCAGGCGGTTGACCTTGGGCGGGAGCGGGTAGGCCGGCGAGGCTTCGGTGACCTTGCCCTGGGCGTTCACCTGCACCAGCACCGGTTCGACCCGGTGGGGAAACTGGTTGAGCGACATCAGGTCGTCGGCGCGGGCGGCCGTGCTGCCCAGTACGGCCATGGCGGCGACAGCAAGGCAGGATGTGGCGCGCATGATGCTCACCTTGCGTGTGGAGATACCGGTGTCATAGGCCGGTGCCGGCGGCTTGTCAATCCAGCCGGCGGTTGGCGCTGCGTCACTCGGCCGGGACGCGCTTGCGCCGCCGCGGCTTCTGCTCCGCCGCCGCCAGCAACTGCTGCAGGTAGGCGATGCCTTCTTCCTCGGGGAAGAACGCCACCACGTCGGCCACGCTGAGCTGGTGGCGCTCGCGCAGGGCGAGGAATTCCTCGCGGGCGCGGGCGCGGCGTTCGGCCTCGGCGGCCTTCTTGCCCGGCGGCCTGGTTTTCGGTGCCGGCGCCGGGGCGGGTTGCTGCGGTTCGGGCTTGCCTTGGTCGAGGGCGGCGAGCTCGGCCTGGAACTGGCGGAAGTCGTAGGGCTTGGACATGGTCGTGCATGGTGCGGGATGCGCCGCATTCTTGCACGGCCGGGCGGGCGGCAGGCATGCCGCAGGTCATCCGGCGTGCGCTGCGGCCTCCAGCTGCGCCTGCCGCCACTGGCGCAGCCCGGTCGCCGCCAAGGCCATGAAGCCCACGTACAGCACGGCGGTGATGCGCAGGTCCTTGTAGACGTATTCGCCCACGTACACCGCGTCCACCGCGATCCACAGCCACCACGCGGCGGTGTGGCGCTTGGCCTGCCACCACTGCGCCACGAGGCTGCAGGCGGTGAGCGCGGCATCCAGCCAGGGCAGGGCGGCGTCGGTGTAGCGGTGCATGAACGCGCCCAGCAGCAGCGCGCCCGCGGCGCCCAGCGCGAGCTGGCCCGCCGCCCGCGCGGGCGGCAGGGCGGCGATGCGCACCTTGCCGTCGCCGCCCAGGTGTCGCGTCCAGCGCCACCAGCCGTAGACGATCATCGCGCCGAACGCGCCCTGCAGCAGCGCGTCGGAATAGAGCTTCGCGCCGGCGAACACCCAAGCATAGGCGAGCACCGACACCAGCCCCACCGGCCAGCACCACGGCCGCCGCCGCGCCGTGAGCCACACGGCCCAGGCGCTGACGAGCGCGGCGGCGAGCTCGAACGCGGTCACAAGCCCACCGTGACCGACAGCCGCGCCAGCCGCGGCGCGCCGGGGAACAGGTAGCTGTCGCCCCAGGCGCTGCCGGTGTCGCGCCAGTAGGCATGGTCGAACAGGTTGTCGACGGACAGCCGCCAGGTCAGCGCGTGGTCGTTCCATTGCGTGCTGTAGCGCAGGCCGGCATCGAACACGTGGTAGGCGGGCACGCGCACGCGGCCGTCCATGGTGGCCACGTTGGGCGAGGCGTAGCGCCAGCCGCCCAGCACCGCGAGCTTGGGCAGGAACGGCAGCGCGTAGTCGACGTGCAGCGTGGCGCGGAAATCCGGCACGTTGGCGATCTGGTGGCCTTCGTAGGCCGGCGTGCCGGTGCCCTGCGCGCGGGCGCGGATCCAGCTGGCGCTGGCGTCGAGGTGCAGGCCTTCGGCCAGCTGGCCGTGCGCGCCCAGTTCCAGCCCGGTGTGCGCCTCCTCGCCGCGCTGCACGAAGGTGAAGCCGGCGGCGGAGTTGTCCGGCTGCGCGTACTGGTAGGGCTGGCGGATGTGGAACAGCGCGGCGTCGAGGTTGAACGCGTCGCTCAGCGCGACCTTCACGCCGGTTTCGAGCTGGCGCGACAAGCGCGGCCCCAGCATGTCGCCGCTGTTGCTGGCCCAGTACGGCGCCTCCAGGCCCAGCGACAGGCCTTCGACGTAGCTGGCGTAGACGGTGAGCGGCGCGGACGGCTGCCACAGCACGGCGGCCTGCGGCAGCGCCTTGCTCAGGCGGGTGCTGCGCTCCAGCGCGCCGCTGCCGTCGTAGGCACGCTCGTCCAGGTGCAGCAGGCGCTCGCCCACGATCAGCTGCCAGTCGTCGCCCAGGTGCAGGCGATCCAGCGCGAACACCGAGCGCTGCCAGCTGGTGAGCCGGCGGTGCGAGGGGCCGGGCTGGTTCGGCGAGGGCGGGAAGTAGGGCGGATTGTCCTGGGCGATGTTGGCCGTGCCCACGTAGTCGTACACCTCGACGCGGCGGTCGATGGTGCGGCGGAAGGCGCTGGCGCCCAGGCTGAGCTCGTGGCCCACGCTGCCGGTGTCCAAGTGGCCGTCCAGCGTGGCGCGCAGCTGGTCGGCCACGCGGGTGTCGTCGGGGCTGCGGTAGTCGTAGATGTCGTAGTCGCCGTTGGGCGCGAAGTAGGCGCCGGTGGTGACGAGGCTGGCGCAGGCGGCCTCGTAGAAGCAGCCGTAGGCGAAGGCCACGTTGTCCTGGATCACGCTGCGGCTGTGGCCGGCGGCGAGGCGCAGCTTCCAGGCCTCGTCGAAGGCATAGGTGTAGCGCGCGCTGCTGTTGGAGCTTTCGATGCCCACCGGCAGCTGCCACGGCTCGTAGCCCAGCAGGCGCGTGGGGTCGGGATGCGCGGGGATCGTGGTGCCGCCCAGGAGCTGGTAGCCGGACGCCGAGCGCTGCGCGCTGGTCTGGTAGTCGCTGTCCAGCTCCAGCGTGGATTGCGGCGTGATGCGCCAGTCGGCGGCCAGCGCGTAGAAGTTGCGGCGACCGTTGGCGTGCTGCACGTAGGAGTGGATGTCTTCCCAGGCGAGGTTCGCGCGCACGCCGAAGTCCGGCGTGAGCCAGCCGCCCACGTCCAGCGCGCCGTAGCGCGAGCCGTGCGAATCGGTGCCCAGGGTGAGGTTGCGCACCTCGGCGGGGCGCTTGGCGACGTAGTTCACCACGCCGCCCGGCTCCAGCACGCCTGCCTCGATGCCGGCCAGGCCCTTCAGCACTTCCACCTGCTGCTTGTCTTCCAGCGCCACCTTCTGCTCGCCGACCACGGTGAGGCTGTCGATCAGGTAGCCGCTGGCGAAATCCAGCGGATAGCCGCGGATCGCGATGTTCTGGTAGTAGCCCACCGCGGCGTAGTTGTCGCCCAGCGCGGCGTCCTCGCGCGTGAGTTCGGCGAGCGTGCGGATCTGGTGGTCGTCGAGCGTGCGGCGCGCGATCACGGTGACCGCGGCGGGGGTGTCGTGCAGCGAGGCGTTGCCCCAGGCGTCCACCGCGGTGCCGTGGCGGTCGCCGTGCGTGCTGGCCTTCACGTGCACCGGGGCGAGCTCGGTGGCCTGCGGCGCGGCGTCGGCCGCCCGCGCGGCGGGGCACAGGGCGAGCAGCAGGGCGAGCGGCAGGGGGGAGCGGGTGAGCTTCATCGTCGGCATTCGTCGTGGGGGAGGGACGAAGCGACGGCAAGCCGGACGCCCCCGTAAAGGGGCATGCGACTTCGGATCAAGCTCCCTACGCCGGTGCTAACCGGGTCAGGTTCCAAGGGACTCTCTCAGCCCGGCCACGCCGGGCACCCCCGCTTCAAGCGCGTATTAGACCACGGATGTACCGGCGCTGCTCAGGCGGTGCGGATCGCGTGCAGCAGCGCTTGCCCATGCGCCGTGCGGAACCACGCGACATGCCCGCGCAGGAACGTGTTCCAGGCCACCCCGGCGTTCGCCGGCGAACGGGTGACGGCGGCGAAGTACTCCACTTCGGACAGCGCGAAGTCCACATGCACGATCGGCAACAAGTCGGCGAGCAGGGCGAGCGCGTCGCGGTCCAGCGGGCGCCGCGCGCGGTAGCCCTCGATCAGCGCGAGCGCGGTGGCGGGGCGCGCGAGGTCTTCGCCCGGTTCCAGCCAGGCGATCGCATTGCGCTCGATCGCGGTGGCGAGGTCGAACAGCGCGAACGTGCGCGCGGCGAGACCGAAGTCGAGCACGGCGGCGATGCGCGCGTGCGCGTCGGCGCCGCTCCAGCACAGGTTGGAGACGTGCCAGTCGCCGTGCGTCCACAGCCGCGGCTGGGCGGCGAGGCGCGCGTGTGCGGCGGCGTGGAAGGGCGCCAGCGCCGCGGCCAGTTCGCTGCGCCAGTCGCGCCCTTGCAGCCAGTCGGCGAGGCCGGGGCGCGTCGGCAGTTGCGCTTCCAGTGCGGCGACGGGATCGGCCGCCTCGATCAGTTCGCTGCGCGCCACCAGCACGTGGGTGCCGCGCTGGGGCGCGGCGTAGCTTTCCGCCGCGTCGTGCAGCTGCGCCAGCATGGCGCCGGCGGCACGGGCGTGGCCGGGTTCGGCCAGCGGCATCCACGACATGGTGTCGCGGTACAGGTCGAGGCCCGCGGCGGCGGTGTGCACTTCGTAGGTCCAGTCGTCCAGCGCGACGGCGCCGCGGCCGTCGCGGTCGGCCAGCACGGCGGGGATCGGCAGCCCGCGTGCGCGCAGGTGCGCGATGAAGGCGTGTTCTTCCGCCAGCGCGGCGGCGCTGCGCACGCTGCGGTGGTGGCGCTTCACGAACACGCGGCCGCCCGCGCTGTCCACCAGCGCCGCGGCGGAGAGCGGGCGCGGGCTGTGCCAGCGGATCGCGCGCGGCGCGCCCAGCGCCGGGTAGCGGTCGCACAGGCGCGCGAGTTCGTCCGCGGCCAGCGGCGGCCAGTCGGGCGGCACTTCGTCGGCGGCGAGGCCGTGCACGCGGTGGTCGGGATCGGTCATGCGACGGGGGCGATTGAGACAGCGCGGCATTATGGGGGCTCTGATTTTGCTCGTCATTCCTGCGCAAGCAGGAGGCGCTTCACAACAGCGAAGCTGGTCATCCAGTGTCTTTGTGGTCAGTGTTCCAGAGGCACTGGATGACTCGCTACGCTCGCCCCTTCGGGGCCGCCCTTCGGGCGTTCTGCGCGCTACGCGCTTGTCCGGCTTTCGCTCACTGGTGTCCGGAATATTCGATGTTCCAGTTCGCAGGCTCCAAGCGCCGCAGGCTCTCGCCATGAACAACGAAGCCGAGCGACTCGAATTCGGGAAGGTGCTGGTTGGTGAATCCCTCTCCCTCCGGGAGAGGGTTGGGGGCTTGCTTCTGCGGTATCGCAAGGAACAAAGCGGTTTCGGTCGCCTGCCGGCGCCCGAGTCACTTCTCTTTGCTGGCCCACGCCACCGCAGGAGCGGTGGCG
>OFIS01000492.1_pt1 | contig 20578 bp, 15 predicted proteins | sample 1775071 | NCBI WGS metagenome assembly OFIS01 (sample SAMN08195774, study PRJEB24354) | sludge metagenome | isolation source: sludge from phenol fed wastewater aerobic bioreactor C | place: India: Nagpur | collected 2016-09-17
ACGACGACCCCGACAACAGCCGCGACCAACCCCCACCAGCCACCGACCCCGACCCACCACCACCACTACGCCTGATCGATAGCAACGACGACCATCCCGACCACCCCGGTCTCGACGACGAACTCGACGACGAGCCGGACGACCCCGGCAGCGAAGACGACGAGCCGCCCTTCTGAACCGGGTTCCGGATCGCTGGCACTTTCCTGCTCACCACATGCCGCGACTAGACGATTACCGGAGGGCCGGCGTCCGGCCAGACTCCGTCCTGGCGATCACGGGCAGCTCTCCGCGCGGCTGCCACCGGCGGTCCTGGTGTGCCTCAATATCGGTCTGCGGCGCGCACGTCATCGTGACGAGGCGTGGCTCAAGAAGGGACTGCCCTAAGAAATCCCGCCTCGCCGTCAAACACGACATCTCCTCGGGGACGGCAAGCGGTGTCGAAGAGCCGGGGACCGGGCGGCGGTCGACGTGCCGGCGAAGCTCGGCCACAACTGCAAGACCGATGCTCACGACGCGCACGCCGTGGCAGCCGTGGGTGGCGCGCTGCGGCCCTGCCGTGCTTCAGCTCGACGGGAACTCGAGGCGCCGCAGATGCCATTGACCGCGCGAGGCACTGGCTCATCGACGGTGCAGCCGGTCGACCGCCTACAGGCACTGTCGCACACCTCGTACCAAGAACGACAAGAAGCGCGACATCGCCATCCGTCAGGCCAAGGTCATATTTGCCAGTGTCCGCCCACGTGACATCGCGGCCAAGAACAGGCGCCGCATCGCCGCCGAGGAGCTCGCAGAGCTGATCCGGGTTGGGGCCAAGATCAGAATGCGCGATCCACGGGCAACTGCTCCAGGGGCGGTCGGATCACTGACACTTCCGCCATCGACGAAGTCGGCGCGGGCCCGGGAGGGCACTGCGGGGCGACTGCTAAGTCCAGCGCGGCCGACCTTCACCCGCAACGTCGACACTTCGGATCAGCCACTTCCCGGGCCCGCCCGCTCGACGCTACACGCCTCGAGGAGGACTGCGCCTCGTGGTTCAACCATTCGTCGGGAAGCCCGGCGGCGGCGTCCAACCGTGGACCGGCGCTCATTCCGAGAACAGCAGCAACAGCCCGCCGAGGGTGTAGGCGACCATCACTGCGAGCAGCGGCAGCTGGCCGCGGGTGGCGCCGTCGCGGGGGAGCAGCCGGGTGGCGCGGTCGTGGGCGAGCACGATGCCGACCACATGGCCGACGACGACAGCGGTGACCTGCAGCGTCGCCGTGACGCCGGGGGCGACCCAGGCGTACGAGATGCCGCGGCTGGCCGTGCCCAGCCAGTCGGCACCGGTGCCGAGCGGGTCGGAGAGCTGCACGACTGTCTGCTGTCCGATCAGCACGAACAGCGACCAGTAATGGGCGACGACGTATCCGAGCGCGATCGGCACGAGTGACGGGGCGAACTGCGTCGGCAGCCCGCGGGGGCCGACGCCGGTCAGCCACCCGGCCGCACGCGCGGCCCCGACGAAGCTGAGCCCCACCGTCAGGACCGCAGCACCCAGGCCCAGCGTGCCGGTCAGGACGGGCGGCAGTCCGGACGACTGCTGTAGCGTCGTCCACCACATCCCTTGCGTCACACCGTCGTACGCCGTCGAGCCGAGCATCACCGCAACGACCGCGACAAGACCCGGCCCGACACGCAACTGGTCCAGACCGGCGAGCGGCGACCGGACGACCAGGACGCCGTCGTCGCGACGGCCGAGGACGGCGAGCCGCCCGAACAGGGTCGAGAGCACCTCGAACCCGTCAGCGCGCGCGAACCACCGCGTGCCGAAGGCGAATCCGCCGAGCAGGTGCACGAGGGCGTACGCGGCGAACCACCACCGCAGCGTGATCGTCGACGCGCGCGCGGGGCCGACGAGTTCGAGCCAGACGAAGGCCAGCAGGGACAGTGCTGCCGGCCAGTAGCCGAGCCGCGCCGGGTACGGCCCGAGCAGCCCGAGTCGGGGATCGCGGCGCATCGCCCGGAACACCAACGACTGCACGGTCCGCAACGGATTGACGCGCTGCCAGACCGGGCCGAGCAGTGCCGAGCCGAAGGCGAGCACGCCGACCCAGAACAGCACGTACACCACGCCGGCCGTCGGGTTCAGCGCGTCGTCCGGGCCTCCCACGGCCGCGATCGCCGTGTACCCGACCGCGACGAGGGCGGCGACACGCCACACCCCCCGGAACCACGCCGAGTCGAGCACCCCGGCGAGCGGGCGCGGGAGCGGGTGACCGGCCCGGCCACCGGCGATCCGCGGGGCCGGCCACCGCCAGGTGAGGACAGCGAACGACACCAGCAGCGCGACGACCGCCGCGACGAGCGCGTACGAGAACGGCACCGGCAGGTCGCCGCGGCCACCGACTCCGTGTGCGAGCAGGGCCGTGCCCCACCTCGGGACATCCACGAGGGCTGCCGTCAGGAGACGACCAGCTTGGCGAGCAGCAGCTCGGTCTCGTGGGTCTCCACCTCGAAGGTGCCGCTCTGGTCGGCGACGAGCTCGAGGCTCGCCGTACCGCCAGCCGGGACGGTGGCTGCGACGTCGTACCCGTGCACGTGCACCTCGTCGGCGACATCGCTCGTCACGAGCAGGCGCACGGTCGCGCCGAGCGGGACATCGACGTTGCGCGGTGCGGGGCTCACCGCACCGTCCCTGACGGCGAGCTCGAGGACGACCGCAGCGCCCGCGGTGTCGCTCGGCTGCACGGCGGGCACCGAAGCTGGCGGTGCGCCCGGGTCGGAGGCGGTGCCGCAGGCCACGAGGCCGGCGAGGAGTGGGAACGCGAGCAGGGCGACGCTGCGGTGGAGCACGTCGAGGTCCTCCCTAGGTACGAAGGGCAGCCACGATGCGCTGCCGTCCGTCACACTCTCATCCGCGCGGCGGGCGGACCGCGGCCGGGTACCGGCCGTCAGCGACCTCCCTCGTGCGACCATGTGGGTCCCGCAACGGGCACGAGCGACGGGCGGACCTCGCTCGTACGCTCACGCAGCGCCGCACCACGGGAGTGTGATGGCCGACCGGCTCAGCCCGCTGGACGTGTCGTACCTCTACCTGGAGGACGAGACGACCCCCATGCATGTGGGCGGGGTGGTGCTGCTGGAGGTGCCCGACGGCGGCGTTGACTACGACCGCGTGACCGCGCTGATCGCCGAACGGATCGCCCTCGTGCCGCGGTACCGCCAGCGGGTGCGCTGGGTGCCCGGCCGGATCGCCGGCCCGGTTTGGGTGGACGACGCCCGGTTCGACATCGACTACCACGTACGGCGCGCCACCGTGCCCCGGCCGGGGGGCGACGCCGAGCTCGCCGAGCTGGTCGGTCGGGTGATGAGCCGGCCGCTGGACCGCGCCCGGCCGCTCTGGGAGATGTACGTCGTCGACGGGCTCGCCGATGGCCGATTCGCCTTGCTCACCAAGACGCATCACGCCATGGTCGACGGCGCGGCCGCGATCGACATCGGTCAGGTCCTGCTCGATGTGACTCCGGAGCCTCGCGAGATCGAGGTTCCGGAGTGGTCGCCCGCTCCGGAGCCGACCGCGGCCGAGCTCGTCGCCGATGCCGTGACCGACGTGTTGCGCAGTCCGGCGCTGGTGATCGACACGCTGCGCAGCGAGGCCACCGACCTGCGCAGCATCGCCGAGCGCCTCGGGCACGGTGCGATGGGCATCCTCAACACCGCGCGCACGATGGCGCGCCCGCCCTCCGAGACCGCCCTGAACGTGGAGATCGGCCAGGGTCGCCGCTTCGGCATGACCAGCGCCTCGCTCTCGGACATGAAGCGCATCCGGGTGGCGCACGGGGGGACGGTCAACGACGTGGTGCTGACCGTCGTCGCCGGCGGGCTGCGCGCCTGGCTGATGACCCGAGGAGAGCCGGTGACGGCGAGCACCACGGTGAAGGCGCTGGTGCCGGTGAGCATCCGGCAGGACGGGGACAGCAGCGGCAACCACATCGCCGCGTTCATCTGCGCGCTGCCCGTCGGCGAGCCGCAGCCGGTGGTGCGGCTGCACCGCGTCACGTACGAGATGGAGCAGCTCAAGTCGACCGGGCAGGCGATCGCGGCCGAGGCGCTGGTCGGGCTGGCCGGTTTCGCCCCACCGACGCTGCACTCGCTGGGGGCGCGTACCGCGAACGACTTGTCCCGCCGGATGTTCAGCCTGGTCGTCACGAACGTGCCAGGGCCGCAGTTCCCGCTCTACGCCGCGGGATCGCGGGTGCTCGCGGCGCATCCGGTCGTCCCGCTCGCCAAGGGACAGGCGGTGGCGATCGGCGTGACGTCGTACGACGGCGGGATGTACTTCGGGCTGAACGCCGACCGGGAGGCGATGCCGGACATCGACGTACTGGCCGAGTGCCTCGACTCGGCGCTGCAGGAGCTGCTCGACACCATCCCGCCGGAGAGCGCGGTCGTACCGCGTGCCGTCGACAGCGCCGCGAGCCGGTCGCTCGCGCGGCCGCGTGCGCGCGGGCATTCCGGAGCGTGACGCGGTGCGCGTCTACCTGGCGCTGACCGGGGCCGATCTGCGCGTGCTCGCCGCCGGTGAGCGGCTCGCCGCCCCGCGCGCGGCTCACGCGGTGACCGGTGAGCTGCGTGCGGCGCACCCGGGCAGCGACGAGGAGGAGCTGGAGTACGCGGCGATGACCGCCGCGGCGTGGGACTCGTTGCAGCTGTTGGGCAAGTCGGCTGACCCGTTCGGACGCCGCGCCGTGCTCGCCGCCGACGTCCCTGACCGCGACGCGCGGCCCGCGGGCGGCGAGGTCCCTTCAGCGGTCGCCATCGACTCGGCGGTCGGGCTGGAGCAGGTCGCCGCGTTCCACGTCGATGGCGACGATGCCGGGGCGGCCCTCGCGCGGGCGGTCGCGGGCGATCTGGACGCCCTGCAGGAGCACGAGTTGCTCTGGTACGCCCGCCAGGAGCTCGCGGCGCTGCTCGGCTGAGGACTGTCGCGCGCGGTGCAGCCGGGCCAGGATGGCGGTATGGACGCCACTACCGCCACACCCGTCCCCGTGAACGAGCCGGTCCACAGCTATCCGCCCGGCAGCCCGCAGCGGGCCTCGCTGGAGAAGCGGGTGGCGCAGCTGGCCGGGGAGCGCGTCGAGCTGACCTGCACGATCGGCGGCATCGCGCGGATGGGCAGCGGCCCGCGGATCGACGTCGTGCAGCCGCACGCGCGCCACGAGGTGCTGGGGACGACCGCCGGCACGACCGCTGCTGACGCCCGGGCGGCGTTGGCGGCGGCGAAGTCGGCAGCACCGGCCTGGCGCGCACTGTCGTACGACGACCGGGCGGCGATCTTCCTCAAGGCGGCGGACCTGCTGTCCGGGCCGTGGCGCGACACGCTGAACGCCGCGACGATGCTCGGGCAGAGCAAGACCTGCTACCAGGCCGAGATCGATTCCGCCTGTGAGCTCATCGACTTCTGGCGGTTCAACGTCGCGTTCGGCAGGGAGTTGCTCGCCGAGCAGTCGCTCAGCTCGCCGGGGGTGTGGAACCGCCTCGACCACCGCCCGCTGGAGGGCGTCGTCTACGCCATCACACCGTTCAACTTCACCGCGATCGCCGGGAACCTGCCCACCGCGCCGGCGCTGATGGGCAACGTCGTGGTGTGGAAGCCCGCGGTCACCCAGCAGCTCGCGGCGCACTACCTGATGGCGCTGCTGACCGAGGCGGGCCTGCCGCACGGGGTCATCAACATGGTGACCGGTCACGGGCCGGAGATCTCCGAGGTGGTGCTGGCCGACCCGGACCTGGCGGGGATCCACTTCACCGGCTCCACCCGTGTCTTCCACCAGCTCTGGCAGACCGTCGGGGCGAACATCGACTCGTATCGCTCGTATCCGCGCGTCGTGGGGGAGACCGGCGGCAAGGACTTCGTCGTCGCGCACCCCTCGGCCGACCGGGACGTGCTGCGTACCGCGTTGGTGCGCGGCGCGTTCGAGTACCAGGGCCAGAAGTGCTCGGCGGCCTCCCGGGCGTACGTCCCGCGCTCGCTCTGGCGCGAGCTGCGCGAGGAGCTGACCACGGTCGTGGACGGGCTGGCGATGGGCCCGGTGACCGACTTCTCCAACTTCCTCGGCGCGGTCATCGACGACCGGGCGTACGCCCGCGTCACGGCCGCCATCGAGCGCGCCAAGGCCGACCCCGACGTGACGCTCGTCGCCGGTGGTTCGTACGACGACACCGACGGCTGGTTCATCCGCCCCACGGTCGTCGAGTGCACCGACCCGACCGCGGAGTACTTCCGCGACGAGTACTTCGGCCCCTTCCTCGCGGTGCACGTGTACGACGACGACCACTACGAAGCGATGCTGCGGCAGATGGAGTCGGTGGCGCCGTACGGCCTGACCGGGTCGGTCATCGCCCAGGACCGTGCCGCCATCGCCCACACCACCGCGGTGCTGCGGTACGCCGCCGGCAACTTCTACATCAACGACAAGCCGACCGGCGCGGTCGTCGGGCAGCAGCCGTTCGGCGGCGCGCGGGCCTCGGGCACCAACGACAAAGCAGGGTCCGCGCAGAACCTGCTGCGCTGGACCTCCACCCGCGCGATCAAGGAGACCTTCGTACCGGCCACCGACCACCGCTACCCGCACATGGACACCTGACCGGCAGCGGCCGGGCGGTCAGCCGGAGAGGTGGGCGAGGGCGACCTCGGTCTCCTTGGCGAGGAAGGCGCGTACCTGCTCGGCGGCGAAGCGCTCCACCTTGCCGCCGACCAGCGGCAGCGACGCCGTCACCGCGGCGGTGAAGTCGATCACGGAGCCGGTGCCCGCGCCGTGCAGCGCGAGCGTTCCCGAGATCCGCACCGGCACGCCCTCGAAGGTCCCCTCGACGGTCCCGCTGCGGGCACCGGACCCGTCCGCCGGCCCGTAGTGGCGGACCTCGTGCAGCCGGATGGCGTCGCCGACGAAGGCGCGCGCGTACGACGGCAGCTCGGCGGGAAGGGTGCGCCGGGACGTCACGGTGGCACTGCCGTCGGCCCCGTGCTCGACGCTCACCTCGATGTCGCGGCCACCGGTGGCGGCGGCGACTGCGGCGACGTAATCCTCGTCGACGACCAGCTCGAAGGTGCGCACGGGATCGGCGGGGAAGTCCACGTGCGCGGACAGTTCGGTCGACACGAGCGGCTCCCGGGTTCGGATCGAAGACCCGAGCATGCCGCATCGCTCGACCGCCGTCCGGGAGCCGTCCCGGATAGGGTGGACGTGGCCGCACGACGAGGTGCGGTTCGCGTTCGTGACTGCAGAAGAGGCGACGTCGTCGTGTCTGACATCGTGTCCGATCCGGCCACTACGATCACGCGGACGGAGGTGGGGTCCACGCCGCCGAGCACCGCTCGGTACCGCCACTCCACCACCCACCGGCGCCAGGAGACCGCCAAGGTCGACCTGCTCGTACGCGCGGTCTCCGAGGCAGGACGCCACCCCGACCCGGCCGTCGCGGCCCTGGTCATGCGGTTCTACCGCGACACCCCGCCCGAGGACCTGCTCGGCCGCGACCCGGTCGACGTGATCGGACTGGTCGTCGCGCAGCGCCGGCTCGCGCAGTCGCGCCCGCAGGGCACCGCGTTGGTGCGTGCGCTCACCCCGACGGTCGACCGCAACGGCTGGGCCAGCCCGCACACCGTGGTGCAGATCATCACCGACGACATGCCGTTCCTCGTCGACTCCGTCACGGTCGCGCTGACGCGCGAGGGCCGCGCGGTGCACCTCGTCGTCCACCCCCAGTTCACGGTACGGCGCTCGGTCACCGGTGAGCTGCAGGAGATCTACGGCCTGGGCGTCGCGGACCAGGACGCGCCGGTCGAGGTGCCGGACGACGCCGTCGTCGAGTCGTGGATGTGCCTCGAGGTCGACCGGGAGACCGACCCGGCCGAGCTGAGCCGCATCGAGGAGGACCTCGCGCAGGTGCTGCGCGACGTACGGGAAGCGGTCGAGGACTGGCCGCGGATGAAGCGCACCGCCAACGACCTCGCCCAGGAGCTCTCGCGACCGGTCCCCGGTGTCGACGGCCGCGAGCTCGCCGACGCGGCGGACTTCCTGCGCTGGCTGGCCGACAACAACTTCACATTCCTCGGGTATCGCGAGTACGACCTGGTCGGCAGCCTCGGCGAGGAGGGGCTGGTCGGCAAGCCCGGCACCGGGCTGGGCCTGCTGCGCACCGACAGCGGCCCGAGCGCTGCGTTCGCCCAGCTGCCGCAGGAAGCCCGGGCACGGGCGCACGAGCCGCATCCGCTGGTGCTGACCAAGGCCAACCGCCGCGCCACCGTCCACCGCGACGCGTACCTCGACTACGTCGGGGTGAAGCGGTTCGCCGAGGACGGCACGGTGACCGGCGAACGCCGCTTCATCGGCCTGTTCAGCTCCAGCGCGTACCTGCAGCCGGTCACCCAGATCCCGGTGGTGGAGCACAAGATCTCGGATGTCATGGAACGCTCCGGGTTCCGCCCGGACGGTCACTCGTACAAGGACCTGATGCGGGTCCTCGAGACCTACCCGCGCGACGAGCTCTTCCAGATCGACACCGGTGCGCTTTTCGACGTCGCGATGGCCGTCCTGTACATGCAGGGCCGGCGCCAGACCCGGCTGTTCCTGCGCCGCGACCCGTACGGCCGCTTCGTGTCGGCCCTCATCTACCTGCCGCGTGACCGCTACAACACGCGGGTCCGGCTGCGGATGCGCCAGGTGCTGGAACAGGAGTTCGGCTCGACGCAGATCGACTACACGGCCCGCGTCAGCGAGTCGTCGCTGGCCCAGCTGCACTTCATCGTCCGGATGCCCTCCGGCACGCTGATCCCGGACGTCGACGAGGCAGAGCTCGAGCTGCGGATCATCGAGGCGGGGCGGGCCTGGGAGGACGAGTTCGCCGACGCGCTCGTCGACCAGCTCGGCGAGGAGCACGGCGCCGAGCTCCTCAAGCGCTACGCCGACGCGTTCCCCGAGGGCTACAAGGAGGATTTCGTCGCGCGCGCCGCGGTGTCCGACGTCCGCGCCCTCGAGAGCCTCGACGGCGACCAGATCGCGCTGAACCTGTACGAGACGAACGCGGTCACCGGCAACGAGCACCGTCTCAAGCTCTACAAGCTGGGCGAGGCGGTCTCGCTTTCCACGGTCCTCCCGGTGCTCTCGCGCATGGGCGTGGAGGTCACCGACGAACGCCCGTACGAGGTCGACGTGCCGGACCACTCCGGCTGGGTGTACGACTTCGGGCTGCGCTTCGACGAGGAGACCGCCGCCAACGTCGCCTCGCTCAAGGACCGGTTCCAGGAGGCGTTCGAGGCGGCCTGGTCCGGCCAGGCCGAGACCGACGGCTTCAACGCGCTCGTCGTCGCCGCCGGCCTGCGGTGGCGGCAGGCCATGGTGCTGCGCGCGTACGGCCGCTACCTGCGCCAGACCGGGTCCTCGTTCAGCCAGGACTACCTCGAGACGACGCTCGCCGGCAACGTCGCGATCACCCGCGAGCTGGTGCGGCTCTTCGAGGTCCGCTTCGACCCGGCGTTCACCGGCGAGCGGGAGCTGATGTGCGGGGAGATCTCGGCGGCGATCGAGGCGAGCCTCGAGAATGTCGCGAGCCTGGACCAGGACCGGATCCTGCGCTCGTTCCTGCGCCTGATCCTGGCGACTCGGCGCACCAACGCGTTCCAGACCGGGCCGGACGGGCAGCTGCGTTCCTACGTATCGTTCAAGATCGACCCGCATGCTGCGCCCGACCTTCCGAAACCGTTGCCGCTGTGGGAGATCTGGGTCTACGGACCACGCGTCGAGGCGGTGCACCTGCGCTTCGGGCGGGTCGCCCGTGGCGGACTGCGCTGGTCGGACCGCCGGGAGGACTTCCGCACCGAGATCCTGGGGCTGGTCAAGGCGCAGACCGTCAAGAACGCCGTGATCGTGCCGGGAGGGGCGAAGGGCGGGTTCGTCGCCAAGCGCGCCCCGGATCCGGCGCAGGACCGCGACGGCTGGCTGGCCGAGGGTGTCGCCAGCTACCGCACCTTCATCAGCGGGATGCTCGACATCACCGACAACCTCGTCGACGGTGCGGTCGTCCCGCCGCGCCAGGTGGTGCGCCACGACGGCGACGACCCGTACCTCGTCGTGGCGGCCGACAAGGGGACGGCCAAGTTCAGCGACATCGCCAACGAGGTCGCAGCGGAGTACGACTTCTGGATGGGTGACGCGTTCGCGTCCGGCGGCTCGGCGGGTTACGACCACAAGGGGATGGGGATCACCGCGCGCGGCGCGTGGGAGTCGGTGAAACGCCACTTCCGCGAGCTCGACATCGACGTGCAGCGCCACGACTTCACCGCCGTGGGCATCGGCGACATGAGCGGGGACGTCTTCGGCAACGGCATGCTGCTCTCCGAGCACATCCGCCTCGTCGCCGCGTTCGACCACCGCCACGTGTTCCTCGACCCGTCCCCGGACGCGGCCGTGGGCTACGCCGAGCGCCGGCGGCTGTTCGAGCTGCCCCGCTCGAGCTGGGCCGACTACGACTCGTCCCTGATCTCGGAGGGTGGCGGGGTCTACCCCCGGAGCGCGAAGTCGATCCCGATCAGCCCGCAGGTGCGCGAGGCGCTGGGCCTGGCACCCGAGGTCACCAAGCTGACGCCCGCCGAGCTGATGCGCGCGGTGCTGTGCGCCCCGGTCGACCTGCTCTGGAACGGCGGGATCGGCACGTACGTGAAGTCCTCCCGCGAGTCGAACGGCGACGTGGGCGACAAGGGCAACGACGCGATCCGCATCGACGGCGCCGACCTGCGCGTACGGGTCGTCGGGGAGGGCGGCAACCTCGGGTTCACCCAGCTCGGCCGGATCGAAGCGGCGCTCGCAGGTGTGCGGCTGAACACCGACGCCATCGACAACTCGGCGGGGGTCGACACCTCCGACCACGAGGTGAACCTGAAGATCCTGCTCGACCAGATCGTGCGGGCCGGCGACCTCACCGGCAAGCAGCGCAACGCGCTGCTCGCGGAGATGACCGACGAGGTCGCCGCGCTGGTGCTCACCGACAACTACGAACAGAACATCGCGCTCGGCAACGCCCGGCGGCAGGCCGCGGCGATGATCTCGGTCCACCACCGGCTGATCCGGTCGCTCGAGGCGGCCGGGGAGCTGGACCGGGCGATCGAGTTCCTCCCCACCGACGCCGAGATCGACGCCCGCAAGGCGGCCGGCCGCGGGCTGACCAGCCCCGAGCTCGCGGTGCTGCTGGCGTACTCCAAGATCACGCTCGCCGCCGACCTGCTCGACACCGGCTTCGCGAGCGAACCCTGGTTCGAGCGCGCGTTGCGCTCGTACTTCCCGTCGGTGGTGCGGGAGCGCTTCGCCGACCAGCTCGACGCGCACCCGCTCCGCGAAGAGATCATCACCTGCGTCGTGGTGAACGACATGGTCAACCACGGCGGGACGACCTTCGTGTTCCGCGCGATGGAGGAGACCGGTGCCGGTCCCGCCGAAGTGCTGCGCGCATACACGGTCGCGCGGGAGGTCTTCTCGCTCAACGACTTCTGGCGTCGCGTGGAGGCGTTGGACGGGCAGATCCCGACGGCGGCGCAGACCGCGATGCTGCTGGAGGGGCGCCGGCTGCTGGACCGCGCGACGCGCTGGATCCTGCAGTCGCGCGGCGGCACGCTCGACGTGCTCGCCGAGATCGAGCATTTCCGCGGTGACGTTTCCGAGCTCGCCCCCGAGGTGCCTGCGATGCTCGTGGGCTCCGAGCGCGAGCGGCTCACCAAGCGCTCCGCGGAGATCGAGGCGCTCGGCGCCTCCGCAGAACTCGCCGAGGAGGCGGCCGCGCTGCTCGACGTGTTCGGGCTGCTGGACTGCGTGGAGGTCGCGCGGACGACAGTTGCGACCGCGCGCGAGGTGGCCCACCTCTACTTCGCGCTCTCCGAGCGCTACGAGGTCGACAAGATGCTCTCCCGCATCACGGCGCTGCCGCGCGGGGACCGGTGGACGGCGCTGGCGCGCGCCGCGCTCCGTTCGGACCTGTACGGCGCGCTGGTCGGGCTGACCCGGCGGGTGATCGAGACGGTGCCGGACGAGCCGGACCCGATCGCCCGCACGCTCGCCTGGGAGGCCCGGCAGGCCGAGGGACTGGCGCGGGCGCGCGCGACGCTGGACGAGATCGCCGGGCAGGACTCCTTCGACCTCGCGACGCTGTCGGTGGCGCTGCGGACCGTACGCACGCTCGTCTCCCAGGGCGCCTGAGCGCCCGCTCGGCGTCGGGCGTGCCGGTCCGGCTCCCGTAGCATGGCCGGTCGTGACGGTACGTGACCCCGGTGAGGCGATCGAGGAGCTCGGCGCGACCTTGACGAGCGTCGAGAAGGTCCTCGACCCCCCGGCGATGGAGCAGGAGATCTCCCGCCTCGAGCGCGACGCGAGCGCGCCCGACCTCTGGGACGACCCTGCGGCCGCGCAGCAGGTCACCAGCCGGCTCTCGTTCCTGCAGGGCGAGCTCGGCCGGCTGCGCTCGCTGCGCTCGCGGCTGGAGGACCTCGCGCTGATGTACGAGCTGGCGGCGGAGGAATCCGACGCCGACGCGCGGGCGGAGGCCGACGGCGAGCTCGACGCGCTCACCCGCGCGGTCGGCGAGCTCGAGGTGCGCACCCTGCTGTCGGGCGAGTACGACCAGCGCGACGCGCTCGTGACGATCCGGGCCGAGGCCGGCGGCGTGGACGCCGCGGACTGGGCCGAGATGCTGCTGCGGATGTACACCCGGTACGCCGAGCGCCAGGGCTGGCCCGTGGAGGTCTACGACACCTCGTACGCGGAGGAGGCGGGCATCAAGTCCGCCACGTTCGCGGTCAAGGGCCCGTACGCCTACGGCACGCTGTCGGTGGAGCAGGGCACGCACCGGCTGGTGCGCATCTCGCCGTTCGACAACCAGGGCCGGCGCCAGACCTCCTTCGCGGGAGTGGAGGTCATCCCGGTCGTCGAGCAGACCGACCACATCGACATCCCCGACGACGAGCTGCGCGTGGACGTGTACCGGTCCTCGGGCCCCGGCGGGCAGGGGGTCAACACGACGGACTCGGCGGTGCGCCTCACGCACGTCCCGACCGGGATCGTCGTGTCCTGCCAGAACGAGCGCAGCCAGATCCAGAACAAGGCGACCGCGCTCGCGGTGCTGCAGGCCAAGCTGCTCGAGCGCAAGCGCCAGGAGGAGCAGGCGAAGATCGACGCGCTGAAGGGCGACAGCGGCGGATCGTGGGGCAACCAGATGCGCTCGTACGTCCTGCACCCGTACCAGATGGTCAAGGACCTGCGCACCGACGTGGAGACGGGCAACACCGCCGCCGTCCTCGACGGGGAGATCGACGACTTCGTCGAGGCGGGCATCCGCTGGCGGCGCCGGGTCGGACAACGGGGCGCGTGACAACGCCGCTCGATCCGGTGGATCACCCCGCTGCGTGACGGTCGCACGGCCGAACGGGTGGCGGAAGGCTTGCGCACAGTGACCGTCGCGCGCGATGCTGTGCCTCGTCCGCGGGTGTGAAGCCAGTGACGGGACGGGACCGTGTGCGTCCTGTGACAGACGAGGTGGGGATCGTGCGCAGTCCACGGACCATCCGGTACGCCGCGCTCGTACGCCGCACCGTCGTCACAGCCGGTGCGGTCCTGCTCGGCCTCGGCCTGGTCGTGCCTGGTGCCCGGGCCGACGAGCGGCCCCCGGTCGAGACCGAGTCCCCGGGCGGCGCGCTCTGCCTACCCGGCGGCCCGAGCACGGGCTGCGCTCCGGAGCAGCCGGCGCCGCCCCGTACCAAGAGCCCCCAGCCGAAGCGGACGACCACCCACGCGCCGCCCACCCGCGCGCTGCCCACCCGCGGAGCTGACAAGCCGCCGGTGACAGCGCCGAGCGGACCGGCGAAGGCCGCTCCCACCAAGCCCGGCGCGTCCGCCACATCCACACGCCGGTCCACCACGCACGCGGTACCGCGCCAGGCAGACCCCCGGCGTGGCAAGACGGCGAAGGCCGCCACCGCGGCGGCGCCGACGACACCCGCCACAGCGGTCGGGCAACGCCGTGACGGCTCGATGAGTGCGGTCGGGTACGACGCGCCGGTGGACGCCGCTGCAGGTCCCGCGAGCACCGACCCTGCCTGGGTGGGTCCCGCGGTCACCGGGCTGCTGCTCGCGCTCGTCGCCGTGCTCGTACTGGGACCGCTACGCCGCCGCGCCGGCCGCCACCGCTGAGCGGGGTCGTCCGGGGCGCCTGCGAGCGCCCGTAGACTCACGTCGCGCCCCGGGTCGCTGCGACCCCGGTCCGCCCGTACCGGCGAGAGCCCCCGCGAGGAGTCCCGTGATCCGCTTCGAGAACGTCACGAAGCAGTACCCGAGCCAGACCAGGCCGGCGCTGCAGGACGTGACGGTGGAGATCGACAAGGGTGAGTTCGTCTTCCTGGTCGGTGCCTCGGGCTCGGGCAAGTCGACGTTCCTGCGCCTCGTGCTGCGCGAGGAGCGCGCCGACTCGGGCGCGATCCACGTCGCGGGCAAGGACCTGGCACGGCTGTCGCACTGGAAGACGCCGGCCTTCCGCCGCCAGATCGGCACGGTCTTCCAGGACTTCCGACTGCTGCCCAACAAGACCGTGTACCAGAACGTCGCGTTCGCGCTCGAGGTGATCGGCAAGCCGCGCTCCCACGTCAAGCAGGTCGTACCGGAGGTGCTCGACCTCGTCGGGCTCGACGGCAAGCACAACCGCATGCCGGACGAGATCTCCGGCGGGGAGCAGCAGCGAGTCGCCGTGGCGCGCGCGTTCGTCAACCGCCCGATGATCTTGATTGCGGACGAGCCGACAGGGAACCTGGACCCGGCCACGAGCGTCGGCATCATGAAGCTGCTCGACCGCATCAACCGCACCGGCACGACCGTCGTCATGGCCACGCACGACGCGGCGATCGTCGACCAGATGCGCAAGCGGGTGGTCGAGCTCGAGGGGGGCCTCGTGGTGCGGGACCAGAACCGCGGCGTGTACGGATACGCCCGCTAGTCGGGCCGGAAGGACCTCCCTGCTGTGCGAGCGCGTCTGATCCTGTCCGAGGTCGCCATCGGGCTGCGGCGCAACCTCACGATGACGATCGCCCTTGTCATCACCTTCGCCGTCTCGCTGTCGCTGTTCGGGATGGCGCTGCTCGTACGGTCGCAGGTCGACACCATGAAGGACTACTGGTACGACAAGGTCCAGGTGTCGATCTTCCTGTGCACCAAGAGCTCGGACACCCCGAGCTGCTCGGCCGGTGCGGTGACCGACGCGCAGCGCGACCAGATCCGCGCGGACCTGGAGAGCCTGCAGCCGCTCGTCGAACAGGTCTACTACGAGTCGTCGGCGGAGGCGTACGAACGGTTCCGCGAGCAGTTCAAGGATTCGCCGATCGCCGCGAACGCCAGCAAGGACGCGCTGCCCGAATCGTTCCGCGTCAAGCTCTCCGACCCCACGCAGTACGCCGTCATCGCGTCGGCGTTCAGCGGTCGGCCGGGTGTCGACAACGTCGTCGACCAGCGCCAACTGCTCGACCGCTTCTTCCAGGTCCTCGGAGGGTTGCAGGCGGGCGCGTTGATCATCGCGCTGGCGATGATCGTCGTCACGGCGCTGCTGATCGCCAACACGATGCGGGTCGCCGCCTTCAGCCGGCGCCGGGAGACCGGCATCATGCGGCTGGTGGGGGCGAGCAGCTTCTACATCCAGTTCCCGTTCCTGCTCGAGGCGGCGATCGGGGCGGCCATCGGGGCGGGCATCGCGAGCGGCGTGCTCGTGGCGTTCTACAAGTTCGTGGTGGACGGGATGTTGCGCGAGACGTTCACCTTCACCGCCTTCATCGGCTGGGACGCCGTGGTATCGATCCTGCCGGTCCTGCTCGTCACCGGTGTGGGGCTCGCGGCGGTCACCGCACTCGTCACGCTGCGCCGCTACCTGCGCGTCTGAACGCGGCGGGCCGCGGTGCTGTACCGGTCGGGGCCGCGGCGGTAGCGTTCGTTCCCGTCCGTCCCACCCGGCACTGCTGTCACGAGCTGCACATCCGTCCCGCCCGGCGATCCGATCCGAGGAGGCTGCCCCGATGGCGCGCCGCCTACTGACCGCCCTCTGCGCAGCCTCGCTCGCCGCCGGGCTGCTGGTCGGCGGCCCCGCCTCGGGGACGGCCGCTGGCCAGGACCGCCCACCGCGCGTGAGCAGCGACGATGTCGCAGCGGCGGACCGGGTGGTCGCTGCGGCCGGCCGGGTGCTGGACGAGAGCCGCGCGCAGCTGCGGTCCGCGCGTACGAGGCTGGGTGCCGCGCGCACGGTCGTCGCGGAGTCCCGGGCGACCTTCGCCGAGCGGCGTACCGCGTCCGCAGCGGCGCAGCGCTCCGCGACCGATGCGCAACGGCGGCTGCAGGCCGCCCAGGTCGCGCTCGGCGACGCCCAGGACGACGTGGGTGCGCTCGCCCGCGCCGCGTACATGCAAGGGCCGTACCGGGAGCTGGCGGCCGTGTTCGGCGCGCGTGACCCCGCAGACTTCGCCGAGAGGCTCGCGGTGATGCGGGCGCTCGGACAGTCCTACGAGCGCACCCTCGGCGAGCTGGGCGCGGCGCGTGCGGACCTGGCCCTGCGACGCGCGCAGGCGGCCGCGGCGCTCGCCGCCGCGAACGCCCGGCGCGCGGAGGCGGCCCAGAGCCTGCAGCAGGCGCGGCGCGCCCGGCAGGACGCCACCGCCGCGCGGACCGCCGTCAGCGATGTCGTCGCGCGCCGCCGCGCTGCCCTCTCCGTCGCGAAGGAGCGGCGCAGCACGGTCGCTGCGCAGTACCGTCGCTACCGCGCGTACCAGCAGCGCATCGCTGCCCAGACCCGGGCGGCGGGCGCAGCAGGAACCGGCGGTGTCGGGTCGGCGTCCGGCGCGCTGCAGTGGCCCATCCCGGGCGCCGGGCTGTCCGGCGGCGTGGGCTGGCGGGTCCATCCGGTGTACGGCTATCGCTCCTGCCACACCGGCGTGGACATCCGCGCCGGCGCTGGCACCCCGATCCACGCCGCGGCCGCCGGGGTCGTCGCGTCGGTGGTCGACGGCGGCGCGTACGGGCTGCACACGATCCTCAGCCACAGCGGGGGACTGGCCACCATGTACGCCCACCAGTCGCGGACCGCGGTGCGGGCGGGCCAGCGCGTCGCCGCCGGGCAGGTCATCGGCTACGTGGGATCCACGGGCTGGGCCACCGGCCCGCACCTGCACTTCGAGGTCCACGTGAACGGCGTGCCCTACGACCCGCGCGGCTGGTTCGGCGCCCCGCGACGCCCGGTGCCCTGCTACGGCTGACCCTGCAGTCGAGGTCGACGCTCGACCGGAGGTCGAGGCGTCACCGCCGCCGGTTCCGGCGCCCGACGGGCCGGACCTCGATCACGGCTCCACCTATGATTGCGCCCATGTCCGCGATGCCTTCGACGCGTGCGCGGCGTACACGTCGGGTCGCCCGCTACCTGTTGGTGACCGCGCTGGTGGCGGCGGCGTACGGCGGCGGTGTCGCAACCGGGGTGGTCGGCAGCGGGGCGGGTGGCGGCCCGAATGCGTCCCAGCCCGCGGCCAGCACCGCCGACCGCGGGGTCCTCGACGAGGCCGCCGCCCGGATCATGAGCGAGGCCGCCAGCCCGGTCACCAAGGAGACCCTCGAGCGCGCCGCCGTGAACGGCATGCTGCGGGCGCTGGGCGACCGCTGGAGCAAGTACTTCCAGCCCAGCGAGTTCGCCTCGTTCACCGAGCGCCTCGAAGGCCGCTACTCGGGGGTGGGTGCCTGGCTGCGCCTCGACGACCAGGACCGGGTGCTGGTGGCCGCCGTGCAGGACGCCTCGCCGGCGCAGCGCGCCGGGATGGTGGCGGGCGACCGGGTCGTGCAGGTCGACGGCCACGGAGTCGCGGACCGCTCGCTGCTCGACGTCACCGACCAGTTGCGGGGGCCTGTCGGGTCGGTGATCGACGTGGAGGTCGTACGGGACGGCGTACGGCACAGCCTGTCCATCACGCGCGGCGAGCTCGAGAGCCGCGACGTCACCGTCACCCGCTTGCAGGGCGACACCGAGGTCGTACGGGTGGCGGCCTTCACCCGGGGCGTGGGCCGGGAGGTCCGGGACGCGGTGGTGCAGAGCCCGGCGGGCTCCGGCATCGTGCTCGACCTGCGGGCCAACCCCGGCGGCCTGATCACCGAGGCGGTCGAGGTGGCCGGTGCCTTCCTGGACGGCGGGCCGGTCGTCTCGTACGAGAAGCGCGGCGCCCCGGCCCAGGAGCTCGACGCGCTCTCCGACGGCGTCACGACGGTGCCGCTCGTGGTGCTCGTCGACGACGGTACGGCGAGTGCTGCCGAGATCGTCGCCGCCGCGCTGCAGGACCGCGGGCGCGCCGTGATCGTCGGGTCCCGCACCTACGGCAAGGGCAGCGTGCAGGAGCCCAGCACGCTCTCGGACGGCTCCGCGCTCGAGCTGACCGTCGGCAAGTACCGCACCCCCAGCGGCCGGGTGATCGACGGCGTCGGCGTCGCGCCCGACATCGCCGTCCGCCCGTCGCTCGGGCCGACGGCGGCCGAGACCCGCGCCGTCGAGGTGCTGCGTGGACTGGTGGCCGCGAGCGACACGGCGGACCGGGGCTGACCGTGGCACGGGAGAAGGGCCGCACCCTGGTTGCGGCCAACAGGAAGGCGCGCCACGACTACCTCATCGGCGCCACGTTCGAGGCGGGCATCGTGCTGTCCGGCACCGAGGTCAAGTCGCTGCGCGCCGGCCGCGCGTCGCTGGTCGACGGGTGGGCCAACATCACCGACGGCGAGGCGTGGCTGCACGGCGTGCACATCCCGGAGTACACGCAAGGCACCTGGACCAACCACGCGCCGCGGCGGGTACGCAAGCTGCTGCTGCACCGGCGCGAGATCGAGAAGCTGGAGCGGGAGACGAGGGAAGGCGGCCAGACCATCGTCCCGCTCGCGCTGTACTTCAAGGACGGCTACGCAAAGGTCGAGCTGGCGCTCGCGAAGGGCAAGAAGGCGTACGACAAGCGGCAGGCGATCGCCAAGCGGGACTCCGACCGGGAGCTCGCCCGCGCGTTGGGGCGGCGCGCCAAGGGTCACGCCGCGGAGCGGGAGCGGTGACCCGCCTGGTCCTGTGGTGGGAACGCGCCTTCTGGGTGGTGCCGCTGCTGGGGCTCGTCGCCGCGGTCCTGCTCTCCGACCTGACCAGTGAGCTGGACGAGTACCTCTTCGCCGACGGTGCGCCGCCGATCGTGTCCGAGTCGACGTCGGTGACCCTGCTCCCGGCGATCGGTGGGGCGATGGTGACCTTCACCGGCTTCGTGTTCTCGCTGGTGCTGCTGCTGCTCCAGTTCGGCTCCAGCCAGTACTCGCCGCGTACCGTCGCGTTCTTCCTCCGGGCGCGCTCGACGCAGGTGATCCTCGCGATCTTCATGGCGACAGCGCTGTTCTGCTTCGTCACGCTCTTCGACGTCGGATCCGAGGGCCGCCAGGGATTCGCGCCGGGGGCGAGCGTCATCGTCGCCACGCTGCTGCTGCTGGCGAGCCTTGTCGCGTTCATCGTGCTGATGCACCTGGTGTCGAAACGGATCCGCATCGACGCCGTTGTGACCTCGCTCGGTGCGCAGACCCGGAAGTCGATGCGGCGCTCCCAACGGCGGCTGCGCCGCCACTCCCGTGCCGTGCGGGCGGACCGTCCGTCGCGCGACGCGGACCCGGTCGGGCCCGACGAGGACCCGGATCCCGCCGACGTCGCCGCACCGTCGCGGCACCGGGTCAGGTACCGCGGGCGGTCGGGGCAGGTGGTGGCGATCGACTGGCGTCGGCTGCGCCGCATCGCCCGCCGTCGGGGGACGGACCTCGAGGTGCTCGTGCGCGTCGGCGACGGCTTGTCGCCCGGGCGTGCGCTCGCCTGGACGTCCGGCTCGGGTCGGGAGGACCGGGCACTGAGCCGCTGCTTCGTCGTCTACGGGGAACGCTCGCTGCGGCTCGACCCGACGTACGGCCTGCGCATCCTGGTGGACATCGCCCTCAAGGGGCTCTCCAGTGCCGTCGACGATCCGACGACCGCGGTGCGGGCCATCGACGAGATCGACGCGGTGCTCCGCGCCGCCGCCCGACTGCCGCTGCAGACCCTGGATCTCTCCGACCGACCACGGGTGAGCGTCCCGGTCCCGACCTGGCCCGACGTCGTGGACCTCGCGCTGCGGGAGATCCGCCTCGCCGGACTGCAGCAGCCGCAGGTCACCCGCCGGCTGAGTGCGCTGCTGACCGATCTGGCCGCCGACCTGCCCGCCGAACGCGCCGTGTGCGTCCGCGCGCACCTGGACGCGATGCAGCGGCAGACGAGAGACGTCCTCCCCGCCGACGAGGCCGCGTTCGCCCTCGAGCCTGACCCGCAAGGGATCGGCGCGCCGCGCTAACCGCGGGCCCGGCGAACCCCGAGGACGATCATGAGCTTTCAGTCGTCCCGAGGGCGATCATGAGCTTTCAGTCGTCATGGAGGCTGTTGCTAAATCGGCGCGGCGATCCAAGATTATCTGGCGTGTGGCTTAGATCATGGTCGGGTGGCGAAGTCG
>OFIS01000498.1_pt1 | contig 20395 bp, 16 predicted proteins | sample 1775071 | NCBI WGS metagenome assembly OFIS01 (sample SAMN08195774, study PRJEB24354) | sludge metagenome | isolation source: sludge from phenol fed wastewater aerobic bioreactor C | place: India: Nagpur | collected 2016-09-17
GGAAATGTCGCTCGCCGACCCAGATGTCGAGTTCACCCGAGACGACGAAGCCGACGCCATCGCCCTCGTGGGTGTAGCTTTCGGCGCTTTCGGTACCCGGCGGCAGGCGCGTATAGATCATCTCCACCTGCAGGCTCATCTTCGGCGTGACGAGCTCGTCGATGATGCCTCCCTCATACTGTATCTTCAGGCGGTTGCCGCTCCTGACGACATAGCCATGCTCTTCCTGCGGCACGGGAGAGGCGCCGGCGAAAAACCACTGCACGGTCACGCCCAGGCTTCGGGCGATATTCACCCGCCCAGGGCGCTGGAGATGGTGCGCATCCTCGTCGAAGGCGCTGATATAGCCGATGGAAAGGTTGGCGCTTTCCGACAACTGCGAAAGCGTCATCTTGCGCCGTTTGCGCAAACCGCGAATGCGATCCCCAAGAACCGGATCGCCGCCAACAGATCCCAGCCCGGTTTCGGGACCGCTCTCAGACGACATGCTCACTCCGGATACAATGCCCAATGAAACGGGCCACCCGACTCGGCCAAAGATCTTTCGTTCTTGTCGATCAAAAGCGCTGTTCGCAAGGTGGGCATTTGGAATTCCAGCCTTTCCGCACGCAGCCTTCAACGTTGCCAGTCTTTTCAGGCTCAGGGACAACCATTTCACCGCCTGTGATAAATCGCAATGAATTTTGCCGATGGTAAAAAAATATCTGGATTTTTTACCATCGGCAAAATATGAGAGCGCAGTTTGCCAGCGACGGAGGAGATCGATGGCCAGCGCCGCGCATGCCACACAACCTTCGACGCCATTCCCGCGCCTTTTCCAACCTTTGCGGATCCGTGGCGTGCGGCTCAAGAATCGTATCATGTCCACCGGGCACGACACGACGCTGCCGACCGATGGCCTGGTCAACGATGCGCTGATCGCCTACCACGAGGCGCGGGCGCGGGGCGGCGCCGGGCTTATTGTCAGCCAGGTCGCGGGCGTCCACGAGACGGCGCGCTACACCTCGCACATGCTCATGGCGACGGAAGACGAATGCATCGCCGGCTATCGGAAGCTGGCCGATATCTGCCATGCGCATGACTGCAAGATATTTTCCCAGCTTTTCCATCCAGGCCGGGAGATCATGGAAGGCGGCGATGGCCTGCTGACGGTGGCCTACGCGCCATCCGTGTCGCCGAACGAGCGCTTCCGTGTCATGCCGCGCGAGCTCGGCAAGAGCATGATCGACGAGATCGTTCGCGGCTACGCCGAGGCGGCGCGGCGGATGCACAGGGCAGGACTGGACGGCGTCGAGTTCGTCGCCAGCCACGGCTATCTGCCGGCGCAGTTCTTCAATCCGCGCGTCAACCGCCGTGTTGATAACTATGGCGGATCGCTGGAGAACCGCCTGCGCTTCGCGACCGAAGCGCTCGCCGCGATGCGCGCTGCGACATCCGAGGACTTCGTCATAGGCTTGCGCATCAGCGGCAGCGAACGCGACGAGCACGGCCTGACCATGGACGAGGCACTGGAGACCTGCCTTGGACTCGAGCCATTGCTCGACTACGTCAATGTCACTGCCGGCACCTCCGCTTCCGCTGGCGGCGCGGTGCATATCGTGCCGCCCATGGCTTATCGCAATGCCTATCTGGCAAGCGACGCCGCACGGTTCCGGCAGGCACTCGACATACCGATCATGGTGGCCGGGCGCATCAACCAGCCGCATGAGGCCGAGGCGGTGCTGACGCAGGGTTCCGCGGATGTCTGCGGCATGACGCGGGCGCTGATCTGCGATCCCGACATGCCCGCGAAAGCCGAAGAGGGCCGCACGGACGACATCCGCGCCTGCATCGCCTGCAACCAGGCCTGCATCGGCCATTTCCACCGCGGATTTCCCATCTCCTGCATCCAACACCCGGAGACGGGGCGCGAGCTCAGATTTGGCAAGCTCGCACCGGCCCCGCGTCCGAAGAAGGTGATGGTCGTGGGGGGCGGTCCGGCCGGAATGAAGGCCGCCGCCGTCGCGGCCGCCCGGGGGCATCAGGTCACCCTCTATGAGGCGTCCTCACATCTCGGAGGACAGGCGCTGTTGGCCCAGCTGCTGCCGCGCCGCTCCGAATTCGGGGGCATCGTCACCAATCTTTCGCGCGAACTCGAACTGGCGCAGGTCCGCGTGATGAAGGGCGCGCGCGTAGACCAATCCGTGGTCGACGCGGAAAAGCCGGATGCGGTGGTCATCGCGACCGGCGCGAGGCCCTACCTTCCGGAAATACCCGATGACGGGAGCGTGCAGGTCGTCGATGCCTGGCAGGTGCTGAGGAAACAGGTCAAGACGGGGAGCCGCACGGTGGTGGCGGACTGGCGTTGCGACTGGATCGGACCAGGCATCGCCGAGATGCTGGTCAATGATGGCTGCAGCGTCGAACTTGCCGTCAACGGCACCCATCCGGGCGAGTTGCTGCCACTCTACGTGCGCGACAACATTGCCGCCGAACTGCACAGGCTTGGCGTGGCCGTAACCCCATATGCTCGCCTTTTCGGCTGCGACGGCGGCACCGTCTACATGCAGCATACCGCCAGCGAACAGCCGATCATGTTCGAGAATGTCGACACCCTGGTGCTTTGCCTGGGGCATGAGCCGGTAAGCGAATTGAGCGACATGCTGGCGGGCAAGGTGCCGGAACTGCACGTCATCGGGGACAGCATGGCCCCCCGCACGGCGGAGGAGGCCGTCTACGAAGGATTGAAAATCGGCGCCGCGCTGTAGGCGGCATCGGACAGGCGTGCCGGTCGCCTCAGGCGTGCCGGGTGGGGACGTCAAGGGAATGAATGGGGGACGGACCTGCTCGCGAAAAGCAGGCAGCCCGTCTTCGAACAAACTGGAGGAGAAATTCATGGCATTCGAAGGAAAAGGTATCAGCCGCCGCAGCGCGATGAAGCTTGCGCTGGGCGCGACAATCGGCATGCCCGCGATCCTCGGCCGCGCAAATGTCGCTTCGGCCGAAGCGTCCTTTGCCGGCGAAGGGCTGATCGTCGTGTCCTGGTCGGGAAATCATGAGCTCAGCTTCCGCGAGGCGGTGGTCAAGCCGTTCAACGAGAAGTACGGCACGAAGGTTGAAACCGTCGGCGGCTGGGACCAGATGATCGCCCAGATCGTCGCGGCGCCGGCCGACAATCCGCCTTTCGACCTGACGATCGCCGACGAGTACACGACCACGACCGGCATGGCGCAGAACGTGTTCACCAAGGTCGACCGGTCGAAGATCCCCGGCAACGCGAACATCTACCCCTGGTTCGACGAGAATCGTGGCCCGGCGAAGGACTATGGCGTGCCCTTCGGCACCGGCTCGCTGTGGATGCTGACCTCCAAGTCGAGCGGTCTGAAGCCCGAGAGCTGGAAGGGCTTCTGGGACGAGAAGGCGATGGGCAAATCGACCCTCGACGCGTCCGCCTTCTACTGGGATCTCTGCATCCCGGCGCTGCTCTCCTCCGCCAAGCCCGGAATCGACGAAGTGTTCGGCTCGCCCGACGAGGTCGAGCTCCTGTTCAAGGAACTGGACAAGCTCAAGGTCGCCAAATGGTACAAGGATGGCGCCGAGCTGACCAATCTGATGACCCAGGAAGAGGCGGCGGTGGCGATGATGTATTCCGCCGACGCCTACGGTTTCATCAAGCAGTATGGCGACGATTTCGAAGCCGCCATCCCCAAGGAAGGCACGGCCTCCTACAGCAACTGGTTCATGAAGGTGCGCGGCACCAAGCATTCGGAGCTCAGCGACCTCTTCCTGGGTTACCTGCTCGAGAAGACAACGCAGCAGAACTTCCTCAATGCCTCGACCGACTTCATGTCGCTGCAGGGCCTAGAGCCGCCGCCGCACTGGCCGAGCTATCCGCGCAACGAGGAAGCGCTGCGCGGCACCTACAAGCTGTTCGGCATCGATGGCTGGGACAAGTTCGGCCCGCATTGGGATGCCTACAGCGCCCGCATGAAGGAAACCATCGCCAAGACGACACAGGGCTGATCCCAGGCCCGCGCGAAGCGCCCCCCGCCGGGCGGCGCTTCGCGCGTTTCGACGCGGAGTTGACGGTTTTGGCTGACATGAATGCACTGGAACTCGACAGCGTGCGGCGCGCCTACGGTGGCGTCGTGGCGGTCGACAATGTTTCCATCGACGTGAAACGTGGCGAATTCGTCACCCTGCTCGGCCCGTCCGGCTCGGGCAAGACGTCGACGTTGCGGCTGATCGGCGGGTTCGAGCGGCCGGATGCCGGCGCGATCCGCATCAACGGCGTTCGTATCGACCACCTGCCTGCCTACCAGCGCGACACGACGACCATCTTCCAGAGCGGCGCGCTTTTCCCGCACAAGACCGTGGCCGAGAATGTGGCCTATGGCCTTCGCATGCGCGGCGTCGCCAAGGCCGAGATCGCGCCGCGCGTGAAACAGGCCCTCGAGATCGTCCGGCTCTCCGGCTACGACGAGCGGTATCCGGCGCAATTGTCGGGCGGGCAGAAGCAGCGCGTGGCGCTGGCCCGGTCGATGGTGGTGCGTCCCGCGATCCTGCTGTTCGACGAACCGCTGTCGGCGCTCGACCTGTCGCTGCGGCTGCAACTGCGCGCCGAGATCAAGCGCCTCCACGAGGAGATTGGCTTCAGCGCCATCTACGTGACCCACGACCAGGGGGAGGCGATGGCGATGTCTAGCCGTGTCGCGGTGATGCGCGGCGGCCGGATCGAGCAGATCGACCGTCCCGAAAAGGTGTTTGGCGAGCCTGCCAACGAATTCGTCTACACCTTCATCGGCGAAAGCTGTTGCCTGAAGGCCCGGATAGCCGCCGGCGCCGCTGCCGACAGCGACGGCGAGCCCATCGACCTGCGTCTTTCCAATCCTTTGGGCGAAGGTGCCTGGCGCATCTATATCAGGCCGAGCCGGATGCATCTCGGTCGCGCCGACATGCCGAATGGCCTGAAGGCCCGTCTCGATTTCACCGAGTTCCTTGGCGACGTCCACCGCTACCATTTCAAGGCCGCGAAGCTGGAGTTGTTCGTCGATCATCCGGGAGCTGTCGCGCACAAGCCTGGCGACCTCGTCGACATCGGCTGGCAAACCGCAGACATGATCGCCTACCAATGAGCGCCGTCTCCTCGGAAATGGCCGCTCCGGATCTCGCCAGGCGAAGGGCCGGGCTGCGCGCGCGGCTGGCACCATGGCTGCTGATGGCACCGGCGCTTCTGATCGCGGTCGCCTTTTTCGGCCTGCCGATCGCATTCATGGCGCGCATGAGCTTCAACGAGCATATCGACCAGCGTTTCTACGTACCCGGCTTCACGTTCGACAGCTACGCCGCCATGCTGACGGACCAGACCTTCCGCGGCGCACTGCTCACCACCATGCGGCTGGCATTCGTTTCGTCCATCGTCACGGTTGTCGTCGGCTACGCCTTCGCGATGCTGGTGTGGCTGAAGCCGAAGCGCTGGCGGCTGGCCTTCATCGCACTGGCGCTCTGCCCGCTTCTGATCTCGGAAATCTCGATCATTTTCGGCTGGTGGATGTTCTTTCCGAAAAACGGCCTGCTCAGCTATGCGCTCGTCTCATCCGGCCTGATCACCGACAAGATCAGCCTGATGTATACCGAGTTCGCCGCGTTTGTCGGTCTCACCTATGTGACCTTGCCGTTCTGCTTCTTCATCCTGCTGTCGATCTTCGACGGCATCGACAAGAAGGTGCTGGAGGCCAGCGCGGACCTTGGCGCCGGCCCGCTGCGCACCTTCCGTGAGGTGTTGCTGCCGCTCACCAAGGGCGGTATCGCCGCGGCCTTCGCGCAGTCCTTCATCTGGGCGGTCGGCACCTATGCGACGCCCTCGGCACTTGGCCCGGATACGCTCTGGACGATCGGCTACCTGATCCAGGAACAGATGCTGGGCAAGCACAACTGGCCCCGCGCGGCCGCTTTCTCGATCGTGCTGACCATCGGCGTTGCACTGGTGATGGTGATCGTGCGCACGCTGACGTCGAAACGGACCGCGCTCAATGGCTGACACATCCTCGATCCTGCCGGCGCGCCGGGCCTCCGCCGTGCCGGTGCCACGAGCGCGCAAGGACGCGATCGTGCTGCGCGTCCTGACCCTGGCCTTCACCGTCTTCATCATCGCTTATATCGCGATCCCGGTTCTGGTCACGCTCGCCATGTCCTTCAACGACGCATCGGCGATCCGCTTTCCCATCAAGGTCTGGTCGCTGAAGTGGTATGGCGATTTCTTCGGCAGCCCGCAGTGGGTCGATGCCCTCGAGAGCAGCATCATCATCGCTCTCGGGACGACGGCCATCTCGACCATATCCGGGGTCCTCGCGGCCTGGGCGTTCGAGCGTTTCACTTTCGCCTTCAAGCCCCTGGTCTATCTTCTGATCATGCTGCCGCTCTTCATTCCTGGCGTCGTGCTCGGTCTTGGCGTCGCGATGGCCTTCGGCAACGTCTCGCTGCTGGGCTTCAATGTCTACGGCTCGCGTGCGCTTGTCATGCTCGCGCATTCGCTGTGGGCGATGCCGCTGGTCTTCATGCTGATGGAAGCGACCTTCCGCACCGTGGACCATCGCATTGTCGAAGCCTCCTACGATCTCGGCGGCAAGCCGTTGCGGACCTTTTTCGAGATCGTGCTGCCGTCGGTCTCGACCGGCATCATATCGTCCGCCCTGTTCGCCTTTGTCGTCTCGCTCAACGAATTCGTCATGGCGCTCTTCCTCACGACGCGCGACACCCAGACCTTGCCCGTCCTCATGTGGCTGAGCCTGCGCTCGGCCGGAACGCCGCGGCTGGCCGTCGCCTCGGTCATCCTCGCCGCCGCCGTCTTCGTGAGCCTTTCGCTGATCATGGTCTGGTACATAAGGCAGCTGCGCAAGACCTAGGCCGGCCGCGCCTTCGATGCCCGCAAGACGCCGGGCTATCCGCCCTATGGCGATCTCGACTTTTCCGGAGGTGAGACGCTCAACCGCCGACGCATGAAGACGGTACAGCTCGGCCGACGCCCCACGACAGCTGTCCCTGTATGATGGTCAACGTCCACCGGCCGTTTGAAAACGTCGTTCCGTCCTGTCCCTGGGCGGGCAGATCGACCTCGGCCGCGTCGTTGACGGACACAGATGCGCGATCCCCGAGCAGACGCACTGCCAGGCGCGTGCCGTCCTGGCACTTGTAGTTGCTGACCGGGTAGGGATTGCCCACGCCGATCGACGAGCCAGAGGCGGAGTGTTCGAAGCCTACAATCATCATGGCGCTGATTGCCGCGATCGATAGATTTTTCAGCACGATAATCCTCCCGACTGGCGCATGGCCGCGGATGAAATTGAGAACGTTGTCTTCCCTGCCGGCCTGCGGTGGTTCATTGCATCGGCCAGGTGCCGGTCAGCGGGGGAAACACTCGGTGGGATGTCACGCAGCGGACATATTCTGATTGATCGGCAAGTGCCTTGCGGAGATGCCCCTTGAACAGGCGGGACACTTCCGGCTGGCTCACGCCCAATGGCTTCGCCGGCCTTTCGCCAAGGTTGGCTTTGCTCCCGTGCAAAAGTCCCGGTGGGCTCGCCAGGACCGGCGAGCCCAGAGCGCCCGGACCGGGCTCAGAAGGGCGAGATGCACTGCCGGCGCGGGCCGTTATTGGGCTGCCAGCTATTGTCCGAGACCCGATAGGACCGGTACCGCTGTGAGCACCAGTTCACATGATTGTTCCAAGCGCTGTGATTATGCTGGCGGGCAGCCGAGACCGCCATCCCGCCGAGCAGCATTCCGCCAATGAGACCCGCGGCGACGGCGCCATTGTTGTTCCTCGAATGCCAGTGATGGTGCGGAGGCCTGTGGTGTGGAGGCCTGTGATGCGGCGGCCTGTGATGCGGGGGTCTGTGGTGCGGTGGCCGCGCGCCGTGTCCCGGTCGATGGCGGGGATGCCTCCTCAGGTCGACATTCGTGACCGTATCGGACACCGACGGCTTCAACGTTACGATGGGCATTGCCCAGGTGGGGGCCGCCATGCTTGCGATGATGGCGGCGATGATGATGCGCTTCATATGCGTCTCCGTAAATTTCATCTCCCGCCGTAAAACCGGCCTCGGCAGACCTGACATTTTAAGCCAGCACCCGGTTTGCTTGGAATATGCGGTGAATCCCAAACGTGGGCCGGGCGTGTATTTCTTGCAATCCGGTGCGGCAAACCCGTTCTCGAATGGAACGCGTTTTCACTGCCTCAAATCGGCAAAGACTCGTTGCACGATGGATATGCGAGCAACGGACCGCAGGCGGTGATTTTGTGTCCCGGAACGGTCCGTCAAAGCCATTGCGAAGAGGCAGGGCTTAAACCATCAAAACCCGGAGAGAACTGGTGCCGCCTGCGTGACTCGAACACGCGACCCCATCATTACGAATGATGTGCATCCCCGCGTTTTGCGCGGTTTTGGCGTTGCAAGAAGGCGATTATCTGGTTGACAAGCCCACCGGCCGGAGCCGACGGGCTGAATTCTGCAAGGCCAGCCCCGTCTCTTAGGTGGAGTTAGGATGCCGACCAAGGCGAGGCCTGAGCGCCGCCCAGCATCCTTGGCACGAAAAGGGGCTAAGGCCGCAAACCTTAAAACCACCTACGAGACAGAGCGCATCGAAAATCCGAAACCGGTCACGCCATCAATGGAACAGGCCGTATGAGGGTTTATAGACTACCTCAGTTGCAAGAAACGATATTGGCAATTCGAATTGAGAGCTGGCATCCGTAACCTTGAATATTCGCCCGATAGGTCCCTCCGGGCTGCATGGTCACCCATAGATAGTGACTTCCGCTACAGGACGAAAACGTCTCTATATTTACTTTGGCACAGACTCCGCAGGCATTTTTATACACCGCATAGTGGCTATATAGATCTCCACCCTGACTGAGAATCGAGAAGCACGAAGTCGATGGCGCCCCGCCGGCTGGAGAAGCCTGTGCCCTTTGTGTGACTTTATTCTGTCCTTGAACGGGCTTGCGCGTATCAAAAGCCTTTGGAATTTCTGGAATGGCGGCGCTCTGGCGCAGATTGCTCCGAGCTGGTTTCACCGTATCGGGAATCTTGAATGTCCCCGGAGGGCACTGGTCATCCATGCAGCCAACTGCGTCGGAAGGTGACGGTTTTGCATTGGCTTCTGGTAAGCAATCCCCTCCTGGCACGATACGAACGCACTCGCAAACAGCTTGGCCCATCGACGCAAAGAACGCCAATGCCGTCCACACTACTCTCAGCTTCATCGACCCATCCACCTACGTCAGAAGCATATCGTGGGGAAACAACCGCAACTGCTATCGCGGGGGAGCCGGAGTCAGCGGCCGTGACTAACCAATAAGAGTCAAGCGCACTAAACTCGGACTAGAAGCACTTTTTGTCGCCGCCTTGCAAGCTATTGCACATATGATTGCAGCAATCATTATCTGTCTGACAAGTGTCATTAGATTGACCGCATGAAGAAATATGAATTACTGGGATGGAAATATCTCTCACAGGAGATATTACCTTTTTAAATTTCACCCTCGCCGGATCTACATAGCTTTCTGCCGACGCCGGTCTGTAAGATATTGATACGCTAAGCGATATGGCGACAAGAGTTATCGTCGATAGAGCTAAGACAATTTTGCGCAAGCTAACCTCCCCGTTGCTCACAGGGCTATTATGCAAATGTTTCTTTTAGGAGTCCATAGTATCGCAGTCATTTATCTTTTGTACGCCACAAGGGCATCTGATAGGGCTCTAGCGAGTTCCGGATGTCTGGCGCTCGGTCTAGCGCTGGGGGGCCTAGACTTTTGACATCTCCCTGGTGATGCAAGCAGGAATCGACAGACGGCAGGCGGTCGGTGCCCTCAGCATGTCGCCTCAGATGTTGGAAGAAAACTATGGCCACCATCACTCGGACTGGCAGCGCGAAGCAGCCGAGGTGTATCTATTTGCAACTGGGTAGGTGAAGCCCGTTATCGCCTGGGTCATATGCGTACGGCTTGGGGCAGCAAACATACTGGTAGTGGCCCGGGTTCCAACATTCGGTATAGCCAGGTGCCCAAACGGATCTAGCTTGGGCGTCCGGCCTCGTACTTTGAAGTATTTTCACAGGATGATCCGCTGCTGCGAGGTTAAGACGCCAAGAGCAGCAAGAGCCGCCAGCAGAGAGATCTGTCTGTGCATGGGGCACCCTTACTTTCCCTTCAATGCCGCACTGAAAACTACATGGCCATGGCCAGTCACCATGACGCATGCTCTTCCCGCCTCTACTATCCGCACTTCCTGGAATTGGGTCCCTTCGCAAGGTTTTCCAGATTCGCATCGGGCATTCATGGGGACCCCCTCTGATCCCTTATAGTCGGCGAAGCAGTGACCTCCGATAACGTCGAATTTTGAGGCATCGTACGTTAGGCAAAGCTCACGCGATCCTGCAACGTCGCCCTGAGAATATGGAGCAGGCAATATGTATTCGCTGTCCCCCGGAGGCCGGCCAAATGGAGCAACGCAGCCAAGGCCTCCAGCGTACGCAAATGCGGATAAAATCGTTAGCGGAAAAGCGAAAAGAGCGGTGCGTGCAATTACCATCGTTTCCCCCAAACAACGAGCACAACTCCAGTTAACTACTGTCTCGTTCAAGAATCAACGGGGAGCTTGGCTTGCAAATAGCCGGTTTCTGTACGGTTCCTGTACAAATCCGGAGAGGCTGTCGGCTAAGCCATTGAATTAGTGGTGCCGCTTGCGTGACTCGAACACGCGACCCCATCATTACGAATGATGTGCTCTACCAACTGAGCTAAAGCGGCCCTGGAGAGACCGAGGCCTCCAAGATGGGCTGCGTGATAGACTCAACCGGCCGTGAATTCAAGATGGTCGGTTGCGATTTCGGGATCTGCTTTGCCAATTCTCGCTGGCAGGCCTCGCGGCGACGCCGGAAACGCTCAGGCATGCATTCCCCGGTTGGCTGATGCGCGACGCCAGGCTGCGGTCCGCTATGCTATAATGTAGCCGTCCAACCGGCCACGCGGCCGAAAAACCTTCGGAAATCCGGCACGTAGGCCCTCGTTGGCGTGGAATGCTGCTGCTCGCCCGTTGATTGATCGGTCGCCTGCGGCTAACGATCATGGCAGGATTGGGCGAGAATGCAGAGGGATCCAGCGTGGACGCGATCGAAAAAGCGATCCGGAGCGCCTTGGAAAAGGGCAATGCCGACGATCGGGCCTTTCGCGAGAAGGTCTACCGGTCGGCTTTCTCGGCGCTCGACCGCGCGCTTCAGGCCAATCCAAACGTAACGGTGGAAGTGGCCATCAACCGCCGCAAGGCCGTGCAGGCCAAGATCGCCGAGATCGAATCCGAATTCCTGCCGGCCGTGCCCGATGTCGGCGCGCCGAATGGGGGCGAGGTTGAGGCGCCCGCGGTCGATCCGGCCGCGTCGCCGAAGTCCGCTCCGACACCGTCGCCGGCCGTGTCCGTCGACGGTCCGGCCGACGCTCCCCGGTCGCGCGTGCTGCCCGTCGTTCCCGACATCATGCCGGATGGCCCGCTGCCGGAAGCGCCGTCGCTCGACACGCGGGGCGACGCGCAGACCGGCGCCGAAGTGGCGCCCGACCGTGACGAGCGGCGGATCAGGGGCCCGCGGCTGCCGTTGACGGCGATCTTCCTCGGGGTAACATTGCTCGCGGCCATCGCGATCGGCGGTTACTTTGCCATGCAGACCGGCGTCTTCAAGACCGCCGCGCAGCTCGACACCGCTCCGCCCCAGCCGCCGCCCACGGTCTCGGACGACGAGGCTCCCGCCCAGGACGGCGCGCCGCAGAAGCCAGGCCAGCCGGACCAGTCGCGCGACTGGATCAACGTCTTCTCGCCGAACGATCCGACGCATGTCAGCGCGCCTTCCGACGCCAAGGCCGATGTCATGAAGGACGATACGGGCTCCTTCCTGCGCATCCGTTCCGGCGCGTCCGGTTCGGCCGTCAGCTTCGATGTTGGCCAGGGCATCCTGGAGAAGATCGCCGGCAAGCATGCCGTCTTCGACATCATCGCCCGCTCCGAGGAAGGCAAGGAGACGCAGATCTCGATCGACTGCAATTTCGGCGAGCTCGGCGACTGCGGTCGCAAGCGCTATGCCGTCGGCCAGCAGCGCAACGAGTATCTGTTCGACGTGCAATTCCCCGACAAGCATCCCGGTTCGGCGGGAACCATCGCCATCAATTCCGACTTCGACAAGCAGGGCAAGGCGGTCGACATTTACGAGATCCGCGTCTCGACGAGCCAGTAGCGCCGAGCCTCCAGGACAAGGTACTACTCCCGGCGGTCGAGCAGCGCCTGCAGCGTTTCGATGCGGTCGGCCTCGCGAGTAGGCTTGTCCCAGCGCAGCCGCGAGATCCGGGGAAAGCGCATGGCGACGCCGGATTTATGCCGCGTCGAGCGGTTGAGCCCTTCGAAAGCCACCTCCAGCACCAGGCCGTTGTCGCGGTCGGCCCGCACCGAGCGCACCGGGCCGAAGCGCTCGATCGTGTTGTCGCGGACATATTTGTCGATCTGCTTCAGCTCCTCGTCGGTAAAGCCGAAATAGGCCTTGCCGACCGGCACCAGTTCTTCGGAACCCTCAGGTCCCGACCAGACGCCGAACGTGTAGTCGGAATAGAAACTCGAACGCTTGCCATGGCCGCGCTGCGCGTACATGAGCACGGCATCGACCGTATGCGGATCGCGCTTCCACTTGAACCATGGCCCCTTCGGGCGGCCGGCGAGGTAAGGTGAATCCCAACGCTTCAGCATGACGCCTTCGATGATCGGGTGCGGCGGCGCCTGCCGCAGGCGCTGCAATGCCTCCCAGTCGGAAAACCCGACCAGCGGCGAAAGATCGAAGCGGCTCGGGTCGAGCGTGCCGACGAACGCCTCCAGCCGGCTTCGCCTGTCGCGAAAGGGCAGCGTGCGAAGGTCCTCCTCGCCCGCCTGCAGCAGGTCGTAGCAGCGCATGAAGGCCGGATATTTCTGTCTTATCTTCGGCGATACCGTCTTCCGGTTCAGCCGTTGCTGCAGGTCCGAGAAGGTGCCGGTCGCCTCCCTGGGATCGCCCACGAGGAGCTCGCCATCGATGGCGCCGGAGAAGGTCATGGCGTCGGCAAGGTCCGGAAAGGCGCCTGACACGTCGTCGCCGGTGCGCGAGTAGAGACGGCGAATTCCGCCCTCACAGATCGCCTGGACGCGGATGCCGTCCCACTTCCATTCGGCCGCGTAGTCCGCCGGGTCGAGCTTTCCGAGATCGCCGTCCCCGACAGGGTTCGACAGCATCACCGGCCTGAACAGTGCCATCGCCGCCTTCGCCGGTTTTTCGGCCCTGCCTTCCAGCCATGCGAAGAGTTCGGTGTAGGGCGGCGCCAACCCATGCCAGAGTTCCTCGATCTCGGCGACATCGACCTGGCCGAACTCCGCCAGCGCCTGCTTGGCCAGGCGCGCCGAGACGCCGATGCGCAAGCCCCCGGTCACCAGCTTGATGATGGCGAAGCGCGCCGAAATGCCGGCGCTGTCGAGAAGCCTGGCCAGCACCTGCGGGCCGTCGGAACGGCTCGCCGCCTGCAGCCGGCCCACCACTTCGGCCAGCGTCGGCACACGGTTCGGGATTGTTCCCGGCGCCGGCGGCCAAACCAGCGACACCGTCTCGGCGAGATCGCCGACATAGTCGTAGGAATAGCCGAAAAGCACAGGATCCATGCGCTCGGTGATCAGCATGCGCAGCATCGCCGGCTTGACCGAAGCGATCGAGAGATCGCCGGTGATCGCCGCCAGCGCAAGGCCGCGATCGGGATCCTCGACGGCCCGGAAATAGTCGATGAGCAGCGTCAGCTTGCCGTTGCGAGACGGCGTCAGCACCAGCCGGTCGAGAAGTTCTGCGAAGCGGTTCATGGGAGCGGTAACGGGTGAGCTTGGCGCTTCGGCACACCCTCCTCTGTCCTGCTGAACTTCCCCGCAAGGCCAGGGCAATCGCATATGGGCACGACCCCCACTCCGGTCGGCTGAGCCGACCACCTCTCCCCCGAACGACGGGGGAGAGGAAGGGTACGAGCTTGCCAGACCAGGCTCCTTTCCTCTCCCTCCGGAGGAGGGAGAGGTGGCGCCGCGTAGCGGCGACGGAGTGGGGGAACCCCATGTGCGATTGGCCTCCCAGCAAGGGGCGAGATCAGCAGCTTGGCCGACGAGACTCTTCCTGCAACGTTTGCGATTGGCGAAAGCCGCCGTGACATCCGATCTCCCCCCTTGCGGGGGAGATGGCCGGCAGGCCAGAGGGGAGTGGGAAGGATCGCTGCGCTGGCAATCAGCAGATCAAAAAACGCCATCAGTCACCCTCATCCTCGTAGCCCACAAGGTGAAGCGGCCGTGCCGCAATCCCTTCCAACTCGCACCACCGCACCAGCGCCTCCTCGCGGCCGTGCGTCACCCAGACTTCGCCGGCGCCGGTCTGCCTGATCGTCGCGATGAGCTCGTCCCAGTCGGCATGGTCGGAGATGATCAGCGGCAGCTCGACGCCGCCCTGCTTGGCGCGCTGGCGGATGCGCATCCATCCCGAGGCGAAGCAGGAGATCGGGTCGGGAAAGCGGCGGGCCCAGCGGTCGGCGAAGGCCGATGGCGGCCCGATCACGATGGCGCCGGCGAAATCCGCCTTGCCGCCGCTCTCGACCGTGGCCGGTTCCAGCACGCCGAGGTCTATGCCCTGGCTCTGGTAGTATTCGCTGAGCCTGGCCAGCGCACCATGGATGTGAATCGGCCTGTCATATCCGGCGTCGCGCAGCAGCCGCATCACGCGCTGCGCCTTGCCAAGCGCATAAGCGCCGACCAGATGCGACCGTTCGGGGAATTGCGCCGCAGAGGTCAGCAGCCTTGCGATCTCCTCCGTATCCGGAGGGTGGCGGAAGACCGGCAGCCCGAAGGTCGCCTCGGTGATGAAGACGTCGCACGGCACCGGCTCGAAGGGCGCGCAGGTCGCATCCCGCTGGCGCTTGTAGTCGCCGGAGGCGACGATGCGCGTTCCCTTGTGCTCCACGGCGATCTGGGCCGACCCCAGCACATGTCCGGCCGGATGGAAGCTGACGCTGACCTCGCCGATCGCGATGCGCTCGCCCGGCACTGCTGCCTGCGTCGTTCCGGCGAACTGGGGGCCGAGCCGCAACCCCATGATGTCAAGGGTCTGGCGCGTCGCAAGCACCGAACGATGCCCCGGCCGCGCGTGGTCGGAATGGCCGTGCGTGACCAGCGCCCGGTCGACCGGCTTGACCGGGTCGATGAAGAAATCGCCGGGTGGGCAATAGAGGCCTTCCGGCCGTGGATGGAGCAGGTCGCTGGCGCGCATCGCTCCAAGATAGGCGCTAATTCCGGCACGAAAAGCCTGTTGTCGAAGACTGCTGACTCGCCAGCGAAATCGCGCGGGATCCAGTTCTGCCCGGACGTCTTTTGCGCTACATGGACAGGGACCGGCCATTCGCGCCGGCGGAACCATTCACATGAAGCCGCTGCAGGCCTCGTCCGGTGACCTGAACGCCGATCGTCGCGCCGACTATGCCGAGATGCTCCACGCGTCCGGCGAGCACGGGGCGGCGGCGGAGTTGCTGCTCGGCGCGCTGGAGCTGGCGCCGCGATGGGCGACCGGCTGGTTCCGCCTCGGCGAGATGCAGGAAGCCGCGGGCGCACCTGATCTGGCGGCGCAGGCCTGGACCATATCCATGCGCCTCGATCCGACCGACCGTCTCGGCGCCGCGCTCAAACTGCACCTCATCGGCAGGGGAACGGCCGGCGATGCGCCGCCGCCGGCTTTCGTAGAGACGCTGTTCGACCAGTATGCCGACACTTTCGAGGAGGCCCTGGTCGGCAAGCTCGGCTATCGCGCCCCCGAGGTGCTCGACCAGGCCATCCGCGCGGCAGGACCCGGCCGCTTCAGGCTGGCCTTCGATCTGGGCTGCGGCACCGGCCTTATGGGAGAGCGGCTGCGACCGATCGTGGACCGTCTCGAAGGGGTGGACATTTCGGCACGCATGCTGGCCAAGGCGCGGGCGAAAGGCATCTACGACAATCTTTCCCGCGCCGATCTCAGCGATTTCAGCCATGCCGGACCTAAGGCCGACCTCATCGTCGCGGCTGACGTGTTCATCTATGTCGGCAGGCTCGAAGCGGTGATCGCCAGGATCGCCGCGGCATTGGCCGTGGATGGCCTGTTTGCCTTCTCGATAGAGGCGCTGGCGACGGCTGGCGATGCCGGTTTTGCCTTGCGACCGACGCGTCGCTACGCGCATGCTCTTGGCTATGTGCGCGGGGTGCTTGAGGCCAACGGCCTGGCCGTGCTGTCGGCCGATACGATGACCCTCCGAATGGATCGTGGCGAGCCGGTCGACGGGTTCGCCATCGTCTCGCGAAAGGTCGGCTGAGACGCCGTTCGGGAGCCAATCTTTGTTGCGGTTGCGAAAAAGCCCGAATCGGCTGTCACTATGGCTTCGTTCCGCGTGTGGGTTACGCGGACGGGGAGCATTTCATGAGTTGGAAGTTGATGGCGATGGCATCGTGCCTCGCGGTCGCCGGCTGCGTTGGCGGCAATTCGATGTCCGAGCGCCAGGATGAAGACGTCCAGTCCTCGCTGCGCTATGACGACGTGCCTTGCGATCAGTTGCTGGCGCAACGGGACGGGCTGGCGCGGCAGTACAATCTCGCGGTCGATGTCAAGCCGACTTTCTCCGACCCGGCATTGGGATTCGGCCCGTTCACGCCTGACATACGCTCCAAGCCCAAGCGCGACAGGGACAGGGCCATCGGCGAGATCGATGCCATGAACCGCTCGATCCTGCGTCGCGACTGTGCCAAGCCGGACAAGCAGAGCAAGGCAGTCGCCTTGCCTGGCTGAAGATCCCAAGCCGGCTGTGGCCGGAGATTTATCGCGAGGCTATGTCCTTCCAATGTCGCATCGGATCAGCCTCGAAGAGCTCGGCGACCGCATATGCATCCTCGGGCCGTCGAACAGCGGCAAGTCGACCCTGGCCAATGCGATCGCCCGCAAGCGCGATCTGCGCCCCATCCATCTCGATCAGTTGCACCACCTGCCGAATACGGATTGGCAGCCGCGCCCCAGGGACGAGTTCATCGCCTTGCACGATGACGCGATCGCCGGTCCGCGCTGGGTGATGGACGGCAACTACTCGGTCTGCATGCCGCAGCGCTTCCACCGCGCGACGGGCCTGATACTGCTGGACATCTCGACATCGGCGAGCCTGCTGCGCTATTTCCGCAGAACCCTGTTCGAAACCGCAAGGTTGGGCGCCCTGGAAGGCGGGCAGGACAGCGTCAAGTGGGACATGATCCACCATATCGCCGTGGTGACGCCGCGAAATCGCGAGCGCTATCGGCTCATGTTCGACCGGATCGACCTGCCGAAAGTGCAACTGCCTTCGGTTCGGGCAATCAAGGAAAGCTTTCTGGAATGGGGGTTGGCCCGATAGCTCGGGCGCCCCCCGCGGACTTGGCTCAGTAACCCGCCTTCAGGTCGACGAGGTTCTCGAGCGCCTCGCCGCGTTCATAAGCATCCATCTGCCTCAGCATGATCGGCGCCAGGTGGGCCGGGTCCGAGGTCGCCGCCGAATGCGGCGTGATGAAGATCTTGGGATGGCCCCAAAGCCGGCTGGTCTTGGGCAAAGGCTCGACCTCGAACACGTCGAGGCTTGCTTCCTTGAGCGTGCCGTCTTCCAGCGCGCGCAGTATGTCGGCGTCCTTCTGCAGGCGGCCGCGCCCGGCGTTGATCAGCACGGCGCCGCCGAGACCGTTGCGCCGGCGCAATTCCTTCAGAAGGCCGTAGTTGACGATGCCCTGCGTGCGTGGCGTCAGCGGCAGAAGCACGACCAGTATGTCGGTGGCGTTCAGGAATGGAATGAGGCCGGCGTCGCCGGCATAGGTCGAGACGCCGGGCATCGGCCGCTCGGTACGCGACCAGCCATTGATGGCAAAGCCGAGCGAAAGCAACACCTTGGCCGCCGCGCGGCCGAGCGTGCCGAGCCCCATGATGCCGACGGAGATGTCGCTGGCGGGCCGCTGGGGCGGATCGCGCCACGCTTTCTTCTGCTGTTGTGCCCGAAAGAGCATGCCCTGCCGATGGTGGTCGAGCACCCGCCAGACGACATATTCGGTCATGTACTGGGTAAGGTTGTCGGCAACCACCTTGACGACCGGCACGTCGGGCCGGCCGGGATCGGCGAAGATATGGTCGACGCCGGCGCCGATCGAGAAGATCACGCGCAGGTTCGGCAGAGACGCCAGGAGGTTCGGCCGCTGCTTCCACACCACGGCGTAGGTGATCGAAGGATCGCTCGCGCCGTCGGGCTCCAGAACCACCTCGCGTTCGGCCGAGAGCAGCTCGCGCCAGCGCTGTGGCTGGAAGCTGGTGGTGGCGAGCAGGATGCGGCCCTTTTCCATGACGATGCTTCCCTGTGTCCGCCCGCTACTGACTGACGACGCCGGTCGGAGCCGTTTCGATCCGGAAGGCGGCCGATATCAGCGCGCGCGTGTAGTCGGTCTGCGGCCGTTCGAAAATCTGCTCGGAAGGGCCGGCCTCGACGACCTGGCCGTTGCGCATGACGATGACGTCGTTGGCGAGCGCCCGGATCACCTTGAGGTCGTGACTGATGAAGAGATAGGCGAGCTGGTGCTTGGCCTGCAGGTTGCGCAGCAGGTCGACGACCTGCGCCTGCACGCTCATGTCGAGTGCCGAGGTGGGCTCGTCCAGCATGACGAAACGCGGGTTGAGCACCATGGCCCGCGCAATCGCGACGCGCTGGCGCTGGCCGCCGGAGAATTCGTGCGGATAGCGGTTGCGGGTGTCGGGATCGAGCCCGACCTCCTTGAGCACCGCGACGACACGATCGTCACGGTCGTCCGGGGAAAGCCGCGGCTCGTGGATCTTCAATCCTTCCTCGATGATCTCGGAGATCGACATGCGCGGGCTGAGCGATCCGAACGGGTCCTGGAACACGATCTGCAGTTCGCTCCGCAACGGTCGCATGTCGCTGAAGGAGAGCTGGTTGATGTCGCGGCCGTCGAACTGGATGGTCCCCGTCGACGAGATCATCCGGGCAAGCGCCAGGCCCAGCGTCGTCTTGCCGGAGCCGGATTCGCCGACCACGCCCAGCGTCTGCCCGGCGCGCACGGTGACGTCGATGCCGTCGACGGCCTTCACATGGTCGACGGTGCGACGGAAGAAGCCGCGCCTGATCGGGAACCAGACCTTGACGTCTTTGCCCGTCATGACCGCCTTGGCGTCGGCGTTCGCCGCCGGCGGCTTGCCTTTCGGCTCCGCGGCCAGCAGGTGCTTCGTATAGGCGTGCTGTGGGTTGGCGAAGATTTCCCTGGTCGGGCCGCTTTCGACGATCTTGCCCTTGGTCATCACGCAGACCCGGTCGGCGATCTTGCGCACGATGCCGAGGTCGTGGGTGATGAAGAGCATCGACATGCCCTTGCGCGCCTTCAGTTTCGCCAGCAGCTCGAGGATCTGCGCCTGCACGGTCACGTCGAGCGCTGTGGTCGGCTCGTCGGCGATCAAAAGCTCGGGCTCGTTGGCCAGCGCCATGGCAATCATCACGCGCTGGCGCTGGCCGCCGGACAATTGATGCGGATAGGCGTCGAGCCGTTTCTGCGGGTCGCGTATACCGACCTCGGTAAGCAGTTCCAGCGTTCGCGCCTGGGCGGCCTTGTCGCCCATCGCCTGATGCAGCTTGAGGATTTCCCCGATCTGCTGCTCGATCGTGTGCAGCGGGTTGAGCGAGGTCATCGGCTCCTGGAAGATCATGGTGATCTTGTTGCCGCGCACGCGGCGCAGGGCCTTCTCGTTCATCGCCAGCAGGTCGGCGCCCTCGAACAGTATTTTCCCGGAGGGATGGCTGGCGCTCGGGTAGGGCAGGAGCTTCAGCACCGAAAGCGCCGAGACCGACTTGCCCGAGCCGGACTCGCCGACAAGGGCCAGCGTCTCGCCCTTGGCGATGTCGAAGGAAATGTGGTCGACGGCCGTCGACAGCTTGCCGCCTTGCGCGAAGGCGACGCTGAGGTCTTGGACGGAAAGCAGGGCTTCGCTCATTTGAAGGTCTTGCGCGGATCGAAGGCGTCGCGGGTGGCCTCGCCGACGAAGACCAGCAGCGACAGCATCAACGATATGACGACGAAGCCGGAAATGCCCAGCCACGGCGCGTTGAGATTGCGTTGCGCCTGCTTCAGCAATTCGCCGAGCGAGGCCGAGCCGGGCGGCAGGCCGAAGCCGAGGAAGTCGAGCGAGGTCAGCGTCGAGATCGAGCCGTTCAGGATGAACGGCAGGAAGGTCAGCGTCGCCACCATGGCGTTGGGCAGGAGATGGCGCACCATGATCGAGAGATTGCCGACCCCGAGCGCCT
>OFIS01000499.1_pt1 | contig 20351 bp, 19 predicted proteins | sample 1775071 | NCBI WGS metagenome assembly OFIS01 (sample SAMN08195774, study PRJEB24354) | sludge metagenome | isolation source: sludge from phenol fed wastewater aerobic bioreactor C | place: India: Nagpur | collected 2016-09-17
CGCCCGCGCGTCCTGCCCCTGCCGCACCCCTCCTGGCGCAACAATGCCTGGCTGCGGCAGAATCCCTGGTTCGAGGCTGAGCTGGTGCCGGTGCTCCGGCAGGAGGTTGCCCGGCTGGTCGGCTAGCACGCGCCGATTCGACGCGGAAACACCGGGGTCGCCCCGGATCCGTCCGGCACGGCCCGCGTTTCCACGCCAATGCAGCGGGCTCTAGTTTCCGGCTGCCGCGTCGGGAGCGGCATCGCCGAGGCTGGCGCGCGCCTGCGCGATCGCCCCCGGCTCGTCGGCCGCGAGCGCCATCGGATAGGGCGAGGCCTTGGCGCGGCCGGGGAGGCTCGCCGCCATCCCGGCGCGTTCGGCGACGCAGTGGGCGAGCGCGCGTGCGTACCGGGGACCCGTGGCCGAGCTCAGCACGACGGCCTCCGCCTCCTCCGGCGGCTCGGGCAGCGCCCGGTCGAGGGCGCGCGCGGCGAGCGCCAGATTGCCGTGACGGGCATCGAGCGGCGTGCCGTTGCGGCAGACCCGGTTGTTCATCTGGTAGAGGCCGGTATAGAGGCAGGCGCGCGCCGGCGAACAGGGCGCGGCCCCGGCATAGTGGCTGCGAAAGAGCACGGCCTCGGCAGCCAGCGCGTCGACATTGGGGGTCTTCAACACGGGATGGCCGACTGCCGACAGGCAATCGCCGCGCCACTGGTCGCAGGTGATGAGGAGTACGTTCGGTCGTGCGTCGGCCAAGATCCCGGTCCCCTCGCTTCCTGACGTGCGCCTGGCCGGCCCGGCCCGGAACGCCGCTCCATGGAACCGAATTCCGATCCCGGCGCAAGATTGTTTTCTTGCTGTAATAGTGAACGAATAGACATCAATTGTTCAATAATACAGCACAGTCCATTCTGTGTTTGCCGTCTTTGCCGGCCCCTCCGCGATGCTCATATTGACGTGGAAAGCGGCAGGGGCCGCACAGAGAAAGGCAAGGGAGAGAAATCATGCTCGACCAGATCAAGGGCCTGCACCACGTCACGTCCATGGCCAGGGATGCACGCCAGAACAACCAGTTCTTCACCGGCAAGCTCGGTCTGCGCCGGGTCAAGAAGACAGTCAATTTCGACGCGCCCGACGTCTATCACCTCTACTATGCCGACGAGGTTGGCACGCCCGGTTCGGTGATGACCTATTTCCCGTTCCCAAACATCGGCAAGGGCCGGCACGGGGTGGGCGAGGTCGGCACCACCGTGTTCTCGGTGCCCGAAGGCACGCTCGGCTACTGGGAAAAGCGTTTCGCCGACGAGGGCGTCCAGGGCCTCTCCCGCGAAGAGACCTTCGGCCAGAGCAGGCTCGTCTTCGCCGGTCCGGATGGCGACGGCTTTGCCCTCGTCGAGGACAAGGCGGACAAGCGGGCGCCCTGGGTGAAGGGTGGCGTGCCGGCCGATGAGGCGATCCGCGGCTTCCATTCGGTGGCGCTGCGCCTGAAGGATGGCGGCGCCACCGAGGAGTTGCTGAAGTTCATGGGCTATGAGGAAGTCGACAAGTCGGGCAACGTCCGGCGGCTTGCGGTCAGGAACGGCAACGGCGCCGATGTCATCGACATCGAGACGCTGCCTGGCGCCAATTTCGCCGATCTCGGCGCGGGCTCGGTCCACCACGTCGCCTTCGCCGTCGAAAACCGGGCCAAGCAGCTAGAGGTGCGCAAGGCGCTGATGGACACCGGCTACCATGTCACCCCAGTGATCGATCGCGACTACTTCTGGGCGATCTATTTCCGCACGCCTGGCGGCGTGCTGTTCGAGGTCGCCACCAATGAGCCCGGCTTCGATCGTGACGAGGATACGGCGCATCTGGGCGAGGCGTTGAAGCTGCCGACGCAGCACCAGCATCTGCGGCCCTATCTCGAGCAGCATCTGCAGAAGCTGGAGGATTGAGGCGCCATGAGCAAGGAAAGTTACGTTAGCAAGGTGCTGCCCGGTTCGCCGGGCAGCCCGCTGCTCTTCCTCTTCCACGGGACGGGCGGCGACGAGAGCCAGTTGCTTTCGCTTGGGCGCGAACTGGTGCCCGGGGCGACGATCGTCTCGCCGCGCGGCGATGTTTCGGAGCACGGCGCTGCGCGCTTCTTCCGCCGCACAGGTGAGGGCGTCTACGACATGGACGACCTGGCGCGGGCGACCGCCAAGATGGAAGGCTTCGTCAGGGCGCATGTCGAGGCGTCGAAACCCTCGCTTGTGCTTGGTCTAGGCTACTCCAACGGCGCCAATATACTGGCGTCGCTGGTGTTCGCGGCGCCTGACCTGTTCGACGCGACGGTGCTGATGCACCCGCTCATCCCGTTCGAACCGCGGGTACAGGGCAGCCTTGCCGGCCGTCGCATCCTGGTCACCGCCGGCAGGCGCGACCCGATCTGCCCGCCGGTGATGACGACGCGGCTGGAGGCCTATTTGCGCGCCGATGGCGCGGATGTCACAGTGGAATGGCACGAGGGCGGCCACGAGGTACGGCCGAATGAAATCGAAGCGGCGCGACGGTTCCTCGCCGGCGCGTCTCTCAATCAAGGAGATGGAGCATGATGTTGTCCGAAAACCGCTTCGCACTTTTCGGCATCATGGCTCCAGGGAGCATGAAAGATGCCTGATCAATTGCCTGAGGTCGAACTCGAGGATCGTGGCTCGAAGGGACGCTATCTGCTGCGCGGGCCCGATGGCGCGGTGGCGGAGATGACGTTCACCAAGATCGGCGAGCACCAGATCATCATCGACCACACGGAGGTGCCGGACGCCTTTCGTGGCCAGGGCGCCGGCCTGCGGCTGGTGACCCGTGCGGTCGAGGATGCGCGGACGGCGGGCAAGAAGATCATCCCGCTCTGTCCCTTCGCGAATGCCCAGTTCCGCCGGCATCCGGAATGGGCCGACGTGTTGAAGCAATAGCCAAACGGCGGTCCCGCAGTGCCGGGACCGCCGTTTATCCCTTTGTTTTGGCCGTAGTGTTTTGCCGGCATTTGCGCCAGGCGAAGAATTCCACTTAGGCGCGAAATGCTCTAAGTAGGCAGACAGACAGGCAAAGCCGCCGACTCTCGAGCCGAATGAACTCCTGATGAGCGATTCCAATCTCGTTCCCGTCTTCGACGGGCACAACGACACGTTGTTGAGACTGTACCAGTCGAAGGACGCGGACGTCGAAAAGCTCTTCATCGAGGGACAAAGGGGCGGCCATATCGACTTGCCGCGCGCCAGGCAGGGCGGATTCGCGGGCGGCATGTTCGCCATCTTTCCGCCGCCGGTCGAAAAGTCGAAGCGCAGCGCCGTGCCGGCGTCGCCGACCGACACCGAGCCGTTGGCCAACGAGGTACCGCGCGCCGACGCGCTCACCTCCACCATCGCCATGGCCTCGATCCTGTTCCGGCTGGAGCGGGCGTCGGCGCTGACCGTCTGCCGCAGCGCCGCCGACGTGCGTTCGGCCATGGCCAAGGGCTCGCTCGCCGCCGTCTTTCATATCGAGGGCGCCGAGGCCATCGATCCCGAGCTTACGATGCTCGACGTGCTGTACGCGGCTGGCCTGCGCTCGCTGGGCATCGTGTGGAGCCGTCCAAACGTCTTCGGCCATGGCGTGCCGTTCCGCTTTCCCTCCTCGCCGGATACCGGGCCTGGCCTCACCGAGGCCGGCAAGGCGCTGGTCAAGGCCTGCAACCAGCTCGGGATCATGATCGACCTTTCTCATCTCAACGAGAAAGGGTTCCGCGACGTTGCCGCGATCAGCGATGCGCCGCTGGTCGCCACCCATTCCAACGTCCACGCCATCTGCGGCCATTCGCGCAACCTGATCGACTGGCAGCTCGACGCCATCCGCGACACGGGTGGCATGGTGGGGCTGAACTTCGCCACCGGCTTCCTGCGCGAGGACGGCCGCATGAACGCCGATACCAGTCTCGACATCATGGTGCGCCATGTCGAGTCGCTGCTGCAGAAGCTCGGCGAGGACGGTGTCGGTCTCGGCTCGGATTTCGACGGCGCCATGATCCCCGCTGCCATCGGCGACGTTGCCGGCCTGCCCAAGCTCATCGACGCGCTCGCCGTGCGCGGTTTCGGCCGGGCGCTGATCGAGAAGATCGCCTATCGGAACTGGCTGAATGTCCTTGCAAGGACCATCGGCTAGGCCACCCACGTGGATGGACGACCCTGGACGCCCGGGAATTGGAAGCAGAGGCGGCGGGCGTGACCTAAGCGCCCATGCGCTTCAGCCAATCCTTGCCGACGCCGCGGTCGCGGATGATCGGCAGCGGGTCCTCGTTGTCCAGCCGCGCGCAGATGCGGTAGACCTCCAGCGTCTCCGCGTTCATCTCGTCACGCTTGTAGAAATACATGGCGGCGGCATAGCGCGTGCGGCCCGACCATTTCTCGCCGAGCGGGGTGTTGACCAACTCCCACTGCTCGGCGGCTTCCGCCTCGGCTTCCCTGTCGTCCGCTTCGGTGGCCATCTCAGAAATCCGCCGGCGGGCTGGCGGTGCGGCGGTCGAGCTTGATGAAGGGGCGGGGCCCCACCTTGGCCCGTTTCATCAGTTTCTGGTACTGCAATTCGCGCATGGCGTAGATCTCGACCCACAGGTCGTCCACGATGGTATCACCATATGGACGCGCCAGCGAGGCGATCGCGATGTTGCGCTTGGCCATGGGCGACCACATCGCCGCGCTCACCAGGCCGACCTCCTGGCTCTTCTTGTGATAGACGATGGCGTGTTCGGCGGGGATGTTGCCTTCGATCTCCAGCCCGACCAGCACATGGCGCAGCTTGCGGCCGGCGCGTGCCTCGAGGATGGCGCGGCGGCCATTGAAATTGCCCTTTTCCGGATCGACCATGAAGCCGAGGCCGATCTCGTCCGGCATGCGCGTGCGATCGGCGCGGATGGCATGCTCCGACGTCGTGAAATCGGCATTGGCGACGATCAGCCCGGCCTCCAGCCGCGCGCGGTTCAAGGCGGTGTAGCCGATGGCGCGGATGCCGCGCGGCACGCCCGCGACCATCAGCCTGTCCCACAGGCCCAGCGCTTTTTCGGCCGGCACGAAGAGTTCATAGCCGAGATCGCCGGTGAAGCCGGTGCGCGAGATGACAACGCTGGCGCCGTCATGGTCGAACGCGGCGAGATCGAAGACCTTGAGCCGTTCGACGCCGGCAAAACCCGCGTCGCGCAGGATCGCGAAAGAGGTCGGCCCCTGCAGCGCCAGGCCGGCGACGGCCTCCGTCTCCTCCTCGACCGTGACGTCGAACCGGAAGGCGCTGTCGAGCAGCCACGGCAGGTGCCGCTCCTGCGAGCACAGCCGGAAGCGTGTCGGCGACAGCCGGAAGAGCGTGCCGTCGTCGAGGACGAAACCCTCGTCGTCGCACCACGCCGTGTAGTGCACGCGGCCCGGCTTCAGCCTGGTCACGTCGCGCAGCGTGACCCGATCGAGATACGCTTCGGCGTCCGGGCCCTCGATGCGGTATTTGGTCATCGGCGAGATGTCGAAGAGCGCCGCCTGGCTGCGTATGGCGAAATACTCGAGCTCCTCGTCCCACAGCGAATGCGGCGCGCGGTAACCGGCCCAGTCATACCAGTCGTTCTTCAGCGCCAGCGCGTCGATGCGTGGCTGGAACGGCGTGCCGGGGCGCAGCGTGCGGAAGTGCGATTGCGCGGCGGCGCGGGACTTGCCCTGGGGTGCGGCTTCGGCGCTTTGCGGGATCATGGTCATGCCTTCATCGCGATGATGCGTCGCGTCGCGTTGAGGCCGGGTGCGCCCGAAATACCGCCGCCCGGATGCGAGCCGGCGCCGGCAAGAAACAGGCCTTCGATCGGCGTGTCATAGCCTGACCAGCCGGCGACGGGGCGCGACATCAGCATCTGGTCGGCCTGCAACTCGCCATGGTGCCAATGGCCGCCAGGCATGCGGTAGCGTGCTTCGATGTCGACCGGCGTCAGCAGCTCGGCATGGCGGACGGTCGCGCCGATGCCGGGGGCATGGGTTTCGAGCTGCGCCATGATCGCCGCGAGGAATTGCGGCTTGCCGGCGGCCCAGCCCTGTTTCAGCGCATAGGGCGCGTATTGCACCACCGCCGAGAGCACGCATGCGCCGGACGGCGCGAGCGAGGCATCGGTGAGGCTGGGCAGCGTGATCTCCATCACCGGCTCGGGCGAGAACTCGCCGTATTTCGACGGGTTGAAGGCGCGCTCGACATGGTCGGGCGAGGGGGCGATCACCAGCCGTCCCTTGTGGTCAACCGCATCGACGCCGGTGAATTGCGGCGGCCGGTCGAGCGCCAGGTGCAACTTCGCCGCGTCGCCCTTCATGCGGATGTTCCTCACCTTGCGCACGAAGCCGGTGTCGACCTCGCGCGGGCCGACGAGGTCGAGGAAGGTGGTGGCGGGGTTGATGGCCGAGACGATCGCCCGTGCGCGCAGTTCCTCGCCGCTCGCCAGCGTCACGCCGACGGCGCGGCCCTTCTCGACAATGATCCGGGCAACGGCCGAAGCCGGGCGGATCGAGACGCCGGCCTTGTCGGCGGCGGCGCGGATGGCGGCGACGACAGCGCCCATGCCGCCCCTCGGGATCACCTGCGCGCCGGCGGCTCCGCCCGCCTCGCCCGCCAGTCGGTAGTAGAGGCCGAGCAGCGATGTCGGCGAACGCGGTCCGAGATGGGAGCCGAGCGTCGCGTCGAAGGCGAGCAGCCCCTTCAGCCTGTCGTCGGCGAGCTGTTCGTCGAGCAGGTCGGCGACATTCATCAAAAGCACGCGCAGGAAATCGCGCATGTCTTCCTTGCCAAGCTTTTTCAGGGCGAGCGCGGTCTGGCCGAGCCTCGCCATCTCGGTCATCGACATGCCGGAGAGGTCTGGCGGCCGGCGCGCGAGGAACGGCTTCAGGATACCGGCATAGCGCAACAGCTGCGCGCGCAACTCCTTCCACGCCGACTGTTCGGAAGGGGCCGCCCCCGTCAGCACCTCGCCATAGGCGCCATGCAGGACGAGCGCGCCGTCTTTCGAGAGGGCGACGGACGGCGCGAAATCGCCGCGTTCGATGGTGAGCCCGTGGCGTTCGAGCTCCAGCGTCCTGACGACATCGGGATGCAGGCGGTTGAGCACATGCGCCAGCGCCGAGACGCGGAAACCCGGCGCGAATTCCTCGGTGCGCGCGGCGCCGCCGAGGTCACTGCCGGCTTCGAGAAGCAGAACCTTGCGCCCAGATTTCGCCAGGGTGGCGGCGGCGACAAGGCCGTTATGGCCGCCGCCGATGACGATGGCGTCCCATGTCGGGCTAGATGACGTCATGGGCCGGGCTCATATGGGATGTGGACTTGGCGAGATCGCGCAGGATCTCGGCGGCGGCGTTGCGTCCGGGCGCGCCCATGACGCCGCCTCCGGGATGGGTGGAGGAGCCGCACATATAGAGCCCGCCGACCGGCGAGCGATATTGCGCGTAGCCGGGTACGGGGCGGTTGAACAGCAACTGGTCGAAGGTGAGTTCCCCCTGGAAGATGTTGCCTTCGGTGAGGCCGACTTCCGCCTCGAGCTCGCGCGGCGTGCGCACCTCCATGTGGACGATGCGGTCGCGGAAGCCTGGTGAATATTCCGCGATCTGCGAGATCACGCTTTCGGCGAAGCCGTCGCGGTCGGCATCCGTCCAGTCGCGGCCGTTCACCTTGGGTGGCGCGTACTGCACGAAGCAGCTCATGAAGTGCTTGCCCGGCGGCGCCATCGTCGGGTCGAGCGTCGTCGGGATGACCATGTCGAGGAAAGGGTCGGCGGACCAGCGGCCGGCCTTCCAGTCGTCATAGGCGCGCTCCATGCGCTCCATGGAATCGGTGAAGTGCATGTCACCGCGATAGACGGGCGAATCCTTCGGCAGGGCAGGAAATTCCGGCAGGGAGTCGAGCGCGATGTTGACCTTGCCGGACGAGCCGCGGATCTTGAAGTTCCTGACCCGGCGCAGGAAGATGTCGGGCAGTTCCTTCTCCTCGACCAGCTTCAGGAAGGTGCGCTTGACGTCGGCGTTGGAGACGACGAGCTTGCCTTGGATCTCCTCGCCGCCGGCCAGCACCACGCCTCTTGCCTTGCCGTTCCTGACCAGCACATGGTCGACTTCCGCGCCGGTGCAGATGGTGCCGCCGGAGGCCCTGAAGGAGGCGGCCAGCGCCCTGGTCACCGCGCCCATGCCGCCGCGCGCATAGCCCCAGGCGCCCACCGAGCCGTCGACCTCGCCCATATAGTGGTGGAGCAGGACATAGGCGGTGCCGGGCGACATCGGCCCGAGCGCGGTGCCGATGATGCCGGAGAGCGCGAAGTTCGCCTTGATGACGTCGGTCTCGAAATACTCGTCGAGGAAATCGGAGATCGACATCGTCCAGAAGCGCAGGGTCAGCGCCATCTCCTCGGCCGACAGGCCGGCGAACTTCCTGCCGAGATAGAGCAGTTCGCCGAGGTCGCGTGGCTTGAAGCTGGTCGGGTCGGGTGCCGTGCGCATCAGCAGCGGCTGGATGAAGCGGCATTGCCGGGTGACGTCGCGCGAATAGCGGTCGTAGGCCTCGGCGTCGCGCCTGGAGAAACGCGCGAATTCGCGGCGATGCGCGTGGTGGTCGCGGTAGTTGGCGAGATAGTCGCCGTCCTGCGTGAACACCGCGCCGCCCTCATAGGCGATGACCTGCAGGCCGAAGCGCGGCAGTTCCAGGTCGCGCATGATCTCGGGCCGGAACAGCGAGCAGACATAGGAGCAGTTGGAATAGAGGAAGCCCGGCGTCAGCTCGCGGCTGGTGGCGGCGCCGCCGACCCAGTCGTTCTTCTCGACCACCAGCACGTCGAGCCCGGCGCGCTGCAGGTAGCAGGCATTGACCAGGCCGTTGTGGCCACCGCCGATGACGATCGCGTCCCAGGCTTTCATTTCGGTCCGGCCTTCATGCGGGTCCACCCTCTTCCTATGCGCGGTCGGCTTCCGATCGCGGGAAATCTGGCATGAGGGCCGTCGGTCTGTCCAGAGATTTTGAATGAATGTTCAACAAACGATGTTGCGTTTTCGCGCGCATGCGCTAGGCTTTGGCAGCCTTTCCGAATGGATAGCCGGCGCCGAAGAGCGAGATGCGATGATCGAGATCGCGCATGCCGAACCGGAGTATGACGACACAGCCATCCGCTTCCTCGAGGCGCTGTGGGGCGAGGGTTATCTCTCGCCCGGCGGTCCCGACGAAGTGGATCGCGTGGTCGAGGGCCTGCCGCTCCAGGGCAAGGATATCCTCGACATAGGCTGCGGCTCGGGAGGCATAACACTGCATCTGGTCGCCAGCCATGGCGCCGCCAGCGCCATCGGCTTCGATGTCGAGCGGCCGGTGGTGGAAGCGGCCAGGCGCCGGGCCGAGGCGCAAGGGCTCGCCGAGCGCGCCAGCTTCGTCCAGGCGCCGCCGGGGCGGCTGCCTTTTGCCGATGCTTCCTTCGACGTGGTCTTTTCCAAGGACGCGCTGCTGCACGTGCCCGACAAGGACGCGCTGTTCGCCGAGATCTTCCGCGTGCTGAAGCCGGGCGGAGTCTTCGCGGCGTCGAACTGGATGATCGCGCATGATGGCGAGCCGTCGCCGCAGATGAAGGCCTATGTCGCGGCCGAGGGCCTTTCCTTCGCCATGGCCTCGCCGGCGCGCTACGCCGACGCGATGCGCAATGCCGGCTTTCGCGATGTCGGCGTGCGCGACCGCAACCCCTGGTACCGCGAGGTCGCGCGCGAGGAACTCGCGCGCCTCAAGGGACCGCTCTACGGCGCTGTCGCCGCTGTGGTCGGCGCGGCCTATGTCGACAAGAACATCAGGACCTGGGAGGCCATGCAGAAGGTGCTTGACAGTGGCGAGCACCGTCCCACTCATCTGCGCGGTTGGAAGCCGGTGGGGTAGCCGGCGATGGCGGAGACAGTCACGCTCATGAAGACAGCACAGGCCGGGGAGAGCTTCCCCGAACCGGCGCAGAAGGGGGACGCCGAAAAGCGCGGACGCAAGGCCTCGAAGGAGGTCCGGCAGCTTCAGCTCATCGAGGCGACGATCGATTCCCTCGCCAAGCGCGGTTACTCCGAAACGACGATGGCCGACGTGGCCGACGGTGCCGGCCTGTCGCGCGGCATCGTCAACTTCCATTTCGAGAGCAAGGAAAAGCTCCTCGTCGCCACCCTCCAGCATATGTACGACGAGTACTCCGCGCATTGGCGCGGCGCGCTGCAGAAGGCTGGCGACGATCCGGCCCGGCAGTTGCAGGCGCTGGTGGCGGCCGACTTCGACCGCTCGATCTGCAACAAACGCAAGCTGGCGGCCTGGTGCGCCTTCTGGGGCGAGGCCAAGTCGCGGCCGACCTATCAGGCGTTGAGCGGATCGCGCGACGCGGCCTACCAGAACCATTTCGTCGCGCTTTGCCAGGCGCTGAAGGCCGATGGCGGCTACGGCTTCGATCCGCAAGGCCTGGCGCTGGCGCTGAGCGCGATGCTCGAAGGCCTGTGGCTGCGCCTGATGATGGGAACGGAAGACACCACGCGCGAGACGGCGCTGCAGGCGGCCAACGAGTTCCTGGCGTCGGCCTTCCCCAGGCACTACCCGCTGAAACCGGCGGGCAAACCGCGCGAGGCATGACGCGGACGGGAATCAACGAAACAAAAGAGGATGGAACACCGATGAAGAAAATGACCCGACGCCTGACATTGACGCTGGCGCTGGCCGGAACCCTCGCGGCTTCGGCGGCGGCGCTGGCGATCGCCGCCGACAAGGACCTCGTCGTGTTCGACTGGTCCGGCTACGAGGCCCCTAACTTCCATCCCAAATATGTAGAGAAGAACGGCGACTCGCCGACCTTTGCCTTCTTCGGCGACGAGGACGAGGCGTTCGAGAAGGTGCGTTCCGGCTTCAAGGCCGATCTCGGCCACCCCTGCTCGCAGAGCGTGGTGAAGTGGCGCGAGGCCGGGCTGCTGCAGCCGCTCGATCCATCGAAGATCACCGGCTGGAAGGATCTTAATCCTGGCATCATGGCGATGAAGGACCTGGCCACCACGCCCGACGGCAAGGTGTGGTTCATGCCATGGGACTGGGGCGATACGCAGCTCACCTTCAACTCCGAGAAGGTCGACGAGAAAGACGTTCAGTCGCTGAAGGCCTTCGCCGATCCGAAGTTCAAGGGGCGCGTCTCGATTGGCGACAATGTCGACGACGCCTACGCGCTCGCCAGCCTGGCCATCGGCCTCAAGGACTGGACCAAGATGACGGACGACCAGTTCAAACAGGCGTCCGACTTCCTGCGCCAGGTGCACAAGAACGTGCGCTCCTACTGGACCGACACCACCGACATCGTGCAACTGCTCTCCGGTGGCGAGGTCGATCTCGCCTGGGCCTGGAAAGATGCCGCCGTGCAGTCGGTCGCGGCCGGCGTGCCGATCAAGTCGAAGAAGGATACGAACGAAGGCATCTCGACCTGGGTGTGCGGCTACGTGCTGTTCAAGGACGCGCCCGGCAATGTCGACAAGGCCTATGACTATCTCAACGCGGTCAACGATCCTGAAGTCGCCAAGGTGCTGGTGAAGGACTGGGGCTATGGCCAGGCCAACGCCAAGGGCATGGCCGGCGTCGACCCGGCCGTGCTGAAGCAGAAGGGCTATGACGATGTCGGAAAATTCGTCGACAAGACGCTGTTCCAGTCGCCCGTGCCGTCGGCGCTGAAACTCAAGATGATCGCCGAGTTCGAGAAGATCAAAGCCGGCTATTGAGGCCAGAAGCTGTTGTTGACGGTAAAGCCGGGCGTCCACTGCCCGGCTTTGCCCGTGGGAGGAAGGCCGGATGGATGAGGGGGCGACGATGTCGCAATGGAACCCGGCGCAGGCCCTGCGCGTCTCGGCGCTGTTTGCCGGCCGCATCCATGCGGATGTGACCGATTATCGCCCGACCCATGTCGTCTCCTTGCTCGATCCCGCCATAGACCCGGCCAAGGTTCCGAGCTTCGCCGGGACAAGGACATTGCAGCGTCGCTTCAACGACGGTGATGCGCCGACGGAGTTTCCGCTGACGCCGGCCCTGATGGCGGAGATCGTCGAATTCCTCCGGGACTGGCACGACCGGCTGAGATCGGGCGAGGCCGCGCGGCTGCTGGTGCACTGCCACATGGGCGCCAGCCGCAGCACGGCTGTCGCCCTCGTTGCGCTCGCCATCGCGCATGGTGACAAGGGCGAGGCCGCGGCCTTCGCGGACCTACTGCGCATCACCAACAAGCCATGGCCGAACATCCATGTGGTGCGCCTCGCCGATGAGATCCTCGGACGCGAGCGGCTGCTGGTGGCTGAACTGGAGCGCTACAGGAACGCCTATCCCAACCGTCTCGCGGCCTACCGTCGCCTGAACGGTCGTCGCGGGCTGATCTAGCCTCGATTGCTCGAACCGGCGGGCTCGCCAAAGTCCGGGAATTCTCCTAACTTTGCCCCGATGTTCGCGACCGGGGGAGTCATCGCGCCATGAAATCCATGCTTTCTCGCCTTGTCCTGGCCGCCACCGTCATGTTGGGCGCGGGCACGGTCTACACGCTTGCCGAGGCCGGCGGCGACCTCGTGGTGTTCGACTGGTCGGGCTATGAGGATCCGATGCTGCATCCGGCCTATACGGCCAAATACGGCGCTGATCCCAGCTTCTCCTTCTTCGGCGACGAGGACGAGGCCTTCGAGAAGATGCGCGCCGGCTTCAAGGCCGACATCGCGCATCCCTGCTCGCAAAGCGTGGTGAAGTGGCGCGAGGCCGGCCTGCTGCAGCCGCTCGACACGTCGAGGATCGCCGGCTGGAAGGACCTCAATCCCGGCATCATGGCGATGAAGGATCTCGCCACCACGGCGGACGGCAAGGCGTGGTTCATGCCGTTCGACTGGGGCAACACCTCGCTTCTCTACCGCACCGACAACGTCACCAGAGACGAGGCGCAGTCGCTGCGCGTCTTCGCCGATCCGAAGTTCAAGGGCCGCGTCACCATCGGCGACAATGTCGACGATGCCTATGCGCTGGCGAGCCTGGTCATCGGCCTGAAGGACTGGACGGGGATGACGGACGCGCAGTTCAAGGAAGCCTCCGCCTTCCTGCGCGACGTGCACAAGAACGTGCGTTTCTACTGGACCGACGACACCGATCTCAACCAGGCCGTTTCCGGCAACGAGGTGGACCTGGTCTGGGGCTGGAACGAGACCTATGTGACGCTCAAGGGCCAGGGCGTGCCGATCGAGATGAACCGTGACACCCAGGAAGGCATCTCGACCTGGGTGTGTGGCTATGTGCTGATGAAGGACGCGCCGGGCAAGCTCGACCAGGCCTATGATTTCCTCAACGCGGTCAATGCGCCCGGCGTTTCCGAATACATGGTCAAGACCTTCGGCTATGGCCATGGCAACGCTGCCGGCATGGCGGCGATGGACCACAAGCTGCTGGTCGAGCGCGGCTTTGACGGCCTCGACAAGTTCCTCGACAAGACCTTGTTCCAGCAGCCGGTGCCGCCGGAGCTGAAGCGCCGCATGGTCACCGAGTTCGAGAAGATCAAGGCTGGCTATTGAAGAGCAAAGCAGGGCCATTGAAGACCAGCGCAGGGTCATCGGGTGACAGGGTCGAAAGGACCGATGTCATCATCGTGGGCGCCGGGTTCACCGGCCTGTCCGCCGCGATTGAACTGAAGCGCGCCGGTATCGATTTCATGCTGCTTGAAGCGCGCGAGCGCGTCGGCGGCCGCGTGGAAGCCATGCGGAACGGGCTCGGCGAATGGATCGACAGCGGCGGCCAGTTCCTGTGCGAGGACATGCCGCAGGTGATGGCGCTGGCGAAGGCGCGCGGCAAGACATTCGTCGAGACCTATGTCGAGGGCGATTTCACCACCCATCCGTCGATGCCGGCTATCCGGGCGGAGCGGACCTATCATGCCTCGATGGCGATCCGCGAACGCATGAACGGGATCGATCCGGATGATCCGGCGATTGCGGGGTTGAGCGTCGCCGCCTGGCTCGACCGTCAGGCCGACACATCCGATGCCAAGGCCGCCTTCCGCTCGATGATCGAAGGCCTGTGGTGCCTGGCGCTGGACAAGGTCCCGCTCTGGCATCTGATCGACAATGACCGGCGCATCACCAACGAGGTGCCCGAGCTGCAGTATTTCCTGCGCGAGACCATGCAGTCGCTCGCCGATGATCTTGCCGGCGATCTCGGCGATCGCTTGCGGCTGAACACGCCGGTCACGCGCATCGAGCATAGGCCGGCCGGCGTGCGCGCGGCCTCGGCCGGCGGCGTCGTGGAGGCGCGCGCCGTGCTCGTCGCGCTGCCTCCGGCCATGGCCGCGAAACTCGACTTCGCGCCGGCCTTGCCATCCCCCCTGGCGCGAGCATTGGGCGTCTGGGAAAGCGGCGCGGTGATCAAGATCCTGGTGCGCTACGCCAGGCCGTTCTGGCGTGACAAGGGGCTGAGCGGCATGGTGATGTGGCGCGACTTGCCGGGCCTGTTCGCCTGCGACGCCAGCAAGGACGGGGGCCATGCGGCGCTCGTCGTCTTCGTCGGTGGGCCGCTTGCGCTGCGCTGGCGCGGACTCGGCCCGTCGGCGTTGCGTGCCGAGGTCATGGCAAGGCTGGCGGAAACGCTCGGGCCGGACGCTTTGGAGATCGTCGATTTCAATCAGAGGGACTGGACACAGGACCGCTGGAGCGGCGGCGCCTATTGCGATCTCATCGTCGATGCCGCCGCGCGGGACGCGGAGAACATCATTCGTGCCGGCGCGCCACCTGTCCATTTCGCCGCGTCGGAAGTGTCGCCCTCTTTCCCCGGCTATGTCGAGGGCGCGATCGTCGCAGGGCGGATCGCCGCGACCGCGATTCAGTCGGCCATCGCCACCAGTGCGTCCGGATCGTAGGCCAGGCGGATCGGTGCGCCGACCGGGATATCGTCGGCGCCGAAATCATTGGTCTCGGTGACGGATAGTGGCTTTTCAAGCCCCGGTATCTCGACGATCAGATGGGTGATCTCGCCGAAATAGTGGCGCTCAACCACCTTGCCGGCGACCTCGAACTTGGCCGACGCATTGTCCCACAGGACGCGCAGCCGCTCCGGGCGGATGCCGAGCGTGGCCGCGCCGCCATTGCGCACGAAGGCCTTCGGCTTGTCGGTCTTCACCCGGCCGAAGCCCAGCGTGTCGACCACCAGCGAGGCGCCGTTCTCCTCGACGATCTCGGCCTTGACGAAATTCATGCCGCCGAGGAAGTCGGCCACCTGCCGGTTGACGGGGCGCTGGTAGATTTCCTTGGGCGAGGCGACCTGCGCGATACGGCCGCCGAACATCACCGCGATGCGGTCCGACATGGCCAGTGCCTCGTACTGGTCGTGTGTGACCAGCACGAAGGTGATGCCGACCGCCTGCTGCAGGCGGCGCAGCTCGACCTGCATCTGCTCGCGCAGCTTTTTGTCGAGCGCCGACAGCGGCTCGTCGAGCAGAAGCACTTTCGGGCGCATGACGAGCGCGCGGGCGAGCGCCACGCGCTGGCGCTGGCCGCCAGAGAGCTCGTTGGCAAGGCGCTTGCCGAGGCCGGTGAGCGACACCTGAACAAGCGCCTCCTCGACCCGGCGCCGTTCCTCGCCACGCTCAAGCTTCAGCCGCTTCAGGCCGTAGGCGACGTTCTGCTCGACATTGAGATGCGGGAAGATGGCGTAGCTCTGAAAGACCATGTTGGTCGGCCGACGGTTGGCGGGGATGCCTTCCATCGGCTGGCCGTCGACGGCGATCGATCCGCTGGTCGGATTGTCGAAACCGGCGATCATCCTGAGCAGCGTGGTCTTGCCGCAACCGGAGGGGCCGAGAAGGGAAAAGAACTCGCCCTCGCGGATGCTCAGCGAGGCATCGTCCAGCGCCTTGAAGGCCCCGTAGCTGCGGGTGACGTCGCGGATCTCGATCATCGCGCGGTCGGCTACCGTGCGATCGGAATGGGGCCGCTCAGGCATAGAGCCCTCCCTCGTTCTGTGTGCGCCTGGCCGCGCGGCGACGCAGGACTTCGGCAACGGTCATCAGCAGGAATGAGGCGACCAGCAGGAGCGTGCCCAGCGCCAGCACGCCGGGCAGCTTGGCCGCGAAGCGCAACTGGCCCCAGATGTAGATCGGCAGCGTCGCCTCGGTGCCGGTCAGGAAGAAGGCGATGATGAACTCGTCGAGCGAGATGGTGAAGCAGACGAGCAGGCTGGAGATGATAGCCGGCGCCACCATCGGCAGCGTCACGCGGCGGAAGGTGCCGAAGGCACTCTCGCCGAGGTCGGCGGAAGCTTCCTCGAGGCTGCGGTCGAAGCCCTCGAAGCCCGAGGTCAGCACGGTCATCGAATAGGGGATGCAGACGAGGACATGGCCGAGCACGACGGTGAACAGCGAGAGGCTGAGGCCAAGCTGCAGCATCACCAGCAGCATCGAGATGGCGACGATGACCTCGGGCAGCACCAGCGGCGCCATGATCAGGCCGTTGACGGCGCGACGGCCGGGGTAGCGGTAGCGGGTGATGGAGCGCGCGGCGAGGATGCCGAGCACCGTGGCAAGGATCGAGGCGGAGACGGCGACCAGCAGGCTGTTCCAGGTCGCGTCGATCAGCGCCGGCGTGTTGGGCAGATCCTCGTACCATTTCAAGGTGAAGCCCGAGAGCGGGAATTTGGGCGTGGCGGCCGTGTTGACCGAGAAGATCGGCAGGAAGATCACGGGCAGGTAGAGGAAGACGATGTAGAGAAAGGCGTAGACCGACAGCCAGTTGCGCGGCAGGAAGCGTCGTCCCGTCTTCATCGTGACAGCCTCGCGGCGGTGCGGATGACGAGCACGGTGGCGCCGGCCATCAAGGTCACGATGACCATGGTGGTGACCGACAGCGCCGCGCCCAGCGGCCAGTTGGAAGCCTTGCCGAACTGCGCCTGGATGGCGTTGGCGATCATGACGCCGTCCTTGCCGCCGACGAGCTTCGGCGTGACGTAGTCACCCACCGTCGGGATCATGACGATCAGCGTCGCAGAGATGATGCCCGGCGCCGAAAGCGGCAAGGTCACGCGCAGGAAGGAGCGCAGGGGACCGTCGCCGAGATCTGTCGCCGCCTCGACCAGCGTGCGGTCGATCTTCTCCAGCGAGACGAAGATCGGCAGAATGGCGAAGGCGGCCCAGGCATGGGTGAGCGTGATGATGACGGCGCTGGAGTTGTAGAGCAGCGCCGTCGACGGCTCGCTCAGTATGCCAAGCCCCATAAGACCGGAATTGAGCACGCCATTGTAGCCGAGGATGACCTTCCACGACATCACGCGCAGCAGGTAGCTGGTCCAGAACGGAATGGTGATGAGGAACAGCCACAGGCTCTTGTGGCGTCCGCCGTGGAAGGAAATGAAGTAGGCGATGGGATAGGCCAGCACCACGGTGAACAGGCTGACCGTAAGCGAGATGTAGAGCGAGCGCCACAGCAGCTCGCGGTAGATCGGCTCCGTCAGCGCGAGGCGGTAGTTCTCCAGCGTGAAGGTGTGGTCGATGGTGAGGTAGTCCTGCGTCCAGAACGAGTGGGCGATGACCACCAGGATGGGCAGAACCAGCAGGATGAGCGCGTAGAGGAAGGTCGGGCTGATCAGGGCCATGCCCTGGACGGGTTCGGACTGCAGAAGGGCATTTCTTCGGGCCCGCGTCATGCGCAACGGGGGCGACCCTTCCGCGGCCGCTGTCATTGCAGGGCTCCGGGCGTGATCTCGGTTGCTGGCTTGGACTGTCCCGCCATGCGGCATCCCATTGCTGTGTTCCGGCAGGCTGTTCCCGATTTTTCATGCCTGGGGCGCGGTTGAAGGCAGGGTGGATGACCCGTTTTGCCCGCCGCGCTCCAAGCTTGCCGGCTTTCTTTCATCATGAACGCATCCGCAGATTGAAATCAAGCGGTATTTCTGCGATATTGACTGAATGACCATTCAAAATGAAGTGAAGGAAGCCAGCTTTTCCGGGGGTCGGCGACACGCTTCGAGGTCGGTGAAAATAATCGGGACGAGGTGAGGCGACGATGGCGGCCGCAAGGGAAATGAAGACGAGCGAAATGCGCGGTGCCGGTGAGGACGATGCCGTGGCGCTCGCCAGGCGGCACCTCGTCCAACCCTGGCCGGTCGCCGGCTCGGTGGGCGCCGAAGCGCGCGCGCTGATCGGCGAGGGCGAGGGCATCTACATCACCGATGGCGAGGGCAAGCGGCTGATCGACGGGCCGGCCGGCATGTGGTGCGTCAATGTCGGCCATCGCCGGCAGGAGCTGGCCCAGGTGATGTACGACCAGGCGATGGCGCTGTCCTACAACACGCCCTGGTACACGATGAACGCGCCGTCGGCGGAGCTTGCCCGTCGCATCGCGGAGCACGCGCCGGGCGACCTCAGCCATGTCTTCTACACAACCGGCGGTTCCTCCGCGGTGGAGACGGCGCTGCGCTTCATGCAGTTCTACAACAATGTGCGCGGCCGTCCGGAGAAGAAGCTGATCCTGAGCCGGGGCGGGGCCTATCATGGCTCGACCTATCTGTCGGCCTCGCTCAACGGACGCCCGCGCGAACGCGACTGGATGGACGGCGCCGACGAGCGGGGGGTCAAGCTTGCCTCGCCCGACCCGTTCCGGCGGCCGAAGGGCATGGATGTCGCCGCCTTCGCCGATTTCCTTGTCGATCAGTTCCGCGACACCGTCGACCGCATCGGCGCCGACCGGATCGGCGCTTTCGTCGGCGAGCCGGTGCAGGCCTCGGGCGGCGTGGTCATCCCGCCGGACGGCTACCTCAGGCGCATCCGCGAGATCTGCCGGGAAAACGACATCCTCTACATCTCGGACGAGGTGGTGACGGCCTTCGGGCGGCTGGGCCATGTCTTTGCCTCGGGCGACGTGTTCGGCATCGATCCCGATATGATCACCTTCGCCAAGGGCATCACGTCGGGTTATTTCCCGCTCGGCGGCGTCATCATCTCGGAACGGCTGCTGGAGGAATTGCGCCGCTCCAACCATCCCGACGCGCTGTTCGGCCACGGCCTGACCTACACCAGCCATCCGGTCGGCTGCGCGGTGGCGCTCAGGAACCTCGATCTCCTGGAAGAGAGCGTGCTTGCCCATGCGCGCGATATCGCGCCCTATTTCCAGTCGCGGCTGAAGACGCTGGAGGAACTGCCGCTGGTCGGCGAGGTGCGCGGCATGGGGCTTATGGGGTGCGTCGAATGCGTCGCCGACCGCGAAAGCAAGAACCCGCTGCAGCTGGACAAGGATGTCGGAAAGCGCATCGACGCGCATTGCCACGAGCTCGGCCTGCTGGTGCGGCCACTGATCAACATGTGCGTGATGTCGCCGCCGCTGGTCATCACGCGCGAGCAGGTCGACGACGTGGTGGGCATCCTGCGCGAGGGCATCTCGCGCACCATGGACGATTTGAGGAAGGAAGGGGTGTGGCGGGGGTGATTTCTTCCTTCTCCCCGTTCACGGGGAGAAGGTGCCCGAAGGCCGGATGAGGGGCGACGCCGCCGCTGGCGATTGCCCGTCAGACTGAAACGATAATCTCAAAGGCCGGCGCTGCCCCTCACCTGCCTGCCGGCATCCTCTCCCCGTGAACGGGGAGAGGGACGCTACCCCCGCGACCGCAGTGCGTCGTTGAGCGACCACATGTCTTTTTCCTCCGGCGCCGTCTCCAGGCTGAGCACGGGAATCTGCCTGCGCAGGTGGTCGTGATGGGTGCGCACGCCATATTCGAGGTCGGAGAGATAAAAGCCCTCGAAAGCCTCCGACAGCATGGATTCGTTCGACCATACCGAAAGCTGCACGTCCTCGGCCATGGTGTCGCGATCGATGCGGAACGACAGGTAACGGGCGGCCGCCTGCGCGCGGCTCTCGTCGCGGTAGCGGTAGATGGCGCCGCGCAACAGGGTCTCGCCGGTCGATAGCGGGAATTCCTGATAAAATTGCACCGATTCCGGCATCACCGAGATGACCGCGTTGGGGAAGATGCCGTAGTAGACCCAAGCCTTCCTCAGATAATCCGGCAGATGCGTCGGCTCGGGCGCGATCCTGACATAGTTGCCGACGCTCCAGCGCCGCCCGGCATGCGGGTTGTAGGTGGCGAAGGAACGTGACACGCCGTTGATGAAGGGCTCGTCGAAATAGGTGGCGCCGTAGAGGTCCTGCAGCGCCGGGTGCGCCATGGCGACGTGGTAGCCCTCGTTGTCGACGTCGCGCACCGACTTCCAGTTGACCGGCGACTTCTGTGTCCAGATGCCCCAGGAGGGCACCATGTCGGCAACACGGTAATGGGCGATTTCCTCCTCGATCGGCTTCAGCAGTTCGGCCACCGACGGCTGCGGGCCGCCCTTGCGGAAGCGGATG
>OFIS01000500.1_pt1 | contig 20325 bp, 15 predicted proteins | sample 1775071 | NCBI WGS metagenome assembly OFIS01 (sample SAMN08195774, study PRJEB24354) | sludge metagenome | isolation source: sludge from phenol fed wastewater aerobic bioreactor C | place: India: Nagpur | collected 2016-09-17
GCGCCCCGAACGAGGTCGGCACCGAGAGGGTCGCGGTGGTCGAGACCTTGAGCGCGGAGCGGTCGATCGTCACCGTGTCGATCGCCAGCGTGCCGAAGCCGACGCCGTAGGTCTGGGCGCTCCAGTCCTTCACCGCCTGGGTGATCTGGGCGTCGGTCTTGGTGGAGAGCGCGTTGGCGCCCATCAGCGTGGCGCCGTCGACCACGTTCTGAACCTCCGAGCGGGCCTTGACGAGGCGCGCGTAGTCGATGCCGGTGCCGACCGCCAGGACCAGCGGGACCAGGGCGAGCGCCAGGATCATCGCGACGTTGCCGCCTTCGGACCGCGGGAGACGCGCGCCCGCGCCCATGAGGGCGTGACGCAGGCGGGCGGGGAGGGAGGAACGACGCTGAGACATGAGTGGGTTCCGGTGCGCGCGCCGATCGGTCGGCTCGCCCGCAGTCTCGCGCGCCGACGTTGAGATTCCGTTTCGCGGTGCAATGAAACCCGGCCCGATCGGGCGATTCTCTCGCGGCGGAAGGCCAGTCGAACCCGGCGACGGGCGTGTTGCCGGATCGTATTCGCGGGTCACCTCTTCTTGCGGAAGAAGGTCTTGAGCAGATCGCCGGCGGCGACTGCGCTCAGTCCCGAATAGACGTCGGGCACATGATGACACGTCGGCGACGAATAGAGTCGAACGCCGCTTTCGACCGCGCCGCCCTTGGGGTCGCTCGCGCCGTAGTAGAGACGGCGGATTCGGGCGAAGGAGATGGCGCCGGCGCACATCGGGCAGGGTTCGAGCGTCACCCACAGGTCGCAGTCGATCAGCCGGTCCGAACCGAGGACCCGCCCGGCGGCGCGGATCGCCTCGATTTCCGCATGCGCGGTCGGGTCGCTCGTCTCCACCGTGCGATTGTGGCCGCGCGCGATCACCACGCCGTCCCGCACCACCACCGCGCCCACCGGAACCTCGTCGGCGTCGGCCGCCGCGCGCGCCTCGGCGAGCGCCTCCGGCATGAAGGAGAGATAAGGGCGATCGGACACGGCGACGGGCCTCGTGGATGCGTGACGGATCCGCGCGGATTCGCGCGATTGTCACCCTCCACCGCTTACATGTCCGAGCGCTTTCGTCTAGTAAGGCGCCATGACCAAGACACACGATACCGACGGCGCGCCGGAGACGAGCGCGAAAGGCGGCGACGCCGACACCAGGGACAACGGCGAGCGCGTCGCCAAGGTGCTGGCCCGCGCCGGCCTGTGCTCGCGCCGCGAGGCCGAGGAGTGGATCGTCGCCGGCCGCGTCGCCGTCGACGGCAAGGTGCTGGAGACCCCGGCCTTCACCGTCGGCCCGAACAATCGCGTCACCGTCGACGGCAAGCCGCTGCCGGTGAAGGAGCGCACGCGCCTGTGGCTGTTCCACAAGCCGCGCGGCCTCGTCACCACCAATCAGGATCCCGAAGGCCGTCCGACCGTCTTCTCGGTCCTGCCGGAGGACATGCCGCGCGTCGTCACCGTCGGCCGGCTCGACATCAACACCGAGGGCCTGCTGCTCCTGACCAACGACGGCGGCGTCGCGCGCGTGCTGGAACTGCCGGCGACCGGCTGGCTCCGCCGCTACCGCGTCCGCGCCTACGGGGCGGTCGAGGAGGCCACCCTGAAGGAGCTCGAGCACGGCGTGTCGCTCGACGGCGTCGACTACGGCCCGATCGAGGCCGCCATCGAGCGCGTCCAGGGGCACAACACCTGGCTCGTCCTCGGCCTGCGCGAGGGCAAGAACCGCGAAGTCAAGCGCGTGCTGGCGAGCCTCGGCCTCGAGGTCAATCGCCTCATCCGCATCTCCTTCGGTCCGTTCCAGCTCGCCGACCTCGAGGAGGGTGAGATCCGCGAGATTCGCGGCCGCGTCCTGCGCGATCAGTTGGGCAAGCGTCTGGTCGCCGAATCCGGCGCCGATTTCGACGCCCCGCTGATCCACCACATGCAGGGCGACACCGACGAGGACGAGGGCCGCAAGCGCAAGGTCCGCGCCGTCGGCACCGAGGAGGCGCCGCGCGGCCGCACCCGCCCGCCGCGCACCGCGATGGAATTCATCGGCACCGGCGAGAAGCGCGGTCCCGCCCGCGACGAACGCGGTGCCCGCGAGGGACGCGGCGAACGGCCCCATCGCTCGGAAGGGTTCCGTGGCCGCCCCGAGGGCGGCGAGGGGCGTCCGCAGAAGTGGCGCTCCGAAGGCTTCCGGGGCCGCGCCGAGGGCGGCGAGGGCCGCCCGAACAAGCCGCGTTCGGAGGGCTTCCGTGGCCGGCCCGACGGCGAGCGTCCGCGCTCGGAAGGGTTCCGTGGCCGTCCCGAGACCGATCGTCCGCGCTCGGAAGGGGACCGCGGCCGTCCGGAGACCGATCGTCCGCGTGGCGAAGGCTTCCGCGACCGTCCGCGCAGTGGCGAGAGCTTCCAGACCCGCAAGCCGCGTGAGCGCGGCGAGGAGGGGCGCGGCTTCGCCGGCGACCGTCCCCGCTCGGAAGGCTACATCGGCCGCGACGGTTACAAGTCGGCCGGCTTCCGTGGCCGTCCCGACGGCGAGCGTCCGCGCTCCGAAGGCTTCCGGGATCGTCCCGACGGCGGCGAGGGCCGCGCCCGTTCGCGCGCCGAAGGCTTCCGCGATCGCCCCGAAGGGGGTGCCAAGAAGGCGCCGGCTCGGGTCGAGGGCTTCGGTCCGCGGGGTCCGCGCGGCATGAGCCCCGGCGGCCGCACCGGCCCCAAGGGCGGCGGCTCCGCCGGACCGGACGCCGGCCCGCGCGGCTTCGGCCCCCGGGGTGACGGCCCCGGCCGTGGCGGCCCCAAGGGGGCCGGTCCCAAGGGCGGTGGGTTCAAGGGTGGTGGTCCCAAGGGGGGCGGGTTCAAGGGTGGCCCCGGTCGGGGCGGTCCCGATCGCGGTGGCCCCGATCGCGGTGGACCGGGTCGCGGTGGTCCCGGCCGTGGGGGCGCCCCGCGCGGAGATCGCGGGTGAGGATCGTCGGCGGACGCTTCCGCGGCGCGGCGCTCGCCACGCCCAAGACCCAGGAGATCCGGCCGACCTCCGATCGTCTGCGCGAGAGCCTCTTCAACATCCTCGCTCACGGCCATCGTGAGAGCCTCGAGGACACCCGTGTCCTCGATCTCTTCTCCGGCACCGGCGCGCTCGGCCTCGAGGCCCTGTCGCGCGGCGCCCGTTTCTGCCTCTTCGTCGAGGAGGCCGCCGAGGCGCGCGGCCTGATCCGCACCAACGTCGAGCACCTCGGCCTGACCGGCGCCACCAAGATCTGGCGCCGCGACGCGACGACGCTCGGCCGCGCCGCGCCGCAGGAGCCCTTCGACCTCGCCTTCCTCGATCCGCCCTACGGCAAGGGCCTCGCCGATCGCGCCCTCGCCTCGATGGTCGCCGGCGGCTGGCTGAAGCCCGGCGCCCTGGTGGTGGTGGAGGAGACGGCCGCCGTCGATGTCGCCGTCCCCGCCGCCATGACCCTGCTCGACGAGAGGCGACAGGCAGAGACGCGACTTCTCCTCTTGAAGTTGCTGCCTTCGACCTGAAGTCGAAAACGCGATATGTGAAAGTGCTGAGATCGCGATCGACTGAAATTCGAGGTATTTCGACGAGGCTCACCCGAATTTCGTCCTGAGAGTCCTACTTTCCTCTACGCCATTAAGTTCATTTTAAATCTTCGCCCACAGATTGGATACATTCCATAATCGGGGGCGGCGCATCGATGCGGGGTCGTGCGCGATCGAGCCCCGTGTCGGGGGCGAAGATGCGCATATCCGTCAAGGCTTCACTGATCGCAATGGTCTCGGTCCTGGTCGTCATGTTGGCGGTCCAGGGGTGGACGGCTCTGTCTCGTCTCGAGGCGATGTTCGCCTCGGAACAGGACATCGCCGAGAATTGGATGCCGTCGGTGAAGGCTCTCGCCGACGTGAAATATGAGATCACGCGTTATCGCCTCGGCGGAACCCGCCACGTCCTGACCACGTCGGACGCCGAGATGAAGGCGCTCGACGAGCGTCTGGTGGTCATGTCCAAGTCGATCGCCGACGGTTTCGCGACCTATGAGAAGCTGATCTCCAGCGAAGAGGAACGCGGGATCTGGAACGGCTTCCTCGCCGACTGGAAAGTCTACGGCGCCGCGCAGGAAAAGGCGCTCGTCGCCAGCCGCAAGAACGAGAACGAGGCCGCCGCCGCCGCCTTCGCCGCGACGACGGACCTCTTCGACAAGGCGCTCGGCGCCCTCGATCGCGATCTCGCGCTCAACGAGAAGTCCGCGCACGCCGCCGCGGTCGCCGCCGAGGACGTCTTCGCACGTGCCCGCCTCGTGGTGCTCGCCTTCGTCGTGGTGGCGGTGGTCTCCGGCCTCGCCGCGATCGGCTTCGTCGTGCTGCGCGTCACCAAGCCCCTGCAGAACCTGACGGAATCGATGGGCGCGATCGCCTCCGGCAAGCTCACGACCGAGATCCCGTCTCAGGCGCGCGGCGACGAGATCGGCGACATGGCCCGCACCCTCCTCGTCTTCCGCGACGGTCTCGCCGAGACCGAACGCCTGCGCGCCCATCAGGCCGCCAAGGAGGCCGAACAGGCCGAGCGCATGGCCGACGAGCGTCGCAAGATCGCCGATCGCTTCATGGCCACCATGGGCGGCCTCGCCCAGAGCTTCGTGAAGTCCTCGGGCGAAGTCGCCGAGGCGGCGCGCAACCTCTCCGCCACGGCGGAAGAGACCTCGCGTCAGGCCGCCTCCGTCGCCCAGGCGGCGGAAGAAGCCTCGACCAACGTTCAGACCGTCGCCGCCTCGACCGAGGAACTCGCCGCCTCGGTCCGCGAGATCAAGGGCCAGGTGGTGCACTCCGCCTCGATCGCCGGGACGGCGGCGGACGAAGCCGCCTCGACCGAGGCCAACATCCGCTCGCTCTCGGAAGCCGCCGAGAAGATCGGCGACGTCGTCAACCTGATCCGCGACATCGCCGGCCAGACCAATCTGCTCGCGCTCAACGCGACGATCGAGGCGGCGCGCGCCGGCGAGGCCGGCAAGGGCTTCGCGGTGGTCGCCTCCGAGGTCAAGCAGCTCGCCGCGCAGACCGCCAAGGCGACCGACGAGATCGCCCAGAAGATCGGCGAGATCCAGTCGGCTACCGGCGACACCGTCCAGTCGATCAGCCGCATCGTCGGCACCATCGGCTCGATCCGCGAGGTCACCTCGTCGATCGCCGGCGCCGTCACCCAGCAGGGCGCGGCCACCGACGAGATCTCCGGCAACACCCATCGCGCCTCGCAGGGCGCGAGCCAGGTCACCAGCAACATCGCCGGGGTCGGTCAGGCCGCCGAGATGACCGGCGCCGCCGCGACCCAGCTGATGGGCCTCTCCGGCAGCCTGTCGTCCCAGGCCGACAAGCTGACCCACGAGGTCGACGACTTCGTCCGCACCCTGCGCAGCGCCTGATCCGAGGCGCGGATCGCGGATCCCTCGAACGGCCCGAGCCCCGGCGATCCCGGTCTCGGGCCGTCGTTCATTTGCGCCCGAACAGCCGCTCGATGTCGGCGAGTTTCAACTCCACCCAGGTCGGGCGGCCGTGATTGCACTGGCCGGAATTGGGCGTCGCCTCCATTTCGCGCAGGAGCGCGTCCATCTCCTGCGGCCGCAGCCGCCGCCCGGTCCGGACCGAACCGTGACAGGCCATGGTCGCCAGGATCTCGTCGATCCGCGCCTTGACCCGGTCGGACGTGTCCCATTCGGCGAGATCGTCGGCGACGTCGCGGACGAGCCCGGCGACGTCGCCGTTCCTGAGGATCGCCGGCACCTCGCGCACCGCCACGGCGCCGCCGCCGAAACTCTCGATGACCAGACCGACCGCCGCGAGATCCTCGGCGCGCGCGAGCAGGCGCGCCGCGTCCTCCTCTGGCAGTTCGACGATCTCCGGGATCAACAGCCCCTGGCGCGCGATGCCCGTCTCCGCCATCTGCGCCTTGAGCTTCTCGTAGGTGAGGCGCTCGTGGGCGGCATGGGCGTCGACGATGACGAGCCCGTCGCGGGTCTGGGCGACGATGTAATTGGCATGGACCTGGGCGCGCGCCGCCCCGAGCGGTCGCGCCTCGCTCGCCTCGTCGAGCGGCACCTCGTGGGCGCGCGCGTCGGCGGAGGGCGCCAGCACCGCGTCGAAGGGCGAGACCTCGCGCTCGCCGAGCACCGACCCGGCGATCGCCGAGGGCGAGGAGAGATCGGGCGAGGCGGCGTCCGTCCGCCAGTCGAACGGCGCGCTCGGCCGCTCCGCCGCGCGCCACAGCGGCCCCGACGGCGGCGTCCACCCGGCCGCGCGCGCCGGCGCCGACCAGGCGGGCGTCGCGGCCCCGGTCCGGAGCGCGGCGAGCGTCGCCGCGCCGCCGGTCGAGGTGGCGCGATGGCCCGCCGCCGCCAGCGCCTGCCGCAGCGCGCCGACCAGGAGCCCACGCACCAGCCCGGCGTCGCGGAAGCGCACGTCGGCCTTGGTCGGATGGACGTTGACGTCGACCTCGCGCGGGTCGAGCGCCACGTCGAGCACGACGACGGCGTGGCGGTCCGACGACATGACGTCGGCATAGGCGCCCCGGATCGCCCCGAACAACATCTTGTCGCGCACCGGCCGGCCGTTGACCGTCAGATATTGCTGCGTCGAGGCGGCGCGGTGATAGGTCGGCAGGCCGATCCGCCCGGTGAGCCGGATCCCCTCGCGCTCGGCCTCGATCGGCAGGGAGTTTTCCGCGAAGTCGTCGCCGACGATCGCCGCCACCCGCGCCGTCAGCGCGTCGTCGCCGCGCGCCACCGGCCAGTCGTGCGACGAGCGGTCGGCCCCGGAGAGCGAGAAGCGCACGTCCGGCCGCGCCAGCGCCAGCCGCTTCACCACCTCGGTGATCGCCGCCGTCTCGGCGCGATCGGACTTCAGGAACTTCAGCCGCGCCGGGGTCGCGAAGAAGAGGTCGCGCACCTCGACCCGGGTGCCGCGCGAGATCGCGCTCGGCCGGACGTCGGAGACGAGGCCGCCGTCGAGCCCGATCTCCCAGCCGTGCGCGTCCTTGGCGCGCCGGGTGGCGATCGCCATCCGCGCCACCGCCCCGATCGACGGCAGCGCCTCGCCGCGAAAACCGAGATGCTCGATGCGGAAGAGATCGTCCTCGGCGAGCTTGGAGGTGCAGTGGCGCTGCACCGCCAGCGCCAGATCGTCCGGCCCCATGCCGACGCCGTCGTCGCTGACGCGGAGCAGCGTCTTGCCGCCGCCCGCCGTCACCACCTCGATCCGGGTCGCGCCGGCGTCGAGCGCGTTCTCGACGAGCTCCTTGACGACGCTCGCCGGCCGCTCGATCACCTCGCCGGCGGCGATGCGATTGACGGTGGTCTCCGACAACTGACGAACGATCATGAACCGGGATCCTCGTGGACGCGAACCGCCATTGTCGTGGATTCGCGGGGGCGCGTCACGATCGAAGCCGATCCCTGCGTCCTGCGTCCAACGGCTTGTTGCAGTGCAAAAGACGGAACGTTAAGAATGGCTCCCACTTCCGTCACGAGAGGTTTCTTCGATGCTCACTCTGTCGCCGTCGCGTATCTCCGGTCTGTCGGCCCTCGCCGCCGATTACGATGCGGTTCTCTGCGACGTCTGGGGTGTGCTCCACAACGGCGTCGCCGCCTTTCCCAAGGCCTGCGAGGCGCTGGTGAAATGGCGCGAGGGCGGCGGCAGGGTCGTGCTCCTGACCAACGCGCCGCGCCCGGCCGGTCCGATCCACGAGCAGCTCGCCCGCCTCGGCGTGCCGCGCGAGGCCTATGACGATCTCCTGACCTCCGGCGACGTCACCCGCGAGATGCTGATGGCGCGGCCCGAACGGGCGATCCTCCATCTCGGCCCCGATCGCGACCTCACGCTCTACGAGGATCTGCCGATCGAACTGGTCGACGACGCCCATGCCGAGGCGATCGTCGTCACCGGCCTCGCCGACGACACCCGCGAGACGCCCGAGGACTATCGCGAACGCCTCGCCGCGCTCGCCGCCCGCCGTCTGCCGCTGATCTGCGCCAACCCGGACATCGTCGTCCAGCGCGGCGTCCAGCGGGTCTGGTGCGCCGGCGCTCTGGCGCGGGTCTACGAGGAGTTCGGCGGCGAGATCGCCCTGATCGGCAAGCCCTATCCGCCGGTCTACGAGGAGGCGCGTCTGCGCCTCTCGGCGGTGACCGGCCGGCCCTTCGATCATCTGCGGGTGCTGGCGATCGGCGACGGCCTCGCCACCGACATTCGCGGCGCCTGCAGCCAGAAGCTCGACGTGCTGTTCGTCACCGCCGGCATCCACGGCGCCGATTTCGGGCCGCTCGACGCGCCCGATCTGAAGCGCGTCGAGATCCGCCTGATGGACGAGGATCTCTCCGTCACCGCCGTGGTGCCGCGCCTCGTCTGGTGAGGGCGGCGGCCGCGATCCGCTCCCGAGACGGGGCGGGCTCGCGGCCGATCCCCGTCACTTCTTGGCCGGTTCCGGCGTCGGCGCCGCCTGCGGCACGTCGGGGCCGACCACCACCAGACTGAGGTCGGTGGCGAAGAGGCGCTTCGCCACCCGCTTGACGTCGTCGAGGGTCACCGCCTCGATCATCGCGTTGCGCTTGTCGATGTAGTCGATGCCGAGATTCTCGATCTGGATCCCCAGGAGCGAGGCGGCGATCTTGTCCGACGTGTCGAAACGCAGCGGATAGGAGCCGGTCAGATAGGCCTTGGCGGCGGCGAGCTCGGCCGCCGTCGGTCCCTGATCGCGCATCCGCTCGATCTGCGCGCGCACCAGCCCGATGGTCTCGTCGACCCGATCGGCCGAGGTGCCGACCGCGCCGAGGAACTGGCCGGAATGGACGAGCGGGGCGAGGCCCGTGGCGATCGAATAGGCGAGGCCGCGCTTCTCGCGCACCTCGGTGTAGAGCCAGGACGAGAAGCTGCCGCCGCCGAGAATGTGGTTCATCACATAGGCGGCGATGAAGTCGGGATCGGCGCGCTTCAGCCCCGGCCCGCCGAAGCGGATCGTCGCCTGCGGCACCGCCAGAACCTCGCGGGCGCGAACTCCACTCAGGGGCTGGACCTCGGCCACCGGCACGAGCTTGCCCTCCGCCGGCAGCGCGCCGAAGAGGCGGTCGAGCGCCGGACCGAGCGTCGCCGCGTCGATGTCGCCGACCACCGCGATCTTCAGATCCTTGCGGGCGAAGAGACGGGCGTGCAGCGCCTTGAGGTCGGCCGGCTCGATCGCCGAGACCGAGGCCTCGGTGCCCCGGCCGGGACGGGCATAGGGGTGGGTGCCGAAGACGGCCTTGGCCCAGGCCCGCGACGCCACCACTTCCGGATTGCGCTCCGACCGGCGCAGGGCCGCGATCGCCTGCACGCGCATCCGCTCCACCGCCTCCTTGTCGAAGCGCGGCTTGGCGAGCGCCAGGGCGAGCAGATCGAAGGCCGCATCGCGATTTTCGGAGAGGGTCTTCATCTCGCCGGAGAAACGGTCGGGATCCTCGGAGAAGGAGAGGTCGACGGCGAGATCCTCGAGCCGGGTCTGGAACGCCTGCGAGGTCATGTCGCCGGCGCCCTCGTCGAGCAGGGTCGACATCAGATTGGCGAGACCCTCCTTGCCGGCCGGATCCTGGGTCGAGCCGCCGGCGAAGGAGAACTCGAGCGCGATCAGCGGAACCGCGTGTTCCTCCACCAGCCACGCCTCGATGCCCGAGGGACTGACGACGCGCTGGATGCGACCGGCCGAAGCCGGGGCGGTGGCGAGGAGTCCCGCCACCAGCACGGCGGCGACGGCGAGCGCGCGCCCGAGGCGGGAGCGGCTTCGGAACGGATGAGACGTCATGGAAACGATCCTCTGCCGGTTCACGGGCGGGAGCGGTCACGCCCGGCGAGGCCCGCCGGCGCTTCGATCATGCGGATCGGTCCGGTCATCGCGCCGGCCCCCATCGCGCCGGCGCCGGCGATCGGCGCCTTGCCCGACGGCGGCGCGCTCTTCAGCTCGCCGGTCACCGACCCTTGCGGCGTCAGCCATTTGGCGGCCGCCTTTTCGACCTCGTCGGCGGTCACCGCGCGGATCCGCGACGGCCAGGTGCGGACCCGGTCGATGCTGCCGCCGACCGCCAGCTCGGCGCCGAAGAGACGCGCGAGCGAGGCCTGATTGTCCTGGACTTTGATCGCCTCGGCATAGACCTTGGTCTTCGACCGATCGATCTCGGCGGCCGGAATGCCGGACTTGGCGACCTCGGCGATCACCGCGTCGACCGCCTTGGAGAGCGTCTCGAAGGAGACGCCGTCGCGCGGCACCGCGTAGATCACGAAGCGGCCGTCGTCGAGCGCGTCGGACTGGTAGTAGGTGCCGACCTGCGCCGCCAGCCCCTTCTCCACCACCAGCGTCCGATAGAGCCGGCTGGTCGCGCCGCCGCCGAGCGTGTCGGCGAGCAGTTCCAGCGCCTCGCTGACGCCCGCCTCGGCGGTGTGGCTCGACGGAACCCGCCACACCCGCCGCCACGACGGCTGATTGACCCGCTCGTCGGCGAGCGCCACGGTCTGGACGACGTCGCTGGTCGGATCCTGCGGACGCATCCGCTTGCCCGGATCGGCGCGCTTCTGCACCCGGCCGTAATGGCTGAGCGCCAGATCGCGCACGGTGACCTCGTCGACGTCGCCGGCCACCACCAGCACCGCGTTGTTGGGCGTGTACCAGCGATCGTAGAAGGCCTTGGCGTCCTCGGCGGTCAGCTTCTCGACCTCGCCGCGCCAGCCGATCACCGGGATCCGATAGGGATGATTGGGATGGAGCGCCGCGTCGACCGCCTCGCCGAGACGCGCGCCGGGGTCGTTGTCGGTGCGCATCGAGCGCTCCTCGAGCACCACCTTCAGCTCGGGCGCGGCCGTCGCCGGATCGAACTGCAGGTTCTGCATCCGATCGGCCTCGAGCCCCATCACCATGCCGAGGTGTTCCTTGGCGACGCGCTGATAATAGGCGGTGTAGTCCCACGAGGTGAAGGCGTTCTCCTGGCCGCCGATCGCCGCCACCTTCTTGGAGAAGGCGCCGTCCGGATTGGCCTTGGTGCCCTTGAACATCAGATGTTCGAGATAATGGGCGACGCCCGACTTGCCCGGCGCCTCGTCGGCGGACCCGGCCTTGTACCAGACCATGTGGGTGACGACCGCCGCGCGATGGTCCGGGACCACCACCACCTGCAACCCGTTGGGCAGCTGGAACGAGGTCACGCCGGCCCCGATCACCGGGGCGCCGAGAACCGCGGCCGCCGCCTCGGCGACCGGCGCCGCCACCGGCGGTTTGGCGACCGGCTTGGCGGCCGGCCCTTCGGCGAGGGCCGGGCTCGCCAGGGCGGCGGCGAGCAGCAGGGCGGCGGCGAGACGATGGATCGGGCGCGACACGGGCGGGGCCTCCGGTTGTCGGTGGGCCGCGCGGATCGAGCTCGGGACGGCGCCGACCGCGCGTGGCGGAACGAGGGGTCAGGCGGCGACGGTCACAGCGGCCACCAGCCGGGCTTCCAGGTGGACTTCTCCTCCGGCGCCGCGACCGGCGCGTTGGGCGAGGGCTGGCGATACTGGTCCGGCGGCTCGATCAGCGACTTGCGTCCGGTCGGATTGGCGGCTCGCTTGACCGCTTCCGCCTGGGTCGCGCCCTGGCCCTTCAATTCGTCGGGGGTGAGGCGGCGGCCCGGATCGGGGTCGTAGCGATTGATCTTGCCGGCGCCGGGGATCGAATATTTGGCGAGTTCGTCCGGGGTCATGATGCGCCCGTCGGCGCCGCGATCGCCACCCTTGAGCGCAGCGCGGCGCTGCTCGTCGGCGACGTCCTCCGGGTTGCGCGGGAAGCGCGGGTCGGCGACCTTTCCGTCCTGCGGCGCGGGCAGCGTGCGCGACGGCGGCACCACCAGCGGCGCGCGGGGCTTGTATTCGATCGGCCGTTCGTTCGGATCGATCGCGCCGAGCCCCTGCATCACCGCCTTGACGGCGTTCTGCTCGAGCGTGTCGTCCTTGTTGCCTTCCTCGACGAAACCGTCGGAGGAACTGGCGCATCCGGCGAGCAGCGGCCCCAGGATCACGAAAAGGGCCGCCAAACGCGTCCCGGTCTGCATCTTCGTCGCCACTGAGGTCCATCTCCCCGGCCGTCGGCGCCCGACGCCCGTCTCGTTCGTCACGCTCTCGCTTCGCGCGACCCCGTCCGTCGCGGTCCGAATTCTTCGTGGGTCGATCGATACGACCCGTGGTCTCGTCCGGCGTCAGGAAGAACCGGACTTTGTGGCATCCTCGGGGCCGGACCGCAGCGAGTCAACCAACAGGCCGACGACGCCGACGACGATCCAGAGATCCGCCAGATTGAATACGTACCACGACCGCGATCGATCCGGCAGAAAGAGATGCACGAAATCGATCACCGCGCCGGCCCAGGCCCGGTCGATCGCGTTGCCGATCGCCCCACCGACGATGAGCCCGAGCGAGACGGCGAGCCAGACCGAGCCGGTCTTCCACAGCCACCGCGTCATCAGGATCGCCGCGCCGATCGCCAGCGCCACCAGGAGCCACCGCCCCCACGGATTGTCCTGTTGGAAGAGGCCGTAGGAGATGCCGTAGTTCCAGATCAGCCGGAACTCGGCGAAGGGCGCCACCGGGATCGGCCCGGTCTCGGCGAGCCGGGCGCCGAAGAGCAGGCCGAGTTTGGAGGCCTGATCGGCGGCGAGGGAGACCCCCGCCACCGTGAGGCCGAGCGCGCGCGCGGAGGAGACGCTCATGCGGGCGCCTTCTCCGCCTGTCCCGCCAGCCACTCGCGATAGGCGGCGGCGTCGCGGGCCGAGAGGTCGGGGAATTCCGGGTCCGAGCCGACGTCGGCGACGATCCGCCACGACCGGGCGCAACGCTTGCCGGTGAGCTTGACCGGAACCACCGCGACACCGGCGACGTCGGGAAGCGTGAACGCCCCCTCCGGTGCCGGCGTGGCGACGACCGAGATCGACGAGGTGATCGCCACCTCGGCGAGATCGACGCCGTCGAGGGCGGCGGCGAGATCGGCGTCGCTCACGTGGACGATCGGCGCCGCCTCGAGGCTCGAGCCGATTCGCTTGGCGGCGCGCTCGATCTCGAGCGCCCCGGTGACGACCCGGCGCACCTCGCGCACCTTGGCCCACTTGGCGGCGAGCGCCTCGTCGCGCCAGAGATCGGGCAGGACCGGGAAGAGTTCCAGATGGATCGATCCCGCGCCGGGGAAGCGATGGCCCCAGGCCTCTTCCATGGTGAAGGGCAGCATCGGCGCCAGCCACTTGACGATGGTGCCGAAGAGCTGATCGACGACCGCCAGCGCCGCGCGGCGCTTCACCGACGAGCGCGCCTCGCAATAGAGCGCGTCCTTGCGGACGTCGAAATAGAAGGCGGAGAGATCGATCACCATGAAGTTCAGGATCGCGCCCACGACCTTCTTGAAGTCGTAGGAGGCATAACCCGCCTCGACCACGTCGCCGACCTCGCGCAGCCGGTGCAGCATCAGCCGCTCCAGCTCGGGCATCTCGTCCCAGGCGGGATCGAGGGCCGGCTCGTGATGCGTGAGCGTGCCGAGCATCCAGCGCAGGGTGTTGCGCAGCTTGCGATAGCTCTCGACGTTGGTCTGGAGGATCTCCTTGCCGATCCGGAGGTCGTCGGCATAGTCGGAGGTCATCACCCACAGACGCAGGATGTCGGCGCCGGACTGCTTGATCACGTCCTGCGGGAACACCTGATTGCCGAGCGACTTCGACATCTTGCGGCCGTCCTCGGCCATGACGAAGCCATGGGTGAGGACGCTGTCGTAGGGCGCGCGGCCGTTGGTGCCGCAGCTCTCGAGCAGCGAGGAATGGAACCAGCCGCGATGCTGGTCCGATCCCTCGAGATACATGTCGGCCGGCCACTTCAGATCCGGACGGCGGCGCAGACAGAAGGCATGCGTCGATCCCGAGTCGAACCACACGTCGAGAATGTCCTGCACCTGATCCCACTGGTCGAGATCCTCGACGAGACCGCCGAGGAAGCGCTCCTTGGCGCCCTCTTCGTACCAGGCGTCCGCCCCTTCGCTGACGAAGGCGGTGAAGACGCGGGCGCGCAGCTCCTCGCTCTCGGCGAAGTTCGGTCCCGGCGCCAGCTGGCCGGTCTCGGCGTTGCGGAAGACCGCGATCGGCACGCCCCAGGCGCGCTGACGCGACACCACCCAGTCGGGCCGGTTGGCGATCATGCCGTTGAGCCGGTTCTGCCCGGCCGGCGGATAGAAGGTCGTCTCGGCGATCGCCTTCAGCGCGCGGGTGCGCAGCGTGTCCGGCTCGTTCTTGCCCGCGCCGACGAAGTCGCGGTCCATGTGGATGAACCACTGCGGCGTGTTGCGGAAGATCACCGGCTTCTTGGAGCGCCAGGAATGCGGATACTGATGCTTGAGCCGGCCGCGCGCCAGCAGCGCCCCGGCCGCGACCAGCGCGTCGATGACCGCCTTGTTGGCGTCGCCCTTGTCGCCGTCCGAGGTGATGACGGTGCGGCCGACGAAGCCCGGCGCGTCCTCGGTCAGGAAGCCGCCGTCGTCGACGGTGAAGGGGATCGCGGTGTCGATGCCGCGCAGATCGAGCGCGCGGGCATTCGCCATCCAGATCTCGAAGTCCTCGCGGCCGTGCCCGGGCGCGGTGTGGACGAAGCCGGTGCCACTGTCGTCGGTGACGTGGTCGCCGTCGAGCATGGGGACGGCGAAGTCGTAGCCGAGGTCGGCGAGGGGGTGGGCGAGGACGAGTCGGTGTAGAACGTTTTCAGGAAGATCGTAGACCTTGGTCAATGTTTCGATCTTGGCTGCATTTTTGACGTCTTCAGCCAGTTTCGTAGCCAGGAGCAAATGTTCTCCGGGCTTCGCCCAATTTCCCTCAGGTGAGGCATCAACTCTGTAGAGGGCGTAGCCGACGCGCGAGGAGAATGACACCGCGCGGTTGCCGGGGATTGTCCAGGGCGTAGTGGTCCAGATTACAACAGATGGGGCGTGGCTCAGAATATCTGAGGCCATGGCCCCCTCGTGAGAGAGTGGGTCTCCGTCAAGCTTTCCCACCACCGGGAACTTCACGAAGATCGTGTCGGACGTGTAGTCCTGATACTCGACCTCGGCCTCGGCGAGCGCGGTCTTCTCGACGACCGACCACATCACCGGCTTCGAGCCGCGATAGAGTTGGCCGTTGAGCGCGAATTTCTGGATCTCGCCGGCGATGACGGCTTCCGCCTCGTAGTCCATCGTCAGATAGGGCCGCTCGAAGTCGCCGATCACGCCGAGGCGCCGGAACTCGGCCGACTGCACGCCGACCCAATGTTCGGCGAAGGCGCGGCATTCGGCGCGGAACTCGACCTTCGGCACCTCGTCCTTGTTCTTGCCGGCGGCGCGATACTTCTCCTCGATCTTCCACTCGATCGGCAGGCCGTGGCAGTCCCAGCCCGGAACGTAGTTCGAATCGAACCCTTCCATCTGCTTCTGGCGGGTGATCACGTCCTTGAGGATCTTGTTGAGCGCGTGGCCGATGTGGAGATGGCCGTTGGCATAGGGAGGGCCGTCGTGGAGGACGAACTTCGGCCGCCCCTTCGCCTTCTCGCGCAGCGCGCCGTAGAGGTTCTCCGAAGTCCAGCGCTCCAGGATCTTCGGCTCCTTGTCGGGCAGGCCGGCGCGCATCGGGAAATCGGTCTGGGGCAGATAGAGCGTCTTGGAATAATCGACGCTCGTGTCGGCGGTCTTCTCGGTCATGGTGTCCTCGAGGGAACGGTCTGTCGGGTGAGCGGCCACGCGCCTCGTCGCGAGGGGGCCGCAGGAAGAAGTGCGCATCGCGGGGGAGAGCGCCCACGACGAAAGTCCCCGGATCCGCGAAGGCGGCGCCGTCAGGCGCGCTCGCGCGGAGCCGGGCCGATAATTCGCGCCGTGGAGGCGCGGCGGGCGGGCGTGGCCGCCGGATCGGATCGCCGCTGGGTCATGGCGCCGGTTCTAACAGGTGACGGCGGGAACCGAAAGAGGCCGGCGGGCGTTCCCCTCGCATCGATCGGCGTCCGCGACCTCCATCGGAGGCGGGACGCCGGCCGGGACGAAGGTCTGAGCGAAATCGGTAGCGCGACGGATTGCCGAAGCGGCCGAACGGGCCGACATGAAGAAGGGCGCCCCCCCGTCGGGGCGTTCGTCCGAACCGGAGGAAACACCATGGCCGATCGTGAACTCTCCAAGGAACTGGCCGATCTCGGCGCGCGGATCGAAGCCCGCATCGCCGACATGAAGCAGAGCGGTGAATTCCGCGACGTCCACGCCGCCGCCTTCGCCGACGTCGAGGCGCGGCGCACCAACCTCGAGGCGCGCATGGAGAGCCTCGTCGCCACCGGCAATCTCGCCGGCGCCGCCGCGCTCGAGCTGCGCCGCGACGTCGACGCCCTCGTCGACGGGTTCGAGGCGGCGCTCTTCGGCATCGACGCCCAGGCGCGTCGCGGCTGACGGCGTCCGCGACCCGTCCCGCCGCCGCAGGTCACCCATGCGTCGGCGGCGGCGCGCGCGCATGGACGGGCGTGCCGCCCTCCGTCATGCTCGCCTCCCCGAGACGTGGGCAACGGAGAAGACGATGACCTGGTCCCCTGCCGCCGATCGTTACGAGACGGCGCGGTTCCGTCGCTGTGGCCGAACCGGCCTCGATCTGCCGATGCTGTCGCTCGGCCTCTGGCACAATTTCGGCGACACGATGCCGATCGCGACCCAGCGCGCCATGCTGCGCCGCGCCTTCGACCTCGGCATCACCCATTTCGACCTCGCCAACAACTACGGACCCCCGTACGGCTCGGCGGAGGTGAACTTCGGCCGCATTCTGCGCGAGGACTTCGCCGCCCATCGCGACGAGATGGTGATCTCCTCGAAGGCCGGCTGGGACATGTGGCCGGGACCCTACGGCAAGGGCGGCGGCGGCCGGAAATACGTGATCGCCAGCTGTGATCAGAGCCTGAAGCGCCTCGGCGTCGACTATGTCGACATCTTCTATTCGCACCGCTTCGACGCCACCACGCCGCTCGAGGAGACGGCTTCCGCGCTCGCCGACATCGTGCGCGCCGGCAAGGCGCTCTATGTCGGCATCTCCTCCTATTCGGCCGGCAAGACCGAGGCGATGGCCGCCTGCCTCGCCGAGCGCGGCGTGCCGCTCGCCATCCACCAGCCCTCCTACAACATGTTGAGCCGTTGGATCGAAGGCGGTCTGATGGAGACCGCCGGCCGCCTCGGCGCCGGCATCATCGCCTTCACGCCGTTGGCCCAGGGCCTCTTGACCGGCAAATATCTCGGCGGCATCCCCGAGAATGCCCGCGTCAACCGTCCGGGCGGCGGCACGCTGAGGCCCGAGCATCTGTCCGAGACCAATCTCGCCCGCGTCCGCGCCCTCGCCGCGATCGCCGCCCGGCGCGGTCAGAGCCTGACACAGATGGCGCTGGCCTGGGTTCTGCGGGACCCGCGCGTCACCTCCGCGCTGGTCGGCGTCTCCTCGGTGCGCCAGCTCGAGGAGAACGTGGCGGCGCTCGATCGCCTCGACTTCTCGCCCGAGGAACTGGCCGAGATCGATCTCCATGCGGTCGAATCCGGCGTCAGCCTGTGGTCGAAGCCGGAGCACGATCAGCCGGTGTGACCGGCCACGACGCGCACCCGCCGTGCGCCTCAGGCGCTCGGCGGCAGCGACCGCGAGCGTCCGCGCACCCGTTCGCGATGCACGATGTAGAGGCCGGAGGCGACGATCAGCCCGATGCCGGCCCAGGTCGGCGGATCGGGGAAGTCGCCGAAGACGAGCAGGCTGAGGCCGGTCGCCGAGACGATCTCGAGATAGCCGAACGGCGCCAGCACCGCCGCCGGCGCATGGCCGAAGGCCGTGACGATCATCCCGTGCGTGACGAAGCTCAGCACGCCGATCGACAGGAAGATCACCCAGCCCATCCCCTGCGGCCACACCACCGGACCCGACAGGACGCCGGCGCCGGCCGAGGCCGCCAGGACGATCCCGAGCGCCACCGTGCCGACGAGACCCGTGGTGAATTGCACCGCCGTCAGGCTGCCCTGGCCCGACAGCTTGCGCGTCATGATGTGATAGCCGGCGAAGGTGAGCGCCGAGCCGAGCGGCAGCAGCGCCACGTGGCCGAACTGCTCGAAGCTCGGCCGAATGATGATCAACGTGCCGAGAAAGCCGACGCCGCAGGCCGCCCAGCGCCGCCAGCCGATCGTCTCGCCGAGGAAGATCGGCGACAGCGCGGTGAGGATCATCGGCTCGGCGAAGGCGATGGCGAGCGCGTCGGTGAGCGGCATCACCGCCAGCGCCGAGAAGAAGAGCAGCGACGTCGCCGCCAGGAACAGGCCGCGCAGCACGTGGCCGAGCGGACGCGGCGGGATCAACCGGCGTCCCTCGCCGATCACCACGCCGACGACGCCCGCCACCAGCAACTGGCCGACGAAGCGGACGAAGGCCACTTCCATCGCCGGCATCGACTGCGTCAGCACCTTCGCCATGACGTCCATCGACGGCACGATCAGCATGGCGGCGGTCATGATGACGATGCCGCGCAGGATCGAGGCGGCACTCGGCGCGGCGGGAGGGGTCACGACGAGGCCTCGCCGACGCCCTCGGTGGCGGCCAGAGCCCGGTCGAGCGCGCTGCCGGATCCGATCGTCGAGAGCACCGCGCGCGCCTCGGCACTGTCGAGATGCATCTGCTCGATCAGCGCGGCGACGCTGGCGAATTTCGCCTCAGGCCGGAGATAGGAGACGAAGGTCACCTCGGCCCGGCGGCCGTAGAGATCGCCGGAGAAATCGAACACATGGGTCTCGAGCACCGGCGCGCCGTCGTCGAACTGCGGCCGCCGGCCCCAGTTGGCGACCCCGAGCCGGCGCTCCCCGTCGATGGTGATCGTCACCGCGTAGACCCCGTGCCGCAGCCGGCAGTCGGGGGCGAGATGCATGTTGGCGGTGGGAAAGCCGAGGTCGCGGCCGCGCCGGTCGCCGCCGACGATCGTGCCCTCGACGAACCAGCGATAGCCGAGGAGCCCGGCCGCCTCGGCGAGATCGCCCGCCTCGAGCGCCGAGCGGATCCGGCTCGACGAGACCGGCGCGCCGCCCTCGCAGCCGAAGGGATCGACCACGTCGACGGTGAACCCGTGCCGCCGTCCGGCCGCGTCGAGGAACGCCGGCGAACCCTGGCGCCCGCGCCCGAAATGGAAGTCCCAGCCGATCGTCGCCCCGACGAGACCGAGCCGGCCGACGAGAACCTCCTCGACGAAGGCGTCGGCCGAGAGCGAGGCGAGGGCCTGATCGAAGGTCGCCACCACCAGACCGTCGAGGCCGAGCGCCGCGACGAGGCGGGCCTTCGCCTCCGGCGGCGTCAGGCGGAACACCGGGCGGTCGGGGGTGAAGAGCGAGCGCGGATGCGGCTCGAAGGTCAGCGCCAGCGCCGGCCGGCCCTCCGCGCGGGCGCGGTCGAGCGTCGCGGCGAGCACGCTCTGATGGCCGCGGTGGACCCCGTCGAAATTGCCGATCGCCACATGGGCGCCGAGAAGCCGCACCGGCAGCGGGCGGGAGAGGTCGAACGTGGAGGACGCCGGATCGGGGCGGTGTCGCGGCAGATCGGACATCGGAAATACGCTCGATTCGCTGAAATCCGGCCCGGGATCGGACCGCGATTGGGATCGGGAGCGCGCGCTCGCCGGCGGACGAACCTGCCGTGGGGCGCCGATCGGGTCAAGAGCGCGCGTACGCGAGCCGGCTCTGCACGCGATGAGGAACAGGGTTAATCGTATCTTTCCGCCGAAATGGCGCCGGGCGAGCGTAATTCCGGAGAAGAGCGCAGAAAAGATGCACGGTGTGCAGGTCAGTCGCCGATCGTGCCCGAGAAGAGCGGTATTTCGGGGAGATGGCGGGTTTTCCTCATTAACCGAATGTTTGAAGCTGCCGATTAGATTGCATCGAAGGCCGGGGAACGGCGCCGCCGGGAAGGCGACGTGGGGGCCCCCGGTGTCAGAAGAACGGAACGTCTCGGCCAGGGACGTCGCAGCCTGTTTCGGAGTACCAACATGGCGCTGGACCTTTCGATGCCGGTTCTCGTGGTCGACGACTACAAGACCATGATCCGGATCATTCGCAATCTCCTCAAGCAGCTCGGCTTCGACGACGTCGACGAGGCGTCCGACGGCACCGAGGCGCTCGGCAAGATGAAGGAGCGTCGCTACGGTCTGGTCATCTCCGACTGGAACATGGAGCCGATGACCGGCTACGAGCTGTTGAAGCACGTGCGCGCCGACTCCGGCCTGACCAAGACCCCG
>OFIS01000505.1_pt1 | contig 20114 bp, 15 predicted proteins | sample 1775071 | NCBI WGS metagenome assembly OFIS01 (sample SAMN08195774, study PRJEB24354) | sludge metagenome | isolation source: sludge from phenol fed wastewater aerobic bioreactor C | place: India: Nagpur | collected 2016-09-17
GACTTAATTAAAAAGTCAAGGCGTGGAAAATTTAAAGTTTACATCGGCATGAGTGCCGGTGTAGGCAAAACCTTCCGCATGTTGCAGGAAGCCCGAACGTTGCTCAAAAATGGCATTGATGCAAAGATTGGTTTTATTGAAACCCACAACAGAAAAGAGACACACGAACTTTTAGAGGGTTTGCCTGTAATTCCCCGAAGAAAACTGTTTTACAAGGGCAAGGAATTGGAAGAAATGGACGTTCAGGCAATTATTAACCTACGTCCAGAAGTTGTAATTGTTGATGAATTAGCACATACCAATATAGAAGGCAGCAAAAATGAAAAACGTTGGCAAGATGTATTAGACATTCTTTCGGCAGGTATCAATGTAATCTCAGCAATTAATATTCAACACATTGAGAGTTTAAACGAAGAAATAAAGGAAATCACAGGAGTTGAAGTAAAAGAAAGAGTTCCTGACAGTGTATTGGCACAAGCAGATGAAGTTGTAAACATTGACTTAACTGCTGATGAATTAATTACCAGATTGAAGGAAGGTAAAATATACCAAGCCGAAAAAATTGAGACAGCACTTCAAAACTTCTTTAAAAGCGACCATATTCTGCAACTAAGAGAACTTGCATTAAAAGAAGTGGCTTCCCAGGTTGAAAGAAAGGTTGAAACCGAAGTGACCAAACCTAATACCCTGAAACATGAACGTTTTCTTGCCTGCATAAGTAGCAATGAAAAAACGGCAAAAACAGTAATTCGCAAAACTGCACGATTGGCTAATTACTATCATAGCAAATGGTATGTTTTATACGTCCAAACACCCAAAGAAAGTCCTGACAAAATTCCACTCGACAAACAACGGCACTTAATCAACAATGTTAAACTGTCAACTGGATGAGGAGCAGAAATAATTAAAATTGAAAATTCATCCGTTTCTCGGGCCATTATCGAACAGGCAGGTGAAAGAAGAATAACAACTATCTGTGTGGGCAAACCACATCTAAATTTGTTGAAAATAATCCTGGCAACAAACGTATTCAATGAGCTTCTGAAAAAGCTATCTTCAAATGATATTGACCTTGTAATTCTTTCATAAATGAAAATCAAAACAAAACTGACTTTAGGTGTAGGCCTTTTGTTCCTGCTAATAATTCTGCTGAGTATCGTGGGTGCTAAATACATCAATGAACTGAAAGCGGATACGGAAAATATTTTAGTGGCAAATTACAACTCCTTAGAATATAGCCGAAATATGCTTGTTGCATTGGAAGAGGGTTCAGAAAAAGCATTGCAGAAATTTGAAATTAATCTCCAAAATCAGGAAAAAAATATTACTGAAATTGGTGAAAATGAAACTACAGCTGAAATCAGAAACAATTTTGAACTTTATAAATCAAACAAATTTGATACCTCATTTCAAACCATCATAAGGAAGGATATATTTCGTCTTATGGACATGAATATGCAGGCTATACAACGAAAAAGTGAAGTTGCAAAAGTAACTGCGGATAAGGCCGTATTTTGGATTGTGTTAGCAGGTACATTGTGCTTTCTGATAGCCTTTGTGTTGTTGGTAAACCTTCCTTCTAATATAGCTAATCCAATACGGGAATTAACAGATAGTATTCAACAAATAGCAGATAAGAACTACTCTGAAAGAGTGCATTTTGAAAGCCATAGCGAATTTGGACAATTGGCAAAATCGTTTAATACAATGGCTGCGAAATTGGAAGAGTACAATAATAGTAATCTGGCTAAATTAATGATTGAAAAGAAAAGAATTGAAACCTTAATTAGCAACATGCATGATCCTGTGATAGGTTTAGACGAAAACCTGAGAGTGATTTTTGCCAATGAAGAAGCAATAAAGATTTCTGGTTTAGCACAAAATGATTTAGTGGGTAAATCAGCACAGGAGTTATCTATCAGAAATGATTTAATCAGAACCCTTATACAGGATATTGTTTTTAGTGAAGCAACTGTTGTTGAAAAGCAATCACCCATAAAAATATTCTCCGGTAATAAAGAAAGCTATTTTGAAAAGGAGACCCTTCATATCTCGATCACTCCTACAGGTGAAAATATAACAAAATTAGTGGGGCATGTTATTTTCTTGCGAAACATAACAAGCTACAAAGAGTTAGACATTGCTAAAACAAACTTTATTGCAACTGTCTCACATGAGTTCAAAACACCGATTTCTTCGATTAAAATGAGTTTGCAGTTATTAGAGAATGAACAAATTGGTAAGCTAAATGGCGAACAGAAAAATCTTGTAGATAGTATTAAGGATGATACAAACCGTTTGTTGAAAATCACTGGGGAGCTATTAAACATGACTCAAGTTGAAAGCGGAAATATACAGCTCTCTATACTTCCGGTAGATCCTAAAGAAATCTTATTGTATGCCATCAATGCTAATAAAACACAAGCAGATCAGAAACAAATTACTTTTGAAATAGACTGTCCTGCCGATATTTCTAAAATTCATGCAGATAGCGAAAAGACTGCGTGGGTACTCACAAACTTAATATCAAATGCTGTTCGGTACTCCTATGAAAATTCGATGATTTACTTGACCATGCGTCAAAAAGAGAATCAAGTTCAAATATCTGTTCGTGATACTGGACAAGGAATTGCACCTCAATACAAGGATAAAATATTTGACCGATATTTCCGTGTGCCAGGTACAAAAAAGGAGGGCACTGGGCTTGGTCTTGCAATCAGTAAAGAATTTATTGAAGCACAAGGAGGTAAAATCAGTTTGGAAAGTGAGTTTGCCTCAGGAAGTACTTTCACCATATCTTTACTAAAGGCTGATTCTTGAGGAAAAGAATCCCACCCAGCCAACGCACAAGCACGGCTTATGCAGTGGCTAACCCACAATGCCAACCCTTCCACTGCATCTATGGTGTTGCCGCCATTTTTAACTGTCATACTTTTTGTGGCTATGCTCCCCACGCTTTTGGCACATTGCCTGTTCCGCTTCGCTGCACAGCCAAAGAGCCAAGCCAACCCAAGCATAGCAACAAAAAGCCGCTACACTCCAACCACCACCACCGTTTCGCTTATGCCAGTATAAAAAATGGCGGAAGCATACTTAAACATAATGCGGTCTTATGTGTTCGCTTCGCACAGCCACCCCACGCTTATGCAAGCATCCCAACGCAGTGGCTGTCACATAAGTCGCCATTATGTTAAGTAGCCAACACCATAGCATCCCGACAACGGGATGAAGTCGTGCTTCTGCCAACGCACCCCACCCGAAGACCCACGACACCCCGCCACCCTTTCAGCGGTGCAGTAAAAAATAAAGCATGAGTTGTTTTATGGCCATGTGCTTGCGGTAGGTTCATTCACTTCATCTCCATTCCGTTCAGGCGTTTCGTTCATTCCGCTTCGCTTCATTCTCTTCACTATCCTTCACTGCATTTCGCCTCCGTTCATTTCACCAACCTCAGCACCGCACAGCAAAAGCAATTCCCTCTCTTCATTCCGCAAAGCCAACACACAGGCTTTCCGTGTCATGGCGTCCCGATAGCCCAAGCACATAAACCACCCTCAATCGGGACTGCTCATGCCACTACAAGCCACCAACCCGATTTGCTCCATTCCGTTCAGTCATTGCCTTTGCTCTTTACCCACCCCACGATTGAAAGCGGTATGCTTTATTTTTTCCTGCGAAGTGTTTACCCCAGCCGACCCACGAAAGACATCATCGGAATACAAATACGGTTGAAATGAGATGCTGTGAAAAGACTACAGCGATTGATATTACTTTCTCTAAATAAGGAATGCAGATAAGGAGGATCTGATTGAAAAAAATAAAAATAAAAAGTGCAGCAATTGGAGCGAAGCGGAAATCGCTGACACCGAAATAACATAAAAAATAAGTCAGCAAAGTTAGGTGGCTGGCACAGGCCAACGCACTAAAAAAACCAAAAGACTACGGCATAATGAAAGGCAAATAAGCTGTTTAATTTTTATAAGGTATTTGCCTTTCACCCTTCGGGACTTATTCCGTTTCCTTTTGGTTTTTTAGCCACGCCACCTGTGGGATTGCTTTCTTTTTTTTTCTGTTTTTTTTCTTTGTCAAATTATATATGTGCTGCGGAGCGTAAGCGAAGCAGGGCTGAGGCAAAGGCTTAAAGCAGGCTCAAAATTTAAGCACTCATTATGCACAGTCCGAAGTTTCAAACGTACAGCGTAAAGCATCAAAGCACAGGTTTTGAATTTTACATTTTATCGAAAGGGTTAAACAGTGGTAAGCCTCTGGTAACTCCATGCCCCAATTCATTTGTTTGCATCTGCAAAAGCCAGGAGCAGAAAGATTTTTATTTCTGGTTGCTGTTTGGTTTGTGGAAGGCAAAACATTTTCATCAGTTTCTTACTGGTTCCGTTATACCGTTTATTCGTTTATCAGATTTGAAAGATGAGGTTTTCAATCAGGCTGAGAAAGTAAGTAAGCAGGAAAAGGAGTATAAAAGCACAGTAGATAAAATCAAGCAGCTGGAAGAAAAAGAAAAAGCCATCCGGCAAAATCTGGCTTTAATCAATGATTTGAAAAGGGCAATGATATACCGGCATCTAAAAAGCAAATAGTAAGGCTGACCTAAACATGATGCTGCACCGTGCATAAATAAATTTTGATGTGCAAAGTTAGCATGGCGGGCAGACGCACAAGCCCGACCTAAAAAAACCAAAAGACTACGGCATAAACACAGACCCACCGCACAAGGCTATCATTTATTCCGTTTCCTTTTGGTTTTTTTATCCGCCATGCAGAGAGATGCACATAAAATTTATTTACTATGCACAAGCATCCTCGTATCAGTTCCGGCAGCCATTTAGGTATTTGCCCATTCACACCGCAGGTTCTTCATCAGCACTTGCCTTTGTCACCCTTTGCGTTTCAGCGTTACATCCGCAGGTCATCCTTAGCCCATCAGCCAGTCTTTGGCATTAAGGTTTATCGGCTTCCATGTGGCTGCTATGTTTGGCGTTATCCTTCGGGTGCTCGGGAGCTTTCAGCATTGCCCTTTTAGGGGCTTTGCTGAAAAGAAAAAGCCCCACCAAACTGGTGAGGCCATTTCCTAACTGAAAGAAAGAACAGCTTTTATGCTACTTCAACAATGTTGAGCACGTTGTAAGCACCGTTTTTGAGAGAGTACTGAACACCGTTTACTTCCTGGAAGAACTCAATCAACATCAGGTAAAACTTAGTTCCAGTTCCGAGAGGTACACCGGCAGGAGTAAGTGTTACAGGTGTGTTGGTTCCGTCAATAGGAAGATTGGTTACAGGGCTGTACTCAATTGCACTGGTTCCGTTGGTGAAGTCAACAACTGCATAAGCAGATTTGAAGCTGACATGAGTTGCACCGGAAGGATATGCAATATCATTGATCGGAATGAAAGCGGGAATGTTGATTGCACCTGTTCCACCTGTTACAGTGAACGGAGCAAAAAGCACACCGCCTAAAGCTGCATTGTCGTTGAAGTCAAAGTCTTTCAACAGAGCCAATGCCGCAGGGTCAGCAATACCGATTGCAACAGTACGTTCACCCCTTGGGGATGTAACGTCATAGTTTTTAATCTGCGTCATGATTTGAGTTAAACGACTGGTAACACGATTGTCAGCAGCGTTCATCATGAGGTTACGGACAGCGTTGCGAAGCAACTTGCCGGCAGTTGCAGAACTTCCAAACTCAGCTCCGTTTTCACGGGTACGCTGGAAGTTCGGGTCATTTGCAATTCGTTCAGCAGATACGCCACCTTTGGTTTTTACCAAGTGGCCATCTTGTGTTTTGTAGAAGGTCAGCTCATCCAGAGTGCCTTCAATTTTGAGGATACCTTTAAGTTTTGCCATTGCTTTAAACTTTTATGAGTTAGTAAATTTGTTTCGACTGATACGCTTTAATCAGCTTACGAAAACAAAATTAGAAGCACTCTAAAGCCTCTGCAAATGAGCCGTGCCATCCGTGCCGATTGTTCCGCATTATTCCAACAAACACACTTTTACCGCCCTTAAAAAAGATTTATATTTGCAATGTCACTTCCATATTTGAAGTATATCATCGGTATGGTTAGTGTATGAAGTTGAATAATTGAAATAATGAATAGACTGTGCATTTATCCGAAAGACATTCAGGTAATCACAGGCAGAAGCGACAGGTATGGTAGAAACCTTATTAAGAAGATCAAGGACCATTTCAACAAGCAGCAGCACCAGGTTGTTACTGTTGAAGAGTTCTGCCAGTACATGGGCTTGCAGCCGGAAACGGTTGTCAAGCAACTTCGATAGGTTGTAACCTTATCTTTGCTTTTGCTTATGATAAGGCACAGCACACACTACACTCAACAACTTTTTTTCCTTTCTTTGTTGAGCAGTTTCCTTTGATAATACAGCCTTTGTTGGCTATTTGTTGCCCAATTAGCTGAAAGCATTGATAATTAAGGGTTCACTATTTTTTGTATCGGAAAGTAATTTTTTGCGGAAAGCAGCGGATTTCACTACTTAGCGCAAAAAATTACTTCTATCTGAAATAAACGCCATAACGGCTCTTGTTGCATACAACCGAAAACAATGCTTTGAAAAAAATTGAAGGCTGGTCATTATCGCAAACTATAACCTGAAAAGTGTCATTGCCTTGTTTATCAATATAATATGGGATTTTTACCTCCAATATAGTCAAGGCATTGCTTTACCAGCCGACTTCATAAGTCAAGTAATAACTTTACTAAGTACTTGCAATAGTCAAGTATTAGCTTTACTTTTGCCCTGTCAAAGTCAATCTATAACTTTACTTTATGGGCAAGAAATCACTTCAACTGCAACAGCTCAACAGCAAAATGCTGGGCTTTGCCTCACTCAAACAGGTGGCCATGCCACCCACCGGATGGATAAAAGCAATCCGCACCGCCATTGGCATGTCTATGCAGCAATTGGGCAACAAGTTGAATGTTTCCAAGCAAGGTATCATGGACATTGAGAAGCGGGAAAAAGACGGTTCCATTACCATCAAATCCCTGCGTGAAATTGCCCGTGCTATGGATATGCAGTTGGTGTATGGGTTTGTACCCAATGACGGATCGCTGGATGCCCTCATTGAAAAACGGGCCACCGAACTGGCCACCCAAATTGTGATGCGTACCGCCAATACCATGAAGCTGGAGGACCAGGCCAATTCAAAAAAGCGGATTGAAACCGCCATCAGGGAAAGGGCAGCAGCCATTAAAAACGAAATGCCTAAAATTTTATGGGATTAGACTTAGACTACATTGATGCCCAAACCCCTTTAGATGAAGAAGAGAAAGACGGGCTGCTCATTCCTACCATTGCCACCCGTGGCGAATTAGACGAGTTTGAGCAGCAGAATATTGAACAGGCTGTGCAGTGGACACTGGGGCGTTCCTTTAAGCCGGATACGGTTTTTACGGAGGAGTTCATCCGCATGGTGCATAAACGCATGTATGCCGATGTATGGGCATGGGCAGGTGAATTTCGCAAAACCAACAAGAACATTGGTATAGACAAATGGCAAATACCCACCGAGTTGAGGTACCTGCTGGATGACATCCGTTATTGGCACGAAAACAATACCTACCCACCAGATGAAATTGCAGTGCGGTTCAAACACCGCATCGTAAGCATCCATTGTTTCGCCAATGGCAACGGCAGACACAGCCGCCTTATGGCCGACATCATCATTGAGAAAATCTACAAGCAGCCCGTATTCAGTTGGGGCGCTGCCCTGAGCTTGTCGATGGGTGCAGCCAACCTGTCCAGCGAAGGCGATGCCCGGGCAGCCTACCTCAAAGCTGTAAAAGCAGCCGACCAGGGCGATTACAGTTTACTCCTGGCTTTTGCCCGTTCCTGATAATTCCAATCACAGCCATTGTATGATGCCGGATATCAACCAAATTACTCAACCCTTACTTCTTTCTGAGTCGCAGCGGTGAAACAGACTGATACCGCAGAATCATTTTTATAACCTTTTGGCGGGTGCCGGCTACCAAACGTTCCTGTAGGGTGCGTAACAAATACTGAGGATCGGCAGCAAGGGCCAGTGCCAGCTTTTGCGCGCGCTTGCTGCGCGATACCTGCGGATAGTCGAGGCCACAAGCTACTAATGCTCGGGCATAAAGACTGGCAAAATGTTTCTTTTCGCTTTCACTGAGCACATCGTCAAAACGTCGGGTCATGGCCGGGATATCACTGATATACAACAGCTCGTTTACTTCATAGCGATTGCGGCCGTCGTAGATATTATTGTTCTGTATGCGCTTGGTCCAGAGCAGCTCGGTGGTGAAGCCTACCTGAGGTTTGCTCCGGAGCACAAGATCGAGCAAGAGGCACCAGTCGTCGCCGATGCGCATTTCTTCGTTCCACGGGTGTAGTATGCTGCGACGAAAAAGAAGCGCAGAACTGGGGGAGATGCATCCTGCCGTGTAAATTTTACGAAGGTGTTCGTAGCTCAACACTTGTTGACTGTCGTGACTGAACGAGAGGTATGGGCAATGGTTGCCAATGTAGTGCTCAAGGTAGTTGTAGAAATTGCCACCGGCAGTTTCCTGTTGCCAGTTACAAAATGCAAAATCGAGCTGATGCGTCGTGATCAGCTTGAACAAAGCTTCTACAAATCCGGGCGCCCATTCGTCGTCGGAGTCGAGTGTGGCCACAAATTCGCCGCTGGCCTGCTGCAGTCCTGCATTTCTGGCCGAGCCCTGCCCGCCATTGGTTTTGTAACAGTACTGCACACCGGCGTAGCGGCTCACTACAGCCCGGGTGTCGTCGGTTGAGCCATCATCCACTACTATGATCTCAATATTAGGATAGGTTTGTGCCAGAGCAGAGCGTATGGCCCGTTCCACAATGCCGGCCCTGTTATAGGTGGGTATGATTACAGATACTTTAGGTAACATTACAGTGCTTGGTTGTCAATAATTTCAAATAGTATTTGCTCCGACGGGCGACTAAAGGCTGCATGGACAGCCTGAAAACATTCGAGCCCCATTTCTTGCCAACGGCTTTGCTGCTGCCAGGCACGTTCAAGAGCTTCATCGAGTCCTGCCACAGTGGGTGCGCCAACAAAACCCAGCCTTTGATCCTCGAGCATTTCCTTGCATCCTCCCGCATCGGTAACAATGGCCGTTCGCCCGGCTGCCATGGCTTCCAGCAGCACGATGGGCAGCCCTTCAAAATGTGAAGACAGTATCAATGCGTGATAGTCGTTCCAGATGGCAGCACCATCGGGCACATGATCTTCTACGGATGCAGATGAAAGCCCGAAATACGTTATCAGGTCTTTTAGCGCTCTTTGATCTTCCCCCTTACCAATAAAGGCAACGCTGAGGGGCCGCGAACGCCACTTGTCCTGAGCTAATACCCGTAGCAAACGGTCTTGTCCTTTGTCCAGAAAATAGAACCGACCTACGCAGGCAAGTCTGAGGCCGGTGCCGGCATCTGGCCAGGGCAGCGGTGCAGGGCGCAGGCTTACGGGTGGGTGTACCACAAGGGCATTGTCCAGTTTTCGGCATAGCTGCATCTCGGTAATCTCGAGCGCATGGCGTGATACAAAAATGTTTTTTCTTGCTCGCGCAGTTGTAGCCCTGAGGTAGTCAAGTTCGCCACTAAGGGGCCAGGCTATTTCTACAGCTTTGTTAGCAAGGGTAATGTAGGGGATGCCCAGTTGCATGGCCACGTAGGCATACACCATACCATCAAAATTCACACCCTGCGATACGACCACAAGGTCTGGACTCAGTTCGTGAAGCAGCACTTCGAGGTGGCGCTGATAATCGTTGCAGGTACGATGCAATGTGCTGGTGCGGGAAAACTTTCGGAAAAGCGACCGGTCCGACCGGATGGCAATGATCTCCACACCCATGGCCCGGAGTGCAGCTATGCGAGGATGTTGCGGGTCGGGGTCCACGCGCAGAAGGCTTAGCTTATACCCCTGCCGGAGCAATAAGGGCACCGTACGGCTCCACAGCTCTTCGCTGCCGCCCCAGGTATCTGCAATGGAAGTGATAAAGGCAATATGTTTCATGCTATGAAAGGGTTAGCGGTTTTATGGCATCTTCTGTTTCGGGTGTGCGTCTTGCGGCAAAGAGCATGGCATAGGCTCCGTTCAGGTTCATGAGCTCGTCGTGCGTGCCCTGCTCGATCACCCTGCCGTGTTCTACCATGTAGATATAGTCTGCATGGGTCACTGTGGTAAGGCGGTGTGAGATGATCAGTGCGCCCCGTCCCTCAAGTCTTTTGCGGAGGTCGGTTACCAACTGATGTTCGGAAATGGCATCTACCGCACTTGTTGCTTCATCAAGCAAAACAAAAAGGCTGTCGCGGTAAAAAGCACGCGCTATGGCAAGCTTTTGCCACTGGCCGGTGCTGAGGTCTGTGCCTTCCGTAAAAGCCTTACCCAGTTGGGTGGACAATCCATGTTGCACATGATGAAGGATGTCGCTGCCATTAGCCTTGGCCAGACATGCTTCCGCCCGAAGGTTATCTATGGCCAGCTCAATATCTCCATAAGCAATGTTTTCGGCCAGGGTGCTGTGATACTGACCAAAGTCCTGAAACACTACGCCGAAAAGTTTTCTGTAGTCGTGCTCGGAATAACGGGTTACCGGCTCGCCGTTCAGATATATGGCCCCGCCGTCGGGCTCATACAGGCGCAGCAATAATTTGATCAATGTTGATTTTCCGGCTCCGTTCAGCCCTACCACTGCGGTCACTTTACCGGCTGGTATTTCCAGATCAATACCCTGCAACACGGGTTGGAAGCTTCCGGGATACGCAAAGCGGAGACCCCGGACGGTCAGGCTTGCACCGGCCTCGCGGGGTATGGGTTTGCCCGTATCCTCACTTACACGGGCAGACAGGGCCAGGAAGCGGAACAGATAGCCCGCAAGTTTATTATTGTCATAGAGAGCAGATATGTTTTGCGACAACGCCTGGACCTGATTGTAGGCCTGTGGGATCGTCATCACTACCATGGTGATATCACCATAGCCGATATTTCCCGATAAGGCACTGCGTACCAGAAAACCAAGTACAAAAAAACCGCCCAACACAGCAAGCAGTGATGTGACGAGCTCGAACAACATCTGGTAACGGCTGTTTTGTATTTTCTTTTGGTGGATGCGGTGGCGGATGGTCATGTACTGCTCCCGGAAGAACGGGCCGAGGTTATAGGTCTTGATCTCTTTGGCCAGTTTGTTGTCCGTAAGCAGCCAGCTAAAATAACCGGCTTTGCGTTCCAGCTCACTATGCTTCAGGCGCCAGGCCAGCAATTTTTTGGAGAAGTAGATGCGCACCAGCATGGCAGGTGCTACCAGCAGGATGAGGATGGGGATGAGCCAAACACTTACCTGAAAAGCAAATACAGAAATGACGGTTAGTCCTGCAATATTTTTCAGAATGCTCAGCAGGTTGAGCAACACTACATGCGGCCTGTCTGTGCCCGCCTGCCTTGCTCGAAAAAGGGTGTCGAAATATTCCGGACTGTCATAGAAGCTCATGTCGAGCTCCACCGCTTTGTCGTGGATCATTTTGTCCATGATCTCACTGAGACGCACACCCAGCAGGTCCGTAAAAAAGGCACTGATAATTCTCACCAGCGTGTACACCACCGTGACGGCCACCGCCGCCAAAAAGCTCTCTTTGATGAGTTCCGTTGTCTTTCCTGCCGACTGTACAAAGCCGGAAAGTGCATTAAACAGATCGCGACAGTATAGCAGCACTGCGTAAAGACCCGCATTCTCCAACAGAAGCAAAAACACGGTCAGCGCTACGTAAAAAGCATCTTTCTTCCATATGAGCCCCAACACGCGCAAAATATATACGCGGTCCTTTATTAACGTGTTCCTATCGCGGGTCGAATGGTTCATTCTTTAAAATAATAATCGTTGATTCCGATCGGAAATATTGCCCGACAAGATAATCCAAACTACAAAATTAAAATAACGTTAATCGACTCTCTCGTTACAATCGAAAGATGTCCATCAGGTTACTTCATTAATCAATTCTTTTCTTCAGTTTGATTTCCAGTATTTCAGCCACCAGGTAGGGCAGGGTGCCGGCTCTGAGATATGCGGTATGTTCGGGGTTTTGAAATTCAAACAAACACCCGCCTTCAAAGTCGGCGTGATAGCCGGGGGTATTTATTTGTTCGATACTCAGACCTGCTTTACCGGCTGCCGACAGCACCTCACAGACATCGTAGATGGTGTAGAGATATTCTTTGAGTGTGAGATAGACAATTTCCTGCTGGTTCTTTTTCTGTTCCGGCTTCAGTAACGGCTTTTTGTAAAAGTCTTTAATGAAAATGAAACCGCCGGGCCTGAGTACCGCCACTGCCGACTTCAGCACTGCTTTCAGGTCGCGGGCATATCCCAGAGATTCCATGAAATACACGGCATCGAAAGTATCCGGAGCGAATAATTGCGCCAGCGATTCGAAATTACCAGCCTGCACTTGCACCTGTTCATCGAGGTGGTGCGCGGTGATGTATTTACGGGCATGGTCCACCTGTGCGTTGCTAACCGTCACCCCATGTATCATGGCACCGGTCTTTTGGGCCAGCGGCACGGCTACGCCACATACACCGCAGCCGGCGTCCAAAAGTTTCATTCCGCTCCGGATGCCCATGCATTCCGCCAGATAGCCGATATAGCCATCTGCGTCTATAGGGCGCACGGCCTGAAAGATCGGCCCGTAGGCAGCAAGGTATTGGTCAGTGGTTTTGTCGTAATAGTGCCCGATGGCTTTAGGGTCCGGTTTGCTCCACTTTACCTCGAAGGCTTGCTTTGCTGTGCGGATCTTATTTCGGAGCGCACGGACTCGTTGTCTTAGCATCAATTGTCGTTTTTCAGTCTCGGTTGCGCAAAAACCTGACGGGTAGTGATTTGTGTTTAAGGTATGGGGTCAGAAAACCGGCACACTCCGGCTGCAAAACCACTGCTATAGCGGCGCGGCAGAAAGAGATGTTTGGAGATCTGTTTTCTAAGGCTGAAATTAGCGCAGGATGAGTAGGCAACCAAAAAATAGTAGGCTGGCGGGTTTGATAAGGGTATATGACTGGTGGGCTTACAAGATTCCGCCGATGATGCTGATGCTCTACCTGCTGGCCTGGATGGGCAACTGCACGATGGTACGTACAGCGGTAGTAAGCCTTTTTGCCTTGCTCATGCTCTGCGTGGGAGCAGTGTACACAAGTCTGATCAATGATGCAGCCGACAGGGAAGAAGATATCTCCGCCGGAAAAAAAAATACACTGAGCACGCTTAGCCCGCAGAGGAGGAGGATGCTGCTGATCGTCGCGTCTGCCGCGGCATTGGTATGTTGCGGGCTTGTTTATCGCTTTGCGGGCCTGCAGGCATTTCTGTTCTATGCATTGGCCTACCTCTGCAATACCTTGTACAGCCTGCGGCCGATAAGGCTGAAACGGTTTCCTTTTGTGGGGATCCTTGCCGATGCCGGCGGCGAACAGATGTTCCCTACCCTCTTTATCGCCGCCCTTGCGCAGTATTTCTTTCTGCCCGGTGGCGACGCTAAACTGGTGATACTTACCGCGGTTTGGTCCTTGAGCTTCGGCTTGCGCAATATTCTTTATCATCAGTGTCGCGATTTGGAACAAGATAGAAAGATCGGGGCCTCTACACTACCCATACGTTATGGGCTTACCAACATGCGTCAGTTGGGCTGGTTTTTCATTTGGGTAGAACTGCTTGCCTGGGCTGCCTTGCTAACGGTTACCGGGGCGTGGTTTCTTGTAATGGGCGTAGCGATGTATCTGCCCTATCTCCTGCGCCTGAAAAAATTAGGCGTTAGCATTGTTCCCATTGTGGCGCCCACCGCCGGACCCTATCATGTACTTAATGGCGAACTCTACCAGGTTTTTCTACCGTCGGTGCTGCTGATGGCACTCCTGATGCATGGCTACGCCTTTCTTGCCCTGATGCTGGTGCATGCAGCACTGTTTTGGGGCGGCTTTTTTCGGGTCTATCGCATGAGCCTGCTGTATCCTTTGCTGCACCGTGCCCGCAGAAAGCTGGGTCTGCGCATATAGCGGCCAGGGCGCCTGTTCAACAGCTACATCAGAGGCTGGCTTTATTTTTTTGTTAGCATGTAGCGGACAAAAAATGTGTGAGAATGAGCAGGCTGATTTTTTTATTTGCATGGATGTTCATGTTTGCGTCAACTGTTGTGGCACAAGACCGCGACAGTCTGGATCAGTTGCAGACCCTACCAGACACACCTGATATTGCGCCTACCGGCAGTGCCGTTGTAGATAGTGTGGTTAAAGACGTAGTAACCCCCATCCGGCCTAAAGGCTTGTCCTGGAAACCTGTGGTGATTCCTGTTGCTATGATCACCTATGGTGCACTTGCTACTACGAATGGCTGGCTGAAACAGATCAATGAAGAAGCGAGAGAAGACTTGTTTCTCAATCGGTCGAATCAAAAACCGCTGCATATCGATAACTACACTATTTACGCCCCTGCCGTGGCCGTATTTGGGTTAAAGATCGCCGGCGTAAAGAGCAAACACAATTTTGTGGACTGCGGACTGCTCTATGCCATGTCCAATGGCATCGCCAATGGAGTGGTTTTTGCTACCAAAGGACTTACAGGAATTTCCAGGCCGGATAGTTCCGATAAGTATTCATTTCCTTCGGGCCATACTGCGGCCGCGTTCGTCAGTGCAGAATTTCTAAGGCAGGAATATAAAGATGTGTCTCCCTGGATTGGAGCGGCGGGCTATCTGGTTGCTGCAGGCACGGGCTTTCTCAGAATCTACAACAACAAGCACTGGTTTAATGATGTAATAGCCGGAGCAGGCATAGGTATTCTCTCTACACGGTTATCTTATTTCCTTTACCCGAAACTGAAAAATCTGATCATCCGTAAAGCAGACAACAGCTCTGCGTTCATGCCGACCTTCGATGGACAAAGTTTTGGTTTTGTGTATGTTCAGAATTTCTAAGACCGGATTCTATTGCCGTCAATGCCTCTTCCCATAACGCTTTCGGCTTTGGTTCCCTAACGGAGCAACTTCCAGGTTTTCAAACCAGACATTAAGTGGTTTCGCAAAGTGATGCGATGAAGATGGACATGAACCGAAAATTCTTCCCTCGCGCTACAATTTCTCAAGAAAAGAAAAAAGGTATGGCAGACTTCATGGAATTCCTCTCAGGGTGCAGAAAAAAAGATTACCACGCTCTCACCCATTCTCGGGATTGACAATTTTCAAAAAAGCCTGCAACTTTGATTGGGACTCATGTTCCATCAGCTTTTTTAAATTACCGATGCTTGTTCCACCGAAGAATCAGTAACTAATCGAGCTCGAAAACATGCTCAGATGAAAATTTTAGAAAGATCTACCGTTCAGTTTTAAACTTCCTTCAAATTACTTATGAACCTGATTAATATATCACGTACACTCGCTGTATTCCTGTTTACGCAAGTCACGTCGGCCTCTGCACAGTCTTGGTTGAAGTTCTACAGACTTACCAACCAAGCGGAGCTGGCTATTTGTGCGGACAAGCTGAATGCGGCGAATGAACTATATCACAAAGCATTTGCGCTGAACAATAAATCATGGACCAATGAAAGTCTTCTCAACTCTTTTCACGTTGCGATGGCCGTGAGGGATTCTGACTTTGCAAAAAGACAGTTCAAAGCGTATGTATCCCGAGGGATGCCCAAAAAATTTTTCGAGCGGCGCATCGTGAAGTTTTATCATGGATTTGACAGTCTGCGTGTTGAACAATGGTATTCGAAGTTCAATGACACCAGCCTTTTTAACCTTGATTTCAATAAAAAGGCAAAGAAGCTGTATGATGACGATCAGGGTGTGCGTTCTTTTCTTGGCACCATCGGGATTGGCAGGCGCGAAACGGATATTGATGAAGTAGTAGATCGTAGAAACCAGGCCATACTGGATCAGATGCTTGACGCTCTACCCCCGTTGGACTCAGTAAGTCTTAATGTTTTTAATCGCTTGGGAGGTAAGAACTATCTAATTGTGGCGTACCACTATCTTCAACTTCTGCCGAGAGAAACAGACTCTGTGAAGTTTCTGAGAAAGCTTTATGAAGGCCTGGCGAACTACAAAACCGATCCGAAATATTTTGCTTTTTTATTCGAACCATGGACGGTCCACCGCACGATCTACCTTAACGATAGCATCTACGTTTCTGAACCACTGACTTTCGAGGCATATGGACTGAATAACAAAATTTTTCCGCCTTGCATGGAGGATAGCTATATCCGTCGTCTCGACAGCACACGTGCGCGCTTTGGATTATGTTGCGTTAGAGATATTCTTACAAAATTACAGTTCACCAATTCAGAAAAGAATGATCACAGGTATGGTATTATCCCTGAGGTCGGTTTTGTTTTGGATGTGGAAACAGAGGAAGATTTAGCCAGGTACGTCAACCAGGAATGTCTGAGGTAGGATCATGATGAATAATAAACTGCTTAAGATTTTGCAACAGCCCAAATAGCACTTTCTGCTCAGAAGTTTTCCTCAGTACATGGAACCTAAATAAAAAACTGCCCACGTTTCCGCAGGCAGTTCGTGCTAAGAAAATTATTGCTTAAGCTTCAGCCTCGGCATATGCACTTGTGGGCTCACAGGTACATACCAGATTTCTATCGCCAAAGGTATTGTTCACCCTCGCCACGCTTGGCCAGAATTTATTGCTGCGCACATAGGACAGCGGGAAGGCGGCTTCTTCGCGCGAATAAGCATGATTCCATTCGTTTGCTATGACTTCAAACTGTGTATGCGGCGCATGTTTTAAAGCATTGTCTTTTTTGTCGGCGCTGCCATTTTCTATTGCGGCAATCTCTTTGCGGATCTGCAACAAGGCATCACAGAAACGATCAAGTTCGGCTTTGTCTTCGCTTTCCGTGGGCTCGATCATAATAGTGCCGGGAACCGGAAAACTCATAGTAGGTGCGTGGAAGCCATAATCCATCAAACGTTTTGCGACATCTTCCGCTTCAATCTCTGCACTCTTTTTAAAAGGACGAAGATCTACGATAAACTCATGTGCGCAGGTGCCCTGAGTGCCCGTGTACAGGATTTCGAAATCATCTTTCAGTCGGGCGCGCATATAGTTGGCATTGAGGATAGCATATTCTGTAGCCTTGCGTACACCCTCATATCCGAGCATGCGAATGTAGGCATAAGAAATGAGCAGGATACTTGCGGAACCATAAGGTGCGGCAGAAACTGCATGCGCTACACCCTTACCCTTCGCATCTTGCACATGCCCGGGAAGATGTGGAGCAAGATGTGCCTTTACACAAATAGGTCCCATGCCGGGTCCGCCACCACCATGAGGAATAGCAAAAGTCTTATGGAGATTAAGATGGCAAACATCAGCACCAATGAGCCCCGGAGCGGTGAGCCCTACCTGAGCGTTCATGTTGGCGCCATCCATATAAACCTGTCCGCCATTTTGATGGATGATAGCGGTGATGTCCTTTACGGTTTCTTCATAAACGCCATAGGTAGAAGGATAGGTGATCATGATACCGGCAAGGTTTGCAGCATACTGCTCGGCCTTAGCCTTCAGGTCATTCATGTCAATATATCCGTTCTCCAGTGCTTTTACCACCACCACTTTGTAGCCGCACATTACCGCAGAAGCGGGATTGGTGCCATGGGCTGATATCGGGATGAGCATTACATTGCGGTGCGCTTCTCCCTGGCTCAGGTGATAATTTCTGATGGCGAGCAATCCTGCATACTCACCCTGCGCACCGCTGTTGGGCTGCAGACTACAGGCATCGAATGCTGTAATCTCGCAGAGGAACTTCGACAGTTCGCGCACGATCTGTGTATATCCGCCCGCCTGTTCTTTGGGAGCAAACGGGTGCATCTTTGCCCAGTGACTCCAGCTCAGCGGCATCATTTCGCTGGCTGCATTGAGCTTCATGGTGCAGGAGCCCAAAGAGATCATGCTGGTATTCAAAGAGAGATCTTTGTTTTCCAGCATTTTTATATAGCGCATCATCTGCGTTTCGCTGTGATGGCTGTTGAACACTTCGTGGGTCAAAAACTCGGAAGTGCGGGTAAGGGCAGAAGGTATATGTGTCAGTAAATCTTCTGTCACGATCACTGCGGGCTCGGTGCCGTCAACACTTCTGCGGAAAATATCGAGTATATCCGCTACATCGCTCATCGTTGTGGTCTCATCGAGCGAAATGCCAACGATTCCTTCTTCAGTATAATAGCGCAGATTGATCTCGCTTTCTTCGGCAAGCATGCGAATGGTACGTACCTGAGGCACGGCCACACAAAGTGTGTCGAAGTAGTTTTTATTCAGTATCCTGAAAACGCCATTGCCGGTTTGTGCGATTCCGCTGGCCAGCGCATGGGTGAGCGACGACACTCTTTTTGCGATATTGGTGAGCCCGTCCGGACCATGAAAGACCGCAAACATGGCAGCCATATTGGCCAATAATGCCTGTGCCGTGCAAATATTCGACGTCGCCTTTTCGCGTTTGATATGTTGCTCGCGGGTTTGCAGCGCCATACGCAGTGCGCGGTTGCCTTTAGCATCTATACTTACGCCGATAATCCTACCGGGAATATTTCTCTTAAAATCGTCTTTGGTAGCAAAGAAAGCTGCATGCGGACCACCATACCCCAGCGGCACGCCCAGTCTTTGTGCCGAGCCAAAAGCAGCATCAGCGCCAAGCTCGCCCGGAGGGGTGAGCAGGGTAAGCGCCAACAGATCGGTAGCCATAGCCAGATAAGAACCCGCGGCATGGACCTGCTCAATGAAGGCGCGATAATCTTCTACCGAACCTTTGTCGTTAGGATACTGCACCAATGCGCCAAAATAAGAAGCATCGATCGAAGCCTCGCGATAATCGCCAAATACTACTTCGATACCTACCGGAACTGCGCGTGTGATCACGACATCCTTTGTTTGCGGAAAAACATCGTTGTCCACAAAAAATTTCGGACGGGCTATATGATCATGATCTTTATTGAGCATGTTGAAAAACATGGTCATGGCCTCCGCCGCCGCCGTAGCTTCATCCAGCAGGGAAGCATTGGCAATGGGCAGCGCAGTAAGATCACTTACCATAGTCTGGAAGTTCAGCAAACTTTCCAGGCGCCCCTGTGAAATCTCTGCCTGATACGGAGTGTATTGTGTGTACCAGCCCGGGTTTTCAAAAATATTACGAAGGATCACGCTGGGTGTATGTGTGTCGTAATATCCCTGACCAATGTAAGAACGAAAGACTTTGTTCTTCATCGAAATTTCCTTCACTTCCTGCAGATAGGCTGCTTCACTCACACCGGCGGGTATGCCCAAAGGTTTGCTCATACGGATGGCAGCAGGCACCGTTCGACCGATCAGATCTTCCATACTATCCACACCAATGGTACGCAGCATCTCGCTGGTTTCATGCTCATTCGGTCCGATATGGCGATGAGTGAATTCCTGATTTTGAAGGGAAAACAAATTCATAAAATGAAGAAGAAAATGCTTGAAAATAAAAGAATGCGCAAAGTTAGCGGGTTATAAAGGATTTGCAAAGGATTTAAATCTTCGAAAAAGCTAACACAACGGACACGCACAGAATCTGACGTTGCTTTGTACAGCGCCTGCATCTTCCGGAACAGAAAGGTAGCGCAGAGGTGCGGGGATAGAATTAGTAAGGGTAAGAAATGGTGACTGTAAGCGATCAGATTAATGTATGCAGCAGTGTGATCTGCCCTACTGCGTTTATTTTTCAATACGGATTTCCTGAACGATGTTACCGTTCTCCTTCTGTTTTATCGCCACATACACACGGTAGCTACCGTTTGCGGTATTGAGTGTACCAATGGCATAGCTATTACCATTGTTATTGCCGGTATGTTCCAGGCTAAACCCTTTGGCAGTATGCTGGGCAAAAAAATCTTTCAATACCATTTCGGCCTGTGAACGGCTATAGGTGAACTGGCTTCCGGAAATCGTCATGGAAACCGCGTTATCGAAATAGCGCACCACCCCGCCCACATTGCCATTTCCCAGGGCGCTACCAATATTTTCGGCCACTCCCTGTGCATAGGCACCGGTCATGATCAGCACCAAAAACAGG
>OFIS01000507.1_pt1 | contig 20071 bp, 20 predicted proteins | sample 1775071 | NCBI WGS metagenome assembly OFIS01 (sample SAMN08195774, study PRJEB24354) | sludge metagenome | isolation source: sludge from phenol fed wastewater aerobic bioreactor C | place: India: Nagpur | collected 2016-09-17
TTCCACCACCGCGCCCGCACCGCCGGCATCTGGCGCCTGGAAGGGCAGCGGCTCGACGGGTCACTGGTGTGGATCGATCCGGCCGGACGGCGCTACATCGAACCCCCGTACGACCTCCGCCCGGACGCCGCCGCTTGACCACCAGTCGGGAACGCGCGCGACCTTCGGTCGCGGACATCCGCGTTTTGACCCGTTCGCAGGGGCGCAGGTAACCTGACCCCTTGCGTCCGGACGCCGCGGTCGCCCCTGCCCGGGGTGCTGCGCGGTCGGCATGCGCAGAACTAGGCGAGCCGGTCACCTGTACGGGTGCCACCGCGCCCGTACCCCGACGACGTTAGGCGACAGAACCGTGCGCACGTACAGCCCGAAGCCCGGCGACATCACGCGCCAGTGGCACGTCATCGACGCCACCGACGTGGTCCTCGGCCGGCTGGCGAGCCAGGCGGCGACGTTGCTGCGCGGCAAGCACAAGACGGTCTACGCCCCGCACGTCGACAGCGGCGACTACGTCGTGATCATCAACGCGGACAAGGTCGCGCTGACCGGAAACAAGCGCGAGCAGAAGGTCGTCTACCGCCACTCCGGGTTCCCCGGCGGGCTGTCGACCAAGGCGTACTCGCGGCTGCTCGAGGAGGACCCGCGCAAGGCCGTCGAGAAGGCGGTGCGCGGGATGATCCCCCACAACCGGCTGGGCCGGCAGGTCATCAAGAAGCTCAAGGTCTACCGCGGCCCGGAGCACCCGCACGCGGCGCAGGCGCCGCAGCCGTACGAGATCACCCAGATCGCCCAGTAGCGGACGCTCCGGCGCCCACGCCCCGCGGATCACCGCACGACCCGTTCGAGAGGACCACCTGCTCGTGACCGACACGATCGCCGAGCCCGGCACCGACGAGGCTCCCAGCAGCTACACCACCGAGACCCCGGCGGCGGCTGCCGCGCAGGCGGTGCGGCCCGCTGCGACCGGCCCCGGCCAGGCCACCGGCCGGCGCAAGGAGGCCGTGGCCCGAGTACGGATCGTCCCGGGCACCGGCCGCTGGGTCATCAACGGCCGCGACCTCGAGAGCTACTTCCCGAACAAGGTCCACCAGCAGCTGGTCAAGGAGCCGTTCGTCACGGCCGGTGTCGAGGACGCGTACGACGTCTTCGTGCGCATCGACGGCGGCGGCACCACGGGCCAAGCGGGCGCGCTGCGGCTGGGCATCGCCCGGGCGCTGAACGACGTGGATGCGGAGGCGTTCCGCCCGGCGCTGAAGAAGGCCGGCTTCCTCACGCGGGACGCCCGGGTCAAGGAACGCAAGAAGTACGGCCTGAAGAAGGCCCGCAAGGCCCCGCAGTACAGCAAGCGCTGAGCGAGGGTCGGCGAGAGCGCGCTTTTCGCTCTCGCCTGTCCGAGCGTGCGCGCAGCTGTTGACGCGGGAGCGTCAGCGACCGAGGAACACTCGAAGCGATAGCCGAGAAAAGCGGAAGCCACGCCGTTCCGTCTTCCGCTTCCCTGTCGTCCGCTTGCGTGTCGTCGCGAGCGCCACGCGACGAGGCGGGTGCGACCTTTGCCGGATGCCCCGGGGCTACGCTCCGGGGCATCCAGTCTGTCTGGTCACGGCGTGAGGATCTGGAGGTACGCGCATGGGGCGGTTGTTCGGAACCGACGGCGTACGCGGCGTCGCCAACCTCGACCTGACCGCCGAGCTGGCGCTCGATCTGTCGGTGGCCGCCGCGCACGTGCTGGGTGAGACGGGCGCCTTCGACGGGCACCGCCCGACGGCCGTCGTCGGACGCGATCCGCGTGCGAGCGGCGAGTTCCTGGAGGCCGCCGTTGTCGCGGGACTGGCTAGCGCCGGGGTGGACGTGCAGGTCGTACGGGTGCTGCCGACCCCGGGTATCGCGTACCTGACGGGCACGTTGGGCGCGGACCTCGGCGTGATGATCTCGGCGAGCCACAACCCGATGCCGGACAACGGGATCAAGTTCTTCGCCCGCGGCGGGCACAAGCTTCCCGATGCGGTCGAGGACGCGATCGAGGCTCGGATGCAGGAGCCGTGGCAGCGTCCGACCGGCCGCGGTGTCGGACGGGTGCGTCGTCACGACGCCGGCGCCCGCCAGTACGTCGAGCACCTCGTCGGCACCGTCCCGCACCGGCTGGACGGGCTGCGGGTCGTCGTCGACGCGGCCGACGGCGCGGCGTCACGGGTCGGACCGCAGGCGCTGCGCGACGCCGGCGCGACGGTCCACGAGATCCACACCGACCCCAACGGGTGGTCGATCAACGACGGCTGCGGCTCAACGCACCTGGGCGACCTGCAGGCGGCGGTGCTCGCCCAGCGCGCCGACCTCGGGGTGGCGTTCGACGGGGACGCCGACCGGTGCCTCGCAGTCGACGCGAGCGGCGCGGTCGTCGACGGCGACCACATGCTCGCGATCCTCGGTCTGGCGATGCGGGAACGCGGCGAGCTCGCCCACGACACGATCGTCGCGACCGTCATGGCGAACCTCGGGTTGCGCCTCGCGCTCGCCGAGCAGGGCATCGCGCTCGTCGAGACGGGTGTGGGCGACCGGTACGTCCTCGAGGCGATGCGTGCCGGCGGCTACAACCTCGGCGGCGAGCAGAGCGGTCACATCGTCATGACCGACTACGCCACGACCGGGGACGGCGTGCTGACCGCGCTGCACCTGCTCGCGGCCATGGCAGGCAGCGGCCGGACCCTCGCCGAGCTGGCGGCCGTCGTCACCAAGCTGCCGCAGGTGCTGATGAACGTGTCCGGCGTCGACAAGTCCCGGGTGGGAACCGACCCCGTACTGCAGGCGGCGCTCGCCGACGCGCACAGCGTGCTCGACGGATCCGGCCGGGTCCTGCTGCGGCCCTCCGGCACCGAGCCGCTCGTACGCGTGATGGTCGAGGCGGCCAGCCACGAGCAGGCCGAACAGGTGGCCACCCAGCTGGCAGACGTCGTACGCACGACGCTCACGACACGCTGAGCGGCCGGCCCGCCCGTGCCGGTGGGCGGGCGGACGATCCGCGTACGAACGGCCGGATCCACCCACCTGTCCCGCCACGCTCAACTTCGCCGCGTGAGCGCCCGAGGTAGCAGCGATGGGTTCCGCGCCCGTCCTTGCGTACCGACGGGAGACCCGACATGCACGTACGCCCGCGCATCGTCCACCGCAGCGCCGCCGCCCTCGCCGCCGCGGCCCTGGGCGCCACCCTGCTGGGGCCTGCCGCAGCGAGCGGCGAGCCGGCGACAGCGGCGCTCGCCTCGGCTGCCGTGGCGCAGAAGCGGGCCACCTCGACCAAGATCGTCGACGATCCGGCGTTCGGTCCGGACCGGGAGACCCAGGTCGCGCAGGACGTGGCGGCCGACCAGTTCGCCAGCACCGCCGCAGCCAGCGTCGAGGTCCTGGCCCGGCTCGCCAAGCACGCCGGACCGGAAGCCGCCCTGCCCGATGCCGGCTACCTCGCGACGGCGCGCCGCTACCTCGCCGACCTCGCCGGGCGTGCGGCGCGTACCGGCAACGCGTTCCTCGAGCAGGAGCGGTCCTCGGTCGTCGAGCGGATGTACCGGTTCATCGGCCCGGAGGACCCCTTCCGCGCCACCGCGAAGCTCTCGGCCGACGACCTGGAGCCGGGTGACATCCTGGTGTCCTCCACCCCCGCGCAGGTCAGCCAGTTCATCCGGATCGCGACCTGGGGCCAGTACAGCCACGCGCTGGTCTACGCCGGTCACGGCAAGGTGATCGACGCGACGAAGGACGGGGTCCAGGAGCGCACCCTCGCCGAGCTGCGCAAGGAAGCGGACCGGGTCGGGGTGATCCGGGTGGCCAAGCTGTCCAAGGAGAAGGCGCACCTGGTCGTCGCCAAGGCCCGGGCACTCATCGGCGGCGAGTACAACTACCGCGGGCTGCTCGGCATGGCGGTCGACCGGGTGCTGTGCTTCACGGGCGTCACCGGGTACGACGCCGACGACGCCCTGGGCTGCATGCAGCGCGTCGCCACGATCCCGAAGGTCCTGATGGCCAAGGGCATGTACTTCTGCTCGGAGCTGGTGAACGTGGCGCTGGAACGCGCCGGCGTCGACCTGTTCCGGCGCAACGGGCCCTCGCCGGCGGACTTCGTCCGGTTGGCGGTCGCGAAGACCTCGCCAGCCCGCATCGTCGGCCGGCTGATCTGAGCAGCCCCGCCCGATGGCGGGCGTACGCGGGCTCCACCGCGCGTCCGCCCGCCGTTGCGGCCGCTCGGCGCAGGTAGCCTGGCGCGCATGTGCGGGATCGTGGGGTACGTCGGCGAGAAGCAGGCGCTGCAGGTGGTGGTCGACGGGCTGCGGCGGATGGAGTACCGCGGCTACGACTCCGCCGGAGTCGCCGTTGTCGCCGACGGGCGCCTGGACGTGCGCAAGAAGGCGGGCAAGCTCGCCAACCTGGAGTCGCTGCTCGGGTCGGACCCGCTGGCGCAGTCCACGACCGGCATCGGGCACACCCGGTGGGCCACCCACGGCGGCCCCACCGACGCCAACGCCCACCCGCACGTGAGCGCGGACGGCTCGGTGGCGGTGATCCACAACGGCATCATCGAGAACTTCGCCGAGCTGCGGGCCGAGCTGGCGGCGGCCGGCGTCGTGCTGGCCTCCGACACCGACACCGAGGTCGTCGCGCACCTGCTGGCCGCGACGCTGCCCGAGGTCGGGGATGACCTCGCCGAGGCGATGCGCATCGTGTGCCGGCGGCTGTCGGGCGCGTTCACCCTCGTCGCGGTACGCGCCGACCGCCCCGACGTCGTCGTGGGTGCGCGGCGCAACTCACCGCTTGTGGTCGGGCGCGGTGACGGGGAGAACTTCCTCGCCTCGGACGTGTCGGCGTTCATCGCGCACACCCGGCACGCGCTCGAGCTCGGTCAGGACCAGGTGGTGACGCTGACGCGGGACTCGATCGTCGTGACCGACTTCGACGGGACCCCCGCGACCCCGAACGCGTACGAGGTCACCTGGGACGCCAGCGCCGCCGAGAAGGGCGGCTACGACACCTTCATGGCCAAGGAGATCGCCGAGCAGCCCAAGGCGGTCGCCGACACCCTGCTCGGCCGGATCGACGTCGACGGCCGGCTCGCGCTCGACGAGATGCGGATGACCGACGGCGAGCTGCGCGAGGTGGACAAGGTCGTCGTCATCGCGTGCGGGACGGCGTACCACGCCGGGCTCGTGGCGAAGTACGCCCTGGAGCACTGGACCCGGCTGCCGTGCGAGGTGGAGCTGGCGAGCGAGTTCCGGTACCGCGACCCGGTGATCGACCGCCGCACCCTCGTCGTCGCGATCAGCCAGTCCGGCGAGACGATGGACACCCTGATGGCGCTGCGCTACGCGCGCGAGCAGGACGCGCGGGTGCTCGCGATCTGCAACACGCAGGGCTCGACGATCCCGCGCGAGTCCGACGCCGTGCTCTACACCCATGCCGGGCCGGAGGTCGCCGTCGCCTCCACCAAGGCGTTCCTCACCCAGCTGGTGGCGTGCTACCTCGTCGCGCTGTACGTCGCGCAGGTGCGGGGCAACAAGTTCGGCGACGAGATCGCCATGGTCGTGCGCGAGCTCGCGGACATGCCGCGCAAGATCGACCTGGTGCTCGACACCACCGAGGAGGTGGAGGCGCTCGCGGCGATGCTGCAGGACGCCCGCTCGGTGCTGTTCATCGGTCGCCACGTCGGCTACCCCGTCGCGCTGGAGGGGGCGCTCAAGCTCAAGGAGCTGGCGTACATGCACGCCGAGGGCTTCGCGGCCGGCGAGCTCAAGCACGGCCCGATCGCCCTGCTGGAGGACCGGCTGCCGGTGATCGTCGTGGTGCCCTCGCCGCGGGGACGCAGCGTGCTGCACGAGAAGATCGTGTCCAACGTGCAGGAGGTACGCGCGCGGGGCGCCCGCACCATCGTCATCGCGGAGGAGGGCGACGACGCGGTCGTGCCGTACGCCGACCACCTGGTGCGCGTACCCGAGTGCCCAACGCTGCTGCAGCCGCTGCTCGCCGCCGTCCCGCTGCAGGTGTTCGCCTGCGCGATGGCGACCGCGAAGGGGCACGACGTGGACCAGCCGCGCAACCTCGCCAAGTCGGTCACCGTCGAGTAGGCACGCGGGCGCGGGGTCGAGGGTGATCGTCGGGGTCGGGGTCGACGTTGTCGACGTGGCGCGCTTCTCGGCCGTACTGCGCCGGACGCCCCGGCTCGCCGAGCGCCTGTTCACCCCCCGCGAGCGCACCCGCCCCGACGGCACCCCGCTCGACGACACCTCGCTCGCCGTACGCTTCGCCGCCAAGGAGGCCGTCGCCAAGGCGCTCGGCTGCCCACCCGGCATGGCGTGGCACGACTGCGAGGTCGTGTCGCTGGACTCGGGGCGCCCGGTGCTCGAGATGACCTGGACGGTCGCGGCCGCGGCCGCCGACCTCGGGGCGGCCGCCTGGCACCTCTCGCTCACCCACGACGGCGGGGTCGCCGTCGCGTACGTCGTCGCGGAGTCGGGGTGAGCAGCGAGCTGCTCACCCCCCGCCGCCGCCACGCGACAGCACCGGCCGGCGGGTCGTCGCTGCGCCCGACGCAGGTCGCGCTGCCGGTCGCGGCGGTCCGGCGCGTCGAGGCGCAGGCGATGGCCGCGCTCGCCCCGGGGGCGCTGATGGCCCGGGCGGCCGCGGCGCTCGCGGTCGTCGTCGGGCGCGAGCTGCGCGACCGTACCGGGGGGGTGGCCGGCCGCCGGGTCGTCCTGCTGGTCGGTAGCGGCGACAACGGCGGCGACGCGCTGTACGCCGGGGGATCGCTCGCCCGGCGCGGGGTACGGGTCGATGCGCTCACGCTGGCCGACCGGTGGCACCGGGACGGCGCCGACGCGCTGCGCGCGGCGGGCGGGACGCTGCGCCCGGCCGCAGCGCCGGGCGCCGGCGAGCTGCTGGACGCGGCGGACCTGGTGGTGGACGGCATCCTCGGGATCGGCGGCCGCGGCGGGTTGCGCGAGCCGGCGTCGTCGCTGCTGGCCCGGGTCGGGTCGACGCCGGTCGTGGCCGTCGACCTGCCGAGCGGCATCGACGCCGACACCGGAGCAGTACCGGGAACGGCCGTGCACGCCGCCCGTACCGTCGTGATGGGCGTGCTCAAGCCGGGCCTGCTGCTCGAGCCCGGCGCCTCGCTCGCCGGGCGGCTGACGGTCGTCGACATCGGTCTCGAGCTGCCGGACCTGCCGGAGTCGGTACGGGTCGTGGACGACGCGCTCGCCGCCGCGGCCGTCCCACGACCCGGCGCCGCGGACGACAAGTACACCCGCGGCGTGGTGGGGGTGACGGCCGGCTCGAGCCGGTACCCGGGTGCGGCGCTGCTCTGTACGGGCGCCGCCCGGCACGGCCCGGCGGGCTACGTGCGGTACGCGGGCTCCGCCGCACCGGCGGTCGTCGACCACTGGCCCGACGTGGTGGCCGCTGACGCCGACCCGGCCGACGCCGGACGGGTGCAGTGCTGGGTCGCGGGTCCCGGACGGGGCACCGACGATGCGGCGGCCCGCGCCGTCGCCCAGGTGCTGGACAGCGACGTACCGGTGGTGCTCGACGCGGACGCCATCACGCTGCTCGCGCAGCGGGCCGAGCTGCGCCGCGCGTTGGCACGGCCGGCAGTGACACTTCTCACCCCGCACGCCGGGGAGTTCGAGCGGCTGCGCGAGGCCGTCGGGAGCGTTTCCGCGGTGGCGCAGGACCGGGTCGCGGCGACCCGAGCGCTGGCCGCCGCGCTCGGCGTCGTCGTCCTGCTCAAGGGCGCCACCACCCTGGTGGCCGCGCCCGACGGCGCGCTGCTCCTGGTCCGCAGCGAGGTGCCGGAGCTGGCGACGGCCGGCACCGGTGATGTGCTCTCGGGCCTGCTCGGCGCGACGCTCGCGCACGCGCACGCGGGCGCGCAGGCGGAGCGGGCGGGGACCCGGTTGGACCTGCGCGCGACCGCCCTAGCGGCGGCGGGAGCGGCGTACGTCCACGGGGTGGCAGGGCGGCTCGCCGCCGCGGGCGGGCGCACCGTCGCCGCGCTCGACGTCCTCGCGGCGCTGCCGGGTGCGGTCGCCGCGGTGCGCGCCGCGGCCGGCGCCGGCTGAGCCGGCACCTGCATCACGGCGACCCGGTGACCCGGCGCACGGCCCGGTGCGCGGGGGCAGCGGGTGCGGTGGGGCAGGATCGGTGCGTGAGCAAGTCAGCACCAGCCGAGCTCGGTTGGTCCGCGGAGGCGTGCGAGCGGGGCGCCGCCGCGGTCGTGGACCTCGACGCGATCGCCCACAACGTACGGGTGATGCGCGCCGCCGCGCCGTCCGCCGGGCTGATGGCGGTGGTGAAGGCCGACGCGTACGGCCACGGGCTGGTGCCGTGCGCGCAGGCCGCCCAGCAGGCCGGCGCCGCGTGGCTCGCGACCGCGCTGCTGTCCGAGGCGCTCGCGCTGCGCGCCGCGGGGCTCGAAGGGCGCGTGCTCGCGCTGATCTGCCCCCCGGGCTCCGACCTGGCCGCCGCCGTGCGTACCGAGGTCGACGTCACGGTGTGCACCCTCGCCGGGCTCGCCGCCGCACAGGCGGCCGCGCTGGTGGCCGGGGCGCCCGCGCGCGTGCAGCTCGAGGTGGACACCGGCCTGTCCCGCGGCGGCGCCGTCGCCGCCGACTGGGCCGAGCTGTTCGCGGCGGCCGCGCGCGCCGAGGCGGCGGGGACGGTACGGGTCACCGGCGTCTGGAGCCACTTCGCCTGCGCCGACGAACCGGGCCACCCCGCGAACCGGCTCACGCTCACCCGCTACGCCGAGGCGCTGCGGCAGGCGAAGGCCGCCGGACTGGCGCCCGAGGTGCGCCACGTGGCCAACTCGGCCGCGACGCTCACGATCCCCGAGGCGCACTACGACCTGGTCCGCCCGGGCATCGCGCTGTACGGGCTGTCGCCGAGCGCCGCCGTGGGCGCGGCGCAGGACCTCGGGCTGCGCGCGGCCATGACGCTCACCGCCCGCCTCGCCCAGGTCAAGAACGTCGCGGCGGGGGAGGGCGTGTCGTACGGCCACGATTACCACACGCCGGCCGACACCGTGCTCGGTCTGGTGCCGCTCGGGTACGGCGACGGGGTGCTGCGCAGCGGCTCGATGTCCGGCCCCGTCCACGTCGCGGGCCGCACGTGCGCGGTCGCGGGCCGGGTCTGCATGGACCAGCTCGTCGTGGACCTCGGCCCGGGCAGCACGGCGCGGGCGGGGGACCCGGTCGTGCTGTTCGGCGACGCCCGCCGCGGCGAGCCGACCGCCGACGAGTGGGCCGCCGCCGCTGGCACCATCGGGTACGAGATCACCACCGCGCTCAGCACCCGGGTCCCGCGGGTGCACGTACGGAGCGGCGGGTGAGCGTGCTCGACGAGGTGCGCCGCCGCGCCGGGGAACTGGTCGGCGGCGGCGACGGGAGCCGCTTCGCCGGGATCGCGGGTGCCGTCGGCGCCGCCGTCGCGGTGGGGGCCGCGATCGGCGTGGCGACCGAGCGGGTGCTCGTACGCCGCTCGCTGCTCCCCGACTATGCGAGTCAGGAGCCGTTCGGCCAGCTGCGCGGGCGGGTCGTACCGGTCCTGGCCACCGACGGCACCTCGCTGCACGTCGAGGTGGAGGACCCCCCGCCCGGCTCGGCAGCGGACCGGCTCGGCGACGGGCTCACCGTCGTCTTCAGCCACGGCTACGCGCTCGAGCAGGACACCTGGCACTACCAGCGCCGCGACCTCGGATCGCTCGCGCGGCTGGTGTTCTGGGACCAGCGCAGCCACGGCAGGTCGGGCCGCGGGCACAAGGAGTACGCCACGATCGACCAGCTCGGAGCGGACCTGGCGGCGGTGGTCGACGCGACCTGCCCACCCGGCACGCCGGTGATCCTGGTCGGGCACTCGATGGGCGGCATGACGGTCATGGCGTACGCCGACCGCCGCCCCGAGGAGTTCGGCACGCGCATCCTGGGGGCCGCGCTGCTCTCGACCTCGGCCGGCGGCGTCGCCGAGATCGCCTTCGGGATGCCGGGGGTCGTCGCCCGGGCGTTCCACCGCGCCGCCCCGGGCGTGGTCAGTGCGCTGGCGACGCAGAAGGAGCTGGTCGAGCGGATCCGGGGCGCCGGCAGCGACCTCGGGCTGATGTTCACGCGGCGCTACTCCTTCGCCTCCGAGGTCTCGCCGTCGCTCGCCGCCTTCGTGCACCAGATGCTCTGGAACACCCCGATCGACGTGGTCGCCGAGTTCATCCCGACCCTCGACGCGCACGACAAGGTCCGCGCGCTGGCCTCCCTCGCCCGCGTCGAGACGCTGGTGCTGGTCGGGGAGGGCGACCTGATGACCCCGCCCGAGCACAGCGACGTGATCGCCGCGCACCTGCCGCACACCGTGCTCGTACGCATCCCGGACAGCGGGCACATGGTCATGCTGGAGCGCTACCCGGAGGTCAACCAGCAGCTGCGCGAGCTCATCTCCCGGGTACGGGCGCGGATGGGCACCGAGCTGTGACGGCCCGGGGCCCGCGATGAGCCCGGTCGTCGTGCCGGACCGGGAGGCGATGCACGCGCTGGGGCGGCGGCTGGCCCGCCTGCTGCGCGCCGGTGACCTGGTGCTGCTCGTCGGGGCGCTCGGTGCCGGCAAGACCACGCTGGTGCAGGGCATCGGCGACGGGCTCGCCGTACGCGGCCCGATCACCTCCCCGACGTTCGTGCTCGCCCGGGTGCACCGCCCGCTCGGCGACGGGCCGGCGCTGGTGCACGTCGACGCGTACCGGCTCGGCTCGGTCGCGGAGGTCGACGACCTCGACCTCGACGCCTCGCTCGAGGAGGCGGTGACGGTCGTCGAGTGGGGCGAGGGCAAGGCCGAGGACCTCGCCGAGGACCGGCTGGTCGTGCGCATCGACCGCACGAGCGGCGTCGCCGCCGACGAGACCCGGACCGTGACGGTGAGCGGCGTCGGGGAACGCTGGGCCGGCGTACCGGTCCCCGGCTGACCCGTACGCTGGGCGGGTGCTGCTGCTCGCCCTCGACACCTCGTCGGCGGCGATCACCGCGGCGGTGCACGACGGCCGGGAGGTCGTCGGCGAGGCGACGCGGGTCGACGCCCGGGCGCACGGGGAGCGCCTCGCCCCGGTCATCGCACAGGTGCTCGCGCAGGCCGGCGTACGACCGGCGGAGCTCACGGTGATCGCGGTCGGCGTCGGCCCCGGTCCCTTCACCGGGCTGCGGGTCGGGCTGGTGACGGCGCGCACGATGGCGTACGCCCTCGGGATCCAGGCGTACGGCGTCTGCTCGCTGGACGCCCTCGCCTGGCAGGCGCGGGGCGACGGCACGGTGGCGGGCGGGCCGTTCGCGGTGGCCACCGACGCCCGCCGCCGCGAGGTGTACCTGGCGCAGTACGACAGCGACGGCGTACGCCGCGACCGGCCCGATGTGCTGCGCCCGGCCGACGTCGCGGAGGCGGTGCGCACCGGCCCGGTCGTCGGCGAGGGCGCTGCGCGCTACCCGGAGTGGTTCACCGATGCGCGAGCGCCGCGGCTGGTCGGGGGTGCGGCGCTCGCGTCGTACGCCGTCGAGGCCCTGGCCGGGGATGCCCGGGGCGCGGGGCGCGGGCTCGGCGAGCCGGTGCCGATGTACCTGCGCCGCCCGGACGTCTCCCCGGCCGGCGCACGCAAGCGGGTGCTGCCCGAGACGCCCGTGGCCAGCGGCGGTCGATCATGACCCGGTGCGCCCGATCGCCCGTCGATCATGAGGTGATGGGTCGCATTCCGCGTTTCGGACCCAGCGCGTCATGATCAACGGTGGTGGACCGCAGCGGATGCGGTGGTGGGACCTCGACGAGGTGCTGGAGCTCGAGACGGTGCTGTTCGACGAGCCGTGGACGCGCGAGCAGTTCCTGGGCGAGCTCGCCCACGTGCCGCAGAGCCGTCACTACCTCGTGGTACGCGACGGGGAGGGCCTGCGCGGGTACGCCGGGCTGCGCGCCGTACCGCCCGAGGCCGACGTCCAGACACTGGCGGTGGCACCGCGCACGCAAGGAACCGGGCTGGGCCGCGCGCTGCTCGACGAGCTGCTCGCCGAGGCGCGCCGCCGCGGCTGCACCGAGGTGTTCCTCGAGGTACGCCACGACAACGAACCGGCCCGCGCGCTGTATATCGCGCGCGGCTTCGAGCAGATCGCGCAGCGGCCGGACTATTACGGGACCGACCGGCACGCCGCGGTGATGCGGCTGCGCATGTCCGACGAGGTGGCCCCGTGAGCCGTGACGAGCCGCTGGTGCTCGGCATCGAGACGTCCTGCGACGAGACCGGGGTCGGTCTGGTGCGCGGCACCACGCTGCTCGGCGAGTCGCTCGCGAGCAGCGCACCCGAGCACGCCCGGTTCGGCGGCGTGGTCCCGGAGGTGGCCAGCCGCGCCCACCTCGAGGCGATGGTGCCGACGATCACGCGGGCCTGCGAGGACGCCGGCGTCGTGCTGCGCGACGTCGATGCGGTCGCGGTCACCGCCGGGCCCGGCCTCGCAGGCGCGCTGCTGGTGGGGGTCGCGGCCGCCAAGGCGCTCGCGCTGACCCTCGACGTCCCGATCTACGGCGTGAACCACCTCGCCGCCCACGTGGCCGTGGACCAGCTGCAGCACGGCCCGCTGCCCGAGCCGACGCTCGCGCTGCTCGTCTCCGGCGGGCACTCCTCGCTGCTGCTCGTACCGGACGTCACGAGCGACGTACGCCAGCTCGGCGCGAGCATCGACGACGCCGCCGGCGAGGCGTTCGACAAGGTGGCGCGGCTGCTCGGCATGCCGTTCCCGGGCGGGCCGTACGTCGACCGGGCGGCCCGGGAGGGGGACGCGGCGTACGTCGAGTTCCCGCGCGGCCTCACGTCCCAGCGGGACATGAGCAGGCACCGCTTCGACTTCTCGTTCTCCGGGCTCAAGACCGCGGTCGCGCGGTGGGTGGAGACGCGGGAGGCGGCCGGGCAGCCGGTGCCGGTGGCCGACGTCGCCGCCTCGTTCCAGGAGGCCGTCGTCGACGTCCTGACCCGCAAGGCGCTGCTCGCCTGCCGCGAGCACAGCGTCGACCACCTGGTCATCGGTGGCGGCGTCGCGGCGAACTCGCGGCTGCGCGCGCTCGCCGAGGAGCGCTGCCGAGCCGCGGGCGTGACGCTGCGGGTACCGCGCCCCGCGCTCTGCACCGACAACGGGGCGATGGTCGCCGCGCTCGGGGCCGAGCTGATCGCCCGTGGGCGTACCCCGTCGGCACTGTCCCTGCCGGCCGACTCCGCCCTGCCCGTCACCGACGTCACCGCCCCCTCCTGACCCGTGTCCCTGCTCGAATCGTCGTCAACTCGCGCAGTTGACGACGATTCGAGCAGGGACACGGGTGGTGGAATGGGGTGGTGACGTTGGACGAGGTGCTGGCCAGCGGGCCGTGGGCGATCGACGGCGGCCTGGCCACCGAGCTCGAGGCCCGCGGCCACGACCTGTCCGGTGACCTGTGGTCCGCGCGGGTCCTCGAGGCGGACCCGGGCGCGGTGCGCGAGGTGCACGCGGCGTACTTCCGCGCCGGTGCGGTGGTCGGCACGTCCGCCTCGTACCAGGTGTCGCGGTCCGGGTACGCGCGTGCCGGGCTGGACCCCGCGGCGGCCGACGCCGCGCTCACCCGGTCGGTACGGCTGGTACGCGAGGCCGCCGAGCAGGTCCGCGCGGAGGGCGTCACCACGCCGCTGCTGGTGGCGGCCTCGGTCGGCCCGTACGGCGCGACCCTGCACGACGGCTCGGAGTACCGCGGCCGGTACGGGCTGACGCACGCCGAACTCGTCGCCTTCCACCGCGAGCGGCTCGACGTGCTCGCCGCCGCGGAGCCGGACCTGCTCGCGCTCGAGACGATCCCCGACACCATCGAGGCAGCAGCCCTGGTCGAGGTCCTGACCGACCACCCCGGGCTGCCCGCCTGGCTCAGCTACTCCTGCCGCGACGGGGCGAGCACCAGCGCGGGCCAGCCGTACGCCGACGCGGTGGCGCTCGCGGTGAGCGCGCCGACGGTACGTGCGGTGGGGGTGAACTGCACCGCGCCGGAGCACGTGGCGGCGCTGCTCGCGGCCGGTGACCCGGCCCGGGCGGGGCGGCCGTACGTCGTCTACCCGAACGCCGGCCGGACCTGGGACGGCGCGGCGAGCGCCTGGAAAGGCGACGGCACCGACCGGCTGGCCGCCTCGGCGGTACGCGAGTGGTGCCGGCTCGGCGCCGCACTGGTCGGCGGCTGCTGCGGCCTGGGCCCGGCCGCCATCACCGAGCTCACCGAGCTCACCGCGACACTTTCCGGATGAATGTGGCAGGACTCCACTTAGAGCGGAGTCCTGCCACATTCATCCGGAACTCCGGACCCGTGGGTTGGCACTCGGGTTGACCGAGTGCCAAGGCGCGTCCTAGGGTCGACTCCGGTTGGCACTCTCCTCGCGAGACTGCCAGCGCAAGGCGCAAGCCCGGTCGTCCGGCACCCGCGACGACGGTACGACCGGCACGCGTACGTCCAGTTCCCAACTCGACAACACCCGCAAGGCGGAGGTCAGACCGTGTCGGTCACCATCAAGCCCCTCGAGGACCGGATCCTCGTGCAGACCCTCGAGGCCGAGCAGACCACTGCTTCCGGCCTCGTGATCCCGGACACCGCGAAGGAGAAGCCCCAGGAGGGCAAGGTCATCGCGGTCGGCCCGGGTCGCTTCGACGAGGACGGCGACAAGCGGATCCCGCTCGACATCGCCGTCGGCGACACCGTGATCTACAGCAAGTACGGCGGCACCGAGGTGAAGTACGACGGCGAGGAGTACCTCCTGCTGTCGGCCCGCGACGTGCTCGCCGTCATCGAGAAGTAGTCACCACCCCTGTTCGTCCCGCCGCCCCGGCGCCCGTACGTCGGGCCCGGGGCGGCGGCACGACACCCGAAAACTAGAGCGTGAGGAACCGCTGACACATGGCGAAGATCCTGGAGTTCGACGAGGACGCGCGGCGCAGGCTCGAGGCCGGCGTGAACGCCCTCGCCGACGCAGTCAAGGTGACCCTCGGCCCGAAGGGCCGCAACGTGGTCATCGACAAGAAGTGGGGCGCCCCCACCATCACCAACGACGGCGTGACGATCGCCCGCGAGGTGGAGGTCGAGGACCCGTACGAGAACCTCGGCGCGCAGCTGGCCAAGGAGGTGGCGACCAAGACCAACGACATCGCGGGCGACGGCACCACCACCGCGACCGTGCTGGCACAGGCGCTGGTGCGCGAGGGCCTGAAGGTCGTTGCGGCCGGCGCGGCGCCGATGGACGTCAAGCGCGGCATCGACGCGGCCGTCAAGGCGGTCAGCGACCAGCTGCTCGAGACGGCGCGGGAGGTCAGCGGCAAGGACGAGATCGCCCAGGTCGCCACCATCTCGAGCCAGGACGCGACGATCGGCGGGCTGATCGCCGAGGCGTTCGACAAGGTCGGCAAGGACGGCGTGATCTCGGTCGAGGAGTCGAGCACGACGGCCCTCGAGCTCGAGTTCACCGAGGGCATGCAGTTCGACAAGGGCTACATCTCCGGCTACTTCATCACCGACCCCGAGCGGATGGAGACGGTCCTCGAGGACGCGTACGTCCTGCTCGTCCAGGGCAAGGTCAGCGCGGTCGCCGAGCTGCTCCCGCTGCTGGAGAAGGTCGTACAGGCCGGCAAGCCGCTGCTGATCATCGCCGAGGACGTCGAGGCGGAGGCACTGTCCACGCTGGTGGTCAACCGCATCCGCGGCACGTTCTCCTCGGTCGCCGTCAAGGCGCCGGCGTTCGGTGACCGCCGCAAGGCGATCCTCGAGGACATCGCGGTGCTGACCGGCGGTCAGGTCGTCGCTCCCGAGGTGGGGCTCAAGCTCGACAGCGTCGGGCTCGAGGTGCTCGGTACCGCCCGCCGGGTCGTCGTCACCAAGGACGACACGACGATCGTCGACGGCGGCGGGGACACCCAGGCGGTGCAGGACCGGGTCGCCCAGCTGCGCCAGGAGATCGAGAGCACCGACAGCGACTGGGACCGCGAGAAGCTCAACGAGCGGCTCGCCAAGCTCGCCGGCGGCGTGTGCGTCATCAAGGTGGGCGCGCACACCGAGGTCGAGCTCAAGGAGAAGAAGCACCGCATCGAGGACGCGGTCTCCGCGACGCGCGCCGCGATCGAGGAGGGGATCGTCGCCGGCGGCGGTACGGCCCTGATCCACGCCACCTCGGTGCTCGCCGACGGTCTCGGTCTCGAGGGTGACCGCGCGACCGGGCTCGCGATGGTCCGCCGCGCGGCGGTCGAGCCGCTGCGGTGGATCGCCGAGAACGCGGGCATGGAGGGCTACGTCGTGACCGCGAAGGTCGCCGAGATGGACCCCGGCAAGGGGCTGAACGCGGCGACCGGCGAGTACGGCGACCTGCTCGCCGCCGGCGTCATAGACCCGGTGAAGGTGACCCGTTCGGCGCTCGAGAACGCCGCGTCGATCGCCGGGATGCTGCTGACGACCGAGGTGCTGGTCGTCGAGAAGAAGGAAGAGGAGCCGGAGGACGCGCACGGCCACAGCCACGGGCACGGCCACAGCCACTGACCGGACGCCGCTGACCCAGCGCGAAGGGCCCGCCACCGCGAGGTGGCGGGCCCTTCGCTCGGGAAGATCAGCCGGCGAGCGGCAGCGTACGGCCGTTCAGGATGGCCTCGCGGTCGTCCTCGGTGAGGCCGCCCCAGACGCCGTACGGCTCCCGTACGGCCAGCGCGTGCTCCGCGCACTGCCGGCGCACCGGGCAGGCGAAGCAGACCTGCTTGGCGGCGCGGTCACGAGCGGTGCGGCTGGAGCCGCGCTCGCCCTCGGGGTGGAAGAAGAGGTTCGGGTCGACGTTGCGGCAGCGTCCCCGCAGCTGCCAGTCCCACAGATCGGCGTTCGGTCCGGGTAGTCGCGAGGTGTCTGCCATCGTGCCCTCCCAAGGCTCGTACGAGTTGTCCGGTGCTGATGACCCCTTGAGGTTAGAAGTGAGTCAAAATCGCGTCAAGAGCGTTTCATGACTTTTTCATGTCAGTTTCATCTCAACACTGACGTAGTTCTGACCCGAAGGTGGCGCGGTTGACATAGATGTCAATGGTTGTTTCGTGTCACACTGTCAGCAACGCGGGCGACGCACCGCGCCGGTGAGCGGCAGGATCGCGCCAACTGCGGGAGACTGGACGGCATGGAACCGACGAGCCTGCCTGCCTGGGGGGCCGGCGGGTCGGGTCGGGTGGATGGAGTCCCGTCCTCACCAGGATTGACCGTGAGCGCGGTGGCGCGCCGCCTCGGGGTCGCACCGGCCACGTTGCGTACCTGGGCCCGGCGTTACGGGCTGGGCCCCAGCAGTCATGTCGCGGGGGCCCACCGCCGCTATTCCGGGCAGGACGTCGCGCGGCTCGACCTGATGCGACGCATGGTCGACGCGGGTGTCAGCCCGGGTGATGCGGCCCGGGCCGCGCGTTCGGCGACCGCGGAGATGCTCGCGGGCGACGAGCCGCCCGCAGCTCCCGGAGCTGCGACACCCCCACCAGCTCCGGACGTGCACGACACCGTGCCGAACGCGGGGCCGCGGACCGCCCACGTGCGCGGGGAGGGGAGGCGCGGACCGTTCGCACCGGACTGGGAGTCCACCGCCGGGAGCGCTGAGGTGCTGGCTCTACCTGGCGCCATGCAGGCCGCGCAACGGCTCGCACGTACCGTTCTCGAGCTCGACCCCGCCGGCTCGATCGAGGTGCTCGAGGAACGCATCGCCGCGCGGGGGGTGGTGTGGACCTGGGACCAGCTGCTCGTGCCGCTGCTGCGGGGCATGGGCAACCGGTGGGCGGCGACCGGAGCGGGCATCGAGGCGGAGCACGTCCTGACCGACGCCATCATCACCGCGATGCGTGCAGTCGTGCAGCGGCCGCAGCGTTACGTCAACTCCCGGCCGGTGCTGCTCGCCTGCGTCGACGAGGAGCAGCACTCGGTACCGCTGTACGCGCTCGCCGCCGCGCTCGCCGAGCGGCAGGTCGAGTCGCGCCTGCTGGGCGCGCGCGTCCCGTACCGGGCCCTCGTCGCAGCGATCCGCCGTATCGGACCCGCCGCGGTCGTGCTCTGGTCGTCCGCGGCAGAGGGCCGGCAGGCCGACGCGACCGGCCTCGCCGAACTGCACAGTCTGCGGCCAACGCCGCTGGTGCTGCTGGCCGGGCCGGGCTGGGAGGGCTCCCCGTCGGCGGGCGGAACCGTCGTCCACGACCTGTGCGACGCGATCACCCGGATCACCGCCGTGGTCGGCTGAGCGGCCCACGGCTCGCTACGCTCGGCGCGACGACCGGGTCGCGGCGCGCGAGGTGGGGATGGACGACGAGTTGACCGGACTGCTCGCCACCGGCGAGCGGGCCGCGTTCCACGGTCGCCCGGCGGCAGGCGTCGACCCGCTGCGCCGCGCTGTCGAGGTCGCGCACGAGCACGGCCGGGACGCGGAAGCGACGGCGGCCGCCTGGCTGCTGAGCGTGTGCCTGTCCGCCGCCGGACACTACGGCGCTGCCCTGACGGTCGCCGAGCCCCTCGCGGACTCCACGCCGCAGGCGCCCGACCGGCGGCTCTTCTCCTCGCTCGCCGCCGCCACCGTCGCCAGCATCCACCGCCAGCTGGGCCGGCACCTGGACGGCCGCCGCTGGGATCAGCGGGCCGAGCAGCTCGCGGGCAACGCGCCGGAGGCGCAGTTCGACGCCGCCGTCGGGCTGGCCGCCGACGCCGTGGGCCTGGGCGATGCTCCACAGGCCCGTACGCACCTGCAGCAGGCCGAGGAGCACACGGCGGGCCGCAGCGACTGGTGGCGCCAGCGGGTACGGCTGGAATGGGTACGCGCCGAGGTCGCCCTGCTCGAGCAGCGCGCGCAGGAGGCGGTCGAGCGCTCCGCCACCGCCGTCGCGCTCGCCGAGAGCGCGGGCGCCCCCCGGCACGTCGCCAAAGGCACGCTGTTCACCGGCGTCGCCCTGGTCCAGGTGGGTGACCTGGACTCGGCGACCGTGAGCCTGCGGCGGGCCGCGGGCCTCGCCGAGAGCCTGGGCGCCGCCCCCCTTGTGTGGCCCGCCCGCGCGATGCTGGGAGCGCTGCTGGACGGCGCGGCGGGGGACGAGGGGCCGCGGGCGCTCGAGTCGGCCCGCAGCGTCGTACGCCAGATCGCGGCAGGACTGCCCGACGCCTACGCGGCGGACTGGCTGGCGCGCGACGACATCACGGCGCTGCTGGCGTCCTGACCGGGCCCGCACCGGGCCGCGTACTGATCGTCAAGTACGCCCGTACCGGTGCCGACACTCCTTGGGACGACATCGCTGCGGTCCCCTCCAGACTGGTCCCCCAGACCGGGCCGCACCACGCGGGAGGACGACCCTCGGCAATGGCCACGATCCTGGTGTGCGACGACGCACCGCTGGCACGGGAGGCGGTACGGCGCGCGGTGGGCGGCGTACCCGGCGTGGAGCGGGTCACCGCGGCCGGTAGCGGCGAAGAGGTACTGGCGCGGTTCCCGCTCGAACGCCCCGACCTGGTCCTGATGGACGTCCGGATGCCCGGCATCGGAGGAGTCGAGGCCGGTCGCCGGCTGGTGGCAGCGCACCCGAACGCCTCAATCCTCATGCTCACCATGGGGGAGGACCCCGAAGGCGTCGCCCGCGCCGTGTCGCAGGGTGCCCGCGGCTACATCGCCAAGGACGCGTCCCGCGAAGAGGTCGCCGCCGCCGTGACGCTGGCGCTGTCCATGACCAGGGAAGCCGCCGGCAGCCGGCAACTGCGCAGCCACCCCGTCGGGTCGCCGCCCAACCTGACCGAGCGCGAGCTGCAGGTCCTTGACGGCATGAGCCGCGGCAAGAGCAACGCCGAGATCGGCGCCGAGCTGTTCCTGTCCGAGGACACCGTCAAGACCCACGCCCGGCGACTGTTCCGCAAGCTGCACGCGGCCGACCGGGCCCAAGCCGTCGCCCTCGGCTTCCGCTGGGGGTTCCTCAGTTACTAAGACACGCGTAAGTATGTCGAACAGTGTCGGCGCTGGTTCTGGGACACTCGAGCATGCGCGAGGACGATG
>OFIS01000514.1_pt1 | contig 19776 bp, 19 predicted proteins | sample 1775071 | NCBI WGS metagenome assembly OFIS01 (sample SAMN08195774, study PRJEB24354) | sludge metagenome | isolation source: sludge from phenol fed wastewater aerobic bioreactor C | place: India: Nagpur | collected 2016-09-17
CGTTGCCCGGCGAGGAACAGCAATTCGACATGCTGCGGCAGGTTGCGGACCTCATCGGGGGTCAGCAGCGGGCGGGCCGTGTGCTGCTCGCCGTAGGAAATGCCGGATTTGTCGGAATCGAGCGCCCGGCTCATGGTCTGGAACACCACGGTTTCCTGCCCGAGCAGATCGGAGACAAGGCGGGCGCTATCGTGATCGTTGACGCCGAACACCTGTAGGACGCCGGCGTTTGACAGGAAGGTGCCGGCGCGCTGCCCGTAGGTGGCGCGGAGCTGGTGAACGTCCTGCAGGATGGGCCAGAGCTGGACGCCGTAGCCGGCCATGAGGCCCATAGCGCGCTCGACGGGGGCCAGATGGCCGAGGGCGGCGAACTCATCGAGCAGATAGAGGACCGGCACGGCCGGCTTGGCGGGATCGCGGGCCATGTCGGTGAGGCTTTGCGCGACGAGCAGGCGCAGCCATCGCGAATAGGTGGCGAGGCGATCGGGCGGCAGGACGAGGAACACAGAGACGTTGCGGCGCTTGAGATCAGCAAAGCCGAAATCGGATCGGCCGAGGACCGCGACCATGCGCGGGCTGTCGAGGAAATGGGTATGGCGCTGCGCGGCCGAGAGGACGCCGGCCGCCTCGCGGTCGGATTTGCCGAGGTGGCGGTTTGCGGCGCGGGCGATCAGGCCGGAGGCGGCCATTGACGCCTGCATGTCCTTCAGGAGCGCGGCGAAGGTTTCAGGGGCGAGGGTGAGATATTCGCGCAGGGTGGCGAGGTTTCGCCTGTCGCGCGGCTCGCTGGCGGCAATATGGAGGATCAGGCCGGCAATGAGCGCCTTGGCTTCCTCGTTCCAATGCGCCTCGCCCGCCATGCCCGGTTCATCGAACACGAGGGCGTCGGCCAAGGTGCTTGCATCTTCCGCGACATCGAGGCCGGCCGGGTCGAGCCCTTCCAGCGGATTGAAGGCGGCCGAGGGCTGGCCGGTGACGCCGAAGGGGTCGAGGACATGGACCGGGCCGAACTGCTGGCGGGCGCGGCCGGCGATCTTGGCATTTTCGCCCTTGGGGTCGATGCAGATCACGGAGCGGTCGGCGGTGAGCAGGTTGGGGATGATGGTTCCCACCCCCTTGCCGGTGCGTGTCGGTGCCATCGTCAGCAGATGGGCCGGGCCGTCATAGCGCAGGAGCTTCCCGGTCTTGCCGTCGCGGCCGATCAGCAGGCCGGAATCGGCGCGGGCGAGGGCGGCGGTTTCCTTGTCGGTGGCGAAGCGGGCTGAGCCGTGGGTTTCGCCGTCCATATCCCCGAAATGGATAATCAGCGGATTGGTGAGGAAGCGGAAGGCGAGCGCCAGCAGCACCAGCAGCGTGACGAGATCGAGCAGGAGAACCGGAACCGAGCCGACGCGAAAGCCGATTTGTTCGAGAGCGAAGCGGCCGCCGAAGCCGAGGACGAACAGGACGATAACAAGGAGGAACAGAAGCCCGAGAAGCGGTTTCCAGATGCGGAAAGGTGCGGCGAGCAGAGCGACGAACGCCCATAGCGGATCACGCGCGGCCTGCCGCATCATGTTCTTGAACGCACCCCAAGCAAGTCTCGCCTGACTCATGCGGCCGTCCCCCCGGCGCTACCTGTCGTTTCCCCGGCCGGCGCGTTGCCGATCAGATCGGCAAACAGTTCCTTGTCACCGGGGCGCGTCAGGAAGTCGGGCAGCTCACGCTTGAGCCATTCGCCCAAGCGCCGGGCAAATTCTTCATCCTTGCCGTGTTCGAGGCGATGCAGGACGAGCGCGCCGAGCAGCACCTTGCGGCGCGTGTCGTTGGCGCGTTCCTGCTTGCCGAGCCGTGCCTTGAGGGCGGCGCGCTGCGCATCCAGTTGGGCTAGACGTTCTTCAATGGATTTGCGCGCCATTCCTCAAATCTCCTTTTCCGGTTGTTCGCCTAGACTATCATTCCCGGCCGTCTTTTCCAGTGTTTGCCTGTTGCGCTTGAGTTTTCGGCGGTTTTGCAGCACAATCCGGGCCTCAGTTTCATTGCATCGACCTAGCCGCAGCGCCACACCGAACAGCGAAAGAGCGAAGCAATTGAGTTGAGAAGGGCGCACTTACGAGTTACTGCGTAACTCAGCGCGCTGTCAGCTAGAAAGCTGACGGGAAAGGCGGAAACGGGATCGAGGCAACGGGTTGGCGATCTACCATTTCAGCATGAAGCCAGTTTCGCGGGCGAAGGGCCGTAGCGCCGTCGCCTCTATGGCTTATCGTGCCGGGGAGAAGTTGACCAACGAGCGCGACGGCATCACGCACGACTACACGGCAAAGCAGGGCGTCGAACATGCCGAGATCGTCTTGCCGGAAGGCGTCAACGCCGATTGGGCGCGGGATCGCTCGACGCTCTGGAACGCCGCCGAGTTTGCCGAGAAGCGGAAGGATGCCCGCGTTGCCCGCGAGTTCGAGGTTGCCTTGCCGCATGAGCTTTCGGCCGAGGAACGGCTAGAGGCGGCGCGGGAGATGGCGCAGGAGCTGGCCGACCGCTACGGCGCGGCCGTGGATTTCGCCATTCATGCACCGCACGAGGCGAGCGACGTTCGCAATCACCATGCCCATATCCTTATGACCACGCGGCAGGTGACGGAGAACGGGCTAGGCGACAAGACCTATCTTGAGCGCGAAAACAAATGGCTGCTGGCGCACGACCTGCCGACGACCGATATGCAGCTCCGCGACCTTCGCCAGAGGTGGGAGGGGATCGCCAACGAGCGGCTTGCAATGGCCGGGCTTGATATTCGGATCGACCATCGTTCGCACATGGAGCGCGGGCTTGAGATCGCGCCGACCGAGCATATGGGCGTCCATGCCTCGCAGATGGAACGGCGCGGCCTCGACGTGTCGCGGTCGCGGCTGGACGAGGATGCGGCCCGGCGCAATGCCGAGCTGATCCGGGAGAAGCCCGAGCAGGTTCTAACCCTCATCACCGGGGAAAAGAGCGTGTTCGATCGCCACGACGTTGCGCGGGCGCTGCATCGCTACATCAACGACGACCCGCAGGAGTTCCAGAGCGCCTTTGCGAAGGTGATGGCCTCGCCGGCGCTGGTCGAGTTGCAGCCCGAGCGCGCGGACCCGGCAACGGGCGAGATCGAGCTTGCTCGCTATTCCACCCGCGAAATGGTCGAGATCGAATCCGGCATGATCGAGAGCGCGCAGCGGATGCACGCGGCTCATGGTCATGGCGTCGATCGCCGGCATGTCGAGCGGGCGATAGATGCCCAAGACGCCGCCATTCGGTCGAGCGTTTCCCATGACACGGCCGGGAAGGTTGCGCGGGGCGAGCTGGACGCCGGCGAACGTGAACGCCAGATCGAGACGGCGCGACTTTCGGACGAGCAGCGCCGGGCGATCGAGCATATCACCGGGCCGGAGCGGATCGCGGCCGTTGTCGGTTATGCCGGCGCTGGCAAGTCCACCATGCTCGCGGCCGCGCGCGAGGCGTGGGAGGCCGAAGGCTATCAGGTCCACGGCGCGGCCCTGTCGGGGAAGGCGGCCGAGGGCTTGGAGGAAAGTTCCGGCATCCAGAGCCGCACCCTCGCATCATGGTCCCGCGGTTGGGAGAACGACCGCGGCACGATCGGCCGCGGCGACGTGTTCGTGATCGACGAGGCGGGCATGGTCGGGAGCCGCCAGCTCGCCCGCTTCGTTGGCGAGGCCGAGGCGCGCGGGGCGAAGATCGTCCTTGTAGGCGACCATGAGCAGTTGCAGGCGATCGGGGCCGGCGCACCGTTCCGGGCGATCACGGAGGAAATCGGCCATGCCGAGCTGTCGGAGATTCGCCGGCAGCGCGTGGACTGGCAGCGGGACGCTTCCATTGACTTCGCCACGCACCGGACGGCCGAGGGGCTGGCGGCCTATCGGGATCACGGCAATATCAGCTTTGCCGAGACAGGCGAGGACGCGCGCGGCCAGATCGTGCGGGACTACCTTGCCGATCGCGATGAACGTCCGGACGGCACCCGGGTTGCGATGGCGCATCGCCGGGCCGATGTTCGCGCCATCAATGACGCGATCCGGGCCGAGCTACAGGACCGGGGTGTTTTGGCACGGGGCGAGCTGGCGCGCGTGGCCGACGACAGCCTTGCGCCGGGCGACGTCGCCCATGAGCGGGAAGGGCCGGGCCGGGCGCTGACCTTCCAGACCAATACCGGGCAGAGGGAGTTCGCGCCGGGCGACCGCATCGTGTTCTTGGAGAACAACCGCGACCTTGGCGTGAAAAACGGGATGCTAGGCACGGTCGAGCATGTCGAGGCGGGCCGGATCGTCGCGCAGCTCGACGGCCGGGGCGGCGATAGTGTTTCCGTGCCGATGGGCGACTATCAGGCGATCGACCACGGTTATGCGACGACGATTCACAAAAATCAGGGGGCGACGGTCGATCGCTCCTATGTGATGGCGTCGGGGACGATGGACCGGCATCTAACCTATGTCGCCATGACCCGGCATCGTGACGGGGTGCAGCTCTACGCGGCACAGGACGAGTTCACCAATGCCGGCCGGCTGGTCGAGCATGGGGCCGCGCCCTTCGAGCATGACCCGCAGAAGTCCGACAGCTATTTCGTGACGCTGGAAAACGACAAGGGCGAGCAGCGCACCCTATGGGGCGTCGATCTAGAGCGGGCCATGAAGGAGGCCGCGCCGGAGATCGGGGAGAAGATCGGCCTACAGCATGAGGGTTCCACCCCCGTCACCTTGCCCGATGGGACGCAGACGCACCGCAACACATGGAAGGTTCAGGACGCCGGCGAGCTGGCCTATAGCCAGCTAGAACGCCGCCTGTCCCGGTCGGGCGTGAAGGAAACGACGCTCGACTATACCCGCGACTTTGCCGAGCGGCGCGGGATCGCGGAGCAAATGGGCGTCCGCAGCGAGATCGAGATTCCGGCCGAGCGCGCCGGGCTACGTGCGGAACGGGAGTCGACGGCCGGGGATCACGCCCTTGAGCGGAGATCCTCGCAAAAAGTCGGCGCGGATCTCGCGCAGGATCTTCGTGCAGATCCGCGCGAAGATCTCGCCAGCGATCGACAGCAGCGCCGCAATCCGTTCGAGGGCCTGAAACTCGGGCGCGGCGCGGCGGCCGAGAGCCGCGAGCCAGACCGCGCCGGCGAGGACGGCCCGCAGATCGACCAGAAACGGCCGCAGCAGGCCGAGAAGCAGCGGCGCGGTATGTTCGCCGGCCTCAAGCTCAATGCACGCCCTGCGCCCTCACAGGAGCGCGGCGAGGCATCGCGGATGCAGCGACGGCCGGAAAGGGAAGGGAGCTTGCGGCAGGCGCCGGCGCCCGACCGGCTGGCCGAGCGGGCGCGGGGGCAGTCGCCGCTTGAGCAGGCCGTTGACCGCTATTCGCGGGCCTATCAGTCGATCGACCAGCACCGGCGCGAGGGCCTGCCGGTCCTCGACATGCAGCGGCAGGAAATGGGCGATGCCGGCCAGCAGCTCGACCAGGTGCGCGACGGCATGAAAGATTTGATGCGTTCGACCCTGCAAAACGACCCGGCGACGGCGCGCGCCATGACCGAGCTTTCCGGCCGGGAGCGTGTCGCGCAGGTGATCGACGGGATGAAGCGCGAAAACGCCGCGCTGCAAGACCCGAATGTCAGGGCCGAGCGGTTTGTTGAACGCTGGCAGGAACTACAGGGCCAGCGCCGGGAGCTTCGCGGCTGGCAGCACGACGATGCCCGCGCCAAGGTCGAAAGCCAGATGAACGGCCTGACCAAGAGCCTCGAACGTGACCCGCAGGTAGATTCCATCCTGCGCAATCGCCGGCAGGAGCTTGGAATCGGGCAGGAGCTTCGCCGGGGGCAGAGCATCGCCCATCAGCTACAAGAAGAAATGTCACGCAGCCGGCAGATTAGCCGGGGCATCGGTTTGGGAAGGTAGGCACGGAGAATATGACGGAGCTGGACGACGACAGGGAAGGAATCGCACGGCAAGCACTGGACGAGGACGCCGGCGACCCGGCCGCCGCGTTCGATGCGCTCCGGCGCACGATCGAGACGCAGGGCGCGCAGATCGGCGCGGAAATGACCGTGATGCGGCGTGGGCTGGAAGCGGCTTTCGACCAGCTCGAAAAGATCGAGCCGGCGCAGGACTACAAGCCCCAGCTCGCCCAGCTCGTGCAGGCGCTCGACACTGTTGCGGAGCGGATGCACGGCGTAGAGCAATCGCCTATTCTCCGGCAGGGCGCGACGCACTATGCGGCGCTCCTCGAGCGCAGCGGCGAGGCCCTGATACGCACCGCCGCGCAACAGCTCGAGCGGCAGGCGTCCGACCTCGAGCGCGCCGGCCGCAATCTTTCGGCGCACGTCGCCGGCGCGCGGGAGCGTAGCCGGCAAGATTGGTGGCTTGTCGCCGCTTTCGCGGTCGGCCTGCTCGCCGGCGCGCTGGTGATGTTGTTCCTTCCGCGCCTGTTGCCGTTCTCGGCCGCGCCGCGTGTCGCCAGCGTCGTCATGGGCGAAAGGCCGTGGCAGGCCGGTATGAGCCTCATGGCGTTCGGCAGCCCGGAAGCGTGGCAGCGCGTGGCCTCGGCCGACCAGCTCCTTGAAACGAACAGGGAGGCGGTAGCGGCTTGTTGGGAGGCCGCGCGCACGGCCGGCGAGGATCAGCGATGCACGATCACGGTGAAAGCGCCGGCGCAGTAGTGTGGAAGGAGTTTCTATGGCTAACGCTCAACATATGTTCGTCGTGACTGGCGGCCCCGGTTCCGGCAAAAGCAGCCTGATTGACGCCATGACCCGGCGCGGCTTCCGCACGATGCCCGAGGCCGGCCGGGCGATCATACAAGATCAAGTCAGGATCGGCGGGCCAGCCTTGCCTTGGGCGGATCGGGCCATCTTTGCCGAACTCATGTTGGGTTGGGAGCTGCGTTCCTATCACGAGGCTCTTGCGAGTGACGCGCCTGTCCTGATGGATCGCGGGATTCCTGATGTTGTCGGCTATCTTACGCTCTGCGGCCTGCCTGTCCCGGCTCATATTGAGGCGGCGGCGAAAATTCATCCCTACAACGAGCGGGTTTTCCTCGCCCCGTATTGGGGTGCCATTTTCGCGCAGGACGCCGAGCGCAAGCAGGACCGGCAGGAGGCCGAGGCGACCGGCCGAGTCATGGCCGAAACTTACACCCGGCTTGGCTATCAGATTGTAGAGCTGCCGCTGGTAGGGATCGAGCAGCGCGCCGACTTCATCGCGGAACGTCTGCAAGCCGGGTGAAGCAGGCTAAAACTGTCGCATGTTTTGGGAGTTTCGCGACAAAGTCTATGAGTTCTTACTATCTCGCGTCATGCTTTCGGCCATCGTCACCAGCTCACGACAGACACGCTCCTTGAGCTTGGCCGGCAATGGCCGGTTGGACATTGCCTCGTGGACCCACAGGCCATCAGCAGCAAGACGGGCGACGAAGCGCGCGAGGGCTGCCGGATCGTCGTCGTCAGGAACCGGCGGCGACCAGCGGTCAAGAACGCCCTGCCATAAGGAATCAAGGTCCGGCTCGCCGGCGCTTTCCAGCATCATCAGAAGTTCGACGCGGCGGGCCATCTGCGCGCAGCTCTGGATATAGGCCGCATCGCGTTCGGCCGGCTCCACCGTGTCGGCTTTGCCGCCCGCGATCTTCTCCATGCCCGCCTCCCATTGGTCGGCAAGATGTTGGTGGGCCGCGAGGATAAGCGCCTCCCGCGACGGGAAGTGGTAGAGCAAGCCGCCGCGCGTCAGCCCGGTTTCGGCCGCAACGGCGTCGAAGGTGACAGCGGTAATGCCGTCACGCTCGACAATGGCGATGATCGCGTCGAGGATTTTCCTGCGATTGCTGGTCCGCATGATGCCCTCCGCGAACTAGTGGGATGATGGATAGAGCGAGGATTGCGACCCCGGCCCGTAACGGCGCAGAAGAACCCCGGTCACGATCGCGCCGGCCGCCAATAGCGCAGCCCCGACATACATCACCACCAGATAGGCATTGTCGAAGGCAGCGGATGCAGCCGCGACGAGCGCCGGCCCGTTTGCCGTGTCTCCGGCCGCCAGCGTGAGAGCGGTGGCGATGTTGTCGCGCGCTTCCACGGGAGCGCCTTCGGGCAGGGCGATCCCGAGTGTATAGAGCGCCGAAAGCAGACTACCGAGAATGGCGACGGCGAGCAGGCCGCCGAACTCGTAGGACACTTCCTCGACCGAGGCGGCCATGCCGGCGCGATGCACGGGCGCGTTGCCGATGATGGCCGTGGACGCGACCGACGCAGCGGCTCCAAGCCCCGCGCCGGTCAGGAACATACCTGCAAGCACCCATCCCGTTCCCTGCGACAGTCCCCACGCCGTCAGCAGCACGGCGAGCGACCCCGCCCCAAGCCCTCCCGCGATCAGGTAGAGCAGGCCAATGCGGTGCAGCAGCGCGCCGCCGAGCAGCGCGGTCGGCAACGAGCCGATGGCGGCGGCGGAAACCAGCAAGCCGGCCTCCAGCGGGGAATAGCCGGCGACGAGTTGGAACCGCTGCGTCGTCACGAGCTGGATACCGCCCAAGGCGAACATCATCATGGCGGCGGCCAGCACGCCAGACGAAAAGGCCGGGTTGCGGAAAATCGAGAAGTCGAGCAGCGGAAACGGCAAGCGCGCTTGTCGCCGGACGAACAGGAAGCCCGCCGCTGCGGTGACGAGCAAGGCCGCGCTCAATACGGCCGAAGACGGATTGGCGCTGGCCGCGTCCTTGATTGCGATCACGAGCGCGGACAGCGCGGCCAATGCCAGAACTGATGACAGCAAGTCCCACGGCCGCGAGCCGTCGCCGGCGACCTTCGGCGCGACCAGCAGCGTCCCGATGAAAGCCGCGATCACCACCGGAACATTGATAAGGAAGACTGACCCCCACCAGAAATGTTCGAGCAGCAATCCCCCGATGATCGGGCCTATGGCGGCCCCCACGATCGAGATGGAACCCCATATGGCGATAGCGATGTTGCGCTCGCGCTCGACGGTGAAGGTGATGCGGATCAGGGCCAATGTGGCGGGCATCATGGCAGATGCCCCGATGGCGAGGAAGGCGCGGGCGGCGATCAGCACTTCCGGCGTGGGGGAGAACGCAGCCACGATGGACGCGATGCCGAACAGGACAAGGCCGGCGAGGAACATTGTGCGATGGCCGATGCGGTCGCCAAGCGTTCCGGCACCGAGCAGCAGGCCGGCCATGACCAGCGGATAGGCGTTGATGATCCATAGCCCCTGCGTGGTCGTCGCCCCGAGTTCGCGGGTGAGCGTCGGAAGGGCGGTATAGAGGACGGAGTTGTCGAGGGTGATGAGCAGCAGGCCGGCAGCCACCGTCACCAGCAAGAGCCATCGGTTTGAATGTGAGGCCGTCATTGGGAATCCATCCGGTTTGAGCAGCCGTCGCTATACATTCTAGATTGTAAAATTTCAACTCAAAAAGCTCGGTCAGTTGTCGCGGAAATCCTGATTTTTGCGACAAAATCGCCGGCGCTGATTTTTCAGGAGAAATTCTGTCGCGAAAATCAGGTGCGAAAGTGATAGATTCGCGACTGATTTTTGCGACACGTCGCGGCCCGGATTCCGGGCCGCTGCGGACGTGATGCAGGTTTCAGGATTTGCGCGACAGACAGCCTCGCTTTTCGGCGGCTAGAGCATATGCCTCCGACTGTGCAAGGTGTCAGTCCGCACTCCCCCCGCTTGCTGCGATGAGTCGACGTGCAACCAGATCGTGGTTCAGCCACAGGACAGGTCCGGAGGGTTCGCTGGCCTCGCCAAAGATCAACTGGCCGACCGCCTTGACCACATGATGGCTCAAGACGTCGCTCACGAGAATTCTTTTATCTTTGTGCAGTTGCACGATCTCTTGTGATGTGCCGATGGTCTGCTCCGCCTGAGTGGCGCTATTCGGCAGCGGCCAAAGGTCGAAGTCATAATAGGGCTGCATCGCCTCGTTGTTCTGATAGTCCAAAACCATCTGTAGCAGGGCTTCGAGCGTCACGCCGTCTTTCAGCAGGTCTTGGCATCCTTGCCAAAGCACCTCGACCCAGCCTCCACCGCCTTCTTTCTTCAGCGCGCCCAGCAACGGTAGGAGCGACAGTTCGAGCCCGGCGAATACATCGGAGGAATTGGTGCGGATTTCGGGGCAATTGAACACTGTGGCTTTTATGCCTTTGCGCCACGCAGCTTCGGCAACACCTTCAAGACGCATCTTCGCATAGCCTTGAGTGTAGTTGGTATAAGTCTGCCAGCGATAGCTGCCGCCAATCAGAACTTCGGTGCCGTGATAGCCATAGGCGGTGTAACGAACCTGTCCGCCGGCCGCCCAGATCCGGGTACGGATGGCAGAGCTGGCCTCAAGCAGGTAGCCAAAGGTATTAGCCGAAACCTCGTCAAAGTTTTGCAAAACGAGCTTCCCGAGATCGCTTTCGATCAGCGACTGCGACGACATATGTCGCGCGCCACGACCCTTGTAGATGCGGTTTACGATAGCGAGAACGACCTTGGCCTTCGGGATACCACCTGCCATTGTGTGTGCGAAGAAGACGTTCCTGCCGTCGGGGATCAGGTCATCGAGTTCCGCCATAACTGCGTCGAGCGCGGTCTTGAACCGTGTCAATCCAACCTCGTGGCAGCGCGCAATATAGTCCCAATCGAGGGTATCGGTCTGCCAGGTGTCGAGAGTCATCTTCCCGAGAAGATCAGTTGGGGTAGGACCGCCTTCGGGAGCATCGAGATCAAAGCCTGCCATCAGCGGAGTGTTGATAATCTTGCCGCCGAGATTGGCTTCAGCCGCAGCCAGTTCGTCATCAGCCAAGGCGCGCAATGCGTTATTCTCCTCGCGACGGCCGACTGTGACTCCCAGGATGGTCATGCCCGCAGCCTTGGCCTCGTCAAGCAGACCGGCTGCATAGCCACGGCCAAACAGCTCGCCAAAAAGCACGAAGAAATCTCCCTTACGGAAGAGAGTATTGGGGTTCATGGTTTTTTGCGGTGTGAGATTCGTCATATCAGCCTTTGCAATTTGGGGATGCTTTCGGAGCGAAACGTCAAGCATCCGAGATGGCCCATTGTCGCAGAAGTCCCGAAACCCGCGACAGTCGCAGAATAGGGATTTTCGCGACGAGATGCACCCGCTAGATTCGGGCGGTGAGCATGGGGTCGTTTGCGGGAGGGGGCGAAATCCTACGCTAAGCCGAGAACGCGCTTTCCATAGCCCCTGAGTTCTCCCTTCGGGCCTACATAGCGGTAGAGAGTGACGCGCTCGATCCCGAGTTCCTTGCACAGATCGGAAACAGAAGTATCGCGCTGGGTCATGGCCGCCTGGGCGAGACGCACCTGTGCTTTTGTCAGGGCGAATTTTCGTCCGCCCTTTCGTCCGCGCGCTCTGGCAGTGGCGAGACCGGCCATTGTGCGCTCGCGGATCAGATCCCGTTCGAACTCAGCCAGGGTGGCGAAGATGCCGAACACCATGCGGCCGGATGCGGTGGTGGTGTCGATCTGAGCGCCCTTTCCGGTCAGCACCCGCAGGCCGATATTGCGATCCGACAGATCCTTCACGGTGTTGACCAGGTGGGCAAGCGACCGGCCGAGGCGGTCGAGCTTCCAGACCACCAGCACATCGCCGTCGCGCAAGGATTTGAGGCAGGCGGCCAGTCCCGGCCGGTCGTTGCGGCCGCCGGAAGCGCGATCCTCAAAGATATTGTCCTGTTCGACACCCGCCGCGCGCAAGTCGTCGTGCTGCAGGTCGAGGGACTGGGAGCCATCGGCTTTGGAGACTCGGGCGTATCCGATCAGCATGTTTCTTTAACGGTGGTTTGAGGCGGCGCACCGGCCACGAATGATTTGTTCGCTGGAAGTGTATCTCAACCAGCTTCATAAACAAAGCGTCTTGAACATCGTCGGATTTTGAAAAAGGAACATGAATGCCGCGTCGCGTCACTCTAACCGATCGGCAGAAGGATGCGCTGCTGCGCCTGCCGACCTCCCAGGCGGATTTGCTCAAGCACTATACGCTGAGTGATGAAGACCTTGGAAACATCAGGCTGCGCCGGCGCGCTCACAACAGGTTCGGCTTCGCCCTGCAATTGTGCGTCCTGCGCTATCCCGGTCGGGTGCTGGCTCCGGGCGAACTGATCCCGGCGGAGGTCGTCGAATTTATCGGAGCACAGCTTGGCCTGCTTGCCGACGATCTCGTTGACTACGCCGCCCGCGAGGAAACGCGGCACGAGCATCTTGCCGAGTTGCGGGCGCTCTACGGATTCCGCAACTTCTCCGGACGTGGTGCACGCGAGTTGAAGGACTGGCTGTTCCGGGAAGCCGAGATGGCGGTGTCGAACGAAGATATTGCCCGTCGCTTCGTGGCGGAGTGCCGACGCACCCGCTCGGTTCTTCCTGCAACATCGACGATCGAGCGGCTTTGTGCCACGGCCCTGGTCGATGCCGAGCGGCGGATCGAGACGAGGATTGCCAATCGGCTGTCAGTGCCCATCCGGGAACAGTTGCTGGCATTGCTTGAGGAGACGGCTGACGATCGGGTGACCCGCTTCGTGTGGCTGCGCCAGTTCGAGCCGGGCTCGAACTCTTCGTCGGCCAACCAGCTGCTCGACCGGCTCGAATACCTGCAACGTATCGATCTCCCCGAGGATCTGCTGGCCGGTGTTCCCGCTCATCGCGTGACGCGTCTGCGCAGGCAAGGCGAACGGTACTATGCTGACGGCATGCGCGATCTTCCGGAAGACAGGCGGCTTGCGATTCTGGCCGTCTGCGCGTCGGAATGGCAAGCGATGCTCGCCGACGCCGTGGTCGAAACCCATGACAGGGTTGTCGGCAGGCTATACCGGGCGTCCGAGCGCATTTGCCAGGCGAAGGTCGCCGACGAGGCGAACGCGGTGCGCGACACCCTGAAATCCTTTGCCGAAATTGGCGGTGCCCTGGTCGATGCACAGGATGATGGCCAGCCGCTGGACGACGTCATCGCGTGCGGATCGGGTTGGGACGGCTTCAAAACCCTTGTTGCAATGGCAACCAGGTTGACCGCCACCATGGCCGACGACCCGCTCAATCATGTGCTCGACGGCTATCACCGTTTCCGTCGCTATACCCCAAGGATGTTGCGTTTGCTCGATCTTCGAGCTGCGCCGGTCGCAATGCCGCTGCTGGAAGCCGTGATATTCCTACGCAACGGTTTGAACGATGCAGCACATACCGGCTTCCTTCGGCCCAGTTCGAAATGGCATCGTCATCTTCGTGCCCAGACGGCTGGCGACACTCGCCTCTGGGAGATCGCGGTGCTGTTCCATCTGCGGGATGCGTTCCGCTCCGGAGATATCTGGCTGGCCAGATCTCGGCGCTATGGCGACCTGAAACACGCACTCGTTCCGGCGCAAGCCGTCGCGGAAGGCAGCCGTCTCGCTGTGCCATTGCGGCCGGAAGAATGGCTGGCGGATCGGCAATCTCGCCTCGATATCCGGCTGCGCGACCTGGGGCGCGCAGCGCGCGCGGGCACGATTCCCGGCGGGTCGATCGAAAACGGCGTTCTGCATATCGAGAAGCTCGAAGCCGCCGCGCCGACCGGCGCCGAAGATCTGGTGCTCGATCTCTACAAGCAGATCCCGCCCACGCGCATCACCGATCTCTTGTTGGAAGTGGATGCAGCGATCGGCTTTACCGAAGCGTTCACGCATCTGCGCACTGGAGCGCCGTGCGCCGACCGGATCGGGCTGATGAACGTCATCCTTGCGGAAGGGATCAATCTCGGCCTGCGCAAGATGGCTGACGCCACAAATACCCACACCTTCTGGGAGTTGATCCGCATAGGACGATGGCATGTCGAAGGCGAAGCCTACGATCGGGCGCTGGCCATGGTGGTCGAGGCGCAGGCGGCGTTACCCATGGCCCGATTCTGGGGCATGGGCACTTCGGCTTCGAGCGACGGCCAGTTCTTCGCTGCCACGGAGCAAGGCGAAGCCATGAATCTGGTCAACGCCAAATACGGCAACACCCCTGGCCTGAAAGCCTATAGCCACGTCTCCGACCAATACGCGCCGTTCGCGACCCAGGTGATCCCTGCAACGGCAAGCGAAGCGCCCTATATCCTCGACGGCCTGCTGATGAACGATGCCGGCCGCCATATCCGCGAGCAGTTCGCCGACACGGGCGGCTTCACCGATCACGTCTTTGCCGCGTGCGCCATTCTCGGCTACCGGTTCGCCCCTCGTATCCGAGATTTGCCGTCCAAGCGGCTCTATGCGTTCAATCCTTCGGCAGCGCCAGCGCACTTGAGAGCCTTGATCGGCGGAAAGATCAACCAGGCCATGATCGAGCGCAACTGGCCCGATATCCTGCGCATCGCCGCCACCATTGCGGCCGGAAGCATCGCGCCCAGCCAGATTCTGCGCAAGCTCGCCTCGTATCCGCGGCAGAACGAACTGGCCACGGCTTTGCGCGAGGTCGGCCGCGTCGAGCGGACCCTGTTCATGATCGACTGGATTCTGGATGCCGATCTGCAACGCCGCGCCCAGATCGGGCTCAACAAGGGCGAGGCGCATCACGCGCTGAAGCGGGCCATCAGCTTCCACCGGCGCGGCGAAATCCGCGACCGTTCCGCCGAAGGCCAGCATTACCGGATTGCCGGTATGAATCTGCTCGCCGCCATCATCATCTTCTGGAACACCATGAAGCTGGGCGAGGTCGTCGCCAACCAGAAACGTGAGGGAAAACTGCTATCGCCCGATCTCCTGGCCCACGTCTCGCCGCTGGGATGGGAGCACATCAATCTCACCGGAGAATATCGCTGGCCAAAGCCTTAGCGTAGGATTCCGCCCCCTCCCGCAAACGACCCCAGCATAGCAGCGAAAGCCCCCTGCCCCATGATGATCGGATATGCGCGCGTCTCGACCGACGGCCAGACCCTTGACCAGCAGCGCGCGGAGCTGAAAGCGGCAGGCTGCAAGCGCATCTTTGAGGAAAAGGCATCCGGCGCGCATCGCGGCCGCCCCGAGCTGGCGAAGATGCTGGACCATTTGCAGCCCGGCAACGTGGTGACGGTGACGCGGCTCGATCGCCTCGCCCGATCGACGCGCGATCTTCTCGACATAGCCGAGCGGATCGGCCACGCCGAGGCCGGCTTGCGATCGCTGGCCGAGCCGTGGGCCGACACGACGACGCCGGCGGGGCGCATGGTGCTGACCTTCTTCGCCGGCGTTGCCGAGTTCGAGCGCAGCTTGATCCACGAGCGCACGAGCGCCGGCCGGGCCGCTGCGAAGGCGAAGGGTGTTCGCTTCGGCCGCCCCCCTACCCTTTCGGCCGAGCAGATCGCACACGCCCGCCAGCTCATCAGCGAGGACAAGAAGCCGGCCGAGGTTGCCCGGCTGTTAGGTGTGCATCGCGCTACCCTCTATCGGGCTTTAGAACGCAATGACGTGAATACGCATTGACGTTACTGCGTTTAGTTGCCCTGCCCTAGAAGTAGTGCCTTTCCCGGTTCTTCCCGCAAGGGATTGCAGAATCGGGCGGCTTGCTCTTAGTTGTAAACATGAAGGAACGCGCGGAAGAGATTCGCAGAGGCGTTGCCGCCCACAGGGCGCGGCAGATCGCGGCCGGCCGCGTGGCGTTGAATACCTATGTTCCGGGTGAGCTTGTCGAGGCAATCGACAGGATCAAGGAGCAACGGGGCGCGTCAGCACGCGCGCCGATCATCGAAGAAGCGTTGAGGTTCTATATCGAAGCGAAGCAAGGGACATAACGGCAAAACGCCCGACCGTTGGCGCGGTCGAGCGTTTTTGTAGGCCGTCAGACACACCGTAGAGCCGGGGCCATCAAAGTCTCCCCTTATCTACGCTAGAGCACTCCAATTCGCAAGATTGATTCTTGCGGAAACGGGAGCGCCGTGCCTGCCGTCCACAGTCGTCATGTCCTTCAAATGGAAGGACGAGGGCATATGTTAGGGACGCAATACGCGGCCGCGATCGGCTGCGCGCGCGGGAACGCGCTTGATGAAATCATGCGGGAGGTTTGGAGCCGATACGGCGCGGGCCAGCTCACCGACGACGAGGCCGGCGAGCTTACGACGCTCGCCCATGAGCGCCGGGCCGCCCTGCGGGGATCGGGACAGACCGCGCTAGGGCTGGTCTTCCCGCCCCCTGCCCCGCGCTGCCCGACACCAGTTCGCCGGCATAGCCATATCCGGGGGCGATCGGAGGGCCGGATATGGCGGCCGACGACGCGCAAGGACGTGCAGGCGATCTTGAAGGCGGCCGAAATCTACAACGAGGCCGGCTTGCGCGAGAAGGGCGAGCGCAGCGGCCCGCTAGGATCGGTGGCGCTGGACGTGCTGCGGCTGTTCGTCAATCTCATCGACTTCCGCACCGGCCGGCTAGAGCCGTCAATCACCACGATCATGGATCGGCTAGGCCGGTCGCGCGATACGATCGTGCGGGCGCTGAAGAACCTGCGGGCGCATGGTTTCATCGACTGGCTGCGGCGCTACGAGCCGACCGGCAACGAGGGGCGCGGCCCACAGGTCCAGCAGACGAGCAACGCCTACCGCCTGTCCCTGCCGGAGAAGGCCCGGCAGTTCCTTGGACGGTTCAGCAAGGCCCCGCCCCTGCCCGACGACCACAGCGCCGCACAGGAAGCCCGCGCGGCCGAGGTGGACGCCTACAAGAAGGCCCTGCCCCTCGATGAGCTGGCGCTGTCCGAGGCCGGCGATACCGCGCTAGGCCGGGCGCTGGCGGCCCTTGGGAAAGCTATCCAGAAACGTGAGTCCGATAACCAGACTGAATCCCCATCTGATCTTTATCTAAGAGGGCAAACATAAGCGGTCGCCGCTGTTCGGGCTGCTTTCGCAGCCCTGCGGCGGTTCCGATCCGCTTATAGGGCGGATCGGGAAACGGCACCCTCACCACCTAATCCGCACCGTTCGCGCCTGCGGCCAGCATCCTATGGGCTTTCGAGAGGGAGCGAGGGGCAAGGTCGGCGCTCAATCTTTGCTGTATTGCTGGCAATAAGGTATTTAAGCAAAGCTTCTTGCCGTCAATTCTCATTGCTGCTATGCCAGCAAAATGAAAACAATCGCTATTGTCAGCCAAAAGGGCGGGGCTGGAAAAACCACCCTCGCCCTGCATATCGCCACGGCCGCCGAGGCGGCCGGGCTTTCGGCCGCGATTATCGACCTCGATCCCCAAGCAAGCGCCGCCGGCTGGGGCGATAGCCGACAAGGCGAGGCCCCGGTTGTCGTTGCACTTCCTCACACCCGCTTGCCGCAAGGCTTGCAGGCTGCGACCGATGGCGGGGCCGAGCTAGTCGTGATCGACACCGCGCCGCACTCGGAAGCGGCGGCAATGGCCGCGACACGAGCGGCCGACTTGGTGTTGATCCCCTGCCGCGCCGGCATCCTTGATCTTCGCGCGATCGGAAGCACGGCCGAGCTGGTGAAGCTCGCCCAAAAACCGGCTTTTGTCGTTTTGAACGCCGTGCCGCCGCGCGCCACGCAGCTCTTGGCCGATGCGCGCGCCGCCGTTCAGGTTCACGATTTGGAGGTTGCCCCCGTTGCCTTCCAGCAGCGGGCGGCCTTCGGACATGCGCTCACGGCGGGCAAAACCGCGCCAGAGTATGAGCCGGGCGGCAAAGCCAGCGACGAAGTTTCCGAGTTGCTGGCTTGGCTCAGAAGTCAGTTGCCGATTTGACTGCAAAGCATATTGCTGGCAATGCAGTTAAATGCTATTGCTGGCAAACTGGCAATTTTACGAGATGAGGCCATGTCCAAAAGACCGAGTTTAGCCGAGAGCATGAAAGCCGTGGGCGCGCAGGCATCCCCTGCCGCTATCGTGGAATCCGTCGCCGGCATGGCGACGGCTCCGGGCGAGGGCAAGCGTTACCACGCCGCCACGCGGGCAGGGATGAAGCGATTGACGGTCGTTGTCGAGCCGGAGGACCATCGCCGGGTCAAGAGGCTATCAGCCGACACCGACCGTTCAATTGAAGACCTTATGCGAGAGGCGCTTGCCGACTTGCTGCAAAAGCATAATGCCTGATTGCTGGCAAGGCGGCGGGCGCGTAAGTGACGATAGCCTTGAAGTGTGGCGCTATGTGTTATATATGACGGGGCAACGGTGAGAGTCTTCAAGAGCAACAGGTTTCACAGGTTCGCCCGTAAGGAGAAAATCTCCGATGCGATGCTATGTGAGGCGATCGAGCGCGCCGAGCGTGGATTGATCGACGCCGATCTTGGAGCCGGCCTCATCAAGCAGCGTGTTGCACGGCCGGGCGCTGGAAGATCAGGCGGCTATAGGACGCTGATTTTCTTCCGGGCGGAAACGCGGGCGGTTTTCGCATTTGGGTTCGCGAAAAGCGACTTGGCGAACCTAGAGGACGACGAGGAAGCCGCGTTCAAGAGGGCGGCTAAGTTGGTGCTTGGGTTCTCCGATGCACAGATGGACGCGGAAGTAGCGGCGGGCCGAATGTTAGAGGTGAATTGCGATGGCTAAGGCATACAAGAGTGAGGCAATGGCGGCCGTCCATGAAATGATGGAGGGCTTTTATCAGTCTGGCGCGATCGACAAGCAGACGATGCGCGAGTTTGATGACGCCTGCCTGACAGCAGTTGAGCCGATGCCCCCCGAGGAAATCCGCGCAATCCGGGAGCGCGAACACCTGTCGCAACCAGTCTTTGCCCGGTATCTCAACGTGAGCAAGGGCCTCGTTTCGGATTGGGAGCGGGGTGTGAAGAAGCCGGGAGGCCCGGCGCTGCGGCTTCTGACAGTCATCCAGAAAAAGGGTGTTCAAGCGATTGCTTGATTGCTGGCAAAGAGGCAATTAGGCAATGTATTCGCCTGCAACCCGCCCCCGGCTGTCCCTACGGCCCTAGATGATGAGAGCGGGCCAGCCGGGGGCTAGCGCCGTGCCTGCGGAGGCCAAGCCATGACGACCAAGACGGCCGAAACGATCATCCGGGAGCTGGCGGCCCGACATGGGGTTGCCGTTCAGCGCACGGCGCTGGACGATTGGGCCGATGATGCCACCCGGCTTTCCGGCGACGATGGTGTTGTTGATGAAGTCGGGGAGCTGGTCGTTGCCTTACGGCGAGCGCAGGCCGTTGACGGGATCGAGCTGACCCGGCTCCATTCGCGTTATCTGGACGAACGGGACGCGGCGTAGCCGCCCGGCCCGGAGGCGAACGCGCCCCCATGTCGCGCTGTAGTGAGCCGGAGGGCCGCCAGTGACAAAGCCCCGGTGCGTCAGCGCCGGGACCGCTTTTCCCATCTGGCCGGCTCGGGCAGGGGGGCTTTGAGCATGTCGCGCAGCTCCGCTTTCATTTCCTCGCCCGAAATCCCCGGTCGGGGATCATCGGCCGCCGCCTCGATGCTGCGCTTGAGCAGTTCCCGGCGCAGATCGGCATGGGGTTCCAGCTCCTTATGCTCGCCCAAGATCACGAACACGGCTTCGGACGGATCAAGGAACGTGTCCTGTTCGATCAGATCGAGCAGCCACAGGGCCAGCGACGGCGGCAAATAGGCTTCAAATCGCAATCCACCCTCTGCGACCTGGTTGCGGAGCCACTTGGCTTGCTCGACGGCATGGGCCTTGTCGGCGGGATCGGGCCATTCGGGCGCATCGGTGTCGGTCATGGCTTCATCCTTCATGCTTGGTCGAACAGCCCCCGGAACTCTGCATCGGCGTAATAGGCGAGCTTGCCGGCGACGATCGGGCGTTGCCCGGCGAGGAACAGCAATTCGACATGCTGCGGCAGGTTGCGGACCTCATCGGGGGTCAGCAGCGGGCGGGC
>OFIS01000518.1_pt1 | contig 19699 bp, 13 predicted proteins | sample 1775071 | NCBI WGS metagenome assembly OFIS01 (sample SAMN08195774, study PRJEB24354) | sludge metagenome | isolation source: sludge from phenol fed wastewater aerobic bioreactor C | place: India: Nagpur | collected 2016-09-17
GCAGCTTCCGCATGAAGCGGCGGATGTCCGGCTGGGTGAGGAACACCGGCGCTCCCGCACCTTGCGTGGTCGCCTCCGAGCCGGCGCGGCGGAGCGCGGCGATCACGTCGCGCGCCTGGGCAAGCTTTTCCTTCAGCTCAGCGACGGTGTTCTCGGCCATGGCGATGCTGCTCCCGTTTGCCGACAGCGTAGCCGCTTTCACCATTTCGGCAAATCGTCGCTTTTCCTCGACTTTGCCGGCTTTTCGTGGCACTTGGCCACCCCATGGCACGCGAGATGAACACACGCGATATCAAGATATGCGGTCTCAAGACCGATGAGGCGTTGGCGGCCGCGCTCGACAACGGCGCCAGCCATATCGGTTTCATCTTCTTCGCCAAGAGCCCGCGCACCGTCGCGCCTGCCGAAGCCGGACGCCTGCGCCAGGCAGCGCGCGGCAGAGCTAGGGCGGTCGCCGTCACCGTCGATGCCGACGACACGTTCCTGGACGAGATCGTGGCTGCGATGGCGCCCGACATGCTGCAGTTGCACGGCTCCGAAAGCCCCGAACGCGTGGCCGACGTGAAGACCCGCTATGGCTTGCCGGTCATGAAGGCACTTTCGCTGCGCGAAGCCGGCGACATCGCGGCGATCGCACCCTATCGCGGCGCCGCCGACCGTTTCCTGTTCGACGCCAAGCCACCCAAGGGTTCCGAATTGCCCGGCGGCAACGGGGTCTCCTTCGACTGGCGCATCCTGACCAGCCTTGACGCCGATCTCGATTACATGCTTTCGGGAGGGCTCAACGCGGACAATGTCGGCGCCGCACTGGCAATCGCCAATCCGCCCGGCCTCGACATCTCGTCCGGCGTTGAAAGCGCGCCGGGGGTCAAGGACGCCCGGTTGATCGCAGAGTTCTTTCAGGCAGTGCGGGCAGCGCGTAAAATCCGCGCCGCTTGAGCATCGGACAGCATTCTAGGAGATCGGCTATGAACAAGCCGGCATTGCCCAATTCCTTCCGCACCGGCCCCGACGAGCAGGGCATGTTCGGCATTTTCGGTGGCCGCTTCGTCGCCGAGACCTTGATGCCTCTGATCCTCGACCTGGAGCGGGAATGGAACAAGGCCAAGAACGATCCTGAGTTCAAGGCCGAACTCTCGGCGCTCTCGACCTTCTATGCCGGACGCCCGTCCAAGCTCTATTTCGCGGAAGGGCTGACCCGTCATCTCGGTGGCGCCAAGATCTACTTCAAGCGCGAGGACCTGAACCACACCGGCTCGCACAAGATCAACAACTGCCTCGGCCAGATCCTGCTGGCCAAGCGCATGGGCAAGAAGCGCATCATCGCCGAGACGGGCGCCGGTCAGCACGGCGTGGCCTCGGCCACGGTCGCGGCGCGCTTCGGCTACCCATGCATCGTCTACATGGGCGCCACCGACGTCGCCCGCCAGAGCCCGAACGTGTTCCGCATGAAGTTGCTCGGCGCCGAAGTGCGCCCGGTGACGGCCGGCCACGGCACGCTCAAGGACGCCATGAACGAAGCGCTTCGCGACTGGGTGACCAATGTCGAGGACACATACTACCTGATCGGCACCGCCGCCGGCCCGCACCCCTATCCGGAGCTGGTGCGCGACTTCCAGTCGGTGATCGGCGCCGAGGCGCGCGAGCAGATGCTGGAGCAGGAAGGCCGCCTGCCTGACACCATCATCGCCGCCGTCGGCGGCGGTTCCAACGCCATCGGCCTGTTCCATCCCTTCCTCGACGACAAGGAGGTGCGCATCATCGGCGTGGAAGCCGGCGGCCGCGGCCTCGACGGCGTCGAGCATTGCGCCTCGATGAACGCCGGCGCGCCGGGCGTGCTGCACGGCAACCGCACCTACCTGCTGCAGAACGCGGACGGCCAGATCCTGGAAGGCCATTCGATCTCGGCCGGTCTCGACTATCCCGGCGTCGGACCGGAGCATTCGTGGCTGCGCGATACGGGCCGCGTCGAATATGTGCCGACCCTCGATGACGAGGCGCTGGAAGCGTTCAAGCTGACGACGCGGGTCGAGGGCATCATCCCGGCCCTGGAATCGGCGCACGCCATCGCCCATGCAGTGAAGATCGTGCCGCAGATGGACAAGGACCAGATCGTCATCGTCAACCTGTCCGGCCGGGGCGACAAGGACGTGCACACCGTGGCCAAGATGCTGGATATGGAAATCTGACCATGGGAGATCTGACGATGTCGACCCGCATCGACCGCCGCATGGCCAAGCTCAAGGCCGAAGGGCGCCCGGCGCTGGTGACCTATTTCATGGGCGGCGATCCGGACTACGAGACCTCGCTGTCGATCATGAAGGCACTGCCCGGCGCCGGAGCCGACGTCATCGAGCTCGGCATGCCGTTTTCCGACCCGATGGCCGACGGCCCGGCGATCCAGGCCGCGGGCCTGCGCGCGCTGAAAAGCGGACAGACGCTGGCCAAGACGCTGAAGATGGCGGCCGAGTTCCGCGCCGGCGACAACGAAACGCCGATCGTGCTGATGGGCTATTACAATCCGATCTACATCTACGGCGTCGATCGTTTCCTGGTCGACGCCAAGGCCAGTGGCGTCGACGGGCTGATCGTCGTGGACCTGCCGCCGGAAATGGACGCGGAGCTGTGCATCCCGGCGCTGAAGGCCGGCATCAACTTCATCCGCCTGGCCACGCCGACCACGGATGACAAGCGGCTGCCCAAGGTGCTGGAGAACACTTCCGGCTTTGTCTACTACGTTTCGATGACGGGCATCACCGGCTCGGCGCTGGCCGACACCGGCAAGGTGGCGGCGGCGGTGAAGCGCATCAAGGGGCACACCGAACTGCCGGTCTGCGTCGGCTTCGGCGTCAAGACCGCCGAGCAGGCTCGCGTCATCGGCGCTTCGGCCGACGGCGTGGTGGTCGGTACCGCGATCGTCAATGCGGTGGCCAACGTGCTCGGTCCCAAGGGCGAGAAGACGGCCGACCCGGCCGAGGCCGTGGCGACGCTGGTCAGCGGGCTGGCGCAGGGTGTCCGCTCGGCCCGCCTTGCTGCCGCCGAATAGTCCAACTATTTGTCCTTGAGCAGTTCCGGGCGCAAACCGCTGAGCGCTGTCCCGGAATTGCCCGAAATGCTGTTACGCAATTCCGGACGGAAAAGCGCCACACACTTTTCCTGGAATTGCCTGAAGTCTCTTCCGGGACAGGAGCCTGAGCGATGAACTGGATCACCAATTTCGTCCGCCCGAAGATCAACTCGATGCTCGGCCGGCGCACCGACATGCCGGAGAATCTCTGGATCAAGGATCCCGAGACCGGCGAGATGATCTTCCACAAGGATCTCGAGCAGAACCAGTTCGTCATCCCGTCCTCCGGCCATCACATGAAGATCTCGGCCAAGGAGCGGCTGAAATACTTCCTCGACGACGGCAAGTACGAGACGCTCGACAATCCCAAGGTCCTGCAGGACCCGCTCAAGTTCCGCGACGAGAAGCGCTACACCGACAGGCTGAAGGATGCCCGGACCAAGACCGGGATGGAGGACGCGATCGTCAACGCGCTCGGCACCATCGAGGGGCTGCCGGTGGTGGTGACCGTTCAGGACTTCGCCTTCATGGGCGGCTCGCTCGGCATGGCCGCCGGCGAGGCCATCGTGCACGCTTTCGAAGTGGCGCTGCAGCGCAAGCGGCCCTTGATCCTGTTCGCCGCCTCCGGCGGCGCGCGCATGCAGGAAGGCATCCTGTCGCTCATGCAACTGCCGAGGACCACGGTGGGTGTCGACCGGCTGAAGGAGGCCGGCCTGCCCTACATCGTCGTGCTGACCAACCCGACGACCGGCGGCGTCACCGCCTCCTATGCCATGCTGGGTGACGTCCACATCGCCGAACCCGGCGCGCTGATCGGCTTCGCCGGGCCGCGCGTCATCGAGCAGACGATCCGCGAGAAACTGCCCGAGGGCTTCCAGCGCTCCGAATATCTGATGGAGCACGGCATGGTCGACATGGTGGTGTCGCGCCTGGAGATGCGTGCGACGATCGCGCGGCTCTTGAAGATGCTGCTCAAGATGCCGGAGGCGCCTGCCGCGCAGGACGGCGAGATCCTGCCGCCAGCAGTCGTCCACGCGGAAGCGCGTCCACAGGCCTGACGCGACACCAAGTGCCGCGAACGGCGATTTGCGTCGCGACCGTGGCGCTGTAGCCTCGATTTGCGCATGATCCCTTCCGACAGCCGATTCCGGGCTTCGGGATCATGCGCTAGGAATGAACCATGACCACGCTTGCCGCCGACCGTGAAATCGAAAGCCTGATGGCGCTGCATCCGAAGGGCTTCGACCTTTCGCTCGATCGCATCACGCGCCTGCTGGAACGGCTCGGCAACCCGCAGGACCGCCTGCCGCCGGTGATCCACGTGGCTGGAACCAACGGCAAGGGCTCCTGTGCCGCCTTTTCCCGGGCTCTGCTCGAGGCGGCGGGCAAGCGGGTTCACGTCCACACCTCGCCGCATCTGGTGCACTGGCACGAGCGTTACCGGCTGGCCGCCGAGGGCGGCGGCAGGCTAGTCGACGACAAGGTCTTCGCCGAGGCGATCGCGCGCGTGGCCAAGGCCAATAACGGCCAGAAGATCACCGTCTTCGAAATCCTCACCGCCGTCACCTTCGTGCTGTTTTCCGAGCATCCGGCGGACGCGGCCATCATCGAGGTCGGCCTCGGCGGCCGCTTCGACGCCACCAACGTCATCCGGAAACCGGCAGTATCGGTGGTCATGCCGGTATCGATGGATCACGAGGCCTATCTCGGCGACCGGGTCGAACTGATCGCCGCCGAGAAGGCCGGGATCATGAAGCGCGGCTGCCCCGTCGTCATCGGCGCGCAGGAGCACGAGCCGGCGCTCCAGGTCTTGATCGAGACCGCCGAACGGCTCGGCTGCCCGTTGCAGGTCTACGGCCAGGATTTCCTGGCTTTCGAGGAAAACGGCCGCATGGTCTATCAGGACGAGGACGGGCTGATGGACCTGCCGCCGCCACGCCTGCCCGGCCGGCACCAGTTCGCCAATGCCGCCGCCGCGCTCGCCGCGGTGAAGGCGGCGGGGTTCGAAATCAGCCATCGCGCCGCCGAACAGGCGATGACGAACGTCGCCTGGCCGGGGCGCATGCAGAAGCTGTCGCAAGGCCGGCTGGTGGACCTGGCGCCGAAAGGATCGGAGATCTGGCTCGACGGCGGCCACAACCCAGGCGCCGGCCTGGTGGTCGCCGAGGCGTTGGCGGAGCAGGAAGAGAAAAATCCCAAGCCGCTGTTCCTGATCTCCGGCATGATCAACACCAAGGACCAGAGCGGCTATTTCCGCGCCTTCAAGGGCCTCGCCCGGCATGTCTACACCGTGCCGGTGAGCATGAGCGACGCCGGCGTGCCCAACGACGAGCTGGCGCTACGCGCCACCGAGGCGGAGCTGTCTGCGGAGCCTGTCAGTTCCGTCGCCAACGCGCTGATGCTGCTGCGCGACAGCTGGGACGGGCCGGCGCCGCGCATCCTGATCGGCGGTTCGCTCTATCTCGCCGGCGCGGTGCTGGACGAGAACGGCACGCCGCCGACCTGAAGCACTGCCGGAAGGCATTGGGTCTTAAAGACCGGCGCCTGACCGCGTTCGTCAAGCGGCCAGATGCATGACCGCGGGCAGCGCCAGCGAAAGGCCGGATAGGAAAAGCAACACAAAGACGATCCTGCGCATCGTTCGCTGCGACAGCGGCGGCGGCCAGCGGCGCGCCGCGTAGGTCGTCAGCATCACCGCGGGCACCGCCAGGACAAGCGCCATGGGCGACATGGAAGGCAGGTTGCCGCTCGCCACGACCGCGGCAATCCGAACCACCTGCGCGGCGCCGAACGCCGCGACCAGCGTTTCACGAATGCGTTCATGCGGCAGCGGCTGGCGGAACAGGTGATAGACCAGCGGCGGACCTCCGGTCGCGAACAGGCCGCTCATGAGGCCCGAGACGATGCCGAAGCCGACGAAGCTCGCGTCCGACGACGGCTCCGCCAGACCGGCCGGCCTGAATGCCAGCTGCAGGCTGGACAGCATGATGACCAGGCCAAGTCCGATCTTCAGCAGGTCGGCCTGCGTGTCCGCCAGCCATTCAAGCAAGGCATAGCCGACGAGCAGAGAAGGCAAGCTCGCGACCAGTATGAGCCGCAACTCGCGGCGCGCGACCTCGCGCCAGCCGCCCAGGATCAGCATCTGCGTGGCATTGACCAGGGTCAACATGCCGACCATCGCGGCTGCATCCGGCAGCGGCAGCAGGCCGACAAGGGCGATGACGCCCATCATGACCAGACCGAAGGCGAAACCTGTCAGCGTCTGGACATAGGCCGCCACCGCCGCAAAGCCGGCAAAGGCAACGAGAAGTCCTAGACCCATGTCGCGGTCGACCCCTGCATGAACGGGCGCAGGCCGGCTGCCGCAATCACGACGCGCCTATTTCAGCTCGATCTCGATGAAGGCGTATTCGCCCTGATTGGCGTTGACGACATCGTGCTCGACACCTTCCTTTCGGAAGTAAGGCGCGCCCTTTTTCATCTCGGCGAAGGATTCGCCGTCCTTGGTGACGAGCTTCACCTTGCCATCCATCAACGGCACGACGACATAGTCGTGCCCATGACGATGCCAGCCGGTGTTGGCGCCCGGGGCAAAACGGTATTCGGTGACGATGACGCGGTCGTTGTCGATGAAAACGGTAGCCTTGGCCGTTCCCGTCATGGCGTTCTCCTCCTCCAAGGCACGTCTCCCGGAAACTCTCGGGGGAACATGCGCAAGACGCTTTATCGCCCATGGGCGGTTCAAGGAGAAGGCATGGCGCGCTCTTGCGCGAGGGCCAGCGGCAACGGCCAATGGCGCCAACAAAAAAGCCCGGCCGTGGCCGGGCTTTTCAGGGAAAGGTTTGCGATCAGGCGACGGCGCCGTTGATCCAGTGCGACAACGCGGTCTTCGGCGCCGCGCCAATCTTAATGTCGGCCACTTCGCCGCCCTTGAAGACCATCAGCGTCGGGATCGAGCGCACACCAAACTGGGCGGCGAGCTCAGGATTCTCGTCGATGTTCAGCTTGGCGATTTTCACCTTGCTGCCGAGCTCCTTGGCAATATCCTCCAGCGCCGGGGCAATCTGCTTGCAAGGACCGCACCACTCAGCCCAGAAATCCACCACAACCGGCTCCTTGGCATTGAGCACGTCGGCCTGGAAGTTGTTCTTGTCGACCTTGACGGTGGTCATCGGAAATCCTTTCGAGAAAAATTCGTCGCACCAAATGTGGTGGTTGTGGCTGCCTTGTTCAAGCAGTTCTTGTGTCACGCTCCTGTGAGTCGGGCAAGGGCGTCGTCCATCGCGCCGGCCGGCAGCTCGATCAGCCTCGGCGCATCGGTGAACAGCAGCGACGCCGACACTTCACGGCCAGGGTAAAGCGGCTTCAGCAGGGCGCGGTAGAGCGCGAGCTGCAGCAGGTAAGCCGGCGGAACCTCGGCCAGGCTGACCGGCGCCGGCCGGTTGGTCTTGTAGTCGACGATCCGGACGCGGTCCGGCGAGACCGCCAGCCGATCGATCTTGCCCGAAATGGAGCGCTTCCGTCCCCTCACCTCCACGCTGCCCATGACCGCAACCTCGGCACGGGAGTCGGCGGCGAAGAGAGGGGCATAGCGGTTGTCGGCAAGGATCGACATCACCGAACCCAGGACGTTCAGCCTTTCGGCTTCCGGCCAGGACGCGCCGACACGGGCGAGATAGCGCTCCGCCGCCGCCTGGCGTTCTTCCTCGGGAAGCTCGGGCAAGGTCTGCAACAGCTTGTGCAGGGCCAGCCCGCGCATCACGGCAAGGCCGGGCTCGGCGGCTTCGTCGAGCACGGGCGAGCCGGTGTCGACAACCGTTTCCTTCATCTCGTCAATGAGCGACGAGGCTCCGGATGGCGAGAGTGGGCGCGGCAGATCCTCGAAGGGCGGCAAAGGCTGGAAGAACGAAGCGGGCGGCGGACCGAAGTCGGCGGACGGCGCCGCTTCGCCCTCGGCGGCCGGCGGGAAGGACGGCAGGTTGGTGACATGGAAACGATGGACGGAGCCGGCCCCCGCGGGATGCGGCCGCTCCCGGCTTTCGGGCGCGCCGGCGAGTGCCCGACTGACGATCGAATGCCAGGTTCCCGGGCCTGGCGCCCGCTTGCCGTGATAGCCGCAGACGATCAGGCGGTCCTCGGCGCGGGTCATGCCGACATAGAGCAGGCGGCGATATTCGTCATCGGCCAGCGCCCGCGCCGTCGCCGCGGCGGTCCTGGAGAAGCCGTTGGCGACGTCGCTCGCCGAACGCCACAGAAAGCCCGTTGCACTCCAGTGCTGGCCGGAGCCTTCGAACGGCATCAACCGCGGCAGATGCTGGTCGCTGAACGGCGCCGCGCCGCCGTCGACCAGGAAGACGACCGGCGCCTCGAGACCCTTGGCGGCATGCACGGTCATGACCCGCACCTCGTTCCGGGTCTGATCCATCTCGCGCTTGACCTCGGGACCGGCGCTTTCCAAGGTCGACAGGAAGGCCTCCAGGCCCGGCAGGCCGGTGCGCTCCTCGGCGAGGCAGAAGTTGAGGAACTCGTCCAGTATGTCGCCGGCTTCCGGCCCCAGCCGAGCGATCATCCTGCCGCGCACGCCGTCGCGCGCCAGCAGGCCGGCGTAGAACTCGAACACCGGCCTGAAGGCCGCCTCGTTGCCCCATTCGTCGAGCCGGGTGGCGATGGCGGCAATCGATGCATCCTCGCCCGCGGCCCGCAGCGAGGCGATCAACGACAGGCCGGGCGGCCGCCTGGCCGCGAGCGCGAACAAGACTTCTTCAGGGACGTCGAAGATCGGGCTGCGCAGCACGGCCGCCAGCGACAGGTCGTCTTCCGGCTGGACGAGGAAATGGGCGAGCGCGATCAGGTCCTTGACCGCGATGTGGCCAGGCAGGCTCAGCCGGTCGGCGCCGGCGACCGGAATATTGCGGCTCTTCAGCGCGCGGGTCAGGGCATGCACGAAGCTGTCGCGCTTGCGCACCAGCACCAGCACATCGCCAGGCCGCAGTTTCTTGCCGCGCCCCTCGATCACCTCGCCGGAAGCGAGCCAGCCGGCAATGGTGGCGGCGACCTGTTCGGCGACGCGCACGGCCGGCGCATGGGCATGATCTATGGGCTGGGTCCAGTCGTCGGGCTCGTCGACGACATCGGCGCCGATCGACGGCCAGACCTCGACATAGCCCGGCGCATCGGTGCGGATCGCCTTGTGGCTCAGCGGATCCGGATCATGGCTGATACCGCGCCGGACACCGGGGTCGGCGAAGACACGGTCGACGGCGGCGAGCACGTCATCGGTCGAGCGGAACGACCAGGTGAGCTTGAGGTCGGCAAAGCGCGCCTCCGCATCGCGGACGCGGCCCGCGAACAGCAACCGGCTTTCAGCGAAGGAATCGGGGGCCGCGCCCTGGAAGGAATAGATCGACTGTTTCTCGTCGCCGACGGCAAAAACGGTGCGATGCACGGCGCGCGCGCCCTCGCCCGAGAAGAACTCGTCGGCCAGCCGCTTCACGACCTCCCACTGGTCGGGGCTGGTGTCCTGCGCCTCGTCGAGCAGGATGTGGTCGATGCCCTGGTCGAGCTTGTACTGCACCCAGGGGCCGGCATCGGGCCGCGCCAGGAGGCCGGCGGTTTTGACGATGAGGTCGTTGAAGTCGAGGAAACCACGGCCTCGCTTCAGCGTCTCGTAGCGGGCGATCAGCCATTCGGCGACGACGAGGGCGGCGCGCGTGCCCTCCAGCATCCGGAAAAGCGCGAGCCGGTCCGACACGTCGAGGATCACCTTGGCTGCCGCGTCGTAGCGGTCCAGGAGATCGGGCAAGCGATCGATGAGCCCCTTCTTGAAGGTGCCGGAACCATAGGGATCGCCGTCGGCCTTGAGGAAGGCCTGGCCGAGCAGATTGAGCCGGCGGATCGGGTCCTGTTCAGCGAAGGCCGCCTTCGCGTAGGGCAGGATGTTGTTCAGCACGGCGCGCGCGTCGACGTCCTCGCTGGCATGCGCGAAGGTCGCGAAGTAGGCAGGCGGAAAGCCCGGCAGCGGCCATGCGGACGCCGCGATGGCATCGGCGCTCTCGCCGGGGGAAAAGTCGAACTCGGCGAACAACGGCTGGAAGTCGGGATCATTCCGGCCAACATCGACGATGAAAGACCGCAGGTCGTCACGCTTGCGCACGATCTCGCCCAGCAAGGCGTCGAGCCCCGCCTCGCCGCCGCGTTCGAGCACCATGGCGAACGCCTCGGCCAGCCGCGTATCGCCACCGCCGGCGCCCGAGATCATGTCGCGCCGGGCGGCGGCGAAGAGCGAGCCCTCCATCTGCGGATCGAGCAACTCGAAATGGGCGGGAATGTTGGCTTCCAGCGGGAACTGATGCAGCACCGATTCACAGAAGGCATGGATGGTCTGGATCTTCAGCCCGCCCGGCGTCTCCAGGGCTTCGGCGAACAGGCGCCGGGCGCGGCGCATGGTGCCGAGATCGGGGCGGCGTCCTTCCAGCGCCTCGATCCGCACGGCCAGTTCGGCATCGCCCAGTGTCGTCCATTCCGACAGCGTGGCGAAGACGCGGTTCGACATGTTGGCGGCGGCGGCCCGCGTGTAGGTCAGGCACAGGATCTTCGATGGATCGGTGCCGCCAAGCAGCAACCGGATGACGCGCTGGGCAAGCACGTGCGTCTTGCCGGAGCCGGCATTGGCGGAAACCCAGGCGGAATTTCGCGGATCGGACGCGCTCGCCTGGCTGGCGATCGTATCGGACGGGATCGGGTAGGCCTTCTTCATGCCTCCCCTCCCTCGTCGCCGGCATCGCCGCCGGCCGACCATTCCAGCACGCGGGCGAGATGGTCATAATCGCCATCTGTCTCGCCGGCGCGGAAGGGCAATGCCCGCGACAGGTAGCCGGTCAGGGGATCGTCATAATGCGCCAGCAGCTTTTCCAGCCGGGCCCAGGCTTCCTCGGCGAGGTCGGCGGCGGTTCGCGGCCGGCGATTGTGCTCGAGGATGGATTCCTCGAACACCTCGCCATTCGGCTTCAACCGGACAAAGGCAAGCTCGGACGGTTCCCGCTTGCCAAGCTCACGGAACGCGCCGCGCCGCAGAAGCGCGCCTTCCAGCGCGAGCTGCGGTGAAAGCAGCGTATGTGCCTGCGCCTTCGAAGGCGAGGAGCCGGTCTTGAAATCGAGTATGTCGGCCATGCCGCCGGCGAGAAGATCGACCCGATCGGCAAAGCCCGACAGCGTCACGCCGGAGCGGCCGACAACGGTCTTCTCGGCGCGCTCCTCGGCAAAGCGGCGCGCCACCGCGGGCGCACGCACACGCTCCCACTCGATGATGCTGGCGGCCAGTTTCTCGAAGCGCGGCCACCAGACGGCCTCGACATCGGCCGGCAGGCCGGCCTCGGCGAAACAGGCGCGCCCGGCGGCCAACAGGCCCGACAGCGCTTCCGGCGCGCGCGGATCAGCCTCGCGCTGCGTGAACAGGTTGAGGATGGCGTGGAAAAGCGTGCCGCGTTCGGCCGCGCCCGGATCGCGGATCACCGGTTCCAGCGGCGTGAGGCCGAGTATCCGCCTGGCGTAGACGGCATAGGGATCGCGGCGCAGCGTCTCGATCTCGGTGACCGAGAAATGCCGGGGCCTGACATCGAGCGGCGGCGTGGGCCTCGGTCGCGGCGCGAAGTCCCGCCTGTCTCCGGCATCGAGGGATCGCGTCCAGGCCAGCAGTTCCTCGCCGCGCCGGCGAAGGGTGGCGGCCTGGTCCTTGCCGACGAAGGTCAGCAGGCGTTGCAGCCAGCGCGACGAGACGGCCGGCGCGTCGCCCGAACGGGCGGAGCGGGCAAGCACCACCCTTCTGGCACCCATCGCCATCTGGAAATCGTGCGCGGCGAGGCCGATGCGCCGTTCCGGCGGCTCCAGGTCGATGCCGGTCTTCATCAGCCGCGACATGAAGCGATCGCTCTCCGGCTTGCGCGGCCAGACCCCCTCGTTCAGCCCGCCGATCACCAGAGTATCGACATCCTGCAGGCGTGCCTCCAGCGCTCCCCAGATGGCGATGTTGCGATCGCTGCCCTGCGCGGGCTTCACCGTTTCGGGAGCCACAAGCGCGTCCATGACGTCAGGCCATTCGTCGGCGGCGAATGAGAACGGCGCGGCGGCGGCCACGAGGCTGCGCAGCACCTGCGCCAGTCTTTCGCCGGCGTCGCCGGCATAAAGCTCACCGAGGCCGCCATCGCGTGCCCGACCGAGATGTTCGAGCGCCTCGGTGCTGGCGCGAACCAGTGTGACGAGGTCGGCTTCGTCACGTCCTCGCCAGTCCGCCAGCGGCGCCACCGCCCGCCCGAGGCGCTGGAGCAGGTCGCGGGCTTCCTCGATGCCGCGAACGGTCAGCCGCGAGAACCAGAAGGGCGGACGGCTGCCGCCACCCAGCACCGCAAGGCGGGTCTCGAACAGCGCGGCAAGGGCGAGGATATCCGGCCGGCCGGTGCCACCCCGCAACGCGACCAGTTCGACGGTGCCCGCCGCGCGCCTTGCCTGCACGCGTTCCAGCCCCAGGCCAAGCAATGGGTGCTTGAGCAGGGCCAGCAGCCCGATCGGATCGCCGGGACGGAACACGGCCTGGAGCAAGAGCCTCAGCAATCCAGCCGCCGGCGTGCCACCGAGCGGCGTGCCGCCGGAATCGTCCGCGATCACGCCGAAACGCTTGAGCTCGGCCGAAACGCGGCGCGCCAGGGCACGATCACCGGTGACCAGCGCCGCGCGCTGGCCGGGCTCCTCGACAGCGCGCCTTAGCGTCAGCGCGATCGCCACCGCCTCGTCCCTCTCGCTCGCCGCCTCCACGAGTGTGACGCCATTGAAGGCGCTCGCGATGTCCAGCGTGTTGAAGCGGCTGCGCGTCTCGGCCCAGAGCTCCGTCGTCTCGGCCGGCCGCAGCGCCTCGCCCACCAGTGCCGCCCGCAACGCCAGCCCTGCCTCGACCTCGGCGAGGTCTTCGACGTCGCCGCGCAGGACTCCGATCTTGCCGATCAGCTTGGCCAGGCCATATTGCGGATGGCCAAGCAGGGACGGGCGGGCGCCGGGCGCCGTAATCGCCTCGAAGGATGGTTCGTCCAGCGTGCGGTCGAGCCCAGGCAGCACCACGGCGCCGTTGGGAAGGCCGGCGATGGCCGCGAGCAGTTCCGCCGTGGCCGGAATCGAGCCGGTGGAGCCGGCGGCGATGACCGGGCCGGCGGGTGGGCGCAGCCGCAGCCGCGCCGCCTCGCGCCGGATCAGCGCGCTGCGGTGCGCGGCGGGGTCCGAAAGACCGCGTTCGGCGAGGAACTTCGGCCAGGCATCGGTGACGATATCGAGAAAATCGAGCGTCACCTGCCACCAGCCGGCGAGCCTGCCGTCGACCAGACCGGCAAGCTTGGCCCAGTCGGTGCCTTCGGTCTCTATCTCGTCCAGCAGGCCGGCAAGGTCGCGCGCCAGCCACAGCGCGTCGGCTGCCGAGGCAGGAACCGCGATCTCCTCGTCGAACAGGGCCAGCACATGCGCGGGCAGGCGGCGCTTCCAGGCGCGTACCAGCGGCGCCAGCAGCAGCAGGCGCTCGGTGGCAGGGATCGGCGGCGCGAGGTCGAGCGTATCGGCCAGTCCCGGGTCGAACGCCGCCGCGTCCTCGTCGAACTCGCCCAGCGGCCGGATCACCGGCAGTATGGCGGAGCGGCCGCCCAACGCTTCTACGAATTCGCCGCGCAAGGCGCGCGCGGCGCGGCGCGTCGGCACATAGATGGTGACATCGGCAAGCGCCAGCGGCTCGCCATCGAAGCGAAAGCCGGGAACGAGGCGGCCGCCAAGCAGCGCCCGGGCCAGCGTCGGCAGGAACGGCGCACCGGGCGGAATCGAGAAAACGCGGCGCGAGCCGCTCATACCGCTTTCGCCAGGGCCCCGGCGACGGCTGCCTCGGCGAGCGGAATGGCATCCGGCGTGCCGACCGTGATCCAATGGCCCTGCATCGCCATGCCGAACAGGCGGCCGGCGGCGATGGCCTTGTCGAAATAGGCGTTGAGGGAATGCGGCGTGGCCGGCGCCCCTTCGAAGATACGCGGATGGACAATCGCCGCGCCGGCATAGATCAGGCCGGCGGGGTCGCCCTTGGCGCGACGCAACGTGCCCTCAGGCGCCAGCAGGAAGTCGGTGCTGCCGCTATGGCCGGTCGCGGAATGAAGATGCGCAAGCATGAGCAGAATATCCATTCTTGCCCCGTCCCATGCAAGGGCGAGACGGGCAAGATTGGAGACGCCGCCGTCGATCCAGAACGTATCGGCGTTGATGACGTAGAAAGGCTCGGGCCCCAGCTTGGGCAACGCCTTGACGATGCCGCCGGCTGAATCCAGCAGCGCGTCACTTTCATCCGAGATGGCGATGCTCGGCGCCCGCCGCCCGGCGACGTGGTCGACGATCTGCCGCGGCAGGTAATGGACATTGACGACGGCGCTCTCCACGCCTGCCTCGGCAAGGCTGTCTAGTCCCCAATCCAGAAGGGTCTTGCCGGCGATCGGCACCAGCGGCTTCGGCATGGTGTCGGTAATGGGCCGCATGCGCTTGCCGAGCCCCGCGGCAAGCACCATGGCGGTGCGCGGTATGGTCGTCATAGCGTGCGCTCCTCGAGCAGACCATGCGCAACATAGAATGCGCGCAAGCCGCCAAGCGCCGGATGCGCCAGCGCCCGCCTGAGATAGTCGCGGATGCGCGGCAGATGCTTCAGGTAGTAGGGCTTGCCGTCGCGCTTTTCGAGCCGCACGAAAATGCCTAGTATCTTGGAATTGCGTTGCGCGGCCATGATCGCATAGGCCTCCAGGAAGCCCTCCTCGTCGAAGGCGCCCGCGGCGTGGCGCGCCGCGACATAGGCGTCGCGTGTCTCCGTCTCGATGTCGGGCGGGATGGTGACGCGAGCGTCCATCGCCAGCGACGCGACATCATAAGCCGACGGCCCGATCAGCGCGTCCTGGAAATCGACGATGCCGAGGCGGTCGTGTCCGACGCGGTCGGCGCGCCAGATGATGTTGGGTGAATGGAAGTCGCGAAGCATCAGCGTGTATTCGCGGTTTTCCAGCCGGTCGAAAAGCGCGTTCCATTCCCTGGCATAGCCGGCGCGAAGGGTATCGGTGGCCGGCTGCCCGGTGATGGCGGGCACGTACCAGTCGATCAGCAAGTCGGCTTCGATCATCATCGCGTCGCGATCGAAGGGCGGCACGTCATGGAAGCCGCCCTCGCCGGTTGGCATGTGATAGTCCCAGCTCCTGCCATGCATCATGGCGAGCAGCTCGGCGGCGGCCGCGTAGCGCGCCGCGACAGGCCGGCCTTCCGCGTCGAGGAAGGCTTCCGAGCCGAGATGTTCCGTCAGCAGGAACCCCTGCTCCAGGTCGGCCGCCTCGATCAGTGGCACGGAGACGCCGCCTTCCATCAAGGCCCGGTCGATGGCGACGAAGGCGGAAACCGATTGCGCGGAATGGGCTATCTCGGCGTAGGCCTTGCCTTGCCGGACCGGCGGCCCGAGCATCAGACGCGGCGAATTCATCAGCACGCGCGGCGCAAGATCGCCGAGTGTGACCGTTTCGTAGGAGCGCGCCGAGGCATCACCGATCAGATGGCGCCGGCGCGCCTCGCCCCAGCCGGCCGCGCCAAGGAAATCCCGCATGGCCAGCGAGCGCGCGATGCGATCGAAGGCTGCGCCCTGCCCCGACAGCCTGGCCAGGCGACCCTCGCCCTGGTGTGCAAGTTCGACCGTGACGACGGTATCGGGGAAATAATCCTCGGCCCGCTCCGGCCATTCCACCAGCGCCGCGCCGTGCGCGAGAAGCTCGTCGAGACCGAGTTCGTCCATCTCGGCCGCCGAGGACAACCGGTAGAGGTCGAAATGGTGGACGGGGATGCGGGCCTCGTAACTCTGCACCAGCGTGAATGTCGGGCTCGGCACTTCGAGGCCGGGATCGTCGGCGAGCGATCGGATCAGGGCCCGCGCCAGCGTCGACTTGCCGGCGCCGAGATCACCCTTGAGGGCCAGCACATCGCCCGGCCGCAGGGCGAGGGCCAAGTCCTCGCCGAGCCGCATGGTCTGCGTCTCGGCGGCGAGAAAACGCTCCAGAACCGTCCCGGCCAAGACGCGTTACTCAGCCGCTTCGCGAATGCCGCCCGAAGGCGTGTCGGGGAAGGTGCAGATCACCGTCGTGCCCTGGTCCTTGCCGGTCTCGATGCGGACGCTGCCGCCATGGAGCTCGACGAAGCTCTTGACGATCGACAGGCCGAGCCCGGCGCCGCGCCGGCGGCCGCCATTGGTGCGCGGCTCGAAGCGGCGGAAGACCGAATCGAGCAGATCCGGCGGCATGCCGGGGCCGTCGTCGTGGACAGAGAACTCGACCCCGCCGGCAAGCTGGCGGCAGGCCAGCGTGATCGTGCTGGCCTCTGGCGCGTAATTGGCCGCGTTGCTCAGCAGGTTGTAGAGAATCTGGCGGATGCGGGTCTCGTCGCCATGGAAGGTCTTCGGGCCGGTTGCTGCATCGACCTTCAGCCTGATCGAATGTTCCTGGAGGCGATCGGCGACCAGTTCGGCGGCCGCGGCGATGGTCCTGTCGACATGCACCTCCGAGATGTCCAGCCGCATGATGCCGGCATCGACCGTCGCCAGGTCGAGTATGTCGTTGACGATGGTGAGCAGGACCGAGGACGAGGAGCTCACATGGTCGACATATTCGCGCTGCCGTGTGTTCAACGGCCCTGTCGCGGGCAACGAGAGAAGCTCGGTAAACCCGATGATGTTGGTGAGCGGCGAACGCAGCTCGTAGGAGACGTGCTGGACGAACTCGTTCTTGATCTGGTCAGACTTCTCCAGCGCCTCGTTCTTGTCCTTCAGCGCCCGTTCCACATTGACGCTGTCGGTGACGTCGACGAAGGTCGTCATCACCTGCCCGTTGGGCAGCGGAATAACGGCGAAGCGAAGCACGTTGCCGTTGCGAAGCTCGATCTGGCCATGGCGGTCGCGTCGTTCGTCGTCGAAGCCGGTGATGGCGGCAACGAAGCCGCCCCACGGGCTGTCGACGGCGCGCTGGTCACAAAGATCGCGGATGGTCGAGACATGGACGTTGGGCCGGGTGGCGTCCGCGTCCAGCCCCCAAAGCGCGGCGAAGGCCGGGTTCGACAGCCGTAGCCGGCCGTCCGGACCGAACACGGCCACGCCCTCGGCGAGATTGTCCAGCGTCTCGCCCTGCACCCGCACGGCGGTCTGGTAGCGGCTTTCGAGATCCATCTTCTCGGTGAGGTTCTCGAACACCCAGGTCACGCCGCCCTTGGGCTGCGGATTGGCGATGACGCGGATGGTCTTGCCGTCCGGCAAGTGCCACCAATGCTCCTGCGACTCCACGGCGCGATAGGCGCCGAGCAGGCTCTGCTTCCAGCGGCGCCACTCTGGCTGCTCGGCGATCTTGCCTTCGCTGCGCAGGCGATCGAGCAGCAACGCGTTGTCGGGCGCGCTGAGCAGGAAGCCGCTGTCCAGGCCCCACAGCTTCTGGAAAGCCTGGTTGAAGAAGCGCAGCTTCTCGTCGGTGTCGAAGATAGCGACCGCGGTGTTGAGCTGGTCCAGCGTGTCGGCATGGCTCCGGACGGTGCGCTCGTATTCGCCACGGATGGCCTCGGTGGCCGACGTATCGCAGGCGAGACCGGCGGAGCCGTCGGTATTGGCGACGTCGGTAACCGAGAACATGCGGCGGTCGCCGTCGATTACGGTCGACAGCGTCTGCTCGAACACGCGATGCGACTTGTGCTGCTGGGCGATCGTCTCGCGTGCCTGGCCGCCAAGGAATTCCTTCTGGTCGCGCACGGCCGTCTCGGCGTTCTCCGCCTCCACAGCCTCGGCATAGGCGCGGTTCACCCATTTCAGCCTGCCGTCCTCGCCACGCATCCACGCAGGCATCTTCAGCGCATCGAGCAGGCCGACCATGGCTTCGTAGTCGACAGCAAGGCGCTGGTTCTCGATCTTGAGCCTCGCCTGGCTGCGCTGCGTTTCGGAAAGCGAGACGAAGCGAACGATGACATGCGCGGCGCTCTTGCGCCCGTGCACTTCCAGCGGCGCGCCGGCCTGCGATTCGATGACGAGGTCGAAGGCGCTACCTTTCTCGCGCAGCGCCGCGACGGCATGCTCGAGCGCGGCGGCCGAGCGCGGCATCAGCCAGCGGCCGAAGGCGAGGAAGGCGGCGCGCTCGTCGGGAGCACCGCTTTCGATCGGCAGCGAGCCGACCAGATCCGGCTTCTTGTTCTCGGCGCCCCAGACGACAACCCGCTGGTCGCGCACATTGAGGAGGGCCTCGGAACGCTGCAGGGCGGCATTGACGTCGGCGACGCGGGTCCTGAGCTCGACATTCTCGGCCGACGTGCGCGCCCTTTCGCGGATGAGCACGACCGCCGAAAGCAACGCCGCGCCCATGACGCCGACGAAGACGGCGAGTTGCATGACCTCGACCGTGCTGACCTGCGTGCCGCCCGGGCCGGCAGCGGCATGCGCGGCGACAACGGAAAGCGAGCCACCGAGCGCCGACGCGCCAAGCAGCATGCCCATGCGGGCACGCCACGACAGTCGCGCCGCTCTGGCAGCGCTGTCCCTGATCCTCGAATCGTCGCGGCCGCCGGAAACGGCCCGTCCCGCCTTGTGCGGGTTTTGCCCCGGCATGTCTTGGTCCTCTCCGCCGCCTGAATGCAAGACCGCCCCAACGCCCGCCCCTCTCACCCCCTCGCGGGCCGGAAGCGTTGCGAATCACCCGACAATAAACCCTCGCCGAATCGCCGTGAAGGCAGCCGGCTCGCAAAAATAATGCCGGGCGAAAAGTCAATCGCCCGGCATCAATATCTGGTGGTAAATTGTAAGTTGGTTAATAGCGGTAGTGTTCAGGCTTGAACGGACCCTGCGGCGTCACGCCGATATAAGCCGCCTGCTCGCCGGAAAGCTCGGTGAGCTTGACGCCAAGCTTGCCGAGATGCAGCCGCGCCACCTTCTCGTCGAGGTGCTTGGGCAGCACGTAGACCTGATTCTGGTACTGGCCGGACTTGGTGTAGAGCTCGATCTGGGCGAGCACCTGGTTGGTGAAGGACGCCGACATGACGAAGCTCGGGTGACCGGTGGCATTGCCGAGATTGAGCAGGCGGCCTTCCGACAGCAGGATCATGCGCTTGCCGTCCGGGAAGGTGATCATGTCGACCTGCGGCTTGACGTTGGTCCATTTGAGGTTGCGCAGCGAGGCAACCTGGATCTCGTTGTCGAAGTGGCCGATGTTGCCGACGATCACCATGTCCTTCATGGCGCGCATGTGATCGAGCGTGACGACATCCTTGTTGCCGGTGGTGGTGATGACGATGTCCGCCGTCGGGGCGGCGTCTTCCAGAGTGACCACCTCGAAACCGTCCATCGCAGCCTGCAAGGCGCAGATCGGGTCGACTTCGGTGACCTTCACGCGGGCGCCGGCGCCGGAAAGCGACGCGGCCGAGCCCTTGCCGACATCGCCATAACCGCAGACCACGGCGACCTTGCCGGCCATCATCACGTCGGTGCCGCGGCGGATGCCGTCGACCAGCGATTCCTTGCAGCCGTACTTGTTGTCGAACTTGGACTTGGTGACGGAGTCGTTGACGTTGATGGCC
>OFIS01000522.1_pt1 | contig 19451 bp, 17 predicted proteins | sample 1775071 | NCBI WGS metagenome assembly OFIS01 (sample SAMN08195774, study PRJEB24354) | sludge metagenome | isolation source: sludge from phenol fed wastewater aerobic bioreactor C | place: India: Nagpur | collected 2016-09-17
GGCAGACAGCACGGGCACTCGCCGGATGGGCGCGTCGACCAGCAGGTGCCGCACCTGCTCGATGTCCGTGTCGGTGGTGACGGTGATCGCCGGCTACCAGATGGCGCGTAAGGGCCGCGCCGGGCCGGCGCTGTCGGCGGCGGCCATCGGCTCGTTCATCGCCGGCTGCTTCGGCACCCTGGTGCTGGCCGGCTTTGCCATTCCGCTGACCGAGGTGGCCTTCAAGTTCGGCCCGGCCGAATACTTCTCGCTGATGGTGATGGGCCTGTGCTTCGCGGTTGTGCTGGCGCGCGGCTCGATCCTCAAGGCCTTCTGCATGATCATGCTCGGCCTGCTGTTCTCGACCGTCGGCACGGACCTCGAGACCGGCCAGGAGCGCCTGACCTTCGGCGTCGCCTCGCTCTCGGACGGCATCGACTTCTCGGTGCTGGCGATGGGCGTGTTCGGCTTCGCCGAGGTGCTGCGCAAGGCCATGGCATTCTCCGATATGTCGGGCGTCGTATAGAGACGCGCTTTCGCGCGATCGTGTTGCGCGCGAACCGCCGACACTGACACCTCCATCCTATCGATGACCGAGGCTCCGGCGGGATTCCGCCATGCAGTGGCGAGGCCGGGCGGCTTGACGCCATGCGTAAAATCGAAAAATATGGTACCGGTATCAGATGGAGTCCCAACGCCGACTGATTACGGCATGGACATGCCATACCTATTATAATAGCATACCATTATAAATTGAAGTTACACCGCCAATAAGCGGCCGGAGGGAAGAGGACAGCGCGCGGCATTGCCCGTGCTGTCCGACGTCGTAGGGCGGCACCGCGCGCCCCGCACGAACGACGCCATTTACAGGCGCCGAAGCATGGGAGGAGAGCATGCGGATTTTCCAGAAAGGGACCGGCGCCTTGCTTGCCGGCATTGTCCTGATGCTGGCGGCACTCGTGCCGTCGATCGCCTCGGCGCAATCGGTGGAGGACATCATCGCGCGCGGCAAGCTGATCGTCGCCATCGACACCACGACACCGCCCTACGGCTTTCTCGACGCCGACCTCAAGCCGACCGGCTTCGACATCGAGGTGGCCAACAAGATGGGTGAGGCGCTCGGCGTTCCCGTCGAGTTCGTCACCGTCACCTCGCCCGGCCGCATCCCGGCGCTGCTGACCAAGCAGGTCGACGCGGTGATCTCGATCTTTTCGATCACGCCGCAGCGCGCCATCCAGATCGACTATTCCATTCCCTATGCCGGACAGTCGGCGGTGGTGATCGCCCCCAAGAGCACGGCGATCAAGGGCGTGGCCGACCTCGTCGGCAAGAAGGTCGGCCTGACGCGCGGCACCGGCGAGGACGGCTTGCTGACCAAGGCCGCGGAAGCAAATCCGGGAATCCAGATCCTGCGCTTCGACGACTATTCCTCGCTGCTACAGGCCATGGTCTCCGGCCAGATCGACGCCATGGGTGGCGGCGACTATGGCGAGATCTATCTCAAGAAGGCGCAGAACGGCGACGCGTTCGAGCAGAAATATGTGCTCAAGACCTTCTACTTCGGCATCGGCGTCGCCAAGGGCAACGACAATCTGCGCCAGTGGATCAACACCTGGTTGTTCAGCATGAAGACCGACGGCACGCTGGACGCCTTGTCCATGAAGTACCGCAACCAGCCCCTGCCGGTGCTGCCGGTGTTCTGATGACACCCTGCCGGGTGATTTGCGTTCAAGCTTGACATAGCCGGCACAAGCCGCTCGGCGGGGCCACAAGGCCCCGTCCCCGTTCCCCACCGCGAGCGGTTCCCATGCAAACGACGCTGCAGTTCGGCCCGATCCTTGCCCATCTCGACAGGCTGCTCCAGGGCCTCGGCGAAACAGTGCTGCTGTCGTTGGCCTCGATCCTGTTCGGCACCCTCATCGGCATGCTGGGCGCGGTCGGCCGCGCCTTCGGACCGCGCTGGCTGTCGTGGCTGATCGCCGCCTATGTAGAGCTCATCCGCAACACGCCGCTGCTGATCCAGCTCTATTTCGTGTTCTTCTCGCTGCCGCTGCTGGGCTTCAAGCTGGACAGCAACACGGCCGCCATCGTCGCGCTCTCCATCCATCTCGGCGCCTACGCCACCGAGATTCTGAGGGCCGGCATCGAGGCCATCCCCGAGGGCCAGATCGAGGCGGCGAAGGCGCTCGGCCTCAGCCGCTACCGCATCATCCGCCACGTTGTGCTCGTGCCAGCCGCGCGCGCCGTCTACCCCTCGCTGTCGGCGCAGTTCATCCTGCAGATCATGGGAACCTCGATCGTCGGCGCGATCGCCGCCGAGGAACTGACCGCGATCGCCAACAATCTGGTGATGCAGACGTTCCGCAGCTTCGAGGTCTACATCGTCATCGCCGTCATCTACTTCGTGCTGGTGCAGGCGGCCAGCCTGCTTTTTGCCGGCATCGGCAAGCTGATGTTCCGCTGGAAGACCTGACCCATGAGCCTGCGCGATTTCGGCCCCAACGAACTGATGTTCCTGCTGCTGGCGACACGCTGGACCATCCTTCTGGCGCTCATCGCCTTCGCTGGCGGCGGCCTGTGCGGCCTCCTGGTGGCCGCCCTGCGCGTAGCGCCGGCGCGATCGCTGCGCTGGATCGCGGCCGGCTACATCCAGTTCTTCATGGGCACGCCGATCCTGATCCAGCTGTTCATGGCCTATTACGGCGCATCACTGCTCGGCTATCGGCCGGACCCGTGGTTCGCGGCGGCGCTGACGTTCTGCCTCAACGGCGGCGCCTTCTTCGGCGAGATCTTCCGCGGGGCCATAGAGGCCATTCCGAAAGGCCAGTGGGAGGCGGCGACGGCACTGGGCTTCCGCTTCGTGCGCACGCTTCGCCTGGTGATCGTGCCGCAGGCCGTCCGCCTCATGCTGCCGCCGACCGTCGGCTTCATGGTGCAGATCGTCAAGACGACGTCGGTCGCCTCGCTGATCGGGCTGACCGAACTCGCCCGTGCCGCAACGCAGGTCAACACCGTCACCTTCCAGCCGGTGATGGTGTTCGGCACCGTGTCGCTGATCTACTTCGCCCTCTGCTGGCCGCTGTCGCTCTATGCCGGCCATCTCGAGCGCCGCTTCGCGGCCGGCACGACGCGCAAAGTGGAGAAACCGCTGGTGATGAGCGCCGCCTGAGGAAGCGCGCGCGGCCTATCCCTTGAAGGCCGGCAAGGTCAGGCCCTTGACGCCGACATCCAGCGCGAACAGGCCGCCAGGGTTCTTCTGGCCCTTGAAATGGCCGGACGGCCTCTTGAGCACGGCGGAGGTGACATAGAGGATGTCGAGATCCTTGCCGCCGAATTCGCAGCAGGTCGGCAGGTCGGTCGGCAGCAGCACGGTCTGCATCAGCCTGCCGTCGGGATCGTAGCGGCACACCTTGCTGGTGACGGGAATGGTCACCCAGTAGCATCCCTCGGCATCGACGGTCGCGCCGTCGGCGACACCGCCGGTGACGGTCATGTCGATGAAGGTGCGGCGGTTGGCGATGTCGCCCGTGGCCGCATCGAAATCATAGGCCCAGACAGCGCCGGCATGGCTGTCGGAAAAGTACATCGTCCTGGAATCCGGGCTCCAGGCAAGGCCGTTCGAACAGCCGATGCCGTCGATCATCTTGTGGACCGAAAGATCGGGATCGAGGCGATAGAGCGCGCCGATGAACTCGATCGGCTGGCCGGGCACCTCGAACATCGAGCCCGACCAGAACCGCCCCTGACGGTCGGGCTTGCCGTCGTTGAAGCGCGTCTTCGGCATGTGCGCCTCCGGACCGACGATTGCCTCGAACCGTCCGGTGGCGGGATCGAAGAAATGGAAGCCGTCGGTCATGGTCAGCACCAGGCCGCCCTTTTTACGCAGGCCCAGGCAACCGAGATAGTGCGGCGTCTCGAACGTGTCGTCCCGCCCCGTGGCGGGATCGTAGCGGTGGATCAGCCTGTTCCATATGTCGATCCACCACAGCACGCCCGCCGCCGGATCCCACAGCGTGCCCTCGCCGAGTTCGGCCCGGGCATCGACGACACAGGTGATTTCAACCATTCCGGAACGATCTCCACTGTTTGGCGCGCGAGCGGCTCAGCCCCTGCGCATCCTTGCCCCAAGGCCGGCGAACGTCTCGCTGCCGATCGAAACTGTGATCAGGATGACGGCCCCATAGACGACCAGCAACGCCCCGCTGGAAAGGTTCAGTGCCGGCAACAGGCCGGTCAGGATGGTCAGCACCATGGCCCCGGCCACCGTACCGAGATAGTGGCCGCTGCCGCCAAGGATCGACGCGCCGCCGATGGCGACGGCGGCGATCGAGGTGAAGAGATAGGCATCGCCCATGCCGAGATAGGCCTGGCCCGAATAGCCCGTCAGAAGCATGCCGGCGAAGGCCGCCGTGAGGCCCGAAATGACATAGGTGAGGATGGTGGTGCGCGCGGTCGGCACGCCGGAGAATTCGGCCACGGTGGCGCTGGTGCCGAGCGCGTAGAGATGGCGCCCGAACGCCGCCTTCGACAGCAGGAGCGTCGCCGCCGCCGTCAGCGCGATCCAGATCAATGCGATCACCGGGAAGCCGGCGATGCGGCCGACCGACAGGAACTGGATCAGCGCCGGCGCCGAGGGCGTCGGCGACCCGCCCGTCAGCACCAGGATCAGCCCCTGCAGGATGACGTTGGTGGCCAGCGTCATGATGATGGGCGGCACGCCGAAATGGGCGACGCCGATGCCGTTGACCAGGCCGATCAGCCCGCCGCCGGCGAGCAGGAGCGGCATGACCCAGAGCAGCGGCATGTCCTGGCCGCCGCACAGCAGCGCCATGACGATCGCCGCCGAATTGAGCACCCACGGCACAGACAGGTCGATGCCGCCGCCGATGATGACCAGGGTCTGCCCCAGCGCGACGATGCCGACGAAGGCCGCCAGCACCACCGTGGAGCGCATGTTGGAAACGGACAGGAAGCCGGGCGAGAACAGCGCGGTGACCAGGAGCAGTACGACCATGCCTGCATAGGCAAGTACGATCAGTCGGTTGCGGGCGAGGAAGGCGCTCATTGAACGCGCCCCCGCGCGGCTTTCTCGGCAACCGAGCTGGCCAGCACCGACAACAGCAGGATGACGCCGGAGGCGACAGGCTGCCAGTAGCTCGACACATGCATGACGAAGACCAGATTGCCGATGAGGGTGAGCACAAAAGCGCCGATCAGCGTGCCGGCAAGATGGCCTCGCCCGCCGAACAGGCTGACGCCGCCGATCACCGCCGCCGCGACCGAGGGCAGGATGTAATCCTTGCCGATGGTCGGCGACCCGGCGCCCGTCTGCGTGGTGAGGTAGAGCGCGGCGCCGGCCGCAAACAGGCCTGAGAGCCCATAGGTGACGACGTTGACCCGGGTGATCGAAACGCCGGACAGGAAGGCCGACTTCTCGTTGGAACCGGTGGCCTGGATGGCGATGCCGACACGCGTCGCGCGAAACCATGCCCAGAACACCAGCAGCGCCAGCAGCATCCAGACCGGGCTGGTGAGGCCGAGGAGCTGCGCTGATGCAAAACCCACCCACCAGCCAGGAACCGAGCCGCCGTCGGTCGGCAGGATCATCATGGCGGCGCCGTTGAGTATGGACCAGGTGGCGAGCGTGACAAGGAAGGGCTGCAGCTTGAGCAGCGAGATGAGCAGGCCGTTCAGCGCCCCGACCACAAGGCCGAGGCCAAGGATCACCAGCACCCAGAGCGCCACCGTCGCGGGGTCGTCGGTGAAGCGCGTCGCCGCGATCACCGTTCCAAGGCTGATCATGCCGCCGATCGACAGATCGATGCCGCCGCGCAGCAGGACGATGGTCTGGCCGGTCGCGGCCAGCATCAGCGTCATCGCCGCGGCAGTGTCGAGGTTGAGCTCATCGAGCGAGAAGACGCCGGACTGCAGGCTGCCGTAGATGCCGACGATCAACGCCAGCATCAGGCAGGCCACCAGGAACGGCGCCCGGTCAAGCAGGCGGCCGCGCCAATCGGAGCCGGGTTTCGACATCTTGTCCTCGACGGGTCGTTCCGCGATCGACATCACCATGCCTCAGGCCGCCTCCCTTTGCAGCATGGCGGCGCGCAGGATCTCGGCTTCCGAGATGCGCTCGCCCTCGAGTGTCGCCGCCACGCGACCGTTGCGCATGACGAGCACCCGATCGGCGACATGGACGAGCTCGGGCATGTCGCTGGAATGGAACAAGATGGCGTAGCCTTTCGCCGCGAGGTCGCGCATGAGCTGGAAGATCTCGCCCTTGGTGCCGACGTCGACACCGCGCGTCGGATCATAGAGCAGCAGCACGCGCGCCTCGGTGAGCAACATCTTGCCGAAGATGACCTTCTGCTGGTTGCCTCCGGACAACGTGCCCGCCGCCTGCTCCGGCGTGTCGGCCTTGATGCGCAGGAACCCGACCATCTCGCGCACCAGTTCGGCTTCCTTTTGCCGGCTGAGGAAACCCCGACGCGAGAAGCGGCCAATGACGGAAAGGGTGAGGTTCTCGCGCACGCTCTTGGTCAGCAGAAGCCCCTGGCCGCGCCGATCCTCCGGCACGAGGGCAATGCCGTCCCGGCCCGTCAGCGCCTGGCGCGGATTGCCGATCGAGGCGGGCTTGCCCCACAGCTCCAGCCGGCCGCTGGCCCTGGTGGCGCCGAACAGCGCCTGGAACAGTTCGCGCTGGCCGTGTCCCTGCAGGCCGCCGACGCCGAGCACCTCGCCCTCGCGCAAGGCGAAGTCGACGCCGGACAACCGGCTGCCGCTCGACAGGCCCGTCACCTTCAGTGCGGTCCGGTCGGTGGCGGTGGCGACGCGCTCGGGATAGAGGCGGTCGAGGTGACGGCCGATCATCTGGGTGACGATCTCCTCGTCGGAGACCGCGCCGGCCTCATGCGCGGCGACGGTGCGGCCATTGCGGAAGATGGTGAGCCGGTCGGCGATGGCGCGCACTTCGGCCATGCGATGCGAGATGAAGATGACGAGCCGGCCTTCGGCGGCAAGCTGGCGGGTGAGCTTCAACAGCCATTCCGCCTCGCGCACCGGCAGCGCCGACGTCGCCTCGTCGAGGATGAGGATGCGCGGCTCCTTGGCGAGGCCCTTGGCGATCTCGACGATCTGGCGTTCGGCCAAAGTCAGCCGGCGAAGCTCCTGGTCCGGGCGCAATGGCGGGAAATCATATTTCTCCAGCAACGCCAGCGTGCGGCGGCGCAGTTCCGCGCGTCGCACCGTGCGCAGCGGCGTCAACGGCTCGCGGCGGAACCATATGTTCTGCTCGACCGTCAGGTCGGGGATGAGCGACAGCTCCTGGAAGACGGCGGCGATGCCGCGTGCCTGGGCGCCGTCGGGGTTGGCAGGGCGGTAGTCGCGGCCATCGACCATGATGGCGCCGGCATCGTGCTGCACGGCTCCCGACAGGATCTGGATGAAGGTGCTCTTGCCGGCGCCGTTCTCGCCGAGCAGGGCGTGCACCTCGCCGGCGCGGGCGCTGAAGGTCGCATCGCTCAGCGCGACGATGCCGCCATAGCGTTTGGACAGCCCTGTGACGGTGACGAGGTCCATGCATCCTCTTTCGAAAGGCTCTCCCGGCACCATTCGATGCCGGGAGACAGGGTCGTGGAGAGGTTATCCTACTTGGTGCCGGCCGCTTCGGCGGCCGAAATCTCCACCCAGTCCGGCGTGATCGGCAGCGTCAGGCCCGGCGCCTGGTCGGGGAAGGCATTTTCGCCAATCGCGATCTTGATCATCTTGGTGCCGGGGTAAAGCTGGGATTCGAACGGATCGGTGGTGACGAAATCGCCCTTGACCGAGATCGAGCGATCGGCCGGCTTCTTGCCCGTGTCCAGGATATCGACGGCGAGCTTGATGGCTTCCGACGAGAGATAGGCCGGGTTCGAGCCGAGGATGCACTTGGCGCCCTGCGTCTGCGCGCAGGTGACGGCGGAGACGTTGTAGGAGAAGCCGACGACCGGCACGATCGGGCGGCCGGCGTCCTTCAGCGCCTGGATCGCGCCCGAGCCGTAGCCCTGGGTCATGATGCCGTCGATCTTCGGGTTGGCGGCGAGCAGCGCGGCGACGCCGGACTGCTCCGGCCCGAGCGCGTAATTGCCGTTGTAGTAGCCGACGACCTTGATGTCCGGATATTTGGCCAGCACCTTCTCATAGCCCTGCTGCAGCTGGGCCGAGATCGGCGCGCCGGCAAGGCCGCGATCGAGGATGATGTTGCCCTTGCCACCGAGCTGCTTGGCCATCCATTCGGCCATGACGGCGGGGATGCGATCCCAGTCCGAGGCGACCGCATAGGCGCACGGCTCTGTCACCACCTGGTCGAAGCTGATGACGACGATGCCGGCGTCGCAGGCCTTCTTGATGGTCGGGTTCAGCGCCGAGTCGGAGCCGGCGTCGACGAGGATGGCGGCGGGCTTCTGGCGGATAATGTTGTTCAGCGAGTTGATCTGCGCCTGGACGGTGTTTTCGACATTCTCGACCTTGAGGTCGACACGCCCCTTGAGCGGACCCTTGTTCACCGACACGACGGCGACGCGCTCCATCTGTTGGCGCCAGTCATTGCCGACGAAATTGTTCGAGAGATAGATGGTGTAAGGCTTCTTGTCCTCGGCATGCGCCGCTGCGAGGACGGTTGCGGACAAGGCGAGGCTCGCCAGTCCGATGCAAAACGACTTGATCTTCATGCTCTCTCCTCCTTAGCGTTTCCTGCATCAGCCGGTGACGGACTTCGCCATCTTACGGGGTGCTGCACTCAATTTGATACCGGTACCAATTGGCCTTGTCAATTTTGGCCCAGGACATGCCGGCGCGCCGCCGGCATGTCCGTTTCGATGGCCGCGCGCCATGCAGGCGGCCCTTGCGATCATTTCGTTCCAGCCGCTTCGGCCGGGGTGATCTCGACCCAGTCGGGGCTGACCGGAAGGAACAGGCCGGGCGCCATGTCCGGAAAGGCATTCTTGCCGACTTCGATCTTCTGCATCTTGGCGTCGGGATAGAGTTCCGACGGAACGGGGTCGGTCGTCAGGAAGGCATTACGCAGCAGGATGCGCTTCTCGGCGGGCTTCTTGCCGTCGAGGATCTCGACCGCCAGCTTCATGGCCTCGGCCGAGAGATAGGCGGGATTCGGGGCCAGGATGCACTGGGCGCCCTCGGTCTTGGCGCAGGTGCTGGTCGTCAGGTTGAAGGGGCTGCCCGTCACCGGAACGATGGGACGCCCGGCATCCTGCAACGCCTTGATGGCGCCGGCGCCGTAGCCCTGGACGAAGATGGCGTCCACCTGCGGATGGGCCGCCAGCAGGCTGGCGACGCCGGCTTGCTCCGGACCGAGCGCGTAGTCGCCGTTGAAATAGCCGACGACCTCGATGCCGGGATGCTTCTTGATCACCTCCTCGAAGCCGCCCTGGAGCTGCGCCGAGATCGGCGCGCCGGCAAGGCCGCGATCGACGAGGATCTTGCCCTTGCCGCCGAGCTTCTTGACCAGCCATTCCGCCTCGACGCGCGGCGCCCGGCTCCAGTCGGATTCCAGCGTGTAGGCACAGGGCGCGCTGACGATCTGGTCGAAGGCGACGACCACGATGCCGGCATCGCAGGCCTTCTTGATCGTCGGATTCAGCGCCTCGCCGGAGCCGGCGTCGATCAATATGGCGTCAGGCTTGTTGCGGATGATGCTGTTGAGCGAATTGATCTGCGCCTGGACCGTGGTTTCGACCACCTCGACCTTCAGGTCGACGCGGCCGGCGAGCGGCGGCTTCTTCGCGGCGATGTCGGCGCTGCGCAGCATCTGCTGACGCCAGTCGTTGCCGACGAAATTGTTCGAGAGATAGATGGTGTAGATCTTCTTTGTCTCGGCCTGGGACGAACCCGTGCCGACCGACAACAGCGTCGCGGCGGCTGCCGCGAGCCCGGCAAGAAAGATGCGCGTTCTCATGCTTCTCCTCCCCTTGTTCGGGCCGGCTCCGCACATTCCAGCAATCGCACGCGAGCGTGACGGCTGAATTGCCAGCATCGGCCAGATGGACGGCGAGGCCACGTTGGCCGTGGCTTCCACGCCCGTCTCATCTAGCTATCATGCTATTATAATTTTATAAAGCTGTCCATGGCCGACGCGATGAATTCGCGACCGAAACCGGGCCGGGCAATCACGGCGAAACGAACATTTCGAGAGGCCCGGCCGGCACCGTTCCTCTCCTCCCGCAGCGATGCAGGACGTGGCGAAAACGGCCGTCAGGCGAGATCGTTCGGCGCGTCGTAGGTGATGCTGAACAGGTCCGCCGGATGCCGCGCGATGGTGAATTCGACGCTCTGCAGGTCGGCCGACTGGTAGAGCATCTCCACCGTCAGGATCGCGCTGCCGAGGGCAACGCCAAGGTCGCCGGCGATCATTTCGTCGGCGATCTCGGCGCGCACCGTCACATGCGCCACCTCCAGCCGCAGGCCGAGATGGCGCTGCAGCGAGCGGAAGATCAGCACGTCGGAAAAGTCCTCGCGCTTCAGCTTCGCGCCGATGGCCGGCGGGAAATAGCTGGTGATCTGCGCCTTCTTCTGCTCGCCGATCGAAAGAATGCCGCGCAGGCAATAGCCGGCTTCGTCCTTGCCGAGGTCGAAGTGCCTCTGCAGGAGCGACGAATGCTCCTTGCGATAGGACTTCACGACGAGCTGCGCATCCTTTGTAAAGGCCGCCATGTCGGCGAAGTTCTTGAACTTCCAGCTCAGGTTGACCGAGGGGCTGCGCGCCGCGACGACGGCCGGCTTGGCCGAGCGCTTCTTGATAAGCCCGTCGGCCTCGAGGTCGCGAAGGGCTTGCCGCACGGTGATCAGGCTGACGCCGAAATGCTCGGCGATGGCCGCTTCCTTCGGTAATTCGCCCCCCACCGGAAAGGCGCCGTTGGCGATCGGCTCGCGCAATATGTCGGCAAGCTGCCTGTAGAGCGGCCCGTTGGAGCGGCCGAGCGTGCGCCTGGGAAGAATATCGATGGTGGGAGCGGAATGATCCATGGGCCTCGTCGCATCTGCGTCGCAGCTTTTATAATAGCTTCGATGCGTCGAGGCTACTGCGCCGCGCGACCTTTGCAGGCCCGAGTCTCCGGACACACCGTGGTGTCCGGAACCTCAGACGAGAATGGACAGCGGGCTGGCGAGCCCCGAGCCAAAAGCGGCCAGCCAGTCGGCGGCGGTATCCTCCGCGACAAGCGATGCGTCGAAGACAAGCAGGCATTCGGCGCGCTGTCCGTCCTGATCCAGCGCGGCGACCAGCCGCATCGGGCGACCGGGCAGAAGCGGCACGAGAACAGGCCGGACAGCGCCGGCGCGCAAGAGTTTCAGGGAAAGGGTCGCAGGCTCAAGCGCATCGTCGCGCCTGTCGGCCGATGCACGCTGCCGCTCCGCGCGCAGGACACCCAGCGCGGCGCCCATGCGATGCAGCACGACCTGCCGGCCGTCCATTTCCAGGGCCAGCGCGGTGGCGGTCTCGATCGGAACCGTGCCGAGCGCGCGCCCGGCGGCGAGCAGCACAAGGTCTTCGAGGTCGAAAGCGCTTCCGGAACGCGCCAGCGCGGCGAGGACTTCGCTGGCCTGGCGGAGCGCCACCGAGGTGGCGAGGCCCCCGATGCGCTGAGCGGGCGCGGACGCCTGTTCCGGCCGGCTTTCCACCGCGACGGGCGCGGCGGGCGCAACGAAACCAGTCACATCGGCGGCCAGGATGCGCCCGCCGGGACCGCTGCCGCGCAATGCCGAAAGCGGCAGGCCGCGCTCGCGCGCCAGCCGGCGCGCGTAGGGAGAGACGGCCAGGCGCGCGGCCGGCGCGGGAAGCGCGTTCATTTCAGGTACTCACCATTGACGCAGTTGGTCAGGCGGCCTTCGGCGAGATAGGCATGCACCACCTCGATCGACTTCAGCCTGAGATCACGCATGGCGGCCGGGCTGTAGAAGGCGGCGTGCGGCGTAACGATCAGCCGGTTGACGATCCACGGCTCGCGCCGGCGCCAGGCGGCGAGAAGCGGATGCTCGAGGTCGCCGGGTTCATGCGGCAGGACGTCGAGCCCGGCGCCGGCCACGGTGCCGGCACGCATGGCCGCTTCGAGCGCGTCGAGATCGACGATTGGGCCGCGCGCGGTGTTGATCACGACAAGTCCCGGCCTGGCGGCGGCGAGCGCGGCCTCGCCGATCAGCTTGCGGGTTTCGTCGCTGAGCGGCGTGTGGATGCTGACCACGTCGGCGCGACCCATCAGCTCGGCAAGGGTGTGCACGCGTTCATAGCCGGTCGACAGATCGACGCCGGACAGGAGATGCGGATCGTAGAACACCACCTTCATGTCGAAGGCCGCGGCGCGCCGCGCCGCCGCCAGCCCGATGCGGCCGAGCCCGATGACGCCGAAGGTAGCACCCTTGTGGCGGCGCACCAGCGGCGCCCTGGAGAAGTGCCAGCCTTGCGCGCCCTCGCCTTCGATGGCGTCGCCATAGGCTGACGTGCCGCGCGTCAGCGCCAGCATCAACCCGATCGCATGGTCGGCGACCTCGGTGGTGCCATAGTCCGGAACGTTGCACGCCGGTATCTGGCGTGCGCCCCAGCCCGACGTGTCGATGTTGTCGAAGCCGACGCCCGAGCGTACGGCAATCCTCGCCTTGGGAAAGGCGGTCGGCGCGGCCGCGACATTGTGCGTCGGCGAATAGTTGATGACGGCATCGACCTCGCGGCACACCGCCGGATCGAGCTCGGCCGCCTTGTCGTTGGTCGAACGCGCCAGGATGAATTCGATGTCGGGATAGTGCTGGCGTTCGAGCGCGGCCTCGTCGGCGGCCTGCCAGTTGGCGCACAGGATCTTCATGCTTGCCCTTCGAAGTTGGAGTGAGCGAGAGCCACGCGCGACCGCGTGGCGCGATCTATTTCCTGATGCCACCGATGCGGCCGCCCATCGGCACCACGGCGCCGACCGGCTGGTCGATCGCGACCAGCGTTCCCGAGGCGGGCGCCTCGATCTCGACGACGGCCTTGTCGGTCTCGATCTCGGCGATCAGCTCGCCTTCGCGCACGGCATCGCCCACCGCCTTCAGCCAGCGGACCAGCCTGCCCTCGCTGACGGTGAGGTCGCCGAACGGCATGGTGATCGGCTCGTCATTCCCGACGGAGGCCGCGGGCATTGCTTTGGCCGTGGGTGTCGGCGCAGGCGGCGCCTGGACGGGTGCGGGCGCGACCGGCGCATCACCCTTCAGGCCGACCGTGTACCAGTGATCGGGAACCGGCGGCCGGCCGGCGATGACGGCGCGAACACCCTCGGCGATGCGCCCGGCATCGACCAGCATGGCGCGCTCCAGTATCGGGGCGAAGGGATGCGAGGTCGGAGCCGTGTGCAGGCGGCCGGGCGGGGCGTCGAGCTCGTCGAAAGCGAGCTCATTGATCGTCTGGGCGATCTCGCCGCCCATGCCGCACATGGCCCATGCCTCGTCGACGACGAGCAGCCTGTGGGTCTTGCGGACACTGGCGACGATGGCGTCGATGTCGAGCGGCATGATGGTGCGCGGGTCGACGATCTCGACCTCGATGCCCTCCGCCGACAGCGCCTGCGCGGCTTCGAGCGCGCGCTGCACCATCTGGCCGGCGGCGACGATGGTGATGTCGCGACCTTCGCGCGCGATGCGGGCGACGCCGAACGGCACGAAATGCTCCCCGACCGGGACCTCGCCCTTCGAGGCAAACAGCGCCTTGGGCTCCAGCATGATGACCGGATCGCCGGCGCGCAGTGCCGTCTTCATCAGGCCCTTGGCGTCGGCCGGCGTCGACGGCACGCAGACGATGAGGCCCGGCATATGGGCAAAGACCGGGTGGTAGATGCCGCTGTGATGCGGACCGGAGCTGCGCAGGGCGCCGGCGCCGACACGCACGACCATCGGCGCGCTCATCACCCCGCTGGTCATGTAGCGAAGCTTGGCCGCCTGGAGGAATATCTGCCCGGCCGTCTCGAAAGCGAAGTCGGCAAACATCAGGTCCGAAACGGTGCGCGCGCCTGTGGCCGAGGCGCCGACCGCGGCAGCGGTGAAGCCCTGCTCCGAGATCGGCGTGTCGACCATGCGGTCGGCCCCGAACTCCTGCCACAGGTTCTTGGTGTGCGCGAAGCTGCCGCCGCGCTCGCCCGTTCCCTCGCCGAAATAGAAGATCGCCGGATTGGCGCGCATCTCCTCGGCTATGCCGTCGCGGACAGCCTCCAGCCAGCCCTGCTGGCGGGTTTCGCCGGGAACGCCACGCCGCATCGCCACAGGCGGGTTGATCGGGTTGGCAAAGACATGCAAGCGGACTGAAGCCGGATCGGGCTCGGGCGAATTGCGGGCGAAGGTTAGCGCCTCCTCGACGACCTTCTCGATACGCGCCTCGATGGCCGCGAGCGCCTCGGCGTCGGCCACGCCGTAATCCTCGATCAGCTTCCTGCGGAACATGTCGATCGGATCGCGCTTGATCCAGGCGTCCAGCTCTTCCTGCGTGCGATAGGTGCCGATCACGGGATCGCCCTCGTGATGGCCGACCGTGCGATAGGTCTTGGCCTCGATCAGCGTCGGCCCCTTACCGGAGCGGGCGCGCTCGGTGGCTTCCTTCATCGCCAGCCAGACCGCGAAGACGTCGTTGCCGTCCACGGCGACGCCCGGCATGCCGTAGGACGCGGCCTTGGTGGCGATCTCGGGATTGAGGGTGATGGACTTCAGCGGCGTGGCGGTGGCGTAGAGATTGTTCTCGCAGACGAACACGGCGGGCGCGCGCTGCACGGCGGCGAAGTTGAGCGCCTCGTGGAAGGCGCCGTGGTTGGCGGCGCCATCTCCGAAGAAAGCGACGCCGATGTCGTCGCGTCCCTGCAGGCGCGCGCTCATGCCAATGCCGACAGCGTGGCCGATGCCGGCCGCGACGATGCCGTTGGTGCCGAACAGGCCCACCGAGCGATCGTAGAGATGCATGGTGCCGCCACGGCCGCCGCAGATGCCGCCGGCCTTGCCGAACAGCTCCGCCATCACCCGGCCCGGATCGGCGCCCTTGGCCAGCGCATGGCCATGGCCGCGATGCGTCGAAGTCACCCAGTCGGTCGGGCGCAGATGGGCGCAGACGCCGGCGCCTGTCGCCTCCTCGCCGATATAGAGATGCAGGAAACCGGGCGTCTCGCCCTTGCGGCAGGCGATCTGGGCCACGCTTTCGAACCGACGCAACAACACCATGCGCTCGAACAGATCGAGGAGGACCTGCCGGTCGGGCAGGTTCGGCACCGCCCTCAAAGCCTCGTGCCTGCGTGCCGCTGAAACTGCCACCAAGTCCTCCCGGTCCGTCCATGGCCGGCGTTTCGAGGTACCGGCGACGAGCCTTTCCGTGCCGCTCGCTGGCCGGATAATATATTATAATAGCATAATGTCTACAGCGCTTCTCGCAGGCCTTGCGGACCAGCACGGTGCGTTTCGCGACCTGGCTGGCTGCTAGAGCCGGCTGACCCTGACCGTCGCGTCCGGGCGCTGAAAGACCTCCGGCCGGAGAGAAAGGCCCAGGCCCGGGCCTTCCAGCGGCGAGACATGACCGTCGGTCACCGGCGGCAGGTCGGCGACGATCTCGCGATACCAGCCGGTGAAATAGGCGCGCACGGCCTCCTGGTAATTGACGTTGGGCAAGGTCGCCGAGAGCGCGCAACTCGCGGCGTAGACGATGGGGCCGGTACAGTCGTGCAGCGTCACCGGCAGCTCGCTCGCCTCCGCCATGTTGGCGATCTTGCGCGCCTCGGAAAGGCCGCCGCACCAGGCGAGGTCGATCATGATGACCGAGGCCGCGCGCCGGTCGATCAGTTGCTTGAACATCTGGCGCGAGGCCAGTCTCTCGCTGGCCGCGACCGGAATGGAAGTGTGGCGGGCAAGCTCTGCGAGCGCGTCGAATTCATTGTAGCGGATCGGCTCCTCCAGCCAGGCGACGTCGAAGGGCTTGAGCGCCTCGGCGATGCGCAGCGCCGGCGGCAAGGTCCACAGTCCGTGCAGCTCGACCATGATCTCCATGTCGCGGCCGACCGCGTCGCGGATCTTGCGGAACGGCTCCAGCGCCTTGTCGAGATCGACGGCCGAGATGCGCGTGCCGTTGGACGCTTCGGCGGCGATATCGAACGGCCATATCTTCATGGCGCGGATGCCTTCGGAAAGCAGGCTGCGCGCGAGATCGCCGGCGTTGTAGCGCCAGGCGAGCAGGTCCTCGTAGGGACCTTCGTTGGAATCCCCCGCCTTGAGCGACCAGTCCTCGCCGCGCTCGAACAGCGCGTTCTTCCTGGTGGCGCGGACATGCTTGTAGCCGGCGCAGGTGTTGTAGATCGGCACGCTCTTGTGGGTGCGCCCGCCCAGCAGGCGCCACACCGGCTCGCCGAGCGCCTGGCCATAGATATCCCATAACGCGATGTTGACGGCCGAGTTGCCGCGCACCTCGGCGCCGGAATCGCGGGCGCCGACATAGACGCTGCCCAGCGTGCGATCGTGCAGCTCGATGTCACGCGGGTCCTTGCCCAGGAGATAGCTCGCGACATTGTCGTGGATGTAGCTGGCCACCGGGCCAGGCGCCCAGAAGGTTTCGCCGGTGCCGACGATGCCGGCATCGGTGTGGACGCGCAGCCAGAACAGGAACGGAAATTCGGCGAGTTGCAGCGTTTCCAGCGCGACGACTTTCATTCTTCCCTCCCCTTTCGGCGTCATGACGCCAGAGCCTAGCATGGCTAGGTCGGCGACATTCATGCCCGTTGACAGCCATTTATGGTACCGGTATCAGTTGCGTCAAGATGGCCTGGCGGATCGGGGTAGCCATCCCGCTGCCGCCGCCCGATTTAGCTGCATCCATGCGACGCCAGGTGGAGCCACCTGGCTACGATAGTCCATGCTCTGGGAGGGCGCTCTATTGCCTGCCGAAGTCACCAACAACACACGTCGAAGAGCCCTGGTCACCGGGGCGGCCGGAGGTCTCGGGCGCGAGGTGGCGCTGCAGCTCGCGGCGCGCGGCTGCGCCGTGGCGATCACCGATATCAACGCGCAGGGGGTGCAGGAGACGGCGGCGCTGCTGCGCGAGAGGGGCGGTGACGTCGAGGCGATCGTCGGCGACTTCACGATCGAGGGAGCGCCGGAGGCCGCGGTCGAGAAGGTCGTCGCGCGCTGGGGCGGCATCGACATTCTCGTCAACAATGCCGGCTACGGCGTGATCGAGCCTTTCCTCGACGCGACGTTCAAGGCGTGGACGCGCACGCTGGCGCTCAACGTCACCGCGCTCGCCATGGCCTGCAAGGCGGCGGGCCGCGTGATGCGCGAGCAACGCTCCGGCCGCATCGTCAACATCACCTCGCCGGGCTCGCGCATGGCGCTGCCCGACTACACCGCCTACACGGCGAGCAAGGCGGGCGTCGATTCCATCACCCGCGCCGCCGCCGTGGCGCTGGCGCCCTATGGCGTGCTGGTGAACAGCCTCGCTCCCGGCATGATGGACACGGAGATGCAGCGCTCGACCGAGATCGATCTCGCCCGCGCCGCCGGCCGCAACGACCTGCAGGCCTTCCTCGACGAGCGCACCCGCCGCATCCCGCTCGGCCGCCGCGCCGAAATCTCCGAAGTGGCCGAGGCCGTCGTGTGGCTGTGCCTCGACTCCCCGGCCTACATGACCGCCGAACGGCTCAATATGTCCGGCGGCCTCGACAAGGACTGAGACATCCCATGCTGAGAAACTCCCCTCCGGGCGAAGCCGATATCGGCGCCCTTCGGCACCGCGCGACACGGTTGCGCCGCCACATGCTGACCATGGCCAGGGGCCAGGGCCAGGGCTATATCGGACAGGGCCTCGGCATCGCCGATGTGCTGGCCGCGCTCTATTTTCATGAACTGCGCTACGATCCGCACAATCTGGCTTGGGCGGACCGCGACCGCTTCCTGCTGTCGACGGGACACTATTCCATCGCGCTGTGGGCGGCGCTGGCCGAGGCCGGCATCATTCCGGTCGAGGAGCTTGCCACCTATGGCGCCGACAACAGCCGGCTGGAAATGTCGACACTGGACACGACGCCCGGCGTTGAGATGATCGGCGGCTCGCTCGGCCACGGGCTGGGTCAGGGCATTGGCCAGGCGCTCGGCCTGCGGCTGGACGGTTCCGAAGCGCGCGTCTTCGTCGAGCTCTCGGACGGCGAGATGCAGGAAGGCTCGACCTGGGAAGCGGCGATGTCGGCCAGCCATTTCCGTCTCGACGGGCTGGTCGCCCTGATCGACTGCAACGGCATCCAGGCCGACGGCCCCGTCGTGCTCGACATGGAGCCGGTGGCCGACAAATGGCGCGCCTTCGGCTGGCAGACCTCCGAGATCGACGGCAACGACATGGCGGCGGTGGCCGGCGCCCTGGCCGATGCGCGCGCCCGCAACGGCAAGCCGAAGGCCATCGTGTTGCGCACCCTGCCCGGCAAGGGCGTGCCGCGCATCGAGACCAGCGAGAAATCGCACTTCTTCCGCGTCGACGTGGCGCAATGGGACGGCATCATCGCCGAGTTCGAGAACAGCGTGGGAGCGAACCAGTGAGCGGCGCTGCAGTGGAGGCGGGCCGCACGCTCGCCATGGGACAGGACGAAGCGGTCGGCTCGGGCCGATCGAGCGTGGACGCGCCGTTCGGGAGGGCGCTGGCGCGGCTCGGAAAGGCGCGAAGCGACATTGTCGGGCTGACCGCCGACCTCGGCAAATACACCGACATACTGCCGTTCCGGGACGCGTTTCCGGACCGCTTCTTCAATGTCGGCATGGCCGAGCAGAACCTGGTCGCCGTCGCCGCCGGGCTGGCGCGCAGCGGCAAGGTGCCTTTCGCCACCACCTACGGCGTGTTCGCGACGCGGCGGGCCTATGACTTCGTCGCCATCGCGCTCGCCCACTCCAATCTCGACGTCAAGATCGTGGCCGGCCTGCCGGGGCTGACGACCGGCTATGGCGGCACCCACCAGGCGATCGAGGATCTGGCGCTGATGCGCATGATCCCCGGCCTGACCATCATCGATCCGTGCGACGCGACCGAGATCGAGGCCGCCACGGAAGCGATCGCGGAACATCGCGGCCCGGTCTACATGCGGCTGCTGCGCGGCGCCGTGCCGGTCGTGCTCGAACCGGGCTACCGCTTCGAGATCGGCAAGGCGCGCCGGCTGCGCGAGGGTACCGATGTCGGCATCGTCTCGACCGGCTTCATGACCGAGCGGGCGATCGACGCGGCCGCATCACTCGAGGCGAAGGGCGTCTCGGCGGCGGTGCTGCACGTCCCCTGTCTGAAGCCCTTCGATGCCGAGGCCGTGATCGACTTTGCCGGCAAAGTAAGCCGCCTCGTGACGGCGGAGAATCACGTCGTCTCCGGCGGTCTCGCCACGCTCGTCGCCGAGACGAGATCGGAAGAGCGTCGTGTAGGGAAAGAGTGTAGATCTCGGTGGTCGCCGTATCATTAAAAAAAT
>OFIS01000523.1_pt1 | contig 19330 bp, 21 predicted proteins | sample 1775071 | NCBI WGS metagenome assembly OFIS01 (sample SAMN08195774, study PRJEB24354) | sludge metagenome | isolation source: sludge from phenol fed wastewater aerobic bioreactor C | place: India: Nagpur | collected 2016-09-17
AGGCGCACGAGGCGCACCCGCACCCATTCGCGATGGCGCTGCACGAAGGCGCTCGCGGCGGCCAGGGAGACATGGGGTATCTGGAAAGTGGTAGATACTAACCACTCGAAATTTGCTCTGCCAGCCCGAGGGGTGAGTTTTTATACACTATCCTATTAATGAATTACTGCTCATCCCTACACGGTACGGAGCACAGTTACAACCTTTTCCAAAAGACAATTTTGTGTTCGCCTTCCTTCCAGAAATCACGAATTATAGCTTCTTGTGTGTAACCCAGTTTTTGATACAGATGGCGGGCCGCCCCTTGTTCTGCCGCGCTGGAGGTCTCCACAATGAGTATTCTCCCATTTTTCGCTCTTAGTTGCGCTTCGATATAGTCCATCATCTTCGTGGCAATTCCGGTTCGCTGTGCACTTTTCTTAACGCCTATGGCCAGCAAATTGTAAGTACCGTCCGTTAGTTTTTCGGGCGTGCAGTACCCAATGGCCACAGGTTTGTCTTGGTCGAGGAAGGTAAACCAAAGCTCCTGACTCTCTACATTTTCTAAATAACCGGATATCATTTCGTCCAGATATTCAGAGGGAAATAGTCCGCTGGAGTCAAGTACTTCTTTCAATCTTTTGATGTCTGCCCTGGTAACGGCTCTTATCTGCTCTGTCTACGTGTCGATTTTTTTTGCCGGTTTACAATCATTTTCCGTATAAATTTAAGCATCCAGGGTATTTGGTCTTTTTTTAAAGTTATCCCAAATAGAATGGTGATGTGCACAGCAGAATCGCATCTGCTTCAGGAACGGGTTTCCCAAACAAGTGTTGCTTCATTATCTTTGCCCTTCGCCTTAATAAATTGATCGTATAGATGGTTTTACCAGTAGTGGCTTTCGGGCACCCGGTTTTAAGAAAGGTTTGCGAGGATATTGATCCGGATTATCCGGATGTAGAAAAGCTTATTGCAGATATGTGGGAGACCATGTATCATACCAATGGGGTGGGTATTGCCGCGCCGCAGGTGAACAAGGCCGTTCGCATTTTTGTGGTGGATACTATTCAGATCGTTGAAGGTTTTGACGAGCAGGACAAAAGAGATTATCCAAACGAGCAACCGGTGAAACAGGTCTTCATCAATGCGCACAAGGTAGAAGAGTCGGGTAAGCCCTGGAGCTATAATGAAGGCTGCCTGAGCATTCCCAAAATCCGGGAAGATATAAACCGCGCTGCGAAAGTGAAGCTGCGCTATATGGATGAGCATTTTGTTGCGCATGAGGCAGAGTTTGATGGTATTACGGCAAGGGTCATCCTTCACGAATATGATCATATTGAGGGCAAGCTTTTCATCGATTATCTGGCACCGCTGAAGAAGCGATTGATCAAGAAAAAGCTGGAAGACATCAGCACCGGAAAAGTGCGTGTGGACTACAGAATGTTGTTACCGAAATAATACAAACGGCTCGCACCTCCTGCTTTGAAGAACCAATCTTACACCGAGGAACAATTAACAACTTTGCTGAGGCAGCAGAGCAGGGAGGCCTTTGACTATCTTTATCAGCACTATGCAGCGGCGTTATATGGCGTTATCAGACGAATTATTTTCGATGAGGAAACGGCTAAGGATGTATTGCAGGAGTCTTTCGTGAAGATTTGGAATCATATAGATCATTACGATAGCAACCGGGGAAGAATCTATACTTGGATGATTAACATTGCAAGGCATGCTGCTATCGACAAGCTTCGGTCAAAAGGCGAAGTGATGCGGGCAAAAATCCGACCCGGTGCAGAAGTCGTACATACAGAACCCACAACCCTGAAAACTGAGGTTTCCACTGATGTTATCGGGCTGGGAAATCTGGTGACTGCGCTTAAACCGGAGTACGCACATATTGTGCAACTGGCCTACTATGAAGGCTACACTTTAGATGAAATTTCAAAAACACTGGACATTCCGCTGGGCACGGTGAAAACCCGCATGCGGCATGCCATCAAAATACTTAGAGAGCATTTTAGCAGCTAACGTACTGTGAACATACAGGAATACATAGAGTCGGGCATTCTGGAAGCCTATGTTCTGGATGCTTTATCCCCTACGGAGCGAAAGGAGGTGGAGGCGGTTGTATCGGCATACCCTGAACTTCAGGAAGAGCTGCAAGCAATTTCATCGGCTATGGTTTCTCTGGCGGAAACCGGCGCTATGGAGCTGCCCAAAGATCTGAAAGAACGTATATGGGATGAAATTTCGGGCGTCATGGATGCTCCGTCCGAAAAGCCAAAGCCAGCTCCTGCTGTGGCGGCAAGGCCCGCAGTTCCTTTGCCGGCTTCGCGTCCCAACTGGCAAAGAGCAGCAGTATGGGCAGCAGTTGCTGTAAGTGTGCTGACCAACTTTCTCTTGCTTTCTCAGAAAAATAAACTTGTCACCCGGCAGGTGGCCCTACAGCACAAGGTCGATAGTCTGCAGGAACAACAGCAATATCTTGCCTCTGTGGTGGCTGATTATGATAAAGAGCGGGAGATGCTGGCCGATACATCTATGGAGGCTGTGCTGATGAAGACGATGCAACCCGGACACCCGATGGCCGCTACCGTATATTGGAGTAGAAAAAAAGGCGACACCTACCTCTCGATACAGAAACTACCGCCGCCCCCTCAGGGTAAGCAATATCAGATGTGGGTGATACAAAATGGTAAGCCGGTGAGCATGGGCGTGATTCCCGACGGATTGGTGACACGCGGCGGTATGGCCCGGCTGGATATGGAAGTTACCAACGGACAGGCCTTTGCCATTTCGCTGGAAAAAGAAGGTGGAAGCCCTACACCCACTATGGACCAGATACAGGTGATGGGTAAACCGTCGTAAGGTGAGGTACGACCTTTGCACACCGGAAGTTGATCTATGTTTATTCCCATTGGTGACGATAACCGCGACCGGCGTACCACGCCCTTTGTCAACTATCTGCTGATTGCAGCGAACATTTTCGTATTCATTTACTGGCAGGGATTCGGTACCAATTTATACTTCACCTATTCTTTTGCAACGGTGCCGCTGGAGATTATTTCCCTTCGCGACGTGGTGACAGAACCCACCCTTCTTTCGGATCCCTACACAGGACAGACCTTTGAAATGCCGGGTCTGCAACCTACTCCGGTGCCGGTGCTGCTCACCCTACTGACGGCACTTTTTATGCACGGTGGCCTGGCACACTTACTGGGCAACATGCTTTTTCTGGCCATCTTTGGCGACAATGTAGAAGACGCTATGGGGCACAGTCGGTATCTTGTTTTCTACTTTCTTTGCGGCTTACTGGCCAGTATCACGCATGTGTTCAGTACCGCGTTTTTCGGCCAAAGTCTGTTGATCCCGGTGCTCGGTGCTTCTGGCGCCATTTCGGGCGTCATGGGTGCTTACATTTTTCTTTTTCCTCGAAAGCGGGTGCATATGTGGATGTTGTTGTTCGTTATTTCTGTGCCGGCTTTTCTCGCCGTGGGCGTGTGGTTTTTGTTTCAGCTATCTAACGGATTGGGTGTGCTGGGTGGACAGGAGGCCGGAGGCATAGCCTATGCTGCACATATTGGCGGCTTCGTTTTTGGACTGTTGATGGTAAGCAGCTTCGCACGAAAACATCGGGATAGAAAGCAACGGGTCAACCGATAATGAAAAAGCTTTACACCTGTATTGAAAAGTTTCATTGCATGAAAAAGCCGGCACAATAGGCGTACCGGCGTTTCATGGATGTATGTTCTGCTCTTACTTATTGATCGCCGCAATACCCGGCAGTTCTTTTCCTTCAAAAAACTCGAGCATTGCGCCGCCTCCGGTAGATACATAGCTCACCTTATCGGTATATCCGAATTTGTTGACCGCTGCTACACTATCGCCGCCGCCTACAAGAGAAAAGGCTCCGCTTGCAGTGGCATCAGCTACGGCATCCGCCACGCATTTTGTGCCATGCTGAAACTTCTCCATCTCAAATACGCCCATAGGTCCGTTCCAGAGTATGGTTCTGGAATCTCTGATCACTTTTCCGAAAGTTTCACAAGCCAGGGCGCCGATATCAAGGCCCATCCATCCCTCGGGTATTTCGCTATTGTTGGCCGAGGAAGTATTGGCTTCCGCGTCAAATTTATCAGCAACGATGCTGTCGGAAGGCAGGTGGATACAAACGCCTTTTTCTTCTGCTTTTTTCAATAGATCCAGCGCAGTCTGGGTGCGTTCATCCTCGCAAAGAGAATTGCCGATGTGGCATCCTTGTGCTTTGAAAAAAGTATAAGCCATCCCGCCGCCAATAATAATATCGGTAGCCTTGTTGAGCAGATTTTCAATGATCAGAATTTTGTCTGAAACTTTTGCTCCACCAATAATGGCAACAAAAGGTTTTTCAGCATTATTCATCACCTGCTCTGCGGCCTTCACTTCACCTTCCATCAGCAGACCAAACATTTTCTGTCCCCGCTCAAAATAATCAGCTATCACTGCTGTGGATGCGTGCGCCCGATGGGCGGTACCAAAGGCATCATTCACATAAACATCTCCGTATGTAGCAAGCTTTTCAGCAAAACCCGGATCGCCTTTTTCTTCTTGTTTGTACAGACGTAGATTTTCCAGCAGTAACACCTGTCCTGCCTGCAGGTTTTCCGACTGTTTCACGGCATCTTCGCCCATGCAGTCTTCAGCAAATTTTACCTCACGACCCAACAAATCTGCCAGATGTTTTGCTACAGGTTTCAGGCTAAAGTCTGCAGGGGTAAGGTGAGGCTTCTTTTCCATGTCTTTCAGTGGGCGTCCCCAATGACTCATCAGTACGACGCTACCGCCATCATTCAAAACTTTATTGATCGTAGGCAGGGCAGCTCTGATTCTTGTGTCGTCGGTAATCTTGCCGTCTTTTACGGGTACGTTGAAATCCACCCGGATCAATGCTTTTTTTCCGGAGAAATTATAATTGCTAAAAATGCTCATGATCTGCGTTTTAATAAAAAAGCGAAACGCCACCCGGAGGCAGCGTTTCTATTGAAAACTGAAATTACTTGGAAATCAAACCGGCAAAGTACTTAACGGTACGCACCAACTGGCTTACATAGCTCATTTCGTTATCGTACCAGCTTACTGTTTTCACCATTTGCTTGTCGCCCACGGTGATCACTTTAGTTTGTGTAGCGTCAAACAGAGATCCGTAAGAAATGCCGATAATATCGCTGGAAACAATCTCATCCTCGTTATATCCAAAGCTTTCGTTTGCCGCAGCTTTCATTGCAGCGTTCACCTCTTCAATACTTGTTTTCTTACCCAGCGTGGTCACCAACTCTGTCAGCGAACCGGTTACGGTCGGAACCCTCTGTGCCACACCGTCCAATTTGCCTTTCAGCTCGGGGAGCACAAGGCCGATGGCTTTAGCTGCACCGGTACTGTTCGGTACAATGTTTTCTGCGGCTGCACGGGCACGGCGGAGGTCGCCTTTAGCATGGGGCGCATCCAGGGTATTCTGATCATTGGTGTAAGCGTGTATTGTGGTCATCAAACCCGCCTCGATGCCAAAACTGTCATTGAGCACTTTTGCCATCGGAGCAAGGCAGTTGGTAGTGCAAGACGCGCAGGAGATAATGGTTTCGCTTCCGTCGAGGATGTTGTGGTTTACATTGAATACTACTGTTTTAAGATCGCCAGTAGCGGGTGCAGAGATCACAACGCGCTTAGCACCGGCTGTGATGTGTGCCTGTGCTTTGTCGGCATCGGTAAAAAATCCGGTACACTCCAGCACCACATCTACACCGTGGTTTCCCCAGGGTATCTGAGCAGGGTCTTTCTGAGCATAGATCTTAATGGGTTGACCATTAACGGAAATAGAATCGTCAGTATGCTTTACCTCTGCATTAAAACGGCCCTGTGCTGTATCGTATTTCAACAGGTGAGCGAGAACATTGGGCTTGGTAAGATCGTTGATGGCTACAACCTCAATACCTTCCATGTTGTAGATCTGACGGAAAGCAAGACGACCGATACGTCCGAAACCATTAATGGCAACTTTTACTGTACTCATTTTATGGAGTTGTTTTAATTATGATTTTTAAAAAGTGGGGCAAAGTTAGTTGGCGGTAATTTAAAAACCAAAGTGCGTGTTTAAGACAATGCCAAAGCAGCGCGCTACGTTTTCCGGTTTTGAAAAAATAGCTTTGCTCAGAAAATAGGCTCCCCATGTCAGCTTCAGAAGATCGCGACATACATATTGCGCCCCGCTACCGGTGGATCGAGAACGGACACATTTTTCTATGGCTGATCAAAGACACTTGCTGGGCCATGGTCTGGCGGCCAGGCGGAATATTTATGATCGTTCCTACAATTTCTGTAGCCCTATACATCTTATGGAAGTCGCGGCATATTCGTGCAGAATTGTTTCACAATATTGCAGTTGTACTGTGGATCAGTGCAAACTCGGTGTGGATGATCGGCGAATTTTATGAAAGGGAAACCCGGCCCTGGGCCGTGGCTCTGTTCGTGACCGGATTGCTGCTGCTGCTGGTTTATTATCTGTTCTTCTTTGCCAGAGACCGCCGTGGCAGGCAGGATTATGCGCTTCATACCCAAGACGTCAATCCAAACTGAGACCGGGGTTGTTTTGCTCGTTTGCTCGTTTTTCCAGTTTGTCCACTTGCTGCACTGACTTCGATCCTTGTTCCACTTCTATCTGCCGGGTCGTTACGGCATATTCGTCAGGATGAATTTCTTCGCCAAATTGCAGCGCATAGGCTTTTGTAAACTCAGCACCGAAGTACAGAATAATGGAGGAGTAGTAGGTCCATAGCAACAGAATGACCAGCGAACCCGCCGCGCCATAGGTGCTGCCCACGTTGCTCTTACTGATGTAAAACGAAATGCCTGATTTACCGAGCATAAACAATACTGCGGTCACTACCGATCCCGCAATAACGTCCTTCCAGCGGATGCGTGCGTCTGGCAACACCCGGAAGACCACCGCAAAAATGAGTGTGGTCACCGCAATGGTGACGAGCTGATTGACGATATAAAAAATGATGACGGCCACATCGGGAAATCGTTCCTGAAGCTGTGAGAAAAAGCCGTCGATAATGCTCGATAATGCCAATGATACCAATAGGATGAACCCCAAGCTGATAATAACCGAAAACGAAAGAAATCTGTTTTGCAGCATTTTTAGCCAACCTTTTTTCGGTTTGGGCTTGATGCGCCAAATGGTATTGATAGAATCCTGAATTTCTGCAAATACCGTTGTAGCGCCCACCAACAGGGTAACGATGCCAATGGCCGCCGCCAGAGTACCCTTTCCACTCAACGATGCGTTTCGGATGATTTGCTGGAGTTGTGCTGCAGTATCATTTCCCATAAATCCGGATAACGATCTGTAAATCTGCCCTTCCACTGCTTCTCGACCTAAAAAAATTCCGCAAAGCGAAATGATCAGCAGTAAAAGCGGAGCCATGGAAAAAACGGTGTAGTAGGCCAGGGCTCCACTCAGCTTGGTGATTTTATCGTCAACAAATCCTGAAAAGGAAGCCTTTAATACGAACCAGATGCCCTTCAGGCTGATTTTTTTTCGCATGCGCCGCACATTTGCCTATCGCTACAAAAAAATTTTACCAACAAAATAACGGGAGCAACCGATAATCAATTCTTCTTTGGCTTCTCACGATATCCCTGCACCACTTTGTAGATAAAGTAGATGGCCAGTACTACAAGGCCAATTTTAAGGGAAATGCTATAATCTGGTGTACTGAAAAGAAAAAGCATAAAGGTTTAGTTTTTCCAGAAGTATGCTTTTGTCTAATAAATAACTGCTTTATCTATCAGTACTTTACGGGGGCTTAGTGTGTATCGTGCAGCCACGTATTCATGTAGGCGGGATCGAGCTGAAAATAGGTAGCCTCGCGTTCTACCACAGCGTTGTTGATAAAGTAAATGGCCGGAACGGCATCTCCCGCCATACTTTGAAACGCTTCTGCACCGCGAAATAATACATGCGGAACATCCTTCGATCGGGTCTCTTTAAAAAAATCATCGAGACGGTCCGGACTGCCGTTCAAGACAAAAAAGATGGGCAGTTCAGGATGTTGACGATGAATAATCTGCAGCAAAAGCGCAGCTTTTCTGCAATGCGGACAGCTAAGGCTCATAAAAGACACAATATGTTTGCCTTTTCTTAGGTCGGTTGTCGGCGTCAGGTTGCCGGCAGTAGCTTTATCATATAGCGGGTTCAGGTCTATAGTCCTCGATACTACCTCTGGATGAGCCTCACGCGATAGTGGAAAAGCCAAAAATGGTACGACAAGAGCTGCCATGGTGACGAAGCCTGCTATCGCGCCCGACTGACGGTAGGGTTTTATATCGTAAAGTTTTTTGAGCAGGAAGGTGAAGACCATCAATACCAAATTTTTACCGATAGCGGCAAGAGGTGTCATCACAAAAGATGCTCCGAAGCAACCACAGTTTCCCGTGTTTCCCTGCCGGACGATGAGCAAAATCAAATAAACGGTAAAGAGTGCCAGTAAAGCCTGAACTGCAGGGTAGGTGAAGGATTTCAGGAAAAGGTGCAGCAGCAGGAACATCCCCAACAGCAGTTCGAACCCTATAAAAAGCCTCGCAGTTATCGAAGCAAGTCTCATGTTTTGTACGCCAGCATCCATTATATTCCAAACAAACGGAGGAAAATCCAGCAGCTTGGTAATGCCGGAAAATAAAAATACCGCGGCCGTGGTCAGCAGCAGTATAAGTCCGGTGGTGCGTTGAAGGGCTGAGCGTTTTTTAACGGGTGATGCTTGTACTTCCATGGTAAAACAAAGGACAAAAGTACAGCCCGGCGCCTTAGTATATTTTACAGGTTTCTTCTGTGGTTACATTTCCTGTTTGGTAGGTACCCGAGTTGGCCTCGCAGGCAGACGTAGCTTTCTTTTTTGTATCCCTGATTTCATATTCCCTCACCGAAGAGTCGGGCAGACCCGGTTCGCCGCTGTATTTTATGGTGCAACGACAGATGTAATCGCGGGTGCAGGAACTTAAAATGGTAGCGCATACAAAGGAAGCGGCCAACAACATCGGGAAACGGAGTTTCATCAACCAGAAGTATTTGAACGGTTGAAGATAGCAGTAAAAATCAAAAAGTCAAAGCCTGTGCCTTTCGCAATAAGTAAAACCCTGACCGCCGGCCATCGCTTTATGTTTTCATTTTCACAGAACTTCGTACTTTGACCGTCCATGGCAGAGCATATCTTCCCCTTGCTACAGAAAGATCATTTTCAAAATCTGGAACTGCTGGCCCGGCAAGCCGTTGAAGGTTTCATCATCGGCCTGCACAAAAGCCCTTTTCATGGTTTTTCGGTAGAGTTTGCCGAGCACCGACTTTATAATCAGGGCGATGCCCTGCGTCATATCGATTGGCGTGTGTATGGTCGTACAGACAAATTGTTCGTGAAGCGGTTTGAAGAGGAGACTAATTTGCGCTGCTGCCTGGTGGTGGACACCTCCGCTTCCATGTTTTTTCCCCGTTCGGGCGGTGGCATCAGCAAACTGCAATTTGCTACGCTGGCGGCGGCAAGTATTATCTCTTTGTTGAAGCGTCAGCTCGACGCAGCAGCTCTGGCGCTTTTCGACGAGCAGCTCAACTATTTTTCTTCGTGCCGTTCTACTTCCAGCCACTACCGGCTGCTGATTCAGGAGTTGGAACGCGTATTGTCACTTACGCCTGAACAGAGGCCCACCCATGCTGCCTCCGCGCTTCATCAGATTGCCGAACAGATGCATAAGCGTTCGCTTGTCGTGATCTTTAGCGACATGATGGACGATACCGCTGCACCCGAGGAGCTTTTTTCTGCCTTGCAACATCTCCGGTATAACAAGCACGAGGTCATTCTTTTTCATATCGTGGAAGGCCGGCAGGAGCTGAAATTTGAGTTTGAGAACCGCCCTTATGAGTTTGTGGATATGGAAACCGGGGAGAAACTGAAAGTGCAGCCTCAGCAGGTGAGGGACCACTATTTGGAGCGGATGGCGGACTATCAGCAGATGATAGAAAACCGGTGCCATCAGTATAATATAGACAGGGTAGTGGTTGATCTTTCCCAACCCGTAGATCAGGTACTGTATTCCTTTTTGGTAAAGAGAAATAAAATGCTGTGATGCAATTTTATTTTACTACCTTTGCCACCCGTTTTTAAGCTCTGTATCATTCATTTTGGTTCAAAGCTGAAAAGTTCTTTGTAAAGTTTTGATGTTCATTCGATTTTTGCGGATGATACAATAACCAGGGAGGATCTAAAATGAAACATAACCGGGAGTTCGAAATAGCCTGGCAGGGTTTAAAGCCCGGAGTTCATACTTTCCAGTATGAAATAGACGACCGTTTCATGAAGGCTCATGGCGAAGAGGAAGATGACGTGAAATCTTTGTCGGCACAGGTGAAGGTAACCTTTGATAAAAAGACGAACTTTTTTCTGCTGCATTTCGACATTGGGGGTTATGCCATAGTAGCCTGCGATCGCTGTGGAGATGATTTCCGGCTGCAGTTGTGGGACGAGTTCGATTTGTTGATCAAGCTGGCCGGTGAAGATTCGGAAGAGCTTGATGAAGAAAGCGACGTAGTCTTCATACCCCGCAGCGAAACGGTGATAGACCTTAGCAACTGGCTCTATGAGTTCGTAATGCTGAGCATACCACTGCAGAGGATTCATCCGGACAGTGCAGAAGGTAAAGCTGGCTGCAACCCGGAAGCGTTGCGGCTGCTTGGAGAACTGGAGCCCGAAGACAAACCAGCACACGATGTATGGAAGGGTCTTGAGGCGCTGAAGGGAAAAAGCAGTACAAAAAAATGATTAAGACTTTGAACGTCGTTGATGACGTTCTGTAACAATAACATAACAACAAAAAAAATCGTAAAAGATGCCTAATCCGAAACGACGCCACTCACAACAACGCGGTGCCAAGCGCCGTACACACTATAAGGCTGTAGCTGCGACATGGAGCATCGATCCTATAACAGGAGAGAGTCATCTGCGTCATCGCGCTCATTGGGTAGAAGGAAAGCTTTACTATCGCGGAAAGGTAGTAATGGACAAGAATCCGGCTACTGCAGAGGGTGAACAAAATCAGTAATCAGCGTAGAACAATATTCCACAATTAATGAAGATAGGGCTTGACATCATGGGCGGCGATTTTGCGCCTGCCGAGGCTATCAGGGGTGTTCAACAATTCTTCGAAGAATCGAAAAATACACAGGTACAGCTTTTGCTTATTGGCAATCGCGAAGCCTCCGCGCCTTATCTTCCATTAATTGATGCGTACAGCAGCCGGTTCACCTTTGTGGAAACTACAGAGGTGATCGGTATGCACGAACATCCTACTAAAGCACTCAAGGAAAAGCCCAACTCAAGCATTGCCGTGGGTTTTGGCCTGTTGGCCGCCGGTAAGGCCGATGCCTTCATCAGCGCAGGTAACACCGGAGCCATGATGGTCGGTTCCATGTATTCAGTAAAGACCATTGAGGGCATCCTTCGCCCTACCATCATCTCTCCAATTCCACGCACGGATGGCGGATATAATCTTTTGCTGGATGCCGGTGCCAACGCCGACTGTAAACCGGAACATCTGGTTCAGTTTGCACAGTTAGGTTCCCTGTACGTCAACCGCGTATGGGGCATCGATAATCCACGCATCGGATTGCTGAACCTTGGCGAAGAAGAAGGGAAAGGAAATTTGTTGGCACAGGCCACTTATCCTTTACTCAAAGAGAACAAGCAAATCAACTTTATTGGGAATGTGGAAGGTCGCGATATCTTCCTTCCCAAAGCAGACGTAATTGTTTGTGAGGGCTTTACCGGAAATGTAGCGCTAAAGATGGCCGAGTCGGTGTATCATATTTTCACCGAACGCGGTATTCAGGATGAGTTTCTCAATCATTTCAACTTTGAGATCTACGGCGGCACACCCATTTTGGGCATCAACAGCCCGGTGGTAATCGGTCATGGCATATCGCATGCTATGGCTTTCAAAAATATGATCCAGGAGGCCAGCCGTATCGTAGATGCTGATCTTCCCAATGTTTTCAAGTCGCATTTCGCACAACAGGCTACCGTTTAAGTAATCGTTTTTCCCGCTGGCACGTCTTTACTTACTGTATAATCAGTAGCTTGCAAGTCATTTCATGAAGAATATTTATTGCCTGAGTGGTCTGGGCGCTGACCAGCGGATATTTGTCAGAACAGAAATTGAAGGGGCCCGGCTTATACATCTTCCCTGGGTAGCCTTCGACAAACACGATGAGATGGCCTGCTACGCACAATAGATGGCGGCTCAGATTGATGAGGAAAACCCACTGATCCTCGGCCTTTCGTTCGGAGGAATGCTCGCTACCGAAATTGCTTTGCAGCGGCCCGTCAGGCATGTTTTTTTGGTGTCGAGTGCCAAAGGTAAGCACGAACTGCCAGACGTTAACGGCACGATCAAATACCTCATTCAGCACGACCTTATACCCTACGGCCTTTTTACCCAACCCAACAAAATACTATACAACCAGTTTGGCGCCGATACTCCCGGGGCAAAAGAAATGCTCAATAACATTATGAAGGATACCGACCCTGATTTTCTCGGCTGGGCCTTCAAAGCCATTCTCAACTGGCAGAATGCCCGGGTTCCTTCAAACATTACTCATATCCACGGTACTGCCGACAAAGTGCTGAAGCCCGCCTTTATCACCGCCGACTATTGGCTCAACGGTGGTACGCACATGATGATTTATAATCGCGCCCCGGAGGTCAATCGTTTGCTCTCAGACACCTTGCAGCGCCTTTCATGATCTTTGCAAAAAATATCCACACACCGATCGGCGACATGCTGGCTGCATGCACTGCCGAAGGGGTTTGTCTCTTCGATTTTATACATAGAAAGATGATGGACCGGATGGTGGAAAGAGTCAAAACACATTTGGGAACGGAGTTCACCTACACGGACCATCCCCATTTATCCGCGCTTGAACATCAGATGGCCGCATACTTTTCTGGAGAACGGCGAGACTTCGATCTTCCTCTGGTATGGAGCGGTACGCCCTTTCAGCAGAGGGTGTGGCAGGCACTGCTCGAAATTCCTTACGGCACCACGCGTTCTTATAAACAACAGTCAGGCATACTTGGCGACGAAAAAGCAATACGGGCAGTTGCTAAAGCCAACGGCGAAAACGGCATTGCGATCATTGTTCCTTGCCATCGTGTGATCGGTACCCATGGTTCGCTGGTAGGATATGGCGGCGGACTTCACCGAAAAAAATGGCTGTTGCAGCACGAGGCAAAAGTTTTGGGCAACGCGCAGCAAGCTTCTCTGTTCGATATGCCGGAACATGAATGTTAAAGTGGCTGAACCACCTGCAAATAGTTGTTTTACGACTATCTTTTTCTTTAAATTTGTAAAGACTACCTGAGCCGGGTTATCGCTTCGAACACTTTAGGTTTTCGCAGAGGAAAGTCCGGACAGCCCAGAGCAGCGCACCACCTAACGGGTGGGGGACGTGCAAACGTCTACAGAGAGTGCCACAGAAAATAACCGCCTGCATTTATTGGAGGTAAGGGTGAAAATGTAGAGTAAGAGCCTACACGGTAGTTTGGTAACAAAATATCGGGGTAAACCTTGCGCGCTGAAATGTCAAATAGGCAATCGTCTCCGGCAACGGAGTAAGGGCGGCTCGCCTGAAGATTGTGGGTTGACAGCTAGAGCCAGTCAGCAATGGCTGGCCGAGATAAATGATAACCGCCCGGGACCATACGGGTTACAGAATCCGGCTTACAGGCATGTGTAGTTGTTTTGGTTAAATGATGCGAGCGCCTGGTATCGTCCCCGGCGCTCTTTTTTTGTTTCCGCTCTTTTTTTGCATCGTCTTGCTATTGCGCGTCGCCATCCTTTAACTTTGCGCCCCTATGTTAGTTTCCCTGCAAAATGTGTCATTTTTCTTTGGCGCCCGACCTATTATTGAAGAGGCCAGTTGGCAAATCGGTACAGGTGAACGTATCGGTCTGGTAGGCCACAATGGCGCAGGAAAATCCACGATTCTCAGAATGATCACCGGACAATATTCGGTGGACAGCGGGAGTATTTCGAAGCCTAAGGATGTGACCATAGGATTCTTTAATCAGGATCTGCTGAGCTTTTCTTCCTCAGAGAGCATTCTGAAAGTGGGTATGCAAGCCTTTGAAAAAGCGCATGAAGTGGAAAAGGAAATGGAGCGGCTAATTAAAGAGCTGGAGTCGAAACCCGATGATGCCAAACTATTGGATGACTACAGCCATGCACTGCACGATTTTGAGGTAGCTGGCGGCTACGAAATGGAGCACCGCTCGGCAGAGGTGCTGGAAGGACTTGGATTTACTACCGAAGACTTGCAGCGTCCTTATGATCAGTTTTCGGGCGGATGGCGTATGCGGGTGTTGCTGGCAAAAATGATGCTGCAGGCTCCGGATCTACTGCTGCTCGATGAGCCGACCAACCACCTCGATCTTCCCTCTATCGAATGGCTCGAACGCTATCTTATCGGTTATCCCGGCAGCGTGGTCATCGTATCGCACGACCGTTATTTTTTAGACCGGATGGTGACCAAGATTGTGGAAGTGTGGCAGCGCGATCTGGTACAATACAGTGGTAATTATTCCTTTTTCCTGCAAGAGAAGGAAGAACGTATGGTACTGCAGCAACGCGCCTACGAAAACCAGCAGGATTATATCCGCCAGCAAGAGCGCTTTATCGAGCGGTTCCGCGCAAAAGCGACCAAGGCCGCACAAGCGCAAAGTGCCATTAAACGGCTGGATAAGCTCGACCGGATCGAAGCACCAGACGCCACTGTGCCCGTGATGAACATCAATTTTGATATTGCTGTGCAACCGGGCAAGATTATTTCTACCCTGAAAGACATCTCCAAAAGCTTCGGCAAAAATTCCATACTCGAGCATGCAGATGCTGAAATATTACGGGGCGATAAAATTGCACTAATTGGCGCCAACGGAAAGGGAAAATCCACGCTCCTCCGGATTTTTGCCGGTCGCGAAACCTTTGAAGGTGAGCGTAAGGAAGGTCATAATGTGGAAGAAAGCTTTTATGCACAGCACCAGCTCGAAGCCCTCAATATTGACAATGAAATATTGGAGGAAATGAAGCAGGCGGGAACGGGAAAGCCGGAATTGGAATTGCGGCAGCTCCTCGGTTGTTTTCTTTTTAGCGGCGACGATGTGTTTAAGAAAATTAAAGTATTGAGTGGGGGCGAAAAGGCAAGGGTAGCGCTGGCAAAAGTAATCGCTGCGAAGGGCAACTTCCTGATGCTCGATGAGCCTACCAACCACCTGGATATGCAGAGTGTGGAAATGCTGATCGAAGCGCTGAACAAATATGCCGGTACACTGATCCTGGTATCGCACGACCGTTATTTCATTTCAAAAACTGCCAATAAAATATGGTGGATCGAAGATCATAAGATCAAAGAGTTTGCCGGTGGCTATGATGAATGGAATGTGTGGATGCAGGAACGGCAGAAAAAGGCGGCGGCTGCGCAGGAAGTAGCAAAGCCCGCCCCGGTAAAGGCTCCCCCTGTGGAACAAAAGCAGGTTAATAGCAACGAGCTGCAGCAATGGAAAAAAGAACTGCAATCGAAAACCAGGGCCTTGCAAAAGGTTGAGAAAGAGCTCGAACAGATAAAGGCTGACATAGCTGCACTCGAACAGCAATTGGGTGACCCGGCAATCTATGCTGACAAAGACAAGTTTAAAAAACTGGACGAGCAATATAAAAAGCTAAGTCCGGGCGCTAAAAGCAAAGAAGACGAATACGAACAACTACTGGAGCAGGTGATGGAGCTGGAAGAACGCGTACAATAAACTATAAGATGTTGGGATATTGCACAAGCAATTAGAAAGATATACCTTACCCAAAAAAAATAAATGAAGAAACTGCTTATTTCCCTTTCGTTACTTGTACCATTCTTTGTTCATGCACAGTTGAAGGTGGTGGCACAAGGACCGCTTTTTGAAGAACCAGAGAGCGGCATTGGCCGCGTAATGATGTTGAAGAATGGCAACACTGCTTATGTGAGGGTGACTGCAAAAGATGGTATTGACATCCGCCTGTACGATCCTCAACACAAACAGATCGCAGTAAAAAACATCGACCCTGATTATGGAAAACTAAAGGCCATGTCGGTGGAAGCATTGTACGACATCAATGGCGAACTGAATCTTTTTATCTCTGAAATTGAAGATAAGATTCCCTCGTTATACCGGCTTCGGATAGATGAGACAACAGGTGTGCTGAAAGAAATGAAAACCGTTGCTACTTTGAAAAAAGTCAATATGGGGCAGGGCTATGCCATTGCGTTTGGCGGTATTCAGCCTCCTGGCTTTTTGGTGCGCCGCGACCCAAATTCGGAAAACTACGCAGTGGTTCGCTATAATACCTTCGTAAGTGAGTCCGGTGAACGTGTAGAGCTCATACAGTATAATGCCGACGGTTCAGAAGCTTCACGCACTTTTCTTTCATCGCCCGAGGGTAAATACAAATACACTCAAATCCTCGACTATGTAGTGATTGGCACTACAGTGCACGCGCTGATTTATTCCTACAATACGGAAAAGTCGGGGGGAAGCGCCAACGAATTACTACTGGCAACCGTAAAAGACGGAAAGGCAACCTACGCCAATGTGGGCCAGTCGTTTAAAAACAGGATCAACGATGGTCTGCTCCGGTATAATCCCGTGACGAAGAATTTGATATTCCTGACCCTTGAAATGGGCGAAACAAAAAAATCAGGATGGAATAAAGTAACAACTTTCTATTCTGTACAGTTCAGCGTTATTGATCCGGAAAATCCGATGATCAATACCAGCGTGGACTTCAGCAATTCTTCTGTTTCTGAAAAGTATCGCAAGATTTTTAAAAATCCGAAAGAGTCATTTACCGGACTGCCGCAACAAATGTACATCAATCCCGACGGCAGCTTCACTGTGCTGATGGAAGAAACGGAACAAATGTATCGTCAGACAAAGTACGGTTCGAGCCCGTCCGGCGTATTGCTGGGTAGTGTGGCTTTGATCACGTTCAATGAAGATGGTAGTGAGCGAAACTCCGTCTTGATCCCTAAATCGCAGGCTACTAATGCAGGAGCTTTTGGCAATGGTGCGCAATATGCTATGTTGGAGCGCTTATATATCGCAAACCGCGACAATGCTGCGGCCCGACTCGCATCCGGTAATCAGTTTAAAAGTCTGGTTTACCTGAGCGGCAAAGAGAAATCTTATGTGATGCTGAACGACATTCGGGAGAATGAGAGCAACTTAACCAGAGGTAAGATCACCACGATCAGCGGCGTAGGCGATTGTGAAGCATGGGTTTATGACCTGTCAACCACAAAATCCGAAACGATGCCGGTGCCGGAAAGAAAAGCATTGTTCCCTGGTAGGAGTGCTAAAGACCGCAATCTTGGCCTCTTCATCATGTCTGATTTCACCGGTCACAATGGCGAATATGCTACGGTAAAGCTTGAGAAAGGTGAAGGAGTGAGGGTGATCTGGTTTAGTGAGTCATAATGAGATAACTTGAAAGGAAAATATCAAAGGCTGGCATCGCGTCGGCCTTTGTTGTTTATGGGAAAATAGATGATTGGGTTGACATCCGTCGGTAGATGAACCCAACCGAACGAATAAGCTGCCAGGCCAGGCTCTTTAATATGCTGAAATGATTTGTATATTAGAGTTGGCAATGCCCCACATCGAGCTTTCGAGCCGATTATCTGTGTTTAGAAATGAGCAGATTGCAAAACCAGGTGCATTGACGATACCCCCTCAATAACGTTTACCGTCCCGCCCTTTTTTATCAGAACCTGAGATCACCAAACTTGCATATGAAAATGACAAGATTTTTTTTAGCAACAGCACTTCTTGCTGCTACACAATGTTTCGCCGGGCCAACAGAAGACATGTGGGAGTCTTTTAAAACACATGATGTGAGCAGGCTAAGGTCAGCTATTGAAGCCGGTGCAGATGTAAATGCGCTGGATAAGAACGGGTCGCCGGCGCTCAATTCGGCAGTGATATGGCAGGATATGACTCAGATGCTGATTGAAGCCAAGGCCAATGTTAATGAAGCAGGAAAGATTGACATGACCCCATTGATGACTGCGGCTATGATGAGTTCGCCGGAAAGTATGAAAGCGTTGCTGGATGCCGGAGCGAACCCCAACTTTAAGATGAAGAACGGAATGAGTGTTTTACACTACGCCACATGGAGGAGCAATTGTGCAGAATGTGTTCAGTTACTTATTGATAAAGGTGCTGACGTAAATCTGAAAGACAATAACGGAGAAACTCCAATCACCATCATGATGACAGCGAGTACCGCAGCCAACCGCGCGGCTACCGTCAGCTATACCACAAACGCCTACAAGGCAGCAGGTATTACCGTGATGCCGGATAAGTATATGAATCCTAAGGAAAGTGACTGGAGTGAACCTGCCGAAATCATTGAATTGTTGATTAAGGCGAAAGCCGATGTCAATGCTGCGAATGCTGTGGGTACCACTCCTTTAATTACCGCTGCGTTTTTTAACAAGGCTTCTCTGATCAAAACGCTGATTGAAGCCGGAGCTAACGTTAACCAATCGGACAAAATGGGTGTTTCCCCCATCATGTATGCGGCTACTAATAACAGTCGGGAGGCGATTGACCTCTTGCTAAGTGCCGGCGTGGACATTAACAAGACATTTGTGTGGTATGATGCCAGGCTGAAAGGCAATATGAAGGATTTTACGCTACTGGCTATGGCCGCAACGAAGAATGATGTATCCCTGGTGAAATATCTGATTGGTAAAGGTGCAGACTGTACCATTGCTACACATGGCACTTTTCCGGTTGCTACCACTGGAGGCGTATGCCTGGCTATTGTTAAAAACAAGTACCCCATCAATTATGCAACAGAGAGCGGAAATCTCGAACTTGTTCAGGCAATTGTTGAGGGTTGTAATCTCAGTACCAGTTCGTTCACCTGGCAGCAATTCAACGTTGAAGTAATGAAAGGCACCGGATGTCATGCCTCAGGGAAGTTCACCCGCGCCTCGGATTATGCAAAGAAACTTGGCCATAAAGAAATTGCGGAATACCTGAAGGAAAACAAATTGTGATCGTGAAAAAGTTTTGGGTATCGCAGGTGGGCGCGTCTGCCATTCCTTAGACTTTCCTTTAGACCGTAATGCAGCTTTTCCAAAAAAGTAACGAGTGGAGCCGAAGTTTTGGGCTTTGTTAATGAGGTCAAAAATGGTTGGTGGCTTCCTACAGGTTCTTGCTTGTTACAGACCCGTGCT
>OFIS01000525.1_pt1 | contig 19245 bp, 22 predicted proteins | sample 1775071 | NCBI WGS metagenome assembly OFIS01 (sample SAMN08195774, study PRJEB24354) | sludge metagenome | isolation source: sludge from phenol fed wastewater aerobic bioreactor C | place: India: Nagpur | collected 2016-09-17
AGTCGGTGAGCCGCGTCGTCGCCCGGCTCCTGAGGTCCATGGCGAAGATGTTGGAATTGCCGTCGTCGCGCATCAGGCTCATGATCACCTTCTGCCCGTCGGGCGAGAAGCGCGGCGCGAAGGTCATGCCGGGGAACTTGCCCACCAGTTCGCGCTGCCCCGTCTCCAGTTGCAGCAGATAGACCTGCGGCTGGCCGCCCTCGTAGGACATGTAGGTGATTTCCTGCCGGTTCGGCGAGAAGCGCGGCGTCAGCACGATCGAGCCGCCGTTGGAGAGGTAGCGCACGTTGGCGCCGTCCTGGTCCATGATCGCAAGCCGCTTTTTGCGCGCGTTCTTGGCGCCCGACTCGTCGATGAAGACGACGCGCGTGTCGAAATAGCCCTTCTCGCCGGTCAGCCGCTGATAGATGGCGTCGGCGATGATATGGCCGATGCGCCGCTTGTTGGCGCCGTTGGCGAAAAATTGCTCCCCAGAAAGCTGCTGGCCGGCGAACGTGTCCCACAGCCGGTATTCGGCGCGGATGCGGCCGTCCGCCTCCTGGCCGACGCGGCCGGTGACCAGCGCCTGGGCGTTGATGACCTTCCAGTCGTCGAAACGGGGTGCTGCGTCCGGATTGGAAATCTTCTCGATGAAGGCGCCATGGTCGATCGGCGCGAACAGGCCGGAGCGCTTCAGGTCGGCGGTGACGATCTGGGAGATCTGCGCGCCGAGCTGATCGTTCGACTGGAAGTCGGTGATGGCGATCGGCAGCGGCTCGACATTACCCTTGTTGACGTTGATCTCCACCAGTGCCCACGCGGGCATGACGGCGGCAACCATCGAACCCAGCGTCACTGTCGCGACCATCAGGAGCGGCTTGAGGATGAATTTCATGTCTTCTCGCTTCTCTTCGCTGATTCCTACGGAGGGCAGGCCTCAAAGGCCAAGCATTTCCCTCGGATCGAAAGTGACCTTGATCTGTGCCCATATGTCCTGTTTTCCGGCAGGAACCTGCAGGCCGGCCATGTTGCATTTCTGAACCGCGCGCACCGCGCTTTCATCGACCTGGCGGTTCCCGCTCGATTTCTCGACGACTGGCTGGCCGTCCAGTTTGCCGGAGGCATTGAGATTGAACGCGATCACGGCAATGAGGTCCGTTGATGCCTCCATGCCCGCCGGGAAGGTCCAGCAACCCGCCAGTTGGTCGCGCAGTGCCCCCTCCTCCGACTTGGAGAGCTTCGCGCCCTGGCTCTTGTCGCCGCCAAGCGACGCCTGCTGGGTGGAGCGCTTGGCGCCGCCGCCGGAAGGCTTCTGCTTGTCGAGAAGCGCCGAGATCTCGTCGGCGTTGAACTGCTTGTCGTCCGACTTCGGCTTCGACGAGGCCTCCTTGACCGGCTTCTGCGCATCCTTGCGGTCGGGCGCCTTGGCGCTCTCCGCCTGCGCCGGCTGCGGCTTCGGCCGCGCCTGCGGCGCCGGGGCGGAATCCGGAAGCGGAGTGCTGTCGCTCGGCTGCTCCTTGGCGATGGCTTCGGCCACGGCGTCGGGCTTGACCTCCTGCTTCGGCTCGATCGCCGCCGTCTTGTCGGGCTGCGGGGCCGGCGTCGGCTTGGGCTTTTCCTGCGGCTTCGGTTCCGGCTGCTTGACCGGCTCCGGCTTCACCTCTTCCTTCGGCTGCGTCTTGGGCGTCACTTCGGTGGCCGGAATCGGCGTCGGCTTCTCCTGCGGCTTCGGCACGTCCTCGGTCTTCGGCTTTTCGGTCGGCGTCGGCGCCTGCTCGGGCGTCGCGGTCTTCTCGACAGGCTTAGGCTTGGCGTCCGGCGTTATCGCCTTGTCGGTGTCGACGCTGTTCTCGCCAACCTTCTGGGCGTCCGGTACGACGTCCGGACGTTGCGTCGGCGTCGGGGCCGGCTTGTCGCGCATGACCGCCTTCTTGTCGCCCTGGAGCACCTGCGGTACGTCCTCCATCGGCACGATGTCCACGGCCACGGAATCCACGTTCGCGGCCGGCAAGGCCGGCGGCGACGATAGCGTGAACAGCCCGAAGGCGATCACGATCGCATGCAAGATCACCGATGTGGTGAGGCCGGTCCGCATAACGCGTCTACTGATCCTGTTCCTGCAGTGAGACGAGGCCTATGTTCTTGTAGCCGGCTGCCGAAATGCGGGCCATGACCTTCATGGCCGTGCCATAGTCCGTCAACTTGTCGCCGCGGATGAAGATGCGCTCGTCGTAGCCGGTCTTCGAGATAGCCTGCAGCTTCGGCACCAGCTCCTCCATCGATATCTCGGTCTCCTGGAGATAGACTTGGCCTGCCTGGTTGATCGATACGGTGATCGGTTGCGTGTCGACGTTCATCGCCTTGGCCTGCGTGTCGGGCAGGTCGATTGGCACGCCGACAGTCAGCAATGGCGCCGCGACCATGAAGATGATCAGCAGCACCAGCATCACGTCGACCATCGGCGTGACGTTGATCTCGGCGATCAGGCCATGATGGCGACCGCGCCGCCGATGGCCGCGTCCACCGCGTCCCGAGCCACCTGCGCCCACAGACATTCCCATGATCGATCCTCAGGCCTTCTGGGCGACTTTTTCATCGATTTGGCGCGACAGTATGGCGGAGAACTCATCCGAGAACCCTTCCATGCGCACCGCGAGCTTGCTCGCGTCCGATGACAGCTTGTTGTAGGCGATGACCGCGGGGATGGCGGCGAGCAGGCCGATCGCCGTCGCCAGCAGCGCCTCGGCGATGCCGGGCGCGACGACGGCGAGGCTGGTGTTCTTGGAACCGGCGATGGCCTGGAACGAGGTCATGATGCCGATGACGGTGCCGAACAGGCCGATGAAGGGCGCCGCCGAGCCGGTCGTGGCGAGGAAGCCGAGGCGCCCCTCCAGTCTCTCCATCTCGCGCGTCAGCGCCAGGTCCATCGCCTTGTCGATGCGGGTCTGCAGGCCGAGCGGTGACTTGGCGCCCTTCTCGAAGCTTTTCTTCCATTCACGCATGGCGGCGACGAAGATCGCACCCATGCCGGTGGTCTTGCGATCGGCCAGCGTGCGGTAGAGTTCCTCCAGCGACTGCCCGGACCAGAAGACCTGCTCGAAGCGGTTGAGGGCAAGCCGCATGCGGCCATAGGAGACGAGCTTGTCGACGATGATCGCCCAGGTCCAGACGGAGGCGCAGAGCAGGCCGATCATGACCAGCTTGACCACCCAACCGGCCTGCATGAACAGCGCCCAGATCGACAATTGCGCGCCCGGTTCGGCGAGTGCGATATTTTCCATGGTTACGTCCTATAAGATTTTCCGGGCGTGGCTGGCGGCTGGCCCATGGGCATCCCTTGTTGTCGGTTCGCGCGAAGCGGCCGGAACAACCCCAAAACTATGCCATTGGCGGCCTTTTCGGGGCAAATATTGGTGAAAGGAAGGCGTTGAATGTCGCCAATCCTCGTCAATATCTTCATGAACCGTTATGGTTAAGGATGGGTTAGGGACGCTGGCGCGGCGCATTGCCGCGCCCCGCGTTTCGAGCCGACCATGGGAGAAGCGGTCGAAAGGCCCGTACGAACCCGGCGCCGGCGCCTAAAGCGCGTCACGATCTTTCAGAGTCACCCCGTGCGCTTGAGGACTTTGTTTTCGTGCATGTCTTTGTCCCGAAACCGGAGCCACTTTCGGGAGACGTGCTTTAACTGGCCGCTTGCGGCATGAAGGCGGCGATCCATTCCCTGGGAAAACGCCGTGGCCTGCCGTTCTCGCCGATGATCGCAGCCTCGACCTTCGCCTCCACCAACACCTCCTCGCCGCGCTTGAGCTGCTGCGCCATGAGGATGCGGGCCCCCGAAATGTCGGCGGTGCGGGTCTCGACCGTCAATATGTCGTCGATACGGGCCGGCGAGCGGAAGTCGATTTCCATGCGCCGCACCACCCAGACGATGCGTTCGCCATGCTTGCCCTCGATGAGTTCGGTGTGGTGGACGCCGGCAAGCCTGAGATAGTCGGACCGGCCGCGCTCGAGGAATTCGAGATAGCGCGCGTGATAGACGACGCCGGAAAAATCCGTATCGGCATAGTAGACCCTCGCCATCAGCCGATGGCCGGTCTTCGTCAGCGTGCCCGATATGCCCGCCAGCAGTACCGCGGATTCACCATCGTCGTTCATTGCGCTTCCCTTTTCCAACTCGACAGGGCACCTAAGGCGCGTCGCGCTGCATGCTTCCGGGCAATGTGCACCGGCCGGCGCTCGAACCGGATGGCACTGTTGAACGCGATGATCAAGACCTTGATGGCGGCGTTGCTGATGCTGGCGTCCTCGACGTTTTGCGGTCAGGCCGCGACCTTCTCGATGAAACGCGGCCTCAACCTCGACCAGTGGACAACCTGGCCGGGCGAGGAACGATGGGCCGATACGAAGGTCCTCCTGCCCTATCCGGAGTGGCGGCGGCACATCGGGGAAACCGATCTTCGGGCGCTCAAGGCAGCCGGCTTCGATTTCCTGCGCATGCCGGTCGATCCGGCGCCATTCCTGTCCGGCAGGACCGGGGCGCTGCGCGACGCGCTCTATGCCAGCGTGCTGGATTCGGCGCGCATGATCAACCGCGCCGGCCTGAAGGTCATCGTCGACCTGCACCTCATTCCGGCCGGCGCCAGCCGCAAGATCGGCATGAGCGAGGTGATGGACGATCCGGCGGTCTTCGACAGCTACGTCGAGGTGCTGAGGAAGCTGGCGCGCACCCTGTCCGGCGAGGATCCCGAGCAGGTGGCCCTGGAATTGATGAACGAGCCGGTCGTCGACTGCGGGTCCGATGGAAGCCGCCTGTGGCCCGATCGCCAGCGCCAGCTGTTCGAAGCGGCGCGCGCTTCCGCGCCCCGCCTGACGCTGATCCTGACCGGCGCCTGCTACTCCTCGGCCGAGGCACTGGCGAAGATCGATCCCAGGACGATCGCCGACCACAACATCATCTGGTCCTTCCATTCCTACGACCCTTTCCTGCTGACGCATCAGGGCGCGACATGGGCCGGCGATTTCATTCCCTACGTCACCGGGCTGCCCTATCCCCTGACCGCGGTGCCGCGCGCCGAACTCGATGCGGCGTTGGACGCCATCCGCAAGAATATCCGCGCCACCGCGCCATTGGCGCGCCGGGACGGGCTGCTTGCCTATCTGGACGAACAGGTGGCCAGCATGGATACCGACGCGAAGCTGGCAAATCTGATGGACGCGCCCTTCGCCAGGGTCGAGGCATGGGCGAAGGCGAACGGCATCAGCCCCGCCGACATCACGCTCGGCGAATTCGGCATGATCCGGCAGGAATACGGCAACCCCTTCGTGATGCCCGCGCGCTATCGCGCGGCCTACGTCACGGACATGATCCGGCGCGCCGACGCGCACGGCTTTTCATGGTCCGTCTGGAGTTACGGCGGCGCCTTCGGGATCGTTGATGCCTTCGACGGCCGCAAGGCCGAGCCCGACGTGATGGACGCGATCAGGTCGCTACGCTGAGCGCTGAAGCAGCCTATCAGGCGGAGCCGAGGTCGATCTGCAGGATTTCGGGGCGCACGCCGAAACGGACCGGCATGCCGCTGAACCCGAGCCCGCCGGAGACGATCAGGTTGCGATCGCTCTCCACGACATGGCCATAGGCATAGCGGTTGCCGAAATTCGACGGCACCACGGGCGAATAGCCGAACACCCGCACCTGGCCGCCATGGGTGTGGCCGGAGAGGGTCAGCGATACCCGCTCCGGCACTTTCGGGAAGATGTCGGGTTCATGTGCCAGGAGCACGATCGGCGCATCGTCGCGGATCTTCGCCAGCGTGCCGTCGAGGTCGTCCAGCCCTCTCCCTTCGCGCTCGCGGTTCGGCCGAAGGGCAAGTTGGTCGGCAAGCCCGGCGATCCAGAAGCCGCGACCATCCTTTTCCAGGCGCACCACGTCGTTCTCGAGCACGGCAATGCCGGCACTTTCCAGCGCCCTGCCAACCACGGTCGGGCCCTTTCCCGCCTTCTGCGCGGCGCGATCGCTCCACCAGTCGTGATTGCCGAGGATCGACATGACGCCGAGCGGCGCGCGCAGGCCCGACAGCGCCGAGGCCCATTGCGACGGTTCGACCTTGCCGGTCACGAACGGCATGCTGACAGTGTAGTCGCCGAGCAGCACGATCAGGTCCGGCTGCAGGGCGTTGGCGTCGTCGACCAGCCTTGCGATGTGCTCGGGCGTCATCCAGGGCCGGCAGGAATGGATGTCGGCCAGTGCTACGACGCGCAGTTTAAGATCGGTGGGCCAGTGCGGCGGTGTCAGCGCATAGCGCTTCACATGCGTCAGCAGCATCGGCTCGATGCCGACCGCATAGGCGCCCAGCGCAGCCATCGACAGGACCGAGCCACCCACCAAGCGCAGGAACCCGCGTCTGCTTATCATTTTCCGCCGTATCTCCGGGATGAACAACGGGGCTGGCTGCCCCGAAACGCCGGCATAGGACCCGCAAATTGCGCCGGCAAGCGGGCGGAGATCAGCAGATTTCGCACATTCGCGTGAGCACCCGCCGCACGCGCTCCGAAGCTACCCTTCCCGGAAGAAGCTATTCTTCCCGGAAGAAGCTATTCTTCCTGGAAGAGATTGATCTGCTGCTGCGCCAGATCCTTCGGCGCCTCGAGCCCGAGATGGCGCCAGGCGTTGGCGGTCAGCATGCGGCCGCGCGGCGTGCGCTGGATGAAACCCTGCTGGATCAGATAGGGCTCGATGATGTCCTCGATCGCGTCCCGCGGCTCGGAAAGCCCGGCTGCGATCGTCTCGATGCCGACAGGGCCGCCGCCGAAATTGCGCGCGATCATGTTGAGGTAGCGGCGGTCGAGCGCGTCGAGGCCAAGCCCGTCGACTTCCAGCCGCGTCAGCGCCTCGTCGGCCATGCGGCGATCGACGTGCTCGCCGCCAGCCACCGACGCGAAATCGCGCACCCGGCGCAGCAACCGTCCGGCAATGCGTGGGGTGCCGCGGGCGCGGCGCGCGATCTCGAGCGCGCCGTCGTCGCCAAGCGGCATCTGCAGGATACGCGCGCCGCGCCGCACGATCAGTTCCAGTTCCTCGACAGTGTAGAAATTGAGCCGCACCGGAATGCCGAAACGGTCGCGCAACGGGTTGGTGAGGAGGCCGAGGCGCGTCGTGGCAGCGACCAGCGTGAAGCGCGCGAGATCGATCTTGACCGAGCGCGCCGCCGGCCCCTCGCCGATGATGAGGTCGAGCTGGAAATCCTCCATCGCCGGATAGAGGATTTCCTCGACCGCCGGATTGAGCCGGTGGATCTCGTCGATGAACAGCACGTCGCCCTGCTCGAGATTGGTGAGCAACGCGGCGAGATCACCCGCCTTGGCGATGACGGGGCCGGAAGTCGAACGGAAATTGACGCCCAGCTCGCGCGCCATGATCTGCGCCAGCGTCGTCTTGCCGAGACCCGGCGGCCCGACGAACAGCACATGGTCCAGCGCCTCGCCGCGCCCCTTGGCCGCTTCGATGAACACTTTGAGGTTTGCGCGTACGGCCGCCTGCCCGACAAAGTCGTCGAGCGTCTGCGGCCGCAAGGTCTGGTCGGCGTCCTCACCGCGCTTTTCGGGGGCAATGAGACGGGGCGAAAGGCTCATGGCGCCTTCCTTGCACAGGCCAACAGCCGGGACAAGCGGTGGCTCAACGTGCCAGTTCCTTCAGGCCGAAGCGGATGAGTTTGGAGGCGTCGGCATCCTCGCCCGCCGTCTTGAGCGCCGCCGACACCGCGTTGGCGGCCGTGTCGCGGGAATAGCCGAGATTGACCAGCGCCGAGACGGCATCGGTGATCGGAGCGGACGCCACGCCCTCGCCGAGTTCCTGCTTGAGGCCGATCGTTCCCGAGGCCGCGCCGGCGAAGGCCGGCGCCTTGTTCTTGAGTTCGGTGACGATGCGCTCGGCCACTTTCTTGCCGACGCCCGGAGCCCGGCTGACCATGGCGATGTCGCGCAAAGCGATGGCGTTGGCGAGGTCGGACGGCGCCAGCGTCGACAGCACCGCCAGCGCCACCTTGGCGCCCACACCCTGCACATTATTCATCAGCAGGCGGAACCATTCGCGCTCCAGCGCCGACTGGAAGCCGTAGAGCCGGATCATGTCCTCGCGCACATAGGTCTCGATGAACAGCACCACCGCCTCGCCGGGCGCCGGGAGCGCGGCGAGCGTGCGCGCCGAACAATAGGCGACGTAGCCGACGCCGTGCACGTCGACGACGCAGAAGTCCTCCTCCACCTCGTCCAGTGTGCCCTTGAGCTTGCCGATCATGGCCCGGTGATCCTCATGCCGTCATGGCCAGCCTGTAGGCCGGGCTCTGGCGGTGATGCGCGTGGCAGATAGCGATGGCCAGCGCATCGGCGGCGTCGTCGGTCTCGAAGGTCGCCTTCGGCATCAGCACCTTCACCATCATGTGGATCTGCTTCTTCTCGCCGTGGCCGACGCCGATCACCGCCTTCTTGACGGCGTTGGGGGCATATTCGGCGACCACAAGGCCGGCCCGCGCCGGCACCAGCATGGCAATGCCGCGCGCCTGGCCGAGCTTCAGCGTGGCCGTGGCATCCTTGTTGACGAAGGTCTGCTCCACCGCAGCCTCGTGCGGCATGGCCTGGTGCAGCACCTCGGCCAGCCCGTCATGCAACTGGCACAGGCGCACCGCCAGCGCCGCCTTGTCGTCGGAACGCACGGTTCCCGAGGCGATGAAGCGCAACGAATTGCCGACGCTGTCGATGATGCCCCAGCCCGTGCGCCTCAGGCCTGGATCGATGCCGATGATGCGAATCGTTTCCCCCATCCGCGAAGTTTACCCGCGGCGGAGAGCGATGCCAGCAAAATGTGAACAAACCGGAAACGAAGACGTATCCGGAATTCAGCCGCGCCCGAATGCGGTGTTGAGCAGGGTGATCTGGTCCGACACCGGGTTCGAGCGGCGGCCGGCGGGAACCGTGTCGATCACCGCGTTGCCGTAGATTTCCTCGTCCATGCGGCGCACCAGCGCCTGAAGACGCAGCTAGCGATTCACCAGGTCGAGGAAGTCCTTGGGCAGTTCGCCCCAGCCGGCGGCCTCGTCATGAGCCGACGCGGTGTCGAGACGCACCTTGGATTTCTCGGCGGCGACCTGATCGCGGGTCATTTCCCCCGAATTCGCCGCCCGTTGCAGAAGCAGCCACGACGCCACCTGCATCAGCCGTGTGGTCAGTCGCATCGATTCGGCGGCATAGAGGGTCGCCGCCAGCCTGGAGAGCTTCTTGGCCTCGACCCGGCCCTGGCCGTCGAGATACTCGGCGGCCTGTTCGACCAACCCCATGCCTTCCTGATAGAGCGGCTTGAAGGAATTGGAGAAAACCCTCCGCTCGGCCAGCTTGATGGTCGTCGCTGTCCCCTTCGAAAGCTCGTTCATCGATACGCCCCTGCACTTGCCGACGGCCGGCCGATTCGCCGCCGTGCCGTCGCGTCGGCAACCTATATGACTGAGATTTGAAAATGCGCTTCGTCGCGCGGGAACGCAAGCGCATCCTTAATGAAGGGTTAACGCGCAGTCCCGGCGATCATGAGGACAAAAAAAGAGCCGCGGTTGAGGCGGCTCTCAGGAGTTTAACAGGGAGGCGTCAAACAAAGTGGCTCCAACCACTCGGTAAGAATCCAGATCACTGGATATGCATAGTAAACGCTCGTAAAGCTTAATGAACCCTTAACAGGCTGGATATTTTTTGAGCCGACGCTCCCATCTTGTGCCGGAACAGCACAAGTTGTTCCGGCCAACGCGTAATGCCGGACCGCGGTTCAGGCCTTCCAGACCGCAGGCAGCGCAATGAAGGCGAAAAGGAGCATGCCGGCGTAGAAAGCCATGGAGGCAATGCCCAGCACCGGCTCGATCGCCGGGTTGCCGGACAACAGCACGAAGAGGCCGATCATCAGGCCGATGCCGCTGACCGCGGAGAGCCAGAAGTGAACGACTGCGAGCGTCTTCTGCCCGACGGCCGGGAACAGATGATAGAAAAATGCGAACACCGACGACATCAGCCAGCCCGCGACCATGATGTGGGCGTGGGTTGGCATCTGCCCGTGATCCTGTGAAATCGCCATATGCAGTCCGAGCGCCATTCCGAAGAGCGCGTAGATGACCGCGAGCGTGAAGAAGTTCCGTGCTACCCCTTGCATGTTCGTCCCCCGACTTGCCTTTTCCCTGCTGGGAATGGGTTATGGTGATCAAGGCGGTCGACCGCCTTCGGGCCACCGCCGTCGGGGCTTTTGCACGGCCGTGTTTCCACACGATGCCGCACAACGCCCCCGGCACTGCCCGCACCGGATACATTAGCAGAGTTTGATTTGACGTGCGTGCGCAATTGCGTGACGGCGGCGCCATTTCGCGGCCGAAACACGCGGGGCCCATGCGCGACATCGTGCGGAAACAGGTGGCGGGCAGAACGGCCGCCAAGCCGCTTCGGGCAACGGCTTCGCAATCATTGCAACATGCCAAAGGGGGAAGTCGTGGATTGGTTTTCCATCATCAAGTTCCTGCACATCATCGCGGCCATGCTCTGGGTCGGGGGCGGCTTCGCGCTGATGATGCTGGCGGTGCTCGCCGATCGGGCGGGGAACGTCCAGGGCATGATCTGGGCGATGCGCGCCACCGGTGATCTCGGCAACCGGTTCTTCGCGCCAATGTCGCTGCTGACGCTTGCCTCCGGACTTCTGATGTGCTGGCTCTGGGTCGGCTTTTCCCAACTGTGGGTGCTGATCGGCCTGGCCGGCTACGCCGTCACCTTCTGCATCGGCATTTTCGTCTTCAAGCCTATGGCCGGCCGCATGGGCGAGATGATCACGAGGGATGGCGTAACGCCGGCGGCGCTTGCCCAGGGACAGTTCATGCTGCGGGCAGCGCGCATCGACTATTCGGTCATGCTCGTGATCCTCGCCGCCATGGTGATGAAGCCGACGCTCGGTGACATCGGCGTGCTCGCCGCCATGGCGCTGGTGCTGGCGACCGGCATCACCCTGGCCATCGGCGTGCGCCGCCGGCTGGCACCCACGCCGGCCTGATCACGGTTCCGTGGGTCGTAGACCTTCAGGCGGTATCGCGCCTCGATATCGGAGGCCGTTTGCTCGTGGCGCCTGGAGTAATCGCTGAGCAGTTCTAGAGAAGGCCCGCGATTCCATCCCACAGCAGCTTGACCGCGACGAGGGCAACCGTCGCGTAGGTAAAGGGATAGAAGGTTTCGGGACGCATCCGCCGCACCAGCCACGCGCCGGCGATGGTCGAAAGCGGCGCCAGCGGCATCAGCGCCGCCGATGCCGTCAGGTTGGTCGTATCGAACTGGCCGAGCGCGAAATAGGGAACGAGCTTCAGCGCATTCGTCGCCGCGAACAGGATCGCGCTCGTCCCCGACAGCACTTTCGGGTCGAGCCGCAGCGGTAACGCGTAGATCTGGAAGGGCGGGCCGCCGACATGGGCGACGAAGCTGGTGAAGCCGGCAATCGTTCCCCAGAAAGCAGCGGCGACACGGTTCGGCGAGGCCGAATGGGACGCGCCGTGGCGGATCTGCACATAGATCCAGCGCAGCACGAAGGCGATGGCGACAGCTCCGACGATCAGCCGCACCATCTCCTCGGTGACGAAGGCTGCCGTCAGCCAGCCGAACCCGATGCCGATCACCGCGCTGGGCATCATGTCGACCAGCGTCCTGCGGTCGTAGACGCCCCACCATGTCCAGACCGAGACGACGTCCATCAGGCACAGGATCGGCAGCAGGATGGCGGCGGCCTGCACCGGCGGCATGGCCAGCGCCATCATCGGCACGCCGATGAGGCCGACCGCGCCGCCGAAGCCGCCCTTCGACAAGCCGGTCAGGATCACCGCCGGGACGGCGGCGGCGTAGAACCACGGATCGACGAGCAGACCTGACATCAAGGCTATGGCTGGAGGCGGCGGGAGCCCAGCAATAGCGCAGAAAGCCTCGGGCGGGATAGCCAATAATGACCGCTTCCGCTATTGCCGGTCGACATCGGAAGCCGGGCGCCGCCGACGAACATGCGATCGCCCGCCAATCATCCAGTCGAGGTTGCGGAATGAGCGCGATCAGCATTCGCCGGGCACAGGAGGCCGACCTTCCGGCGATCGTGGCGTTGCTGGCCGACGACGAGCTTGGCCGCGCCCGTGAAGATTTGAGCGTGCCCCTGGCGCGGGCCTATCGCGACGCCTTCGCCCGGATCGATGGCGACCCGAACCAGTTGCTCGCGGTGATGTTCGACGGCGGCGAGGTGATCGGCACGCTTCAGATAAGCTTCCTGGCCGGATTGTCGTTGCAGGGCGCAAGGCGCGGGCAGATCGAGGCCGTGCGCATCGCCGCCGACCGGCGCGGCGAAAGGCTTGGCCAGCGCCTTCTGGAATGGGCGATCGAGACGTGCCGCGAGCGCGGCTGCCGGGTTGCCCAGTTGACGACCAACAAGAGCCGGCTCGACGCGCATCGCTTCTATGAGAGGCTGGGTTTCAAGGCCAGCCATCTCGGCTACAAGCTGGACCTCTAGCGCGCCCTGGTTTGGTGTTGAGCCCGGTTTGCCTCCATGAGATGGTGGCGACAAGCCGAGGGGCAGCGATGTGAGCGTGGGAGACTTTCAGGGAAGACTGCTGCCGCGCGAGCGGATCCTCTGGACCGGCGCTCCCGCAAGAGGCCTTCTGTTTTCAGGCCGTGACGCCTTGATGATCCCCTTCAGCCTGGTTTGGTGCGGGTTCGCCGTCTTCTGGACCTACACGGCGGCGAGGCAAGGCGCGCCGCTGTTCTTCGACGTTTGGGGTGCAATGTTCGTCTGCATCGGGCTCTTCCTGGTGTTCGGCAGGTTTGCCCTCGATGCGTGGCTGAGGCGACGCATGTCCTATGCCGTCACCAACAGGCGCATCCTTATCCAGCGTGGCGCTCCTTTCTCGAAGTTTACCTCGATCGACATCGAGCGGCTGCCCGACGTGCAGATGGAAGGCGAAAGAGCGGGACGCGGAAATCTGCGTTTCGGATCCGCCGGATCGTCTAGCGGATACCCTTCTTATGGATACGCGCGCATGAGCTGGCTTCCGGCACTGGATCCCGTTCCCCAGTTCCTCGGCATCGAAGGGCCGCAGCGGGTGCTCGATCTCGTCATGAAGGCCAGCCAGGACGCCCGTTCGGGGCATCGATCCGCATCCGACGCATAGCCGCCTGTTCAAGCCGCGTGCTTTGCTCTATGCCCCAATGCAACCATCTTCGCCCGGCATAGGCGAAAACCGGGATCCAAGACCAATGAATGAAGCAACGCCGCCCAACCGCTGCCGAATCGTGCTGATCGCCCCGCCGCTTGCGTCGGCGGAACACATCTGCGCGGCCTTCGAAGGGGGTGACGTCGCGTCGCTGATCCTGCCCGAAAACGGCATGGACGACGCCACCTTCCAGGCCTTTGCAGAAAAGATCGTGCCGATCGCCCAGGCGGCCGGCGTCGCCGTCGTCATCGCCGGCGACAGCCGCATCGCCGGCCGGGTCCATGCCGACGGCATCCATGTTGAAGCCGGCACGGAGGAACTCGCCGAGACGATCGAGCGCCTCCAGTCCAAGATGATGGTCGGCGCTGGCGGCGCCAAGACCCGCGACGACGCGCTGGAGCTCGGCGAGACGCGGCCCGACTACATCTTCTTCGGCCGCTTCGGCTACGACACCAAGCCGGAGCCGCATTCCCGCAACCTGTCGCTCGGCCAATGGTGGGCGGAGATGATCCAGATCCCCTGCATCGTCATGGCCGGCTCCGACCTCGCATCGGCGGTCGCGGTGGCGGCGACCGGCGCCGAGTTCGTGGCCCTGTCCAGCGCCGTCTACGGCGACGGCGTCGACCCGGCCGGAGCGGTTGCCCGGGCCAACGCGCTGCTCGACGAAGCCGCGCCCCGCTTCGAGGACTGACATGTCCGTGCGGCGCCTTACCCTTCAGGCATTGCTCGCCGTCTGCATGATGCCGGCCGCTCTCGCCGAGGAGCCCGCTCCATTGCCGCAGCCGAAACCGGCCGCCGGCGTGCATGTCGACAAGCCGATCGAGACGCCGCTGCCGCAACCCGCCACAACGGCCCCCCTGCCCTCGGCCGAGGCCGTCAACCCCGACCGTTTCGGCGGCAAGCCGGAGGATGCGGCCTTTGGCGCCTACCAGCGCGGCCTCTACAAGACCGCCTACGACCTCGCCTTGTCGCGCGCCAAGAATGGCGACCCTGCGGCCGAAACGCTGGTTGCCGAGATCCTGTCACGCGGGCTCGGCGTGCCGCTCGACCAGGCGGAAGCCGCGAAATGGTATGCGCTTGCGGCCGAACAGAGCGTTCCCGAGGCGCAGTTCCAGTACGCGCTGATGCTGCTCGACGGCAAATACGTCAAGAAGGACGAGAAGGAAGCCTACGCGCTGATGCAGGCGGCGGCCGAGGCCGGCAACAAGCTGGCCCAGTTCAACTTCGCCCAGATGCTGGTGCAGCAGGATCCGGGCGACGCCGGCTTCGCCAAGGCCGTGCCTTACTACGAACGTGCCGCCGAAACCGGGCTGGCGGATGCCCAGTACGCCATGGCGCAGATCTACGCCAACGGCATTGGCGGCAAGCCGCATGACGACAGCCAGGCGCGCACCCTGCTGACGAACGCTGCACGGCAGAATTACGACACCGCCCAGCTCGACCTGGCAGCCTGGATGATCGAGGGGCGCGGCGGGGCGCGTGACCTGAAGGGTGGCTTCGGGTGGATGAAGCGGGCCGCCGAAGGCGGCAATGTCGCCGCGCAGAACCGTCTCGCCAAACTCTATATGGGCGGCATCGGCACCGATCCCGATCTGGTTCTGGCCGGCGCCTGGTATATCGTGGCGCGCCGCGCCGGGCTGATCGATCCGAAGATGGATGATTTCCTGCAGGGCCTGGACGATGATCAGACCAAGCAGGCGCTGCAACGCGCCAACCGGCTGCGCTGAGCATTTCGCGACCCGACCAGACGTGCGCGCGGCCGTGATCGGCGCCTTCCCGGGGACGGCACTTCCGCGCCGCTCCCTTGCCTCTTGAGGCGTTTTGTGGTCTTGGGAGCCGCGAAACCGCCTTTTCGGCGGGCATCTCACTCCGGATCAAATTCATCATGGCCAAGATCAGCGGCAACGAAATCCGTCCCGGCTACGTCATCGAGCACGACGGGGGCCTCTGGGTGGCCGTCAAGACCAACACCGTGAAGCCAGGCAAGGGCGGCGCGTACAACCAGGTCGAACTGAAGAACCTGATCAACGGCACCAAGCTCAACGAGCGTTTCCGTTCGGCCGAGACGGTCGAGCAGATCCGTCTGGAGTTGAAGGATTTCTCCTTCCTCTACGAACAGGGCGACGCGCTGGTCTTCATGGACACCGAAAGCTACGAGCAGCTCGAACTGCCGAAGGATTTCGTCGGCGACCGTTCCGCCTTCCTGCAGGACGGCATGATGGTGACGGTGCGGCTCTACGAGGAAAGGCCGATCGGCATATCGCTGCCCGACCAGGTGACGCTCGCCATCACCGAGGCCGACCCGGTGGTGAAGGGCCAGACGGCGGCGTCCTCCTACAAGTCGGCGGTGCTGGAGAATGGCATCCGCGTGATGGTGCCGCCCTTCATCGCGACGGGCGAGCGCATCATCGTCGATACCAACGAAATCACTTACGTGCGCCGCGCGGACTGACGGCGGACAACGGGAAGAACAAATGGCGCGTTCAGCACTCCTCAATGTCATGGTCCAGGCGGCGATGAAGGCCGGCCGGTCGCTGTCACGCGACTTCGGCGAAGTCCAGAATCTCCAGGTGTCGCTGAAGGGACCGGGCGACTATGTCAGCCAGGCCGATCGCAAGGCCGAGGAGATCATCTTCACCGAACTCTCCAGGGCGCGCCCGGGCTATGCCTTCCTGATGGAGGAGCGCGGCGTGGTGGAGGGCGAGGATGCCCAGCACCGCTGGATCGTCGACCCGCTGGACGGCACCACCAATTTCCTGCACGGCATCCCGCTGTTTTCCATTTCCATCGCGCTGGAGCGCCAGGGCCAGATCGTCGCCGGCATCGTCTACAATCCGGCGATGGACGAGCTCTACACCGCCGAGCGCGGTGGCGGCGCTTTCCTCAATGACCGCCGGCTGCGCGTCGCCGGTCGCGGCAAACTGGTCGACGCGGTGATCGGCTGCGGCGTTCCGCATCTCGGGCGCGGCCAGCACGGCAACTTCCTCATCGAGCTGCGCAACGTCATGGCCGAAGTCTCGGGCGTGCGCCGCCTCGGCTCGGCCGCGCTCGACCTTGCCTATGTCGCCGCCGGCCGCATGGACGGCTACTGGGAAACCGGCCTGTCAGCCTGGGACATCGCCGCCGGCACCCTGCTGGTCCGCGAGGCCGGGGGCTTCACCTCCGACATGGACGGCGGCCAGGCCATGCTGGAAACCGGCTCCGTCGTGGCCGGCAACGAGGCCATACACCGCGCCCTGCTGCGCACCGTGAAGAAGCCGCTCGCAACCCGATCCTGAGCCCTCGGCGCGGTCTTAAAATCGCAATCGAACCTTGAAATACTGCCGGTCGGCCGCCCAGATGAGGGCGATGACAGGAAGCTGGCAGTGAACCAGAGCGCGCAAAAACCCGACATCGTCGCCCCGTTCGCGGGACGCTGGCACTACTCGCGCGCCGAACTGATCGCCGACGGCATCGTGCACGCCGTCGGCATCGTGCTGGCGATATCGGCCGGCTCCGCGCTGCTGGCGCTGGCTGCCTTCCGAACCGGCCCTGGCGAGTACATTGCCGCCGCTTTCTACGTCGTCTCGCTGCTCACCGTGCTGTCGGTATCGCTGACCTACAATCTGTGGCCGGTGACATCACCGGCCAAGTGGATCCTGCGGCGCTTCGACCACGCCGCGATCTACCTGCTGATCGCGGCCACCTACACGCCTTTCCTCGCCCAGCTCGACGGCTCGGCGATGGCGCACTGGATGATCGCGCTCGTCTGGAGCGCGGCCGTGGCCGGCATCTGCCTCAAGGTGTTCATTCCCGGCCGCTTCGACCGGGCGGCGATTGCCTTCTATCTCATCATCGGCTGGAGCGGCATCGTGCTGGTCGGACCGATCGTGCGCACCTTGCCCACCGCCTCGATCGCGTTGATCGTTGCCGGCGGCGTCGTCTATTCCTGCGGCGTCATCTTCTTTGCCTGGAAGGGACTGCGCTTCCACAACGCGCTGTGGCACGGCTTCGTCGTCACCGGCGCGGGCCTCCACCTGGCCGCGATGGTCGATTGCCTCGTGATAAGCCGCCTCTGAACGCACTGGCCATATTGCCAAGCGCCATTCAATTTGGTCACAATTCCGTTTAGAGTCGTGGTCTGGAGCAATTCCAGCAGAAGCGCGCAGCGGTTTTGCCGGGAAAAGCGCGTAGCGCTTTCCCTTGGGAATTGCCTAATAACAAAGAGATAGAGCAATTATGGCGCTCCTTTTTTCGCCGAAATTGCTCTAGGGCGATGGCGGCATCGGAAACGGGGCACGGATGGCTTTTCTCAAATCCTTCGGCACGGGCAGGCGCTCCGATGTCCTGTTCTACGATCCGCACAAGCTGTCGAGCCCGCAGGTCTTCCTTCTCACCATGGTCATCTTCCTGGTGATCGTCGCCTTCATCGCGGCCATCCTGACGCGTCAGATCTCCACCGCCTTCGTCACCAATCCCGGCCTCAACGGGCTGATTCTCGGCGTGCTGGCAGTCGGTATCCTGCTGGCCTTCGTGCAGGTGGGACGCCTGTTCCGCGAGGTGCGCTGGGTGAATTCCTTCCGCGCCGGGTCCGAGATCACCGAACCGGTGCTGCTGGCGCCGATGAAGGCGATGATCGGCCGTTCCTCGTCGATGGCCTTCTCGACCAGCTCCATGCGCACCATGCTGGATTCGATCGCCACCCGCCTCGACGAAAGCCGCGATACCTCGCGTTATCTCGTCGGCCTGCTGGTGTTCCTCGGCCTGCTCGGCACATTCTGGGGCCTGCTCAACACCATCGGCTCGATCCGCGAGACCATCGAATCCCTCGACCCCGGCAGCGGCGACGCCGCGGCTGTGCTCGATTCGCTCAAGCAGGGCCTGTCGGCGCCGCTGGCCGGCATGGGCACCGCGTTCTCCTCGTCGCTCTTCGGCCTTTCCGGCTCGCTGGTGCTCGGTTTCCTGGACCTCCAGGCCGGGCGTGCCCAGACCCGTTTCTACACCGAGCTGGAGAACTGGCTTTCCTCGGTCACCGACCTGTCGTCGGACATCGTCGTCTCCGATCCTGCCAAGGCGGATTCATCGTCCGACGAGATCCGGGTCCTGTCGGAACGGCTGCGCAGCATGCAGGAGAATGGCGGCGGCTCCAATCCGCGCGTCGCCACTGCCATGGCCAATCTCGCCGACGGCATATCCGGCCTGGTCAAGAACATGCGCTCCGAACAGCAGATCATGCGCGACTGGGTCGAGGCGCAGTCCGACGAGCAGCGGGCGATGCGCAACACGCTGGAGAAGATCGCCGACGCGCTGAAGAAGCCCGGGGTGCATTGACGTGGCGCTGGCAAGGCGGCGCGCCGACCGGCGCATTGACTACTGGCCGGGTTTCGTCGACGCGCTGTCGACGCTGCTTCTGGCCATCATGTTCCTGCTCACCGTCTTCGTGCTGGCGCAGTTCCTTCTCGGCCGCGAGATCTCCGGCAAGGACGCGGTTCTCAACCGCCTCAACTCGCAGATCAACGAACTGACCCAGTTGCTGGCGCTCGAGCGCTCCAACGCGCAGGACAAGGAGGATTCGCTTGCCAACCTGCAGGCGTCGCTGTCGGCGGCCGAGGCGGAAAAGAGCCGGCTCGAGCAATTGCTGGCGCAAGGCGCCGGCGCCGGCGATGCCGCCAACCAGCGCGCGACCGCGCTTTCGGGCGAACTCGACAGCCAGCGCCAGATCAGCCAGCAGGCCTTGAGCCAGGTGGAGATCCTCAACCAGCAGATCGCCGCGCTGCGCAAGCAGATCGGCGCGCTCGAGGACGCACTCAACGTCTCCGAGCAGCGCGACCGCGACTCCAACACCAAGATCGCCGATCTCGGCCGCCGCCTGAACGTCGCCCTTGCCCAGCGCGTGCAGGAACTGAACCGCTACCGCTCCGATTTCTTCGGACGGCTGCGCGAAATCCTGGCCGACCGGGAGAACATCCGCATCGTCGGCGATCGCTTCGTGTTCCAGTCCGAGGTGCTGTTCCCGACCGGCTCCGACGTCATCAAC
>OFIS01000533.1_pt1 | contig 18876 bp, 18 predicted proteins | sample 1775071 | NCBI WGS metagenome assembly OFIS01 (sample SAMN08195774, study PRJEB24354) | sludge metagenome | isolation source: sludge from phenol fed wastewater aerobic bioreactor C | place: India: Nagpur | collected 2016-09-17
AAACCTTGTCCAAAATGCGGCTGTGGACGCCTCTTCCCGCAAAACTGGTCCGATCGGCTCCCATTTGATTTCCTTCGTTTTTTACTCCACTTTTCTCTCCTGACAGGATTGGCAGCCAAACCCTGCTAGCATGAGCGGAATCGCCGGGAATATCGGCCCACTCCAACAGTCAAAACGTCGTCAGGATGAAAGACAGGATCTCGCTGAAAACGGCCCGCCGGATCGCGCTCGCGGCGCAGGGCTTCGCCGACCCGCGACCAGTTGGCACACCCGACCGTCGCCACCTCGGCCGCGTGCTCTCGCGCACCGGCCTCCTGCAGATCGATTCCGTCAGCGCGGTGGTGCGGGCGCACTACATGCCGCTCTACTCGCGCCTCGGCCCCTACCCGATGTCCCTTCTCGACGATGCCATGGCGCCGGGCCGCAGGCGCCTGCTGTTCGAATACTGGGCGCATGAGGCCTCGCTGCTGCCGGTCGAGACCTATCCCCTGATGCGTTGGCGCATGGAGCGCGCCGGCCGTGGCGAGGAGATGTATCAGGGGCTCGCCAAATGGGGTTGCCAGAACACGTCGATGATCGATGAGATCTACCGCGAGGTCGAAGCGCGTGGCCCCATCGCGGCTTCCGAAATCGAAGGCCACAAGGGCAATGGCGGCTGGTGGGGCTGGAGTGCCGCCAAGCACGCTTTCGAATGGTTGTTCTGGGCCGGGCGTATCACCACCCATTCGCGCCGCGGCTTCGAACGCCTCTACGACCTGCCGGAACGCGTGCTGCCGCAGGCCGTCCTCGACATGCCCGTGCCGTCGGCCGAAGACGCGCACCGCGAACTCCTCCGCATTTCGGCCCGCGCGCACGGCATCGCCACGGCGGGTGACCTGCGTGACTATTTCCGCCTGTCGCCGGCCGATATGAAGGGGCGGCTAGAGGAACTGGTCGAGGCGGGCGAACTCCTGCCCGTGCGCGTCGAAGGCTGGGACAAGCCGGCCTACCTGCACCGGGATGCCCGCATGCCGCGCAGGATCGATGCGCGCGCGCTGCTTGCCCCGTTCGACCCGGTCGTCTTCGAACGCTCGCGCACGGAGCGGCTGTTCGATTTCCGCTATCGCATCGAGATCTACACGCCGGCCGACAAGCGGCAGTACGGCTACTATGTCCTGCCGTTCCTGCTCGGCGACCGGATCGTGGCGCGCGTCGACCTCAGGGCCGACCGCCCCGCCAGCGTGCTGCGCGTCCACGCCACCTATGCCGAGCCCTGCGCGCCCGCGGACACGGCCGCCCAACTCCTCGATGAGCTGAAGCAGATGCAGGGCTGGCTCGGGCTGGAGCGCATCGAGGTGACGCCGGCGGGCGATCTCGGCCCGGCGTTGGCCGACCTTGCCACGTCGCACCTTGGGGCTGCCACGTCGCACCCCGCGTTGACACCTGCGCCCGCAAAAGCCTAAATCCGGGACGGACGGTCTTCTCCCGGCAAGGGGAGAAGCCAAGAGGGAATGCGGTGCGGGGTCGAAAAATCCCAAATCCGCGGCTGTCCCCGCAACTGTAAGCGACGAGCCTCGGCCGAAAACCACTGGGATGTTCCCGGGAAGGCGGCATTCGAGGCGATGAACCGCGAGCCAGGAGACCTGCCGTCCGTGACGTGAAGTATCCGATCGTCCGGCGGGTTTTCCGGGCAAGGAGCCTGGTTTTGGATCGCAACGGCAGTTTTCCGGCAAATAACGAGGACCTTCCGTCCGATCCGTTGGACGATGTCACCGTCATCGTCTGCTCCTCCTGTCGTGACGCGACCGGCTCGGACGCCCACCCGCGCGCCGGCGCGCTGCTTGCGGAGGACGCGCGCCTTGCCGCGGCAAAAGACCAGATCAGCATCCGCACCGTCGAATGCCTGGGCAATTGCAAGCGCCGCCTGAGCGCTGCCTTGCTGCGCGACGGTTGCTGGAGCTACGTCTTCGGCGACCTGACAGCAACGAGCGGCGCCGACCTCGTCGTCGGCGCGAAACTCTTCGCCACCTCGACCGACGGCCTCATCCCCTGGCGTGGCCGTCCCGATTCGCTCAAGCGCGGCCTTGTTGCGCGCATCCCGCCCCTCGACATCCTGAAGGACTGATCATGACCGCTTCCGTATCGCGCGTTCCCTGCACCGTCGTCACTGGCTTCCTCGGCGCCGGCAAGACCACGCTGGTCCGCCACCTCCTGGAAAACTCAGGCGGCAAGCGCATTGCCATCATCGTCAACGAATTCGGCGATATCGGCATCGACGGCGAGATCCTGAAAGGCTGCGGCATCGACACCTGCCCGGAGGAGAACATCGTCGAACTGGCCAATGGCTGCATCTGCTGCACCGTGGCGGACGATTTCGTGCCGGCGCTCGACCAGATCCTGTCGCTGACGCCGAAGGTCGACCATATCCTCATCGAAACCTCGGGCCTCGCCTTGCCCAAGCCGCTGGTTCAGGCTTTCCAATGGCCGACGGTGAAGAGCCGCGTGACCGTCGATGGCGTAATCGCCGTGGTCGACGGCCCGGCGCTGGCCGAAGGCCGCGTCGCCGACGACATGGAGGCCCTGCAGGCGCAGCGTGCGCAGGACGAGAGCCTCGACCATGACGATCCGATCGAGGAAGTGTTCGAGGATCAGATCGCCTGCGCCGACCTGATCATCCTGTCGAAGAGCGACCTGATGGACGCCGCGGGTTCGGCCCGCGCCAACACGATCATTGGCGAACACTCCGCCCGCGCCGTGAAGATCGTGCCGAGCTCGCATGGCAAGGTCGATCCGTCGGTGCTACTTGGCCTTGGCCTCGCCGTCGAGGACGACATCGAGAACCGCAAGTCTCATCATGACGGCGCATTCGACCACGAGCATGACGATTTCGATACCTTCATCGTCGACATACCTTCGATCGCCAATCCGGACGAACTGGCAAAGCGCGTCGCGACCGCCGCCGAACAGGAAAACGTGCTGCGCGTGAAAGGCTTCGTCGAGGTCGGCGGCAAGCCGATGCGGCTTTTGCTCCAGGCCGTCGGCCCGCGCGTGAACCATTACTACGACCGCGCATGGACCGTCGGAGACGACCGCCGCTCGCGTCTCGTCGTCATCGGCCTCAAGGGGCTGAACCGGCCGGCGATCGAGCGTATCCTCGCCGGCTGAGGCGAACCCGGACTTACGATGCACATCCTCACCACCACGTCAGCCTCGCTCGACGACCTCGTCGAGCCTGTCGATCTGCGGCAGCAGCCGGCGGACGTGGTGGCGCTGTCCTTCACCGACAGCGACCTCGCCGGCCTTGCCCAGGCCTGGCAGGCGGACGCGGCGCGCCTGCCCTCGATGCGGTTGGCGGCGCTGCGCGACCTGCGCCATCCCATGTCGGTCGACCTGTGGATCGACAGCGTCGCCCGCCATGCCAAGGTGATCCTGGTGCGCATCCTCGGCGGCTATGACTGGTGGCGCTATGGCTGCGACCAACTCGCGGCGGTCGCCCGCGAGCGCGGCATCAAGCTGGCGCTGCTGCCGGGCGAGAGCCATGATGAAGATACCAGACTGATCGAGGGCTCGACCCTGCCGCGCGGCGAACTCGAAGCGCTGCTCGGCTATTTCCGCCAGGGCGGCCCGGCCAATATGGCGGCGCTGGTGCAAAGGCTGGCAGGGCTCGCCGGCATGGATGCAGCCGTCTCCGAGCCGGTCGTCGTACCAAAGGCGGGCTATTACGAATCTGGCCAGGGTGTCGTCCCGGTCCCCCTCGAGGGGGAGGGAAACGCCGCCCCCGTCATCCCAATCCTCTTCTACCGTTCAATGCTGCTGGCCGCCGACGTCGCGCCCATCGACGCGTTGGTCGAGGCGCTATGCTCGCAGGGCATGGCGCCGGTTCCGATCTTCGTCTCCAGCCTGAAAGATCCGACATCCCTGGCCTTTGTTGAAAACGCCATCGCTGCGTTGAACCCAGCAGCCATCGTCGCCGCCACGGCCTTCGCGTCCAGCGCCGACCCCGGCGCCCAAACGCTGTTCGACCGGGCCGGCGTGCCGGTGTTCCAGGTCATCGTGGCCACCACCCGCCGCGACATCTGGGAGGCGAACCAGCGCGGGCTGGCTCCCGCGGATCTCGCCATGCATGTCGTGCTGCCCGAACTCGACGGCCGCATCCTGGCGGGCGCGGTGTCATTCAAGGGCGAGGCCGAGGCTGACCCGGCGCTCGGCTTCCGCGCCTTTGCCAACCAGCCGGAAGCCGATCGCGTCGCACAGGTCGCGGCCCGCATCGCCGCCTTTCTGCGTCTCAAGGCCACCCCGCGCGCCGAGCGAAAGCTGGCCATCCTGATCCCGGACTATCCCAGCGCCCCGGGCCGCACCGGCTACGCCGTCGGCCTCGACGTGCCGTCCAGCGTGCTCGCCATGCTGCATGACCTCAGCGAACGGGGCTATGGGGTTGAAGGGATTCCGCAATCGCCCCGCGCCTTGCTCGATGCACTGGAGGCCGGCGGGCACGGACTCGCCCACGAGGACTATGCCGCTCTTTCGTCCGAATTGCCGGACACGGCGCGACGCGCCGTGGAGGCGGCATGGGGCACGCTGGAGGGCGAGACAGGGTCGAGCGAGGCACCGCTCGCCGCTCGATACTCCTTCCGCGCAGCAACCTTCGGCAACATCACCGTGGCGCTTGCTCCCGATCGCGGGCGCTCGGCCGACCGCCGCGCCGACTATCACGATCCTTCACTGCCGCCGCGCCGTGAACTGATCGCCTTCGGCCTGTGGCTGCGAAAGCTGCTCGGCGTCCACGCCCTCATTCATGTCGGCGCCCATGGCACGCTCGAATGGCTGCCGGGCAAGACGGTCGCGCTCAGCCAGGCCTGTTTTCCCGAGATCGTCACGGGCGCCCTGCCCGTCATCTATCCTTTCATCGTCTCCAATCCGGGCGAGGCCGCGCAGGCCAAGCGCCGCATCGCCGCCATCACGCTCGGACACCTGCCGCCGCCGCTGACCGGTGCCGGCCTCAGCGAGGACCAGCACAAGCTCGAGCGGCTGGTGGACGAATACGCCCAGGCCGACGGGCTCGACCGCCGCCGGCGCGACCGGCTGGCCGGACTGATCGTCGAGACGGCGACGCGCACGGGTCTCGCCATGGAGGCGGGCGTGACCGGCACCGACGCGCCGGATGAAGCGTTGCGCCGCATCGATGCCTGGCTGTGCGACCTCAAGGACTTCGCCATCAAGGACGGGCTCCACATCTACGGGCGCGCCACGGAGACGGAGACCGATCCCTCCCGCCTGCAGAGCGCGGCGTCCGAGAAGGCGGCGCTTCTCGACGCGCTCGACGGCCGCCATGTGACGGCAGGCCCCGCCGGCGCTCCGGCGCGCGGCCGCACCGACGTGCTGCCGACTGGACGCAACCTCTTCACGTCCGACCCCCGCGCCATGCCGACGGCCACCGCCTTCGACCTCGGCAGGGCGGCCGCCGACGAAGTCGTGCGCGCCTACATGCAGGCGCATGGCGACTGGCCGCGCTCGCTGGTCATCGACCTGTGGGGCTCGGCCTCGCTGCGCACCGGCGGCGAGGAGATCGCGCAAGGGCTGGCACTGATGGGCTGCCGGCCGCAATGGGATACCGCGACGGGCCGCGTCACCGGCATCGAGGTGCTGCCGCCGGCGGCGCTCGGCCGGCCGCGTGTCGACGTCACCTGGCGCATATCCGGCCTGTTCCGCGACATGTTCCCGACGCAGATCGCGCTCATCGACGCGGCCGCCAACGCCGTCGCCGCCCGCGATGAAGCCGATGACGAAAACCCGCTGGCCGCCAGCGCCCGCGCCGAAGGCAAGCTCGGACCCCGCATCTTCGGAACCTCGCCCGGAACCTACGGTGCCGGCGTCGAGGACCTGCTGTCGACCGGAGACTGGGGCACGCGCGAGGAGATCGGCCGCGCCTATCTCGACGCCACCTCGCATGCCTATGGCGGCGCCGACGGCATGGCCACCGCCACCCCCGGCGCCTTCGAGAACCGCATCGCGGATGCCGACCTGCTGGTCCATACCGGCGACGATCCCGGCCGCGACATATTGGAAGGCTCGGCCGACGTCGCCTTCATCGGCGGCTTTTCGGCCGCCCTCGCCGCGATCGGCGGCAATGCCGACGTCATCGTCCTGGATACGACGGACCCGCAAAAGCCACGGCCGCGCTCGGTTGGCGAAGCGGTATCGCGCGTGGTTCGCGCCCGCGCCGTCAATCCGCGCTTCATTTCGGGCCAGATGCGCCACGGTCCGCGCGGCGCGTCGGAGTTCGCCGAGACCGTCGACAGGTTGGTCGGCTTCGCCGAGACGACGCATGCGATATCAGGGACGCTGATCGGCGCCGTGCACGATGCCTATGTCGGCGATCCGGCAGTCCGCGACTTCATCTTGCGCGAGAACCCGGCCGCCGCCAGGGTCATCGGCGAGCGGCTCCAGTCGGCACGACGACGCGGCCTCTGGCATCCGCTTCGCAACGCCGTCGATGACGATCTGGCGGCGCTGATCGAAGAAGCCCGTGCCCTGGAGGTGGCGGCTTGACCGCTGAGCTTCGCCGTGGTGCATGCCCGACCCTCAAGGCACCCATGCAGACCGGTGACGGGCTGTTGGCGAGGCTCAACCCCGTCGCTGGAGGTTTGCCTCCCAAATCCTTGATCGGACTCTGCGAATCGGCCCTGCGCCATGGCAACGGCATCGTCGAGATCACCGCCCGCGGCAGCCTGCAGATTCGCGGCCTGACCGCAGAAAGCGCTGCCCTGCTCGCGGCGGAGGTCGATGCGCTCGGCATTGTCGTGCGCGACGGCATTCCGGTCGAGGCCGGAGCGCTGGCGGGTCTCGATCCGCATGAGATCGCCGATCCCCGCCCCCTGGTCGAGCGGATCGGAGCGGCGGCCGAAGCGGCTGGCTTGCCTGGACGGCTGGGTCCGAAGGTCTCCGTGGTCGTCGACGGCGGCGGCGGCCTGCCGATGGATAGCGTCACCGCCGACGTGCGTCTTGCCGCGACGAGATCGAACGCCGGGGCTCGCTGGATTGTCACCGTCGCCGACGAAGATGGTGGCGAGCGCGCCGTCACGACGGCCGGCGACGACGAAGCGCGCGACATTGCCATCGCCGCGCTGAGAATGGTCGCCGAGAAAGGCCGCGAGGCGCACACCCGGGATTTGAACCAGAGGCAGCTCGCTTCGCTTGCCGCGTGGTGTTTCACCTCCTTCGTCGCCGCGCTGCCGAACAACGGTCGAACCGGGCAAATTTCGATCGAAGGCGTAGCTCGGGAAGGACCGAAACCCGGCGCGAAGGCTCCGATAGGGATATTCGACGTGGTTGGTGGCCACGCACTGGGTATCGGCCTTCCCTTCGGCAGCGTGCCAGCGGGCACGCTGGCCGACCTCGCCGGCAAGGCACTGGCGATGGGCGCCAGCGAAATCCGCTTCGCACCCGGCCGGACACTGCTTTTCCTCGGCCTTGCAACGCCAGCACTTCCGGCCTTGCGGGAAGAGGCGGTGCGACTGGGTTTCCTCACGGACGCCGCCGATCCCCGCGCCAGAATTGCCGCCTGCCCCGGCATGCCGGCCTGTGCTTCGGGGCGGATCGCGACGCGCGAGCTGGCCGAGGCCGTGGCCTCCGGAAGCGCCGACCTTTTCGACGGCTCCTTCATTTTGCATGTTTCTGGCTGCGCCAAGGGTTGCGCGCATCCCGGCCCGGCGGCGCTTGCGGTGGTCGGCGGCGAAAATGGAGCCGGACTTGTCGTGGACGGGACGGCGAAGGCCCTTCCTGCGGGATACAGGCCGCGCTATGACGCCGCGCGCGGCATCGGTCGCGTCGCGGCGCTGATCGGCCGCGCGAGACATCCCGGCGAGACTGTTGCCGCCTGCCTGGCCAGGCTGGGCGCGGCAGGCATCGCCGAGGCTTATCGACAGGAATGAACATGGCCGCCTACGACTACATTCACGATGGCATGGCGATCTACGAGCGCTCCTTCGCCATCATCCGCGCCGAGGCGGACCTGTCGCGCTTCTCCGATGCCGAGGCCGATGTCGCCATCCGCATGATCCATGCCTGCGGTCAGGTCGAGGCCGCCGCCCGCTTCGTCTTCTCCGAAGGGTTCGTCACTGCTGCGCGCTCGGCGCTCGCCGCCGGCGCTCCGATCTTCTGCGACGCCGAGATGGTTGCCCACGGCGTGACGCGCGCCCGCCTGCCCGCTGGAAACGAGGTCATCTGCACGCTGCGCGATCCGCGCACCGTCGACCTCGCCAAGGAGATAGGCAACACCCGCTCGGCGGCGGCGATCGACCTGTGGGGCGAGCGCATGGCGGGCGCCGTCGTCGCCATCGGCAATGCGCCGACCGCGCTGTTCTACCTGCTTGAAAAGCTGCGCGACGGCGCGCCGAAGCCGGCCGCGATCATCGGCATGCCGGTCGGCTTCGTCGGCGCGGCGGAATCCAAGGATGCGCTGGCCGAAAACTCCTATGGCGTACCCTACGCCATCGTGCGCGGCAGGCTTGGCGGCAGCGCCATGACGGCGGCGGCGCTCAACGCTTTGGCGAGGCCCGGCCTGTGAACGCTCTTTCGAAAGGCAGGCTGATAGGCGTTGGAACCGGCCCTGGCGATCCGGAACTGCTGACGCTGAAGGCGGCGCGGGCACTCTCCGAAGCCGATGTCGTCGCCTATTTCGCCAAGCGCGGCAACAACAGCAATGCGCGCGCCATCGTCGAGGCGCGTTTCAAGCCCGGCATGGTGGAACTGCCCCTGCTTTATCCCGTGACGACGGAAATCGACAAGGATCACGGCGACTACCGCTCGCAGATTGCCGATTTCTACGAGCAATCCGCCGAAAGCGTCGCCGCCCATCTCGACCGCGGGCTGACCGTTGCCGTCCTGTCGGAAGGCGATCCCCTCTTCTACGGCTCCTACATGCACCTGCATGTGCGCCTCGCGCACCGGTTTCCCACCGAAGTCATTCCGGGCATAACCGCCATGTCCGGCTGCTGGTCGACGACCGGCCTTCCCATCGTCCAGGGCGACGACGTGCTCAGCGTGCTGCCGGGCACGATGAGCGAGTTCGAGCTGACGCGCCGGCTTGCCGACACGGATGCCGCCGTCATCATGAAGGTGGGCCGCAACCTGCCGAAGATCCGTCGCGCGCTGGAAGCCGCTGGCAAGCTGACGAAGGCCGTCTATGTCGAGCGCGGCACCATGGCCGGCGGTTCGTCGATGCGGCTGGCCGAAAAGACCGACGACAAGGCGCCCTACTTCGCCATCGTTCTGGTCGCGGGCTGGTCCGGCAAGCCGGGAGCCACGTCATGAGCGGTCGCCTCACTGTCATCGGCCTCGGGCCGGGCAACGCCGATCAGGTGACGCCGGAAGCGAGCCGCGCCGTCGCCGACGCCTCGTTCTTCTATGGCTACAAGCCCTATCTCGACCGGCTCGACCTGCGCGGCGACCAGACCCGCATCGCTTCCGACAACCGCGAGGAGCTTGCGCGTTCCAACGAAGCGCTGGCCAAGGCAGCCGAGGGCCACAATGTCGCGGTGGTCTCCGGCGGCGACCCCGGCGTCTTCGCCATGGCGGCGGCCGTCTGCGAGGCGATCGAGGCCGGCCCGGCCGAATGGCGCGGCGTCGACATATCGGTCGTCCCCGGCGTCACCGCCATGCTCGCAGTCGCCGCGCGCATCGGCGCCCCGCTCGGCCACGACTTCTGCGCCATTTCCCTGTCTGACAACCTCAAGCCTTGGGAACTGATCGAATTGCGCCTGCTGGCGGCCGCCGGCGCCGGCTTCGTCATCGCGCTCTACAATCCCATCAGCAAGGCGCGCCCCTGGCAGCTCGGCCGCGCCTTCGAATGCCTCAAGGCGATTTTGCCCGGCACCACGCCGGTGATATTCGGCCGCGCGGCCGGGCGGCCGGACGAGCGCATCGACATCTGCCTGCTGGCCAATGCCGAGGCGGAGATGGCCGACATGGCGACATGCATCATCATCGGCTCGCCGGAAACCCGCATCATCAGGCGTGGCGAGAAGCCGGCGCTCGTCTACACGCCGCGTTCGGCAGCGGGTCCCAGAAAATGATCGACCATGGCGGCCAGCCGATCGACGCTTTCCGCCGAGGGCACGTCCGGCAGGGATGGTCGCCGGACCATCACAACCTCGATGCCGATCGCGCGCGCGGCGACGATCTTGCCATAGGTGGCGAGGCCGCCGCTGTTCTTCGAAACGATCGCTTCAATGCCATGCCGTTCCAGCAGGCGCCGTTCATCGGCTTCCGGGAAAGGGCCGCGCGCCAGAAGGTAGGTCGCGTCGGGCACCGCCAGCTTCGGTTCGACCGGATCGACGGAGCGGATGAGATAGCTGTGTTGGGGAGCCACCTCGAAAGCGGCGACCTCCTGCCGGCCAAGAGCAAGAAAGACGCGGCGCGGGGCAGCGCCAAGCGCGCGCGCCGCCTCCGCCAAGTCGCCGACCGGCATCCAGCGATCTCCCGCCACCGGCTCCCAGCCGGGACGCCGCAAGGCAAGCACAGGGACGCCGGCCTGCCGTGCCGCTTCGGCCGCATTGGCCGAGATGCGCGCGGCGTAGGGATGGGTGGCATCGATGAGAAGATCGACCTGCTCGTCACGAAGATGAGTTGCCAGTCCGTCCACGCCGCCAAAGCCACCGACACGTACCGGCACACCCTGCGCCACGGGACTTTCAGTGCGGCCGGCCAACGACAGCGTGACCGAGAAATCCGCGCGGTCCGCCAGTTTGCCAGCCAGTTGCCGGGCCTCCGTGGTTCCGCCGAGGATCAGAATACGGTGGGTCATCATGCCTGCTAAGGGTCGAGGGCGCGCCGCCTGGCTTACGATAGTCGGCATCGGCGAGGACGGTGTAGCGGGTCTCGGCGACGAGGCCAAGCGGCGCATCGCCGATGCGGAATTCGTGTTCGGCGGCAAACGCCACCTCGCCCTGGTCGCGCCGCTGGCAAAAGGCGAATCACATGCCTGGCCGGTGCCTTTCGACGCGGGCATGCGCGACGTGCTGGCGCTTGCCGGCCGCAATGTGTGCGTGCTCGCCTCCGGCGACCCGTTCTATCACGGCGTCGGCGTGACGCTGGCGCGCAAGGTGAGCCCGGACGAGATGCTCGTCCTGCCGGCGCCGTCCTCGATCTCACTGGCCGCGTCGCGGCTCGGTTGGCCATTGCAGGATGTCGAAGCCATATCGCTGCATGGCCACGCGATCGACCTCATCAGGCCCCTGCTCCAGCCCGGCGCGAGAATCCTTGCGCTGACCTCCGATGGCGACGCGCCGGCGCTCATCGCCCGCCTGCTCGGCGAACTCGGCTTCGGTCCATCGCGCATGACGGTCCTCGAATCGCTCGGCGGTCCGGATGAAGCGCGCCGGACGGCCCGCGCCGACGCCTTCGATCTCGAAAACATCAATCCGCTCAACGTCCTGGCGCTGGAAATTGAATCGACGCCCGATGCGAGGATCCTGCCTGCGGCACCCGGCCTCGCCGACCATCTGTTCGAGCATGACGGCCAGATCACCAAGCGCGAGATCCGCGCCGTCACGCTATCGGCGCTGGCGCCCCGGCACGGCGAGCTGCTGTGGGATATCGGCGCCGGCTCGGGATCGATCGGCATCGAGTGGATGCTCGCGCATCCCTCGCTGCGCGCCATTGCCATCGAGGCCGATCCGACCCGCGCCGCCCGCGTCAGACGCAATGCGACGGCTTTCGGCGTGCCAGGACTGGTGGTGGTCGAGGGGCCGGCGCCCAAGGCCCTCGCCGGGCTCGACCCACCCGACGCGATCTTCATCGGTGGCGGCGGCAGCGATGCCGGCGTCGTCGAAACGGCCATTGAAGCGCTGCGTCCAGGCGGCAGGCTGGTCGCCAATGCCGTGACGCTCGAAATGGAAGCGCTGATTCTCGACCAGCACAACAGGCGTGGCGGCGAGCTCCTGCGCATCGCGCTGTCCCGCGCCGCGCCCGTCGGCTCGATGCAGGCCTGGCGCCCGGCCATGCCGGTCATGCAGTGGAGCTGGGTGAAGCCATGATGGTCGCGGGCATAGGCAGCCGGAAAGATGTGACGGTAGGTGACGTGCGCGCCGCCGTGGAAACCGCGCTCGAAACGCATGGTCTGTCCATGACCGCGCTTTCGGCACTGGCGACCGGCGAGATCAAGCGCGACGAGAAGGCAATCTTCCTTGCTGGTCGCGACCTAGAGCTCCCCGTCCTCGTCATTTCCGACGCAGCGCTGCAAGCCGTCTCGTCCGCTACGATCAGTCGGTCCGAAGCGTCGCGGATCCAAGCCGGCACGCCGTCGGTTTCGGAAGCCTCGGCTCTGGCCGCAGCGGGTAAAGGCGCAAAGCTGCTTGGGCCGCGTACCGTGGTCGGTCCGGTAACCTGCGCCATAGCCATCGGCGGAGATACGGCATGACCGTCCATTTCATCGGCGCCGGCCCGGGCGCCGCCGACCTCATCACCGTGCGCGGCAGCCGGCTGCTCGCGAGCTGTCCGGTCTGCCTTCATGCCGGCTCGATCGTCGCGCCCGAAATTCTCGAACATTGCGCGCCCGGCACGAGGCTGGTTGACACAGCGCCGATGTCGCTTGACGAGATCGAGGCGGAATATGTCGCCGCGCATAAGGCCGGCCAGGATGTCGCGCGGCTGCATTCCGGCGATCTGTCGGTGTGGAGCGCGGTCGCCGAACAGATTCGCCGCCTGCGCAAGCACGACATCCCCTACACGCTGACGCCGGGCGTCCCCTCCTTCGCGGCGGCTGCCGCCGCGCTCGGCCGCGAGCTGACCATCCCGGAAGTAGCGCAAAGCCTGGTGCTGACGCGGGTTTCCGGCCGCGCCTCCCGGATGCCGCCGGGCGAGACGCTCGCCGGCTTCGGCCGCACCGGCGCCACGCTCGCCATTCACCTCGCCATCCATGCGATTGACCGCATTGTCGCCGAATTGACGCCGCTCTATGGCGGCGACTGTCCTGTCGCAGTTGTCTTCCGCGCCTCGTGGCCCGACGAACGTGTGCTGAGGGCAACGCTGGCAACCATCGAGGCCGAACTTGCCGCCAACCCTATCGAGCGCACGGCGCTCATCTTCGTCGGCCGTTCGCTGGCGGCGGAGGATTTCACCGAGAGTTCACTTTATGACGCTTATTACCAGCGGCGTTTTCGCGGACGGGATGGATTGTGAGCGGCGCGATAAGTGACAAGAGCGGCAAGGACAGCGGCAACACTGCGCTGCAGCAGGCGCTCGGCCGGCTGAATTTCACGCCGCGACCGCTCGAGCCCGGCCATGTCTGGCTGGCCGGTGCCGGCCCGGGCGATCCCGGCTGCCTGACGCTGGAGGTGCTGGCGGCACTCGCCGAGGCCGATGCGCTGGTCTATGACGCGCTGGTTTCGCCCGACGTGGTCGCCGTGGCGGCGAACGCCGAGCTGTTCTACGCGGGCAAGCGCGGCGGCCAGCCCTCGATGAAGCAGGAAGACATCACCGCACTTCTGGACAGGCTGGCGCGCGAGGGCCGACGCGTCGTGCGGCTGAAGGGTGGCGACCCCTATATTTTCGGCCGTGGCGGCGAGGAAGCGCTGGCGCTGGCGCGCGAGGCGATCCCCTTCCGCGTTCTGTCGGGCCTCACCTCTGGCCTCAGCGCGCTTGCAGCCACCGGCATTCCGGCCACCATGCGCGGCATCAACAAGGCGGTGATCCTGGCGACAGGGCACGCCGCCGGCACCGACGAGGACATCGACTGGGCGACGCTAGCCCGCACCGGCCAGCCTCTTGTGATCTATATGGGCATGGCAAACCTGCCGCTGATCGCGGCCTCCCTGCTCGAAGGCGGTCTGCCGCCATCGACGCCTGCGGCGATCATCGCGGCGGCAACGACGCCGAAGGAACGCACGCTGGTGGCGACGCTCGCCACGCTTGCGGAGGAGGCCGCCGCCGCGGGCATGGCGTCGCCGGCACTGATCGTTGTCGGCGGCATCGTCGCCATGCGGGCTGCGCTGGTGGGCGAGAGATGACAGCGCGCGCCATCATCGTCGGGGCACCGCGCTCGGGTTCAGGCAAGACGAGCGTGACAATCGGCATGTTGCGCGCGCTCACCCGGCGCGGCCTGAAGGTACGCGGCGCCAAGTCCGGCCCGGACTATATCGACCCGGGCTTCCACGAGGCCGCCACGGGCCTTCCGGGCGTAAACCTCGACAGTTGGGCCATGGCCCCCGGCCTGCTCAACGCGCTGGCGGCAAATGCGGCCGGCGACGCCGATTTCATCATCCTCGAAAGCGCCATGGGCCTGTTCGACGGCATCCCCGCGCCGCAGGGACGCTCGGGTTCGGCGGCCGACCTTGCCAGGCTCTATGGCCTGCCGGTGCTCCTGGTACTCGACGTTTCCGGCCAGTCGACGACGGCCGCTGCCGTGGCCAAGGGCTTCGCCATCTACGATCCCGATGTGCGCATGGCCGGCGTCGTGCTCAACCGGTTGGGCAGCGAACGCCACCGCAAGCTCTCCGGAAGCGCCATCGAGGCGATCGGACTTCCCGTGGTCGGCGCCATCCTGCGTGATCCGACGCTCAACCTGCCGGAGCGCCACCTCGGCCTCGTCCAGGCCGGCGAGCATGACGACCTGGCGGCGCATCTCGACAGGCTGGCCGACATGGCCGAGGCATCGCTCGACCTCGACGCCATCATGGCGCTGGCAACGCCACTCACGCCGCGTGCCGGCGACTTCGAACACGCCCTGCCGCCACCGGGACAGCGCATCGCGCTGGCCAACGACGCCGCCTTCAGCTTCCTCTACCCGCACGTCGCCGCCTGCTGGCGCGCCGCGGGCGCCGAGATCGTGCCGTTCTCCCCGCTTGCCGACGAGGCGCCGTCCGGTGATTGCGACGTATGCTGGCTGCCAGGCGGCTATCCCGAGCTTCATGCGGGTCGCCTCGCCGCCGCCGCGAATTTCCAGGCCGGCGTGCGCCGCTTCGCCGCCAACAAGCCCGTCCATGGCGAATGCGGTGGCTTCATGGTGCTGGGCGAAGCGCTGGAAGACGCTTCCGGCGAGACGCACGCCATGCTCGGCCTGCTCGGCCATTCGACCAGCTTTGCCCGTCGCAAGATGAACCTTGGGTACAGGGAGGCGCGTTTGCGCGCCGCCTGCCCGCTCGGCGCCGCCGGCGAATTGATACGCGGGCATGAATTTCACTACGCCCAGACGACGGCGACAGGCAACGACGAGCCTTTGGCCGATCTCGCCGACGGCCAGGGCAACCCGCTCGGCGCCTCGGGCTACCGGCGCGGCCATGTCAGCGGTACCTTCTTCCACGCCATCGCAAGGGCTGGGGCATGATTCCGAAGGATTGGAACCGGTTCTCCGAGTTCAAGCTCAAATACCGGGGAATGATTCCGCCACCTCGCCGCATCCGCGACGACATGGCGCTGTGCCTTGTCTTCTTCACGCGGCTGCCGCTGCCGGTCATCGATTTTCGCGGCCGCAGCCTCGCCGCCGCGATCTGGGCCGCACCCGTCGCCGGCCTCGCGGTCGCGGTGATCGGCGCGGTCGTCTACGCGACAGGCGAGCGGTTCGATCTGGCCTCCGGTCCGGCCGCCGCCCTGGCACTCGCCGCGACCGTGCTTGTCACCGGCTGCCTGCACGAGGACGGCCTGTCTGACGTCGCCGACGGATTTGGTGGTGGCAAGACGCGCGCCAGGAAGCTGGAGATCATGCGCGACAGCAGGATCGGCGCATATGGCGCCTGCGCGCTCGGCCTTTCGCTGCTGATCCGCTGGAGCACGATTGCGCAGTTCACCGATCCGACGCAGGCGCTTTTCGCGCTGCTTGCGGCCCATGCCGCGTCGCGCGGCATGCTCGGCGCCTTCATGCATCTTCTGCCGCCGGCGCGAAGCGACGGGCTGTCCGCGGGCGCGGGAACCGTCTCGTTTGAAACCGCCATCGTCGGCGTGATCGTCGGCGCGGTTCCCCTGCTCCTGCTGGGAATCGGCGGCGCGATCATGGCGCTGATCCTGCTGGCCCTCCTGTTCACCGCCTTCCAGATGCTTTGCAACGCCCAGATCGGCGGCCAGACCGGCGACACCGTAGGCGCGCTGCAGCAACTGGGGGAAATCACTGTGCTGCTTGTCGCCTCGGTCGCGCTCGCTTCGTGAATTCCCGGCATGTCGATCCGATTTCGGACAAGGGCATGCCTCAGAAACGCATCCTGACTCAGTTTTGGAGAAACCTTCGCCATGGCCTTCAAATCGCTTGATGAACTCCGCTCCGCCTGCCTCGCCGTGACGGCCGGCAGCGACGCCGCCGCCAATGCCGTCGCGCGCCGGCAGGACACGCTGACCAAGCCGCAGGGCAGCCTCGGCCGTCTGGAGACGATCGCCGCCTGGCTGGCGCGCTGGCAGGGCCGCGACATGCCCAGGCTCGACAACGTGAAGGTCGTCGTCTTCGCCGGCAATCATGGCGTCACCGCCCAGGGCGTCTCGGCCTACCCTTCCGAAGTCACCGTGCAGATGGTCGCGAACTTCGCCGGCGGCGGCGCCGCCATCAACCAGCTTGCCCGCGTCGCCGGCGCGAAGCTCGACGTCATCCCGCTCGATCTCGACCATCCGACCGGCGACTTCACGCAGTTGCCCGCCATGGACGAGGCGGCATTCCTGACTGCCGTCTCGGCCGGCCACGAGGCGGTGACGAGCGACCTCGATCTCGTCTGTTTCGGCGAGATGGGCATCGGCAACACCACGCCCGCGGCGGCGATCTCGGCGGCCCTGTTCGGCGGCGGTGCCGAGAAATGGACCGGGCGCGGCACCGGCGTCGACGATGCCGGCCTGAGGCGCAAGGTCGTGGCCATCGAGGCCGGCCTCAAGCGCCACGCCGATTCGCTTTCCGATCCCCTGAAAGTGGCGGCCGCGCTTGGCGGGCGTGAGCTTGCGGCCATTCTCGGCGCTACCCTTGCCGCCCGCCGCAACAACGTGCCCGTGCTGCTCGACGGCTTCGTCTGCACCGCCGCCGCCGCCCCGCTGGCGAAATTGCATCCCACCGGCCTCGCCCATGCCATCGCCGCTCACGTCTCGGCCGAAGCCGGCCATCGCGGCCTGCTCGCGGCGCTCGACATGCCGCCCCTGCTCGATCTCGGCATGCGGCTCGGCGAGGGCTCCGGAGCATGCCTCGCGATCAACATCGTGCGCTCGGCGCTGGAATGCCACGCCAGGATGGCAAGCTTCGCCGAGGCGGGCGTGTCGGAGAAATAGCGCCTTGCCGACAGTCCTGAGACGCTGGAGCAGTCCGGTTCCGGGACCGCTCTAGTTCCGGCAGGATATGGCCTTCTGGTCGCAGAGAGCGGCGATCAGCAACTCCGTTCGCAATCTTCGTCCGTCCTTCGTCAGGTGATAGACCGTATCGTACATCGCGCTCATATGCTGATGGCCGCCGGTCTTGTCGTAGACGAACGTTGCGCCGCAGTCGGAGAAATAGCGAGCCAGTTGCGGCAGGAAGGATCGATAGCGCTCGACATTCTCGTCCTTCAGATAGATGGCGGACGGCGTCCCGATCACCTTGACGCCCCTGTCCCGAAGGTCCTCGATGGATTTACAGACACCTGAATACGGGAAAACCATGGGCGGAATATAGTCGTTATCCGCGCTCGACTGGACTTGCTGGGGGATGGTCCTTGCCTGCGACGTGTCGATGTCTCCGATCGCGTCAGTGGTGAACTCGTAATATCCGTAGGTCGCCTTCTCGCCTGATCCGGCGATCGAGGATTCGATCTGGCCCCAGAGGAAACTCGTCGAGAGCTGCCTGACATACTCAAGCTTGCGCGAGAGACTCAGCGACCAGAAGAAGTCCAGGCCGAACGTGTGCGCCACCTCGACATTCGTTTCATTCAGGAAGTCGGGCGGTTGCATGAAATAGGGAATCTCGAGCGGAAGAAGAACGGTGTCTCCTGGCATTGCCCGGCGCAGGATATTGCGATCGATGAATTGCCAGGACAGGGCGGCGTGCGTCGACGCATTGATGACCGGCAGTTCGGATCGCTTGGCGATGATTCCGCCGTCTATGCCGAAGAGACCGCTCGATCCGGCAACGATGATCAGCGCAGGCGCCGATCTTGCGTCGAGAATATGCTCGCGTTCGCGAACCTTCTCCACGGTCCAGGCAAGCCCGACAAGACGATAGTTGTCGACCCCCGCGCAGGCGAAGAATACGGCCGCGAAGAACGCCACGCTGCCACACAGTCCCGCCACGAGCCCGATGAAGTATCTCGTGAAGGTCATCGTCAAAACTGGAAATAGAGGAATTCAGAGGGTGAGAAGGTGCGCGAGATGACGAAAATGGAGGCCGACAGGGCAATCCCGGCGCCGAAGCCCATGACCATTCCCATTGACGGAGCCCAACGAAAGGCCCTGGCGTCGCGTGTGAAGTCCTTCGGGAACAGCACCGCGTCGTGGCTGCTGAATATCTGGTAGATGTTGGGCATCAGCAGGACGCACGCCATCAGCACCGCGATCTGGCCCCAGGCCTCCGGGTCGAAAGTGCCCGGATCCGCGATCCCCATCATCGAGGAGAGGATGCCGAGCGCGCAATCCAGGTTTGCCGCGCGAAAGAAAACCCATCCGACAATGACTGCCAGGAAGGTCAAGGCCCAGGCGGGAAGCGGATGCATCCGAAGCCCGGTCGCGCGATAGAGGTGGTTCACGACGAGGCAGGTGCCATGAAAGGCACCCCAGGCCACGAAGGTCCAGGCGGCGCCGTGCCATAATCCGCCCAGTACCATCGTCAGCGCCAGGTTGCGGTATCGCTTGAGGCTCCCATGTCTGTTTCCGCCGAGCGGAATGTAGAGATAGTCGCGCAGGAAACGGGACAAAGTCATGTGCCAGCGACGCCAGAAGTCAATCATCGACGTGGCCTTTTATGGCGAG